>Ga0326730_1000267_pt1 | contig 15294 bp, 13 predicted proteins | sample MHFSIPfraction_3_FD_207740 | JGI IMG/M metagenome (GOLD analysis project Ga0326730, IMG submission 207740) | Lab enriched peat soil microbial communities from Michigan Hollow, Ithaca, NY, United States - MHF7AN SIP fraction | ecosystem: Environmental > Terrestrial > Soil > Wetlands > Peat...
ATGCCGGGCACGGAAGGCAGGGGGTATGCTCGCTGACCCTGGCAGACTCTTCGCTGGACACGCTGATGGCCGGGCTCATGAACCCGGCGGGGTGGGCCCGAGACGGCCGAACCGTGTTCCTCATCGGCGGCGGATTCCTGGCCGACACCGATCGGGTTCTGGCGGTCCACGCCGACGGAACCGGGCGCACGGTGCTGGGTTCCTTCCCGTTCGGCATGGAGGTGCTCGACGTTTCCTCCGACGGCAAGGCGGCCGTCATCAACCTGCACGGGCAGCGATCCGATGCCTGGGTCCTCCAGTTTCCGCCCGGGGCACGGTGAATCTGCTCACGCCACCTGCCTCGTCTCTTCGGCAAAGAACTCAGTGAAGTCCTCGGCCGTCTCTTCCTGCCGCACGATTCCCCGCTCCTCCGCCAGCGCCCAGAGCTGCTGCATCAGCATCTTGCGGCCGCGGTGGAGCCGCGAGCGAACCGTCCCGATCGGCCGCTGCACCGCCCGAGCGATCTCCTGATACGACAGGTCGTCCACGAAGTACAGCGTGGCCACTACCCTGTACTCCTCCGGCAGGCTTAGCAGCGCGGCCTGAATCTCCGCCGCGTCCAGCTGCTGGATGGCGCGCGCCTCGGGGGAAGGCTCGGATTCGTCGGTCAGGACATCGGCGAGCGGCAGACCATCGCCCACTGAATCGTCGAACGCGAGCGCCAGTGGCGTGCGGGACTGCCGGCGGAACTCGGAGCGGCAGACATTGGTGACGATGCAGAGGAACCAGGCGCGGAAGTTGGTGCCGCCCTCGAAGCTCGCGAAGGCGCGCCACGCCTGCAGCGAGGCCTGCTGTACCGCGTCTTCCGCATCGGCCGGGCTCCTGGTGAAGTGCAGGGCGGCCCGGTAGGCCGCGGGAAGCACGGGATTGAGCAGGGTCTCGAACTCTGTCTGGGTCGTCGTGGTGTCCGACATTGCCGTCATCCTTGCCAGGGGGCCATCCAGCCGGGAGTCACAGGGGGCGCTCATTGCCCTCGGCTACCTGGTAAGGCAGGTCGGGTGCCAGACCGGTCGTGAGCCTGGCCTGGCAGCGTAAGGCATTGTCCTGTCTGGTGATGGAGCGAGCTATGGGGCGAGGTCGAGAGTTCCCGAAATCCACGACGCTCCCAATCCCGTGGGAGGATTCCCAAGAGGTTGGGAGCGGGCGTCGTGAAAAGGGAGCCGCGAGGAGTGTGGAGCGAGAGTGAGGAGTGAGAAGTGAGAAGTGAGAAGTGAGAAGTGAGAAGTGAGAAGTGAGAAGTGAGAAGTGCCAGGGGTGCGTGGGCCATTGTCATTCCTCGGGCGCGCAGCGCCCGAGGAATCCCTCAGGGTAGGCACCGTGGCAACCCTGAGGGATTCCTCGCCGCTGCGCGGCTCGGAATGACAGTCCTCCTCACTCTCTATCTCCTGCCGCCCTACGGCGTCACCTGAATCGTGCCTACCATGTTCGGATGGATCGAGCAATGGTAGGTGAAGGTCCCGGTCGAGGTGAAGGTAAACGTGTAGGTCGCGCCGCCGGCCAACTGACCGCTGTCGAACAGCGGGTTGTCCGAAACGACATGGTGTGGGGTCGTCCCGTCGGCGTTGCCCCATTTGACTCCGACGGAACCGGCGCCGATGGCCACAGTGAACGGGTTGGGGTTGAACGCCGTGGTGGTCTTGGTGCTGGCGCCGACCACAATCAGGACGTCCGCGTTGGGGGGCGGCGGCGGATTGCCGCCGGATCCGTAATCGGTGCTCGAGCCGCAGGCGGACCCGACGAGGGTCGCCGCGGCGAGCATTATGAGCCTACTGCGTGTCATGTTGCTGCTCCTGTTCAGGCAGATAGGCAGGGAGACGGGCCAGACAGCGATTCAAGCACGTGGTTCCATCGGAATGCACGGCCGGGAGTGCGGCGACCGAGTCCCTGCTGTATCACGACGGGGCGTGTGCTTCGCTACGCTACGGTTGAACCACTACGAGCCCGCGCATGCCCGAGTGGATGCTGCACTTGTACGGAAAGCTCCCGGCGCTGGTGAAGGTGACGGAACCGGTCTTGCCAGGGTCGATTGCCCCGGTGTCAAAGGCATGTGCGGCCGTGGTGTCCGTGACAGTGTGCTGGATGCCGCTGCTCACCGACTCGTCGTTGCGCCACACGACCGTAACTGAGGGGGCGCCGGCGAGGCTCACGGTGAGGGTGTCGGGGGAGTAGGCCTGGAATCCTTTCAACTCCGCTCCAGGCACGATGATTACGTCGGCCGGCGGGGGGTTCAGCCCGCCGCTTGAATCGTTGTTGTCGCTGCAAGCAGCAAGCGCCGCGGCTACGACCAGGGGGGTCGAGAGTGCCAGGCGGGCCATAGTGCGGATCATGGAAAACGTCCTCGGTTACGCTCCGGGGCGGACAGTACCGCCGTGCTTCACGATCACCCAACGACGGAGCTTCCCGAAAGGATCTGTGTCACACGGCTGCCCTCTGGCGAGCCACCTCCCTCCATCCAATGTCTGTCCGGAAGACCTTCCCGGCGTATTGGACCGATTCGGCCCCACTCCGGCTGTTCGCCTGGGCTGCCGCGAACCTGGGCGAGACCGCGGTGACGTTCAGGACCCGCCCGCCGCTCACCCGTAGAATCCCGGAGGGATCACGGGTAGTCCCCGCGTGGAACAGCGTCACCCCCTCGGGCAGATAGTTTGGCAGGGTGATCGCCGCGCCCTTCTCCGGATTGTCGGGGTAGCCTCTCGCGGCGAGGACGGTTGTCACCGCATGAGCCCGCGAGATCCTCAGCGGGGAAGGCGTCTCACCCCGCGCCACCCGGTAGAAGCACTCGGTCAGTCCGCCCTCGACCAGCGGGAGGATCACCTGGGTTTCGGGGTCACCCAACCGGCAGTTGAACTCCACCACTCGGGGTGCGCCGTCGGGGCCGATCATGATCCCGGCATAGAGCACGCCGTTATACCGCGCTCCCCTCCGCTTGAGCTCGGCCAGGGTCGGCGCCAGCACCTCCCGGGTGACCCGCTCCAGCAGTGCGGGCGTGCCGATCGCCACCGGGCTGTACGCCCCCATGCCGCCGGTATTGGGACCGGTGTCGCCTTCACCCAGGCGCTTGTGGTCCTGCGCGGCGGGGAGCAGCACGATCTCCTCGCCGTTGGTGATCGCCATGACCGAGAGCTCCTCGCCGGGCATGAACTCTTCGATGACGACCACGCTGCCGGCATCGCCGAACTTCTTCTCGCCCAGCATCTCACCCAGCACCGCGCGGGCCTCCTTCCGCGTGGCGCAGACCACGGCGCCCTTTCCGGCCGCAAGGCCAGAGGCCTTCACCACCAGCGGCTCCGCGTGAGAGTCGACGTACTTCTCCGCTTGGGCCAGGTCGGCAAACGCGTGGCTGTGAGCCGTCGGCACCTCGGCACTTGCCATAACCTCCTTGGCAAATGCCTTCGAGGCCTCGATTTCTGCCGCCGCGCGGTCGGGTCCGAACACGGCCCGGCCTTCGGCGCGGAGCCGGTCGGCGAGGCCCAGCGCCAGCGGTGCCTCAGGCCCGACAATGATGAGATCAATGCCATAGGCCTCGGCCGCATCGGTGATGCGGTCGATATCGGTAGCGGCGATGGAGAGATTGGTGCCCAACTGGGCGGTTCCGGGATTGCCCGGGGCACAGTACAGCTCGGCGGCGGAGTCCTCGCGGCTGAGGGCCCACAGGAGGGCGTGCTCACGGCCGCCGCCCCCCACCACCAGCAGTCTCACGGCTGCTGGGCCTTCTTGAACGCGTCGCCCACCCTGTTGGCGGCCTTCTTGGCCGCGTCCACTACCTGCCCGAAGGTCTCCTTCGCCTCCTTGGCGTAGTACTCCCCGGCGGCGCTCAGGTCGTCCTTGAGCGGACGCTGGGCGGTTTCGGGCCCGCGGCGGGCATACTCACCGCGCAGGATCCGGTCATAGTCCCCGCCGCTGATCCAGCGCTGCAGCTCGGCCGCCCGCACGGTGTGCATCGGATGCGTCAGCAGGAGAGTGCTCACCACCTTGTAGAACAGGTCCAGCCCCTCAGTGCTGGTGGCGTACTCGTTGGCCTGCACCATGAAGCTGTCGAGGTCGAGCTGGCCCTCCATGCCGGGCGGGCGTACGCCGCCGGCCATTTTCATGTACAGGCTCTGGGCCGAGATCGGATCCTGACTGCCGAGCAGGCCGGCCCGGTCGCTGGAAAGCTCCGCCTTGCGGGACCACTCGAGGAAGGCCAGCCGCACCGGCAGCAGGGCGATCCCCGCCAGCCCCGGCAGCGCCGAGGCGCCCACCAGAAAGAGGATCGCGGCGATGGTTCGATAGAACGCGTGGCCACTGATGACGTGCCCGACCTCGTGCGCCAGCAGCACCCGGACCTCGTCGTCGTCCAGCAATTCAAGTGCGGCAGAGTGGAGGACGATAAATGGGTGGTCGACCCCGTAGGCACCCGCGTTAAAGACCGGCGTCTGGGAGACGTACAGCTCAGGGACCTCCGGCCAGTCGAATGTCGTGCACACCTCGACGTGGGTGGTCCAGAGCTTGGGGAACTGGGTCGGACCGACCCGTACAGCATTGGCCTGGAAGAGAAGCCGAATCCCTCGCTCACCGCCGAGGAAGGCCAGGATTTTGCGGGTCACATCCTCGAATCCCGGGACCGACCTGAGCGTCTGCAGGGCAGCCCGGTCGGCTGGGTGCTCCCAGGAGACGGCTGCGATTTCGGGGAACGTGCGCCGGGGGCGCGGAGCGGGCATGGTCATGGAAGACTCGCGATGGAGACTAGGTCCGTACGCCGGGTAGCAGGGGTGGTTTCATGTTGAATCGTGAGGATGGGTACTTCGGTCAGGCGGTCAGGCGGTCAGACGGTCGGCCGTCCCAGTGTGAAAGACCGGTCCGCCCGTCCGCCCGTCCGCCCGTCCGCCTAGCAGAGTGCCTGCTCCAGATCCGCCATCAGGTCTTCCGGCTCTTCGATACCGCAGGACAGCCGGACGAGGCTATCGGTCAGGCCCATCGCCTGGCGCAGCGCGATCGGAACCGAGGCGTGTGTCATGCTCGCCGGGTGGCCGATCAGGCTCTCCACTCCGCCGAGGGATTCGGCCAGGGTGAAGAGGCGGGTGCGTTCCACGACTCGGCGAGCGAGCGCGGGGTCCCCCAGCTCTACCGAGATCATGCCGCCGAAGCCGCGCATCTGCCGGCGGGCGAGATCATGCTGCGGATGCTCGGGCAGCCCGGGGTAGTACAGCTTCTTGACCTTGGGGTGGCTCTTGAGCCATCCCGCGATCTCCCGGCCGGTGGCGTCGTGCCGCTGCATCCTGAGCGGCAGCGTCTTGAGGCCGCGCAGGCAGAGCCAGCAGTCCATGGGTCCCGGCACGCCGCCGGAGGCGTTCTGCAGGAACCCCAGCCGCTCGGCCAGATCGTCGCGGCGGGTCACCAGCATGCCGCCGACCATGTCGGAGTGGCCGTTGAGGTACTTGGTCGTCGAGTGCAGCACCACGTCGGCGCCCAGCTTGAGCGGTTGCTGGAAGTAGGGCGTGGCAAAGGTGTTGTCCACCACCAGCAGCAGGCCGCGCGCCTGGGTGACGTGGCCGATGGCTTCGAGGTCGGCCAGGAACATCATCGGGTTGGTGGGCGTCTCGCAGTACACCATGCGGGTGGACGGGGTGATGGCCGCGGCGACCTTCGCGGGGTCGCGCATGTCCACGAAGGTGAAACTGAGCCCGAACCGGGCGTACACCTGCTGCATGAGCCGGTGCGAGCCGCCGTAGATGTTCTCTCCGGAGATCACGTGGTCGCCGGCCGAGAACAGCTTGAGGACCGCATCGAGCGCGGCCAGCCCCGAGCCGAAGGCGAATCCGTAGGTGGCCTCTTCCAGGCTGGCGACCGCCCGCTCCAGGGCCTCGCGGGTGGGGTTCTGGGTCCGACCGTACTCGTAGCCTTTGTGTCGCCCCAGGCCTTCCTGCGCATAGGTCGAGGTCTGGTAGATCGGCGGCATGACCGCGCCGGAGAGCGGGTCGGGAACAGGGCCGGCGTGGACGGCCCTGGTCGCGAAGCCGAGAGCGGGTTGATCGTCGAGAATCCGGGTCATCCGGGGCGGGGTGAGAGTCGCGGGAAGGTTAGGCGGGCGTCTGGCTGGCAGCAAGGCAACCGGGGTCGTTCCCGGCGGATCGGGGAGGGATGATGCAAGTCGAGATTTTGCCCGAGAAGACGGAGACCCGCGCGCTGGCGCCGCGGTGTCTGGTGGTGGACGACGATGTCGCGGTGCGCAAGAGCATCGCCAAGGTCACCGAAGCGCTGGGCCTGGTTCCGCTGCAGGCCGAGAACGGCAACGAGGCGCTGGCGATCCTCGCGGTGGAGGGCGAGGTCCCGCTGATCATCAGCGACGTGAACATGCCCGGGTTGTCGGGGCTGGGCCTGCTGGAAGAGGTCCAGCGCCGGTATCCCGACACCGCGGTGCTGATGCTCTCCGGGGTGGCCGACGTGAAGACCGCGGTGGCCTGCCTCGACAAGGGCGCGCTGGATTACATCGCCAAGCCGGCGCTGCTCGAGGAGGTCCGCGCCCGGCTGGCCAAGGCGCTGGAGAAGCGCGACCTCATCCTGCAGAAGCGCTTCTATCAGAAGAACCTGGAGCTCCGGGTGCGGGTGCAGGCCAGCCGGATCAAGGAGCTGTTCCTGCAGGGAGTGCAGACCCTGGCGCATGCCCTGGAAGCCAAGGATGCGTACACCAGCGGCCATTCCATGCGGGTAAGCCGCTATGCCGCGGCGACCGCCGTCCGGCTGGGCTACACCGGGGAGCGGCTGGAGGAAGTGCGGCTGGGCGCGGAACTGCACGACATCGGCAAGATCGGGACCCGCGAGGCAGTGCTGAACAAGCCCGGCCCGCTCACCGACGAAGAGTTCGCCCACATCACCGAGCACACCACCCTGGGCGAGCGGATCCTGGCGCCGCTGGCGAAGGAGAACCCGACGGTGCTCCGGATCGTGCGGAACCACCATGAGCGCATGGACGGACGCGGCTTCCCTGACAAGCTCACCGGCGAGGGGATCCCGCTCGAGGCCCGCATCGTCTGTGTGGTCGATGCCTTCGACGCGATGACGACGAACCGCGCCTACCGCGCCTCCCGTACGCCGGAAGCGGCCTACGTAGAGCTGCTCCGCTGTGCCGGAAGTCATTTCGATCCCGAGGTAGTCAGGGCGTTCCAGACCGCGTTCCCTGACCCGGGTGTATTGCCTTTGCAGGTGTAGGAACGAAGACACCACGCGGTGGTGACCCAAATCACCGCCGCGCCTTCCGGCGGCAGCAACACTCAGTCGTGACCAGCTTGCCACCTTCCCGTCGGCGGGGGGATGCCTCCGCCGCGACTGCCGCAGCGTATCAGACTGAGCTTCCGCCCTCTTCGCTGAGCCAGCCGGCGGTATGCCTGCTGGTGGACGACGACCAGGACGTGCGCCAGGCGATGGCCCACGTGCTCGAGGCGATGGGACTCTCCTGCATTCAGGCCTCCTCGGGGGCCGAGGCGATCGGGATCCTGGAGCAGATCGGGGAAGTCCCGCTGCTGATCTCCGACGTTTCCATGCCGGGCATCGACGGGCTGCAGCTCCTGCGCGAGGTGCGGCGCCGCTTCCCCGACATGGCGGTGGTCATGCTGAGCGGAGTGCGGGAGGCGGAAACGGCGGTCGAGTGCCTGCTGGCGGGCGCGCTCGACTACATCACCAAGCCGGCCCTGCTCGGCGAGATCCGCTCCCGGGTCCAGCGCGCACTGGAGAAGCGCGACCTGCTGCTGCAGAACCGGTTCTATCATCAGAACCTCGAACGCCTGGTGGACAAGCAGGCCGAGCGGCTCAAGGAGCTGTTTCTCGAAGGGGTCCAGACCCTGGTCCAGGCGCTGGATGCCAAGGACCCCTATACCCGCGGCCACTCGAGCCGGGTGAGTCACTACGCGCTCAGGATCGCAGAGCGAATGGGGTTCAGCGGCCAGGCGCTGGAGGATGTGCGGCTGGGGGCGGAGCTGCACGACATCGGGAAGATCGGCACCCGCGAATCGGTACTCCGGAAACCCGGTCCGCTCACCGCCGACGAGTTCACCCACATCACCGAGCACACGGTGCTGGGAGAACGGATCCTCGCCCCGCTCTCCCGGGCCAACCCGACGGTGCTGTCCATCGTCCGGTCGCATCACGAGCGGGTGGACGGCGCGGGATTCCCCGACGGGCTCGAGGGCAACCGGATTCCCTGGGCCGCCCGGATCGTGGCCGTGGCCGATGCCTTCGACGCGATGACCACCGACCGGTCCTACCGCTCCTCGCTGGCTCCGTCTACCGCGCTGGAGGAATTGAAGAGCTGTGCCGGTACCCACTTCGACCGGGACGTGGTAGAGGCCTTCAAGGCGGAGTTTCCCGATCCCGCCAGCCTGCTGCTTGGGAGGTAGAGAGGCGGGCGAGGCGGGCGGGGCGGGCGGGGCGGGCAGGGCGGACAAGGCGGACAAGGCGGCAGCATCGCTCGGCGCGAACTCGAAGGGATTCCTCGCTTTGCTCGGTATGACATACTCCTTGGGCTGACCGCCCTCCCCCCTCCCGCCCTCCCGCCCTCCCGCCTTCCCGCCTTCTTAAGCCCCACTGGGCGCAGTAGCTTACCCCGCATGTCCGATACCCTAATGATCAGCGTCTCCGGCATGCGTGGCATCGTCGGGAAGGACCTCACTCCCGAAGTGGTTGCCCGTCACGCCGCGGCACTCGGAGCATGGGCGCGGGCCAGTGGCAAGCCGCTCGTGGTCCTGGGCCGCGATGCCCGCACCAGCGGGGCGATGTTCGCGCGGGCCGCAACCGCGGGCCTGATGTCGGTGGGGGTCGATGTGGTCGACGTGGGGGTGGCGCCGACCCCCACCGTGCAGCTGGCGGTGGAGCACCATCACGCCGGGGCGGGGCTGATTCTCACGGCCAGTCACAATCCGATCGAGTGGAACGCCCTCAAGCTGGTGGGCCCCGACGGCATCTTCCTGGACGGTGAGGCCGGCGCCAGCGTACGGGCCCTGGCTGAGGCAGGCCCCGCCCGCTCCGGATGGGATGGCATCGGCAATGTCCGGGAAGACCGGGAGGCCATCGCACGCCACCTGGACCTGGTACTGGCACTGCCGCAGATCGATCTCGCGGCAATCCGGGCGAAGCGCTTCACCGTGGCGCTCGATTGCGTGCGCGGTGCCGGCGGCACTGCCATCCCACAGCTGCTCGAGCGGCTGGGATGCCAGGTCCGGGCGATCAACACCGAGACCGACGGCCGCTTCCCGCGTGCGCCGGAGCCGGTGCCGGAGAACCTGGGGGACCTCTCCCGCCTGGTGCGGGAGACCGGCGCCGCGATCGGTTTCGCGGTAGATCCCGACGTGGACCGGCTGGCCCTGGTGGACGAGACGGGTACACCGATCGGGGAGGACTATACCCTGGCTTTTGCGGTGAGGGCCGTGTTGGAGGCGGACCGGCGGACCGGCGGACCGGCGGACTTGCACGAGGCCACCGACCGCCCGACCGCCCGTCCGCCCGACCGCCAACCCGTGGTCGTCGCCAACCTCTCCACCAGCCTGGTGGTCGAGGACGCTGCTCGGATGGGGGGAGCCCGGTTCGTCCGGGCACCGGTGGGGGAGGCGAACGTTGCTCGGGTGATCGCTGCCGAACGGGCCATCATCGGCGGAGAGGGCAACGGCGGGGTCATCCTGCCTATGTTGCACATAGGCCGCGATGCACCCGTTGGTGTGGCACTGATCCTGCACTTAATGACGGTGACAGGACACACCCTGTCCGGCTTGGTAGCGGAGCAGCCACGCTATCGGATAGTAAAGGCTAAGGCCCAAAGGGGTAACGACTTAGCGCCGGTCTACGCGCGTCTGCGCGAGCGTTTTTCGGACGCCGGTGTGGATCTCCGCGACGGACTGAGGCTTGCATGGTCCGACCGCTGGGTGCACGTCAGGCCGTCCGGCACCGAACCGATCGTGCGATTCATCGCCGAGGCCCCGACCGCCGCAGAAGCTGAGGCCCTGGTCGGGGCCTGCAGAGAGATCTTCCAGAACTGAGGATGCCCACGCATGTGCGGGATTGTCGGCTACCTGGGTCCGCGCCAAGTCACATCGCTACTCATTGAAGGGCTCCGCCGCCTCGAGTACCGGGGATACGACTCCTCCGGTATCGCCGTCATCAACGGCAAGGGGCTGGTGATCGTCAAGCAGCCCGGCAAGCTGAGTGTCCTCGAGGGGCTCCTGCGGGATCACACCCCCAAGGGCACTGTCGGAATCGGGCATACCCGCTGGGCCACTCACGGACCCCCGAACGCCATCAACGCCCACCCTCACACCGACCAGTCCGGCCGTATTGCGCTGATCCACAATGGGATCATCGAGAATGCGCGGGCCCTGCGGAAGGTGCTGGAGCAGCGAGGCCATACCTTCAAATCGGAGACCGACACCGAGGTGCTGGCCCATCTGGTGGGCGAGTGTTACAACGGCAACCTCGAGGAGGCGGTGGCCCAGGCGCTGCGCGAGGTCGAAGGCGCCTACGGCATCGCGGTGATCTGCTCCGACGAGCCGGACGTGCTGGTGGCGGCGCGGAAGGGCTCGCCGCTCCTGGTGGGTGTGGGCGACGGGGAGTGGTTCGTCGCCTCCGATGCCTCCGCGATTCTCTCCCAGACCCGCTCGGTGGTGTACCTCGACGACGGCGAGATGGTGGTGCTCACCCGAAACGGGTACCACATCCGGGACCTGGCAGCCACACGGATCGAGAAGCCGGTCGCCCAGATCGAATGGGACCTGGCCACCATCGAACGGGGCGGGTACGACCACTTCATGCTCAAGGAGATCTTCGAGCAGCCGGACACCGTGCGCAACACCATGCGCGGTCACCTGCTCGAGGAGGAGGGGACGGCCCGGGTCTCGGGGCTCAACCTCACCGACGACCGGATCAAGCAGATCAACCGGATCGTCATAACCGCCTGCGGTACGTCCTGGCACTCCGGTCTGATCGGCGAGTACATGCTGGAGGAACTGGCCCGCATCCCGGTGGAGGTGGAATACGCCTCCGAGTTCCGCTACCGCAACCCGGTGGTGGACGATCGGACCCTGGTCATTGCCATCTCCCAGTCGGGCGAGACCGCCGACACGCTTGCGGCTGTCCGTGAGGCCAAGCGGCGCGGGGCCCGGACCATCGGTGTGGTCAATTCGGTGGGTTCGACCATCGCGCGCGAGGTAGACGGCGGCATCTACCTGCACGCCGGTCCCGAGGTGGGCGTGGCCAGCACCAAGGCCTTCACCAGCCAGGTGATCGCGCTGGCGCTGATCACCCTGCGGTTTGGCCGGCTTCGGAACCTGAGCATTCTGCAGGGCCGCCAGATCATCGCGGCGCTCCGGGCGCTGCCGGGCCAGGTACAGCAGATTCTCGACCGGGCGCATGAAGTGGAGGCGCTGGCGGAGGCTTTCTGGCGGGCGAACAACGCGCTCTACCTCGGCCGCGGAGTGAACTTCCCCGTGGCTCTCGAGGGGGCGCTCAAGCTCAAGGAGATCTCCTACATCCACGCCGAGGGTTATCCCGCGGCCGAGATGAAGCACGGACCGATCGCCCTGATCGACGAGAACATGCCGGTGGTGTTCATCGCGCCGAAGGACGCTGTGCACGGCAAGATCGTGTCGAATGTGGAGGAGGTCCGGGCCCGGGGTGGCCAGGTCATCGCCATCGGCACCGACGGCGACGACCAGCTCGGCCGGCTGGCCACGGCGATGTTCTCGATTCCCGAGACACTCGATCTGCTGACCCCGATCCTCACAGTCATCCCGCTCCAGCTGTTCAGCTATTACGTCGCGGTCCGCCGGGGCTGCAACGTGGACCAGCCACGCAACCTGGCGAAGAGTGTGACGGTGGAGTAAGGAGGTCAGGCGGTCAGGCGGCCAGTGGTGACGGCGAACGGGTGAGCTCCTTGCGGAACTCACCCGTCTCTTATGCTCCTCGGTCCGCCCGTCCGCCCGTCCGCCCGTCCGCCCGTCCGCCCGTCCGCCTAGCTCTTCACCGCGTTCACCAGGCCCGATCGCAGGCTCCGCCAGATGAGTCCCCAGAACGAATCCTCCGGCCGGACTTCATAGCGGATCGTCATCGGAGGGATGTGCCCCTTGGCATTCGGGAGGTTGGTGTTGCGGGAGAGCATCCGGGCGACCACGCTCTTGAGTTTCTGCCCGAAATTCTGCTTGTGCGTCGTTGGGTCCACCAGCCGGAGATCGAGGTCGCGCCACTGGGCCCGGAGCTCTCCCACCGACCGGCCGCCGGCCACCTCGAACCAGAAGGACGCGTGGTCCATGGTGCCGTCGGTGATGTCCAGGCCGTTGGACGGCAGCAGGAAGGCGTTGAAGCTGGCCAGGGGCAGCTCCCCGATGTCCCCTTCCACCCGGAGCCGCAAGGGTCCTCTTCGGATTGGCAGCGTCAAGGTGGTCCGGATGGGGGCGACGCTGAAGAGTCGCGCCCGAGCGTCGATGATCAGCGGCCCACCGGCCACGGCGAGCGAGTCGTTACTGGCCCGGAGCACGCGCACCCGGACCCGGTCGAAGGTCACCGCGGCTGGTCGCGGGGACTCCGCGAGCCACTCGGCATAACGGACGATCCCTGACTCGAGGACCACGGAATCCGCTCCGACCATCCAATCCAGACCGGCCCATCGGCTGGGCCACAGCACTCGTTCCCGTGGCGACCGGCTGGGCCGCAGCCCTCGTGCCCGTGGCGTCCCGGGTCCCCGGCGGTCGGCGAGGACATCCAGATCCGCGCTGGCGATCCACACCCCACCGGCGGTCAGGCGCCGCCGGCGGACGTTCTGCTGCTGCAGACCCAGGACCCGGATCCCCGTCACCACTGCGCGGACCCGGGTACTGCGCGGCGCAGCCTCCCGGAAGAAGACCGAGTCCGGCACGGCGGGGGCCCAGCCGAGGGTATCGACGGTGAGCATCAGCCGCGCGTGCGAGCGGCGCACCCCCACCGCGCGCAGCCCGTGGCGATTCCCGGGGGGGCCTGTCCGCATCTCGCCGATGCTGAAAGCGGTATCGTCCGGCGTCACGGTGAGCTCTGCCGCGCTGACCACGAGACTGTCGTCCCGGCCGGGCGTCGCGTGGACCAGATAGTCCGCTGAGAGGGTCCCCCGTTCGAACACCCGGTGCCGGGTGCTGTCGAGCTGCAGCCCGCGCATGCTGAGCGACAGGCCGGCGGTGGAGTCGAGCGTAATCGCGGGTCCGCGGATCAGCAGTGAGGAGATGGTGCCCTCCTCAACCCGCACCGACTCGATCCGCCCGCCGCGCACTTCCTGTGGCAGCCAGGTGGCCACCAGCCGGTAGAGCAGCGAATCGGGCGCGGGCAGCGTCACGGGCAAGGTGTCCACTGTCGGGGCCGGCACGGCCGCCGTATCCGCCGGGCCGTCATCCAGGTGCCTCAGGACCGGGGACCTGATCAACACGCTGGCGAGCCGGAAGCTCCGGCGCCAGAGGACGTCCGTCAGGTCAACGCCGGTGAGCACGACTCGCGGGGCCCAGGCGTCGAACTGCTGCCGGCGGGAGCCGTCCTTCCGCTCGAACCGGATACGCACATCCCGCAGAATCAGGCGCCGGCGCACCAGGCTCAGATGGAGTTCCGGCAGCAGGATGGTGAGGGCAGAGCTGTCTTCCGAGTGGACCAGCGCCAGGGTGCGGGCCCGGAGGTAGGCGTCGATCGGGACTCGCAGGGCGCGTTCCAGGGTGCGGTCCAGGAGCCACAGCCCCGCGACCAGGGCCAGCACCGCACCCCCGGCGACCGAGAGCCAAAGGCGGCGACGGGTCATTGTTGCCGCCGGCGGCGGGGGCTGCGAAATGCGGCGGTCGGGCAGGGGGGTCGGCACCAGGTCATTCGAGTCTCTACCGTCCTTGCTTGGACCGGGCCGCTGGCCGGCGTGTTTCCCCGCACCTGCTCCAGATGCTCGCCTTCCTGACCAGTGAGAAGCGAATACCTCCGCCAGGGGATTGTCAATCGAAGATCTTGCCGGTTGATTGTCTGGCCAGCGGACTGCGCCGACTCTCTCATTGCCGACAACGGGTCTCGATGCGCATCGTGCTACAGCGGGTGTCTCGCGCCTCCGTCACCATCGCCGGCCGGGTAACCGGGTCGATCGACCGCGGGTTCTGTCTCCTGGTGGCGTTCACCCATTCGGATACCGCCGCCGAAGTCGATTGGATGGCGGAGAAGGTCGTGGGGCTCCGGCTCTTCTCCGACGCGGAGGGCAAGATGAATCTGGGGTTGAACGAGGTGGGCGGGGCCCTGCTGGTCATTTCCCAGTTCACCCTGTACGGGGATGCCGCAAAGGGCCGGCGGCCGTCGTTCATCGACGCCGCTCGGCCCGAGGTGGCCATCCCGCTGTACGAGCGCTTCCTCGATCAGCTACGGTCCAAGGAGGTGGCGGTCGCAGCGGGCGAGTTCGGCGCGGACATGCTGGTGGAGATTCACAACGATGGGCCAGTGACGCTAATCCTGGAACGGGGTCAAAACGGAATAGTAAGAAGTGAGAAGTAGGAAGTGCGAAGTGGGGCTGTTCGCGCCTCCCGTCTCCTTCTCTCTTCTCACTTCTCACTTCTCACAGCTCACTGATGCTCCGACCGTCATGCCGCCACTCCTGACCCTCGCCTCCGCCTCTCCTCGACGCCGCCAGCTGCTCGAGATGCTCGGCCTGGAGATCGAGGTCCGGCCGTCCCAGGTTCCGGAGGTCCGGGGGCCGGGGGAAACGCCCATCGGCTACGCCGAGCGGCTGGCCCGGGAGAAGGCCCTGTCGGTGGCGGCCAACCTGGTGCTCGGCGCCGATACCACGGTGTTGCTGGACGATCAGCTGCTCGAGAAGCCGGCCGACGCGGAAGAGGCGCTCCGGATGCTCCGGCTGCTGCAAGGCCGCAGCCATGAGGTCATCACCTCGGTCGCACTGGTGTCCCGGGGCGTGGTGCGGCAGGCCACCGATGTCACCGCCGTCACCTTTCACCGCTGCTCGGACGAATTCCTGCGTGCCTACATCGCCACCGGTGAGCCGATGGACAAGGCCGGGGCCTACGGAATCCAGGGCTACGGCGCGGCCCTGGTGGAGCGGATCGACGGCGACTTCTTCGGGGTGATGGGGCTGCCGGTGAGACTGGTGCTCAGGCTGATGGAGGAGGCGGGGTATCCGTACCGGTTTGGACGTGAGACGTGAGACGTGAGACGTGAGACGTGAGACGTGAGACGTGAGACGTGAGACGTGAGACGTGAGACGTGAGACGTGAGACGTGAGACGTGAGACGTGAGACGTGA
>Ga0326730_1000268_pt1 | contig 15161 bp, 14 predicted proteins | sample MHFSIPfraction_3_FD_207740 | JGI IMG/M metagenome (GOLD analysis project Ga0326730, IMG submission 207740) | Lab enriched peat soil microbial communities from Michigan Hollow, Ithaca, NY, United States - MHF7AN SIP fraction | ecosystem: Environmental > Terrestrial > Soil > Wetlands > Peat...
CGGCGCGGCTGCTCGCCGCGCTGAAGAAGGCCGCGAATGGAGCACGCCTCACGCGCGGTGTCCTCGACAGCATCGATCCGGCTCCCCGGCGCCATTTCAGCGTCGCCGAGCGCGGGCGGGTGATGCTCGTCCCGGTGTCCGAAGTGATCTATCTGCGGGCCGAGCTCAAGTACCTCACCTTGCGGACCCGCGATCGCGAGTACCTCGTCGAGGAATCGCTGACGCAGATCGAGCAGGAGTTCGGTACCGTGTTCGTGCGGATTCATCGCAATTGCCTGGTGGCGCGGCGCTGGATCCGCGGATTCGAGCGTGGAGCCGAAACCGAAGGTGAAGTCGGTTGGTCGGTGATACTGGAGGGTCTCGACGAAAGACTGCCGGTGAGCCGCAGGCAATGGGCGCAGGTCAAGTCCCTGGCGGGCTGAGGAGAGGTTGGTGAACCAAGAGTCCGAACGGATCGTGATCGCTTCGCGCAAGAGCCGGCTCGCCATGTGGCAGTCCGAGCATATCGCGCACGAGCTCAGACGCCTGTACCCGCGTTGCGAGGTGAGCATCCTCGGGATCACGACCCGTGGTGACCAGATCCTCGACCGGCCGCTCGCCGAAGTCGGCGGCAAGGGACTTTTCGTGAAGGAGCTCGAGGCGGCGCTCGAGGACGGGCGCGCCGATCTTGCCGTGCATTCGGCGAAGGACGTTCCCATGCACCTGCCGCAAGGGTTCTGCCTGGCCGCGATTACCCCGAGAGAGGACCCGCGCGACTGCCTCGTGTCGAACGTGAGCGCGCGCCTCGAGGCGCTCCCCCCGGGCAGCGTCGTCGGAACGTCCAGTCTGCGGCGCGAGGCGCAGCTTCGCGAGCGCCACCCGACGCTGCTGGTCAAGCCGCTCCGGGGAAATCTAGACACGCGTCTTGCCAAGCTCGACCGCGGCGAATGCCAGGCCATGGTGCTGGCCGCGGCGGGCTTGAAGAGGCTCGGGCTCGCGACCCGGATCCGAACGATGCTCGAACCCGAACAGAGCCTGCCCGCGCCGGGCCAGGGCGCGCTCGCGATCGAGTGCCGCGAGGACCGCGCCGGCTTGCGGCAGCAACTCGCGTCCCTAGAGGACCCCGCCACGGCGGCGTGCGTGCGCGCCGAGCGTGCGCTGAGCCGCGCGCTGTCGGGCAACTGTCAGCTACCGCTCGCGGCCTACGCCGTGGCGGCCGGCACGGACCTCCGGTTGCGCGGCCTGGTGGCGAAGCCCGACGGCAGCCAGATCGTGCGCGCGGAATCTAACGGTCCGATGGCCGCGCCGGAAGAATTGGGTGAGCAGCTCGCGACAAGGCTGCGCGTCCTGGGCGCGGACGCCATTCTCGCGTCTCTGTCATGAGCACGGGCCCGCTTTCCGGACGCGGCATCGTGATTACCCGCCCGCGAGAACACGCTCCCGCGCTCGCCGAGCGCATTCGCGCCGCGGGCGGCGATCCGATCCTGTTTCCCACGATCGAGATCCTGCCTCCCGAAAATCCCGAAATGGTGTCTCGCGTCATCGCGCGCCTGGAGAGATTTCAGCTCGCAATTTTTGTAAGTCCGACCGCGGCTCTGCGAGGGCACGCCATGGTGAGCGCGACCCGCGCGTGGCCCGAGGGCCTGCGCGTGGCGGCGGTGGGGGCGGGGACCGCGCGTGCTCTCGTGGGGCTGGGATTCCCTGACGTGATAGCGCCGTCGACGGAGGCCGACAGCGAAGCCTTGGCCGCGCTCGCCGAGTTGCGGGACTTGCGCGGGCACTCGGTCGTCATTTTTCGCGGTCAGGGCGGCCGCGAATGGCTGCGGGGCGAGCTCGAAGGGCGAGGCGCGCTAGTCGAATACCTGGAATGCTATCGCCGCGCGCAGCCCGACGCCCACGCAGGAGCGTTGCTGGCGAGATGGCAGGCCGGAGGAGTCGAGGCGGTTTCGATCACCAGCGCTGAAGGTCTTGCGAATTTTTTCGCGATGCTCGGTCCGACGGGTGGAAGGTACCTGCGCGCGACGCCCGTGTTCGTACCGCATCCCCGGATCGAGCTCGCTGCCCGCAAGCTCGACATTCGCGAGGTCATCGTTACCGGGCAGGGTGATGACCACACCGTCGCGGAGATGGCGGCCTTTTTTGCTAGAGTGTGAATCGGCGATCCGCTAGAGACATGGAAGACCATACCTCGCCAACCGCTGAAACCCAGCAATCGTCCAAGCGCAAGACGCGGCTCGCTTCTCTTTTGGCGATCGGGTTTGCGCTGGTCTCCCTGCTCCTTGCATGGCAGTGGTACGACGCCCGGGAGCGGATCAATGCGCTACACGGGGAGCTCGCGCAGCGCCTGCGCGACAGCGAGGCCGACAGCCGCGACGCGCGCCTGAGCGCGAGGCAGGCGCAAGAGGCGATGCGCGAAGCGCTGGCGAAGGTCGCCCAGCTCGACCTGAGGCTGAGCGAGTATCAGGATCACCAGGCCGGTCTCGAGGCCCTCTATCAGGAACTTTCGCGCAGCCGCGACGATTGGGTGCTCGCGGAAATCGAGCAAGTTCTCACCATTGCCTCGCAGCAACTGCAGCTGGTCGGCAATGTCCCGGTCGCCTTGGCCGCACTTCAGGCCGCGGACGCGCGCCTTGCGCGCTCGGGGCGAGCCCAGTTCCTGCCGTTGCGCAAGGCGTTCGCCCGCGACATCGAGCGCCTCAAGGCCGCTCCCGGTCTCGATGTTCCGGGGATCGCCGTGAAGATCGATCAGATGATCGCGAGCGTGGATTCCCTGCCGCTCGCGCAGGACATGCGTCCGCAGCCCGCAGCGGCCGAGAAGAGCGCACCGGAAGGCCTATGGGACAGGCTCGTTGAGGAGCTGCTCGGCGAGCTCAGGCAGCTCGTCAGAATCCAGAAAGTGGACGGCGCGGAGGCGGCCCTGCTCAGTCCCTCGCAAGCCTATTTCCTGCGCGAGAACCTGAAGCTTCGCCTGCTCAATGCCCGCATCGCCTTGCTCACGCGCGATGAGGCCGCCTACCGGAGCGACCTGGATGCTGCGGCAGCATGGTTCGGGCGTTACGTCGACACCCGTTCCGGGGCGGCCGCCTCGATGGCGGCGGACCTGAAGCAGCTCCGCTCCACGGGAGTGGGCCCGTTGTTTCCGACGATGACCGAAAGTCTCGCGGCGATAGGCGCCTACAAGGCGCCGCGCGAGCGCGCGCGATGAAAGGGCTGCTCTGGCTGTTCGTTCTCGCGGCTCTGGCGGCTGCGCTCTCCCTCGCCTTGCGTGGAAGCGGCGGCTACGCGCTGTTCGTGATGCATCCGTGGCGGGCCGAGATCTCCCTCACCTTCCTCGCGGTGCTGCTCGTCGTCGGCTTTGCGCTCGGCTATTTCGTGGTCAGGGCGGTATGGCACACGCTGCGGCTTCCCTCGCACGTTCGCGCCTATCGCAGGCGCCGCCGGGCCGAGGCTGAACACGCAGCAACGCTGGGTGCGATTCAGGCGCTGTTCGAGGGCCGCTTCGTGAGAGCGGAGAAGCTGGCCTCCAAGGCGATCGATATGGGCGCCGCGCCCGGTCTTGCGGGGCTTCTCGGCGCGCGCGCCGCGCAGAGGCTGCGCGATTTCGGGCGGCGGGATCAGTGGCTCGAGCGGTCGAAGCAAGACCACGGGGAATGGCGCGTGGCGCAGCTGATGACTGAAGCGGAGCTGCTCCTGGACGAAAGGCGTTTCCACGAGGCGCGAGCGGTGCTGCAGGAATTGCACGCGGCTGGGCCCCGGCACGTGGCCGCGCTCTTTCTGATGCTGCGCGCCGAGCAGGGCATGTCGAACTGGGAGGAGGTCCTGCGTATTGCAAACGCCCTGGAGAAGCACGACGCCATGCCGCCGGAAGCGCTCGACAGCGTGCGCGCCAACGCATACGTAGCGCTGCTGTCGCGCAAGCCGCTCGACCGGGAAGGCCTGGTTCGGCAGTGGGAGAACACGCCGCGCTCCGAGCGCCTCAAGCCCAGGATAGCGGCGACCGCTGCTCGTGCCTTCATGCAGATCGGGGAATGTCGCAGGGCTCACCGCGTCATCGAGGAAGCGCTCGAGCGTACCTGGGACGGCACCCTCGCTCTGCTTTACGGAGAATGCGTGGACAAGGATGCGCTCGATCGCCTCGAGCGCGCGGAGAATTGGTTGAAAGACCGCCCCGGCGAAGCGGAGCTGCTGCTGACGCTGGGCCGGCTATGCGTGCAACGCGAGCTCTGGGGGAAGGCGCAGAGCTACCTCGAGGCGAGCCTTGCGACCCGGCCAACGCAGGCGGCCCATATCGCGCTCGCGAAGCTCCACGAGCAACTCGGGCGGCCGGCGGAAGCCGGCAGGCATTTTCGCGCGAGCGCCGACTTGGCGCAGCGCCTCCCAAGCTAGAGCCGGCACCTCGGGCTCAGATCCCGAGCCCCGCGAGTTGCTTCTCGGGATAGCGGGTTCCCGAGGCGATTCCCGGAGGAAACGCCTTCCCGAGCTGTGCGATCTCCGCTGCGCTGAGGACGATACCGGCTGCAGCGGCGTTCTGCTCCAGGTATGCACGCCGCTTCGTTCCCGGGATGGGCACGATGTCCTGGCCCTGAGCGAGAACCCAGGCGAGCGCGATCTGTGCGGGTTTGACGCGATGGGCCGCGGCGATCGATTCGAGCGGTTGCAGCAGCTCGACGTTGCGCTTCAGGTTGTCCGGATTGAAGCGCGGATGGTCGCGCCTTCTGTCCTTCGCCTGCAGTGCGTCGAGCGTCTTGATCGTGGCGGTGAGAAAGCCCCGGCCGAGTGGCGAATACGCCATGAAGGCGACTCCGAGCTCGCGGCATGTCGGGAGGATCTCCCTCTCGACGTCGCGAGACCAGAGCGAGTACTCGGTCTCGAGCGCGACCAGCGGATGCACCTTATGAGCACGCCGCAGCGTCGCGGCTCCAGCCTCCGAGAGCGCCAGGTGCCGAACCTTGCCTTGGTCGACGAGCTTTTTCATTGCGCCCACGGTGTCCTCGATCGGCACCCTGGGGTCCACCCGGTGCAAGCCATAGATGTCGATCACGTCCACGCCGAGGCGCTTGAGCGAGGCCTCGCACGCCTGCGGCACGTAGCCCGGGTGGCCCGCCGAGAGGCCCTCGGGCAGCTTGAAGCCGGAGAGGCCCAGATTGCCGAACTTCGTCGCGAGCAGCACCCGGTTGCGCCTGCCCTTGATCGCGCGGCCGACCAGCTCTTCGTTGGTCCCCGCTCCATACGCGTCCGAAGTCACGATCAGATTGACTCCGAGGTCGATCGAGCGATGGATGGTCGCGATCGATTCGGCCTCGTTCGGCTCTCCGTAGATTCCGGTCATTCCCATGCAGCCCAGACCCAGCGCCGGCACCTCGGGCCCGTTCTTTCCCAGCTTGCGTGTCTCCATGCTTTCCTCTCCGTTAACGTTGTTCGTCGAGCCAGTCCCTGGGGCGCAGGAAATCGCGGTAGAGCCTGCCCTCTTCAGTCGCGGGATCCGGTTTCCAGTCGTAGCGCCATTTCACGATTGGCGGCAACGACATCAGTATCGACTCCGCGCGGCCCCCCGATTGCAGCCCGAACAGGGTGCCGCGATCATAGACGAGATTGAACTCCACATAGCGTCCGCGGCGGTACGCCTGAAAGTCCCGCTCGCGCTCCCCGAAGGGGAGATCCTTGCGGCGCTCGAGCACCGGCAGGTATGCCGGCAGGAAATGATCGCCGATGCTGCGCGTCAGTGCGAAGCACCGGTCGAAGCCGCCGTCGTTCAGATCGTCGAAGAACACCCCGCCGATGCCGCGGGGCTCGCCTCGGTGTCTGAGATAGAAGTATTCGTCGCACCAGCGCTTGAAGCGGAGATAGAGGTCCGGCCCAAACGGCTCGAGTGCCTGGCGGCAGGTCGAATGGAAGTGGCGCGCGTCCTCCTCGAAGCCGTAGTAAGGGGTGAGGTCCATTCCTCCGCCGAACCACCACAGGGAATCGCTTTCCGGTTTGGTCGCGACCAGAAAGCGCACGTTCATGTGGACCGTCGGCGCGTAGGGGTTGCGCGGGTGTAGCACCAGCGATACGCCCATCGCCTCGAACGCGCGGCCGGCAAGCTCCGGGCGCGCCGCGCTCGCTGAAGGCGGCAGTCGCTCGCCGTGCACGCTGGAGTAGTTCACCCCGCCGCGCTCGAACACGCCTCCTTCCTCGACGATGCGGGACTCGCCGCCACCACCCTCGCTGCGCTGCCAGCGATCGCGTCGGAAGCGCTGGCCGTCGATGCGCTCCAGCTCCGCGACGATGCGATTCTGGAGATCGAGGAGGTAGTCGTTGACCGCGGCCGGATTCATCTCTTCGCAGCAACGGCGCGGAAGCCGATGTCGCGCCGGTATTGCATCCCGTCGAAGCGGATACGATCCACCGCCTCGTAGGCGCGGCGCTGCGCCATCTTGATCGAATCTCCCAGGGCGGTCACGCACAGAACGCGTCCGCCATTGGTGAGGACGGCTCCATCCTTCAACGCAGTGCCCGAGTGGAACACGCGGAGATCTTCCGACGGGGCGGGGAGTCCGCTGATCGCGTCGCCTTTTTTCGGCGCGTCGGGATAGTTTGCCGCCGCGATCACCACACCGAGCGCGGCGCGACGGTCCCAATCCGCCCTGAGCCGGTTCAGCCTGCCTTCGAGCGCGCCCTCGATCAATTCGAACAGGTCGCTTTTCAGGCGCAGCAGAATCGGCTGCGTCTCGGGATCGCCGAGCCGGCAGTTGAATTCCAGCACGCGCGGATTGCCGCTGCCGTCGATCATCAGTCCGGCGTAGAGAAAACCGCTATAGGGCTGGCCTTCCTCCGCCATTCCGGCGAGCACCGGGTGGATGACCTCGCGCACGACGCGAGCGTGCTGCTCCGGAGTCACGACCGGAGCGGGGGAATAGGCGCCCATGCCGCCCGTGTTGGGGCCGAGATCACCGTCCCTCAGGCGCTTGTGGTCTTGACTGGTGGCAAGCGGGAGCACGTGCTCTCCGTCGGCGAGCACGATGAAGCTCGCTTCCTCACCTTCGAGAAATTCCTCGATCACGACGCGGCTCCCCGCTGCTCCCATGGCCCGCTCGACGAGGATCTGATCGATGGCGCGATGAGCTTCGTCCTCGCTCGCGGCAACGATCACGCCTTTCCCGGCCGCGAGTCCGTCGGCCTTGACGACGATGGGGGCGCCACGCGACTGCACATAGGCGTGTGCGGGGCGCGCTTCGTCGAAGCTCGCGAACGCCGCAGTAGGGATCCGGTGGCGCGCCATGAATTCCTTGGCGAATTGCTTCGAGCTCTCCAAGCGCGCGCAGGCCCGCGTCGGACCGAAAATCCGCAGGCCTTTCGAGCGAAACAGATCGACGACGCCTTCCGCGAGCGGCGCCTCGGGTCCCACCACGGTGAGAGCGATGCCTTCGGCGAGCGCGAACTCGGCCAGCTTGTCGATTTCGGAGAGCGCCACGTTCGCAAGGCCGGGCTCGCGCGCGGTGCCGCCGTTGCCTGGTGCGACGAAGACTTTCTGCACGCGGGGGCTCTGCGCGAGGCGCCATGCGATCGCGTGCTCCCTGCCGCCTGAGCCGATGACGAGCAGCTTCATCAATGCCGGAAATGCCGAATCCCGGTGAACACCATGGCGAGGCCGAGCTCATCCGCGGCCGCGATCACCTCGTCGTCGCGCAGGCTGCCTCCGGGCTGTATCACGGCCTTCGCGCCGGCCTGTGCGACCACCTCGACGCCGTCGCGAAATGGAAAGAAAGCGTCGGAGGCGACGACCGAATCCGCGAGGGACAGCCCCGCGCCCTTCGCCTTGAACTCCGCGACGCGTGCCGCGTCGACGCGGCTCATCTGGCCGGCGCCGATGCCGAGTGTGCGCCCGTCCCGGCAGAAAACGATGGCGTTGGACTTGACGTATTTCGCCACGCGCCAAGCGAACAGCAGGTCCTTCAGCTGCCCCTGCGTGGGCTTCAAGCGCGTTACTGTTCGCAGGTCCGAAGCCTCCGCTGCGCGGTCGTCCGGCGTCTGAACTAGGAGACCGCCTCCGACGCGCTTGAAATCGTAGGTCTGCGCCGCACGCGCGAGTCTGACCGACAGGACGCGCACGTTCGGCTTGGCCGCAAACACCTTTTGCGCCTCGGCGTCGATCTGAGGCGCGAGCACGACCTCGACGAACGGCTTGGACACCTTCTCTGCGGTTGCCGCGTCCAGTGCGCGGTTGAAGGCCACGATGCCCCCGAAGGCCGAGGTCGGGTCGGTGGCGAAGGCGCGATCGTAAGCTTCGAGAGGGGACGCGCCGATCGCCGCGCCGCAGGGATTTGCGTGCTTGACGATCACGCACGCCGGCTCCTCGAAGGTCTTCACGCATTCCCACGCGGCATCGGCGTCGGCGATGTTGTTGAAGGACAACTCCTTGCCCTGAATCTGCACATGGCCGGCGAGGCCGCCCTGCACCGGGTCGGCGTCGCGGTAGAACGCCGCCATCTGGTGCGGGTTTTCGCCGTAGCGCAGGTCTTGCAGCTTTTCGAGCTGCAGGGTCAGCTTCTCCGGGAAGAGCGCGGGCTTTCCGCCGGGCGAGAGCGCGTTGAGATAGTTGCTTATCGCGGCCTCGTACGCGGCGCTGTGCGCGAACGCCTTGCGAGCCAGGGTGAGTCGCATGCTCTCGCTCAGCGATCCGGCGTTCGCTTTCATCTCCGAGAGGACCTTCGGGTAGTCCGACGGGTCGGTTACGACGGCTACACCGGGGTAGTTCTTCGCTGCGGCGCGCAGCATGGCCGGTCCACCGATGTCGATGTTCTCCACCGCCTCGGCAAGAGTGCAATCCCGCTTCGCGATCGTCTGCACGAACGGATAGAGGTTGACGACGATCAGGTCGATGGGGTCGATGCCCGCCGCCCGTATCGCAGCGAGGTGGGCCGGGGAATCCCGCCGGGCGAGAATGCCCGCGTGGATCCGCGGATGCAGGGTCTTCACCCTGCCGTCGAGCATTTCGGGAAATCCCGTGTAGTCGGCGACCTCGATCGCCGCAGTGCCGTGATCGGCGAGGAACTTCGCCGTGCCCCCGGTCGACAGAATCTTGATCTTGTGCCGGGCCAGTCCCCGTGCAAACTCGGCGAGGCCCGTCTTGTCGGAAACGCTGATCAGCGCCGTCCGGATGGAAATCACATTCTTATCTTGAGCGACTGCATTTTCTTTCGCAGCGTGTTCCGGTTGATGCCGAGCATCTCGGCGGCGACCGATTGATTGCCTGCGGCGCGGTCGAGCACCAGCTCGAGCATCGGACGCTCCACGTTCTTCAGCACCATGTCGTAAATGGCGCGCGGCCTCGCTCCGTCGAGATCCTTGAAGTAGCGCTCCAGGGAGCGGCGCACGCAGTCCGCGATCTCGCTCGTTTGCTTCATGCCGCCAGCTCCAGCTCGTAGCGCAAGCGCGCGTCCTCGCGCCCGATCTTCTCGAAGAACCCGTCTACCGCGGCGAGCTGCTCCTCGCAAGTCTCCAGCTGATTCATGCGGTGCCGGAAGCTCGCCGATCCGGCGAGCCCCTTGGTGTACCAGGAGATGTGCTTGCGTGCGACCTTGACGCCTCTCTCCTTGCCGTAGAACGAGTAGAGATCGTGCAGATGCGCGATCAGCACGGCGTGGATCTCCGAAACCAGGGGAGAAGGAAGGTTCTCCCCCGTGGAGAGATAGTGTCCGATCTCGCGAAAGATCCAGGGGCGCCCCTGAGCCGCACGTCCTATCATGATGCCGTCGGCGCCCGTGTACTCGAGAACGTGCCTGGCTTCCTCGGGAGTGGTGATGTCGCCGTTCGCCACCACGGGCAGGCGCGTCGACTGCTTGACCTCGCGGATCGTGTCGTATTCGGCTTGGCCCGAGAATCCGCATGCGCGGGTACGCCCGTGCAACGACAGCAGCTGCACACCGCTCTCCTCGGCGATTTTCGCGACCTTGATCGCGTTCTTGTTGGCGGTGTCCCAGCCGGTGCGGAACTTCAGGGTGACGGGCACGTCGACCGCCTGGACCACGGACTCGAGGATCTGGCCGACAAGCGGCTCGTCCTTGAGCAGCGCTGAGCCGGCCATGGTGTTGCAGACTTTCTTCGCCGGGCAGCCCATGTTGATGTCGATGATCTGCGCGCCCTGCTCGACGTTGAAGCGGGCGGCATCCGCCATCATCGCCGGATCGGCTCCGGCGATCTGCACGGAGATCGGCTCGACCTCGCCGTCGTGATTGGCGCGGCGGCGCGTTTTCTCGCTGCCCCACAGGAGCGAGTTCGATGCCACCATTTCCGAAACGGCCAGTCCCGCGCCGAAGGATTTGCAGAGCTGCCGGAAAGGGCGATCGGTGACGCCGGCCATCGGCGCGACAAACAGATTGTTTCGCAACGTGCGCGAACCGATTCGCATCGACGATCACGGAATTTTTTTCGGCGGGAGCGCAATTCTATACCTAAACGCGAGCGCGAAGGGAAGCCCTTCGACCGCTTCGCGCTACAAAAAAACTCAAGGGAGCGCGCGTGCCCCGAAAATCATGCGGCGGGCGAGAAAATGCCGCGCGGGCGGAAGCATATCAAGCATCGCCAAGCCAGCGCCGCGCGCCAGCGCGAGCGGCGGCACCGAATTCGAGAACACTCTCACCAGAAAATCGGTAAAGCCGATTCCGGCGTAGCGGTCGAGGCCGCGGTTCCAGGCGAAACGGTCGAGAAGGCGCGGCGCCCCGATTTCCTCCTTCGCAACTTCAAGCAACATCTGAGCCAATTCGAACGCGTCGCGCAATCCGAGGTTGAGCCCCTGGCCGGCGACCGGGTGCAGCGTTTGCGCGGCGTTCCCGATTGCCAGGACTCGCGGCGAAGGCCGTATGGCGCCGCGACGCAAGGCCAGCGGGAAGGTCGATCGGATATCCGTTGAGCGGAATTCCCCCAACCTTCCGCCGAAGGCGTCGCGCAGGCGCGCGAGAAATTCCGGTTCGCGAAGCCTCTGCAGCTCCTCCGCGGTCGCCGGACTCACGCTCCATACCAGGGCAAAGCGGTCCCCGAAAGGGAGCAGTGCGAGAGGCCCCTCGTCGGTGAAGCGCTCCCACGCGGTAGCGTGCGGCGGGTGCTCGGCTGCGACCTCGGCGACCACCGCGCGCTGCCGATAGTCCGTGACGCGCCCAGCGTCGCGATTCAATCCCCCGTCGGCGAGAACCAGCAGCCGCGCCCGCAGGCGCGCCTGCTTTTCGCCGACCGACAGCTGCAGGGCAATTTCGTCGCCGCAGAGCTCCCAGCCCTTCAGAGCTCCGGAGACCGCAGGAGTGTGCGCCGCGAGGCGCTGGACCAGCTCGGAATACGCAACGACGTATCCGAGTGCGGGCAGCCCGTAGTCCGAGCAGCGTATCATCGTTCTGCCGAATCCCCGCTGAGAAACGTGGATGGTCTGAATTGCGCTGCACGCGGCCGGGCTCCAGGCGCCCAGGCGCTCGAGGATCAGGCGGCTGCCGTGCGAAAGCGCGATCGGCCGGTCCGCGATACCGGTCTCGTCGGCGATCCGGGTAACGGAGACACCGCTGCCCGAGAGAGCGAGCGCCAACGCACACCCAACCGGCCCGCCGCCGGCGATGGCGACATCGACCTCCGGCAGCTCAACCGCGGCCAACGAGCGCCTCGATTTCCCGCACCGTTTTCGGCGCCGCAGCCGTCAAGACCTCGCATCCGGAGGTCGTTACGGCGACGTCGTCTTCGATGCGCACGCCGATGTTCCAGAACGGTTCAGGAACGCCTTCGCCAGGCCGGATGTAGCAGCCCGGCTCAACGGTCAGCGTCATCCCCGGATCGAGGCGCCGCCATTCACCGCCCGACTTGTATTCACCTGCGTCGTGGACGTCCAGGCCCAACCAGTGCCCGGTACGGTGCATGAAGAAGCGCTTGTAGTCCTCGGTTTCGATCACCTTCTCGACCGTGCCGCTGCACAGCCCAAGGTCGACGAATCCCCGGACCAGGGTGCTGACCGCGGCATTGTGAGGCTCGTCCCAGCGAGTTCCGGCCTTGACGGTGGCGATCGCGGCGGCCTGTGCGGCGAGCACCAGCTCGTAAATGTCTTTCTGCGGCCCGCTGAACCTGCCGTTGACGGGGAAGGTGCGGGTGACATCCGTGGCGTAGCCGTCCAACTCGCAGCCGGCGTCGATGAGCAGCAGGTCGCCGTCGGCGAGCCGCGCGCTGTTCTCGCGGTAGTGCAGGATGCAGGCGTTGGCTCCGCTGGCGACAATGGGAGTGTAGGCGGGGTACTGGGAGCCACGGCGGCGAAACTCGTAGAGCAGCTCGGCCTCGATCTCGTATTCGCCTCGCCCCGGGCGCGCGGCACGCATTGCGCGCTCGTGCGCGGCCGCCGATATCAACCCCGCGCGGCGCATCAAGGCGAGCTCGCCGTCGTCCTTGATGAGGCGCATTTCATCGAGCGGAGTGCGCAGGTCGCGTATCTCGGTCGGAGCCGCGATCCCGGCGCGCGCCTGAGAGCGCACCTGGTTCAGCCAGCCCATGACACGCGCGTCCCAGGCCGGATCGGCTCCGGGAGCGTAGTGGAGCACAGGCTGGTTGGCGAGAAGCTTGGGCATCTGCTCGTCGAGCGTCTCGATCGCGAAGGCTTCGTCGACGCCGAGAGCCGCCTTGGCGCCTTCGGGTCCGCTGCGCAGGCCGTCCCAGAGCTCGCGCGCCGGATCCCGCTTGCGGCAGAAAAGGATGGATTTCGGCTGGTCCCCGGCGACGAGCACGAGCACCGCTTCCGGCTCCGGGAATCCGCTCAGGTAGTAGAAATAGCTGTCGAAGCGGTAGAGGTAATCGCTGTCGCGGTTGCGCAGACGCGCGGGCGCCGTCGGGATGAGCGCAACGCCTTCGCGCATGCGCAGCTGCAAGGCGTGGCGGCGCTCGGCGTAGCGGGAGAGCGTGTTCACCGTGTCCATTCAGCGAATTGTCGTCCGCTTCGACGGGGCGATCAAGCCGGCTGGTTCAGCTCGGCGAGCCGTCGCGGCGTGCCGACGTCATGCCACTCGCCGCGGTGCAATTCCCCCGAGACCAATCCGCGCGCCATCGCCGCACGCAACAGCGGCGCGAGCTGACCCTTCGACCCGGGCTTTACGCTTGCGAAGAGCTCCGGCTGGTACAGCCCTATGCCGCTGAAAGTCCATTTGGGATCGCCCGCTTCGCCGACCAGCGATCCGCGCAAAGCGAAGTCTCCCGCGGGATGATGCGGTGGATTGGTGACCAAGACGAGGTGAGCGAGATGTTCTCCCAGCGTATGGGCGACGAGAGAGGAGAAATCGAAATCACAGTAGATGTCTCCGTTGACCGCGAGAAACGGCGCGCTGCCGAGTAAAGTCAGCGCCTTGGCGATCCCGCCCGCGGTCTCGAGCGGCTCGGCCTCCGGCGAATAGCGGATCCTCACGCCGAAGCGCCGGCCGTCGCCGAGCGCTGCCTCGATCATGTGGCCGAGGTGCGCGTGGTTGATCACGATCTCTCCCACCCCCGAGCGCGCGAGCGTCTCGACCAGGCGGGCGATGAGGGGCCTTCCGCGGACCTCGAGGAGGACCTTGGGTACGGCGTCCGAGAGCGGCCTCATGCGCTCGCCTCGTCCCGCTGCAAGGATCATCGCCTTCATGGATCGGGATCAGAACGTGTAACCGACGCGCCTCTCCGTCGCATCGAGCTCGTCGAGCAAGCGCGCCAGCGGCGCAAGCTCGCGGTAGCGCCCGCAGGTGCGTCGCAGGTAGCCGAGCACGCGGGGCTGGTCTTTCAGGTAGCCGTTCTTGCCGTCCCGCAGGGAGAGGCGCGCGAAGATCCCGAGCACCTTGAGCTGCCGCTGGGCGCCCATCCATTCGAAGTCACGGTAGAAATCGGAGAAGTCTCCAGCGACCGGCAGTCGCGCGCTGCGCGCTTTCTCCCAGTAGCGGACCGTCCAATCGATGACGCGTTCTTCTTCCCAGGCGATGTAGGCGTCACGCAGAAGCGAAACGAGGTCGTAGGTGACCGGACCGTACACGGCATCCTGGAAGTCGAGGATGCCCGGGCAGGGATCGCACAACATCAGATTGCGCGAATGGTAGTCGCGGTGCACGAACACCCGGGCCTGCGCGAGGTTGTTCGCGAGTATCGCCGAAAATGTGCTCTCGAGCGTCGCGAGCTGCGCCGGGGCGAGCTCTCGCCGAAGCTGGCGCGAGACATACCACTCGGGGAAAAGGCGCAATTCCTTCTCGAGGAGAAACCGGTCGTAGTCGGGCAGCGCCCCGGCGCGGCTCGCCAGCTGAATTCGGAGCAGCGCGTCGAGGGCGTGTCCGTAGAGTGGTCCGGCGCTGCGCGCATCGAGCGCATCCAGATAGGTCGTTTCGCCGAGATCCGAGAGCAGCAGAAAGCCCTGGGCGAGGTCTTGCGCGCAAACTGCGGGAACGTGCACGCCGGCCTCGGCAAAGAGGCCGGCCACCCGGACGAACTGCGCGCAGCTTTCCTTGTCGGGCGGCGCGTCCATCGCGATCAGTGGGGCCTGCGTGCCGCCCCGCCGGATCCGGAAATAGCGCCGGAAGCTCGCGTCATCGGACGCCGGGGCGATGCTGAGCTCGCCACCGAGCGTCGCGTTCAACCATCGCCGCAGTTGCTCAGCGCGGTCCAAAACTCCTCCGGAAACAAAGCATTGCCTTCACACCCAATTTGTGCGATTTTAGCACTCGCCCCGGCAGACCAATCGTTACCCAGCCCGCGATATGTCTTTTTTTCCTGCCCGCTTCTCGGCGCTGGCAATCGCGCTGCTGTGCGCCTCCTTGGCGTGGGCGCAGGGACAGGGACTGCAGTTGCCGCGCGCCGGTGACCGCGCGAAGTCCGACCCCTTTGCGCCGATTACTCTCGATGCCGACCGAATCGAGGGCGTTTCGGGAGGAGACACCAGCGCGCAGGGCAATGCGAACCTGCGCCGCGGCGATCTTTCAATCCGCGCCGACTCGCTCAGGTATTCCGAGGCGAACGAGGAGGTGGAAGCAAAGGGCAACGTCCACCTCGAGCGCGGTGGCGATGCGCTGAGCGGCCCCTCCGTGAGGTATTCACTGAAGGATGCGACCGGCGCGATCGAAAAACCGGAATTCACGCTTGCTCCTCGGATCAGGGCCAATCAGGCACCGGTCACGGGGCGCGGGAAGGCCGAGACGGTGGAGCTCCTGGGCGAAGACCAGTACCGAATCAAG
>Ga0326730_1000269_pt1 | contig 15136 bp, 12 predicted proteins | sample MHFSIPfraction_3_FD_207740 | JGI IMG/M metagenome (GOLD analysis project Ga0326730, IMG submission 207740) | Lab enriched peat soil microbial communities from Michigan Hollow, Ithaca, NY, United States - MHF7AN SIP fraction | ecosystem: Environmental > Terrestrial > Soil > Wetlands > Peat...
ACAGAGTGAGAAGAACCAAGCATTGATCGATCAGAAGTTGCTCGAAGCGCGCGCTAGTACGAGCGCGCTAATTCAGAACGTGGAAGGCGTCCGAGCGGAGGTGGACCTAGCGCGCACGACTATCGATCAGCTGCGCGACCCCACGAAGAAGGAAACGGATCGGCTCCATTTGGAACATCTTCGATCTGAGAACGCCAAGCTGATCGACGAGCTAGTCGACTCGCTGCGACCGAATTTTCGCGTCGACCTGCTTCCGGGTGCGACGTGGCGCGACATGTCCGCTGAGTTCGAGTTCACACTGACGAACGCAGGTTCCCGACCAATCATCGTCGAGACCCCAGTAGTCCACCTGACAATCAACTCGAATTCCGATTCACAGGTGCCGCCGCCGGATCCGAGCAAGGCGACCATCGATACCTGCAGTGCAGGGCTCATCAGCCCTGGTGAGACCCTGCATTGCGCCGTCACTTTCCAGGTCACGTCACCGCTCACCGGTGTGAGGAGCCTCGCCTGCATCGCGCATTTCGTGGCGCGCACAGAGCTTCCCCGTGAGAGCGGTACCTGGCACTCGCTTCGCAGTAGCTATCCGGACGGCTATCTCGAAAGCAAGCTGACGAAGCGGACTAGCTTCCGCACCGAGTTCTTCCGATCCGATCGCTAGGTTACCTCGTGCTCGGGTGACCGGAGCACGGAGCTAGTAGTTCGAGGTCAGATCGAGCTCGCCGCCCCCGGCGCGTCGAAGTCCAGCGCGTGACCCGCGCCGGGAATCACTTGGACCTCGGTCGGGCCGGCGAGGCCCGACGCGAACTTCTTCGCGTAGCTCGCGGGGACGACGCGGTCTTCGGCGCCCCAGACGAGCTTCACGGGGCAAGTGATTCGGTGCAGGCGCTTCTTCAGGCCCAAGTCACCCAGCGGCCACAGCAGACGCGAGGCCGCCTCGATGGCGCGCACCTGGACGATCGTCCACTCGGTCATGTCGTCAGCCGAGAGATCGGCAGGCGGAGTGAGTCGCTCCTTCTGGAAGTCGGCGGGCTTGGCCGAGAACAGCGCGGCGACCTCGTTCGCGCGGCGGTTGAACGGATCGCCGGGCGGCTCTGACTGGTCGTAGAGGCCGAGCGGCGCGATCAGGGTCAAGCGCTTCACCGACGCGCGCGAGAACGCCGCGACCTCCGCGAGCAGCGTCCCGCCGATCGAGTGACCCGCGAGCGCCTGGCCCCCTAGGCCGGTGGCGTCGAGCAAGTCGAGCATGCAGATGATCCAGTCGGAGAGTGTGTCGAGCTGCTTGTGGAGGAGCCCGCCGCCCGGGAAGCCGGGCAACGACGGCACGATCACGCGGCGGCGCTCCGCGAGCTTGTCGAGAAACGGCGTCCAGGCGAGCAACCCTCCGAGCCCGGCGAAGTAACCGAGCGGCTCGCCCGTGCCCTTCTCCCAGACGCGGATCTGCTCGCCGCCGATGCGGACGTGAGTCTCTTTCACTCCGGCGGCGGTCATCGCACCACCACCGGGCGGGGGTTGGAGCGCTCCTCGCGCGCCATCGGCTTCGGCCACCAGCGGTCTTCCCACTTGTCCTCGAAGAGTGACTTCAGCTGCGGGGCGACGCGCTTGGCGAACAGCTCCGTGTTGTAGAAGGCGAGCTCCTTGTTCATGTTGCCGAACTGCAGGAGCATCATGAGCTGGCCGACGTTCATGTTGACCGCGACCTCGCGCAGCTGCTCGGCGACTTCGTCCGGGCTGCCGATGATGACGTAGCCCTTGTCGACGATCTCTTCGAACGTCGGCGGTCCGTACGCGACCGAGTCACTCGCCTTGGTTGCGGCCGCGACCACCTGCGAAGCGACGCGCGCGCGAATCGTCGCCTCGCTCGAGTAACCCGCCGGGTTCGCCCAGCGCGCGTCGACGTGGAGACAGCGGTTGAAGAAGTACTCCGCCGGCTCGCGGTACATCTCGAGCGCTTCCTTGCGAGTCTCTGCCACGCCGACGAACTGCAGGAAACCGGCGCGGAACGGGTTGCGGTCCTTGCCGAGCCGGTCCATCTCCTGCCAGAAGCCGTCCATGGTGGCCTGGCCGAGCTTGTAACCGAAGTAACTCAGATAAGCGTATACGTAGTCCATCTCCGCGCACCAGCGCCAGGTCTCGATCGAGCCGCCGCCCGGGATCCACACCGGCGGGTGCGGCCTCTGCACCGGCTTGGGCCAGGTGTTCACGTAGCGCAGCTGGTTGAAGCGGCCGTTCCACGCGAACACGTCGGGCTCGGTCCAGGCCTTCATCACCAGATCGTGCGCCTCGAGATACTTCTCGCGCAGCTGACTCGGGTTCTGGCCGTAGCAGTAGACGGTGTCCATGGGCGTGCCGACCGGGAATCCGGCCACGAGTCTCCCGCCCGAGATCACGTCGAGCATCGCGAATTCCTCCGCGACGCGCGTGGGCGGATTGTAGAGCGCGAGTGAGTTGCCCATGACCACGATCGCGCAGTCGCGCGTGCGGCGCGCGAGCGACGCGGCGATGATGTTCGGCGACGGCATCAGCCCGTACGCGTTCTGGTGGTGCTCGTTCACGCACACGCCGTCGAAGCCGATCTCGGCGGCGAACTCGAGCTCGTCCATGAAATCGTTGTACATCGCGTGCGCCTTCGCCGGATCGAACAGGCGCGAATCGATGTCGACCCACACCGACGGGTGCTTCTTGGTGAAGTCGTCGGGCAGATCCGTATACGGCATCAGGTGGAACCACAGAAGCTTCATGGGAGTACCTCTTTGGGGACCGCGGTCCCCGCCAGGTTGTGGAGTGAGTCGCGCAGGAGCGCGCGAGCGCGCGGGAAGCCCAGGCGCTCGTCGAAGAACGCGGACGTGGAGAGACCGACGATCATGGCGTACGCGGCCTCGGCGGCGTCTTCCGCCGAGAGACCCGGCGCGGCGCCGACCGCCGCGAAGGTGTGAGCGAGCCAGCCCTTCACCATGCCGTCGAACTGCGCCTTGGTGGCGTGCAGCGTCTTGTCGTGCACGGCCAGGCCGAAGAACTCGAGCGTGATGGCCAGGTCGTTCTTGCCCAGGAGCTTCCCACCGAAGAAGTAGTCGGCGACGCGCACCAGCCGCTCGGCGCGCGGCGTGTCGTCGAGCGCGGCGAGGCCGGTCATGATCTGCGCGGTCACGGCCTCGAAGCAGGCGTTCAGGATCTCTTCCTTACCCTTGAAGTAGTAGAGCAAGTGACTCGGCGTCATGTGCGCGGCGCGCGCGACGTCGGCCAAGGTCGTCGCGGCGAAGCCGCGCGCGAGCATGCGCTCGCACAGCGCTTCGACAATCTGCTGGCGGCGCGACTTCTGAGTCACTTGCCTTTCCAATGGGGCTTCCTCTTCTCCGCGAACGCCTTCGGCCCCTCGACGAAGTCCTGACTCCGCACCATCTCGCCGATCGCGGGGTAGCGCGAGTTGTCGGTCGCCTCTTTCAGGTCGGCGACGTTCAAGCTGCCCATCACCGTCTGCTTGCTGGCGCGGATCGAGACGGGCGAGCACTCGAGAATCTGCTCCGCCCAGGCGCGGGCGCGCTTCAGCAGCTCGTCGTGCGGCGCGACGTCGGTCACGAAGCCGAGCTCCTTGCCTTCCTGCGCACTCACTCGCCGGCCGGTGAGGATCATGCCCATGGCCTGCTTCAGCGGCACCATGCGCGGCAGCCGCTGGAGTCCGCCCGCGAGCGCCGCGAGCCCGACGCGCGGCTCGGGCAGCGCGAACAGCGCCTTCTCGGCCGACGCGATGATCAAGTCACACGCGAGCGCGATCTCGAAGCCGCCGCCCATCGCCACGCCGTTCACCGCCGCGATCACGGGCTTGGTCATGCCGAAGCGCGCAGTGAGTCCCGCGAAGCCCTTCTCGGGCTGGCCGCGCATGTCGCCGCCGGTGGCCTGATACTTCAAGTCGTTGCCCGCGGAGAAGGCGCGGTCACCGGCGCCGGTGATGATGCCGATCCACAGCTCGGGGTCGGCCTCGAACTCGTCCCATGCGGCGGACAGCTCGCGATTTGCCGGCGGATGCAGCGCGTTCATCACGTCGGGCCGATTCATCGTGACGGTGAAGATGTGCCCGTCGCGCTCGGTCTTGCAGAACTCGGGCATCTCTACCCTCCCGATTTGAACGGCATTCTACATCCAGCTTCGGGTACGATGCGCGCGCCCAAGCCGTCCGCGGGCGGAGCGGCGGGAGGAGCAGATGAAGCTCGACGAGCTGTTCTCGGTAAAGGGAAAGATCGCCCTCGTGACGGGCGGCACGCGCGGCATCGGATTCATGATCGCGCGCGGGTTCGTCGAGAACGGCGTGCGCACGTACATCTGCTCGCGCAAGAAGGACGCATGTGCGGAGGCCGAGCGCGAGCTCGCGAAGCTCGGCGAGTGCATCGCCATCCCAGCGGACCTCGCGACCCTGGAGGGCGCCGCCGTCGTCGTGCGCGAGCTCGAGAAGCGCGAGCAGGCCCTACACATTTTGGTGAACAACGCGGGCGCGAACTGGGGCGCGGAGCTCGACCAGTTCCCCGAGGCCGGCTGGGACAAGGTCATGGACCTGAACCTGAAGTCGATCTTCTTCCTGACCCGCGACCTCCTGCCGCTGATGCGCAAGGCGGCGACGCACGAAGACCCGGCGCGCGTGATCAACATCGGCTCGATCGACGGCCTGCACGTGCCGATTCTCGAGACCTACGCGTACTCCGCCGCGAAGGCGGCGCTGCACCACCTGACGCGCGTGCTCGCGCGCAAGCTCGCGCCGCAGAACATCAACGTGAACGCGATCGCGCCGGGGCCGTTCGAGAGTCAGATGATGAAGGCGACGCTCGACCGCTTCGGCGAGATGATCAAGAAGCAGAACCCGCGCGGGCGCATCGGCGAGCCGGAAGACATGGCCGGCACGGCGATCTATCTGGCTTCGCGAGCTTCCGCGTACGTGACTGGCTCGGTGCTACCCGTCGACGGCGGGAGCGTGACTACGATTTGATCGCCCTCGACGACGCGGGCCTGCCCGCGTGGCTCGAGGCGCATGGCGTGCTGCGCGCCGCGGGCGCGCGCGTCGAGCCCGCGGGCGACGGCAACATCAATTGGGTGCGGCGAGTCACTGGCGCCGACGGCGCCCGCGTGATCGTGAAGCAGGCGCGGCCGGCGCTCGAGCGCTTCCCGCAGTATCGGGTCGATACGATGCGCATCGTGTTCGAGGCGCGCTACGGCGCGGTGCTGCGGCGCATCGTCCCGGGCCAGGCGCGCGTGCTGCCCAAGGTGCTGCTCTTCGACGAGCCAACGCGCGCGCTCGTGATGGAGGACGTGAGCCCCGCCGAGCGGCTCGACTCACTGCTCGACTCGGGGCGCGCCGAGCCCGCGACTCTGTTCGCCCTCGGCGAGTTTCTCGGCGCCGTGCACCGCGCGACCGCCGCCGAGGCGCCGCTGCTCGCGCCCGACTTCGCGAACGACGAGATGCGCAAGCTCCACGGCGAGCACATCTTCACCCTGCCCTTCGCGCCGAACGATTTCCCGATCGAGCCGCGGCTGCGCGCGCTCGCGGACGAGGCCCTGTCGAAGCCGCGCGTGCGCGAGGTCATCTCGGAGCTGAGAGCGAGCTACTACGATTCGCGCCAGTCACTCGTGCACGGCGACGTGCAGGCCGGGAACGTGCTGGTGCAGGGCGAGCGGCCCCGCCTGCTCGACGCCGAGATCGCGCACGTCGGCGACCCCGCCTTCGACCTCGGCCAGGCTTTCGCTCACGTGCACGTGCACCGCGTGCGCGCGCGCGACGCGGGCGCGTGCGAGGCCTGCGAGAAGGCGCTCGTCGACGGCTACGCGCCGGAGCGGGCGCTGCTCGCGCGCGCGCGCCGCTACGCGGGGGTCGAGATCCTGCGCCGCGCCGTCGGAGCCGCGCGCCTCGTCCTGCTCGGCACCACGGCGCGCGCCGAAAGAGCGCTCGAACTCGGTACGGCTCTGCTCTCGAGCGAGTAAGATCTACTCGACATGCCCCGAGACCTGCCCCCCACAGCGTCGCTGCGGGCGTTCTCGTGCGCAGCGCGCACCCTGAGCTTCAAGGACGCGGCGGCGGAGCTGCATCTCTCAGCGTCCGCGCTCTCGCGCCAGATCCAGGGGCTCGAGGAGCATCTCGGCGTGCGCCTGTTTCGCCGCTTGAACCCCGGCCTCGAGCTGACCGACGAGGGACGGCGCTATCTCGCCGTCGTCGAGCCCGTGCTCGAGAGACTCTTCGCCGCGCAGCAGACGTTCGCGCCAAAGCTCCGGCCCCTGCGTGTCTCGGCGCTCGAGTCATTCTGCGAGAGCTGGTTCGTCCCGAACCTGCCCGACTTCGAGCACGCGCATCCCGAGTTTCAGCTCGAGCTCGAGGCGACTTTGCGCTACGCCGACTTCGCGCGCGATCCCGTCGACGTCGCGATCCGCTTCGGCCGCGGCTCGTGGGAGGGCCTGCACGCCGAGCCGCTCGTCGAGCTCTACTTCTTCCCCGTGTGCAGCCCGGCGCTGGCCGCGGGTCACCCGCCGCTGCGCGTGCCGGCGGACCTCGCGCGACATACACAGATTCACGTCGCGCAGACCCCGGGCGCGTGGCCCACGTGGCTGTGCGCCGCCGGCGTCGAAGCGCTCGTGCCGCGGCGCTCGGTGACTTACGACCACGTCGCGCTGGCGCTCGCCGCCGCGGAGTCGGGCCAGGGCGTCGCCCTCTCGACGCCTCTCTTGTGCGGACGCCGGATGCGCGAGGGGCGACTGATTCGACCCTTCGGGCCGAACGTCCGCTCGGCAGACACTTACCACTTCGTCTGCCGCCCCGAGGACCTCTCCGATCCGCGCATCATGGCGCTGCGTGACTGGCTCGTGACTGCGCTTGCGTCCGCTGCAACCGGCGATGAGAAATGAGCGTTTGCCCGCACGTGCGGGCGATGCAAGCGTCCAGGCATGAGACAGCTCACCTGTGTCGAGGCCGGCAAGCTCGAGTGGCGCGACGTTCCCGAGCCGCGGATCGCGGCGGACTGCGAAGCGCTGGTCCGCCCGCTCGCGGTAGCGCGCTGCGACATCGACCGCTTCCTGGTGTCGGGCACGTTCCCGATCAAGGTTCCGTTCGCGCTCGGTCACGAGTGCGTCGGGGTCGTGACTGCTCTGGGCGACGGCGTGCGCGGACTCGAGCTCGGCCAGCGGGTCGTCGTCGCGTTCCAAGTGAGCTGCGGCGAGTGCGGCCGCTGCCGCGCCGGACTCACTGCGCTGTGCGAGCGCATGCCCGTGCTCTCCGACTACGGCATGCAGCCGCTGTCCGGCGTCGAGTACGGCGGCATGCTGTCCGACACCGTGCGCGTGCCGTTCGCCGGGGCGATGCTGCAGGCGATCTCGCCCGCGCACGATCCCGCGGCGCTGGCGAGCGTCTCCGACAACGCGTTGGACGGCTACCGCGCGGTCTCGCCCCATCTCGCCGCGCGGCCGGGCAGCGAGATCCTCGTCGTGAGTCACGGCACGCCGAGTATTCCGCTCTACGCCGCGCAGGCGGCCGTCGCGCTCGGCGCGTCGCGGGTGCACTTCGCGAGCCCCGACACGGAGTCACTGGCGCTGGCCGAGAAGCTCGGCGCGCGCCCGATCGAGACGGACTTCGCCTCGAAGCCCAGCACCTACCCGATCGTGGTCGACGCCGGAGTGACTCCCGCGGGGCTCGGCTACGCGATCCGAGCCGTCGAGCCCGAGGGCGTGTATCAGAGCGTGAGCTTCTACCCGGGCCCGCCGATTCCGCTCCCGCTCGGCCGCATGTACACGCTGGGCGTGCGCTGCTTCATCGGGCGCTGTCACGCGGCGGCGCTACTGCCCGAGGTCGTGCGCCTGATCGAGGCGGGCCGACTGCGACCCGACGCGGTCACGACGCGCGTCGTCGGCTGGGACGAGGCCGCGGACGCGTGGCCCGAGCCCGCGATCAAGCTCGTCGTGCGCCGCGGCGAGTAACTTGGTGTAAGCTGCGCCTCCCGATGGAGGCGAGCGAGGCGGTCGAGGCTCCCGAAGCGGCTCCGGTCGACGCCGAAGAGGCCGTGTTCGCGAGCGCGGTGCGCCGCGACCTGCGCCGGAACTACGTCGCGCACCTCTTCCACGGGCTGTTCGGGCAGACGGGCTTCCGGCTGGTCACCGCGCCCACGTTCATCCCGCAATACGTGCACACGATCTCGGGCGGCTCGGCGGTGTGGGTCGGGGTCGCGCGCGCGGCGCAGTCACTCGGGCAGTGTCTCTCGCCGCTCTTCTCGGCGACGGTGATCGAGCACCGCCGCAAGGTCCTGCCGGTCGCCCTGCGCATCGGCAGCCTGGTGCGGCTGCAGGTGCTGGGCATGGCGCTCGCCGGCTTCTTCCTCGGGTCGGGCCAGAACCTGGCCGCGGTCTGCGTGTTCCTGGGTCTGTTCGGCTTCTTCATGGGCATGCAGGGAGTCACTTTCAACTTCCTGATGGCCAAGGTGATTCCCGTCGAGGTCCGCGGCCGGCTCTCGGGGCTGCGCAACGCTCTCGCGGGAATCACGTCGTCGAGCGTGGGCTATCTGTCGGGCGCGTACTTCGTGCAGCACGACACGCTCGGGAACGGCTACGCGACGACTTTCCTGGTCGCGTTCGTGCTGACCGAGTTCGGGCTCCTGATGATGTGGTTCATCCGCGAGCCCGAGTCACCCGGGGTGCGCGAGCGCACGGGAGTCACGACTCGCTTGCGCGACCTGCCGCCGCTGGTGCGCGCCGATCGGAACTTCGGCGTGTTTCTGCTCGCGTGTGTGCTCGGCAGCCTGGGCCGAATCGGGATGCCGTACTACGTGCTGTACGCCGGCGAGCGCCTGCACATCGGGGGCAGCGAGCTCGGCGTGCTGACCGCCGCGTTCCTGCTCTCGTCCACGGTGCTCAATTTGTTCTGGGGCTCGGTCGCGGATCGCATGGGCTTCCGCGCGGTGTTTCTCGGCTCGCTCGCGGTGTGGATCGCGGGCACGGTCGCGCTGCTCTGGACGCAGACCTTCCTCGGTGTCGTCGGCGTCTTCGTCGCGATCGGGACCGGCTCGGGCGGCTTCGTGATGGGCCAGCAGAACCTGGTGCTCGAGTTCGGCAAGCGCGAAGACTTGCCGCTGCGCATCGGCGCCGCGAACTCCACGACCGAGGCGATGGGCGTGATCGCGCCGCTCGCCGGCGGAGTCATCGCGACGGAATACTCCTTCGCCGCGGTGTTCGCGTGCGCGATCGCGTTCAAGCTCGCCGCCGCCGCGCTGATCCAGCTCCGCCTGCGCGAGCCCAGGGCTGCGGGCAACTCGTACTGAGTCGCGCAAGCCGCGGGCGCGAAGCTAGAGCCGGTGGCCCGCGGCCGCCCGCGGGCCGGGCCGCGCAAGGCTAGACTCCCGGTCGTGCCTGCGCAGCGACTGCTGATCCGACTCTTCGCCGTTCTGTGTATGGGGGCGCTCGCGCCGCGCGCGGACGCGGACTTGGTGCCCCCGCCGGCTCCGGCGCCGGCGGCGGTGCCTGCGGAGCCAGTGCCGGTCGAGGCGCCGACGATCTCCGCGCCGGAGATCGTGACTCGTGCCGAGGACGCGAAGACACTCGTGCGGCGCGTCGCCGAGCAGACGGCCGCCCAGGACGGCACTCAGCGCGACATCGAGATCGAGCTCCCACAGACGGCGGAGAAGCTGCGCGAGCGAACCGCGCGCGCGGACGAGCTGCTCGAGCTCTCGCCGACGCTCGACGCGGTGAACGACCTCGACAACGAGTGGCGCGCGCGCGCGAAGAGACTCGCCGACTGGCGCATCTCGCTGACGAAGAGCGCACAGCTGATCGAAGGTGACCTCGCGGTGCTGGGACAGGAGCGCGAGCTCTGGGAGCGCACGCGCGACGCGCCCGGAGCCCGCGCGCTTCCGGAGGCGACGCTCGCCCGGGTGAACGAGACGATCGAAGCGCTGCGGCGCGGCGAGCAGAGGGCGCAGCGCCAACGCAGCTCGATCCTGACCCTGCAGAATCAGGTCGCCGAGGAAGAGATCGTCGTGCGCTCGGTGGTCGATCGCGTCGCGAAGCAGCGCAGCGATCTCGGCAAGCGCTTGTTCGTGCGCGACGCGCCGCCGCTCTGGAGCCCGCAGGCCTACGCGCCTTCGGGTGACTCGAAGTTCGTGCCCGCGAGGATGCGCGCCGCGGTCGAGCGCAAGCTCGACCTGCTCCAGGAGTTCGCGGGTCTCTCGATCGCTCGCCTCGAGCTCGAGGGAGCGTTCTTCGCGTTCGTGCTGCTCGCGCTCTTGCTCGCGCGCCGCCGCGTGCTCGCGTCGCCGGAGTCACAGACCGACCCCGCGCTCGCGGTGCCGACTCGAATCTTCGACCGGCCGATCTCCGCCGCGATCGTCGTGGCGATCGCCTGGACGAGCTGGGTCCTGCCGCGTCCGCCCGGCGTCCTCTCGGAGACTGAAGCGCTGGTGCTGCTGGTTCCCGTGCTGCGCCTCTTGCCGACCGAGCTGTACGGCGAGCTGCGCCCGGGCCTCCTCGGACTCGCGCTGCTCTTCGTCGCGGGATCTCTGCGCACCCTGTTTTCCGTCGTGCCGACGGTGGAGCGCTTTCTGCTCGTGCCCGAGACGGTCGGCACGATCGTGCTGCTCCACTGGTTGCAGCGCCCGGAGCGTGCGCAGCGCTTCCGGCGAATCGGCGTGTTCGGGCCCGCGGTCGTGCCCGCGGCGCGGATCGCGCTCGCACTCTGTCTGGGCGCCGCGCTGTGCAACGTGCTCGGGCTCGTGCTGTTCTCGCGCCTCCTGTTGCGCGGCGTGCTCGCGAGCATCTACGGCGCGGTCGCGATCTACGCGCTGGTGCGCTTCGCCGGCGGCGTAGTGACTGCGGCGCTGCGCAGCTCGGTCGCGCGAAAGCTCCGGCTCGTGCGAGACCACGGCGAGCTCGTGCGGCGGCGGGTGCTCGCGATCCAACAGTGGATCGGCGCGCTCGCCTGGATGTGGAGCTCAGTCCGGGTCGTCGGGCTGCAGGACAAGGTCGTCGCGGCAGTCACTGCCACGCTTGCCGCGAAGCTCGAGGTCGGCACGGTCTCCGTCAGCCTCGGCAATCTGGTGGCGTTCTTCCTCACGATCTGGCTCACGGTCCAGATCTCGCGCTTCCTGCGCTTCGTGCTCGACCAGGACGTGCTGCCGCACGTCGCGCTGCCGCGCGGCGTGCCGGCGGCGATCTCGACGGGCGTGCACTACGCGATCCTCGCGGCGGGCTTTCTCGTCGCGATCGGCGCGGCAGGCGTCGACTTGGGGAAATTCAGTCTGCTCGCGGGCGCGCTCGGCGTCGGCATCGGCTTCGGCCTGCAGAACGTCGTAAACAATTTTGTGTCGGGTCTGATTCTGTTGTTCGAGCGGCCCGTGCAGGTCGGAGACATGATCGACGTCGGCGGGCTCCAGGGCGAGGTGAAGCGCATCGGCATCCGCTCGAGCACCGTGCGCACCGGCGAAGGCGCGGACGTGATCGTGCCGAACGCGGCGCTGATCGCCGATCGAGTCGTGAACTGGACCTTCTCGGACCGCACGCGGCGCGTCGATCTCGAGGTCGGCGTCGCGTACGGCTCGGATCCCAACAAAGTGACTGCGATCTTGCTCGAAGTTGCGCGCGGTCACGCCGAAGTCCTCTCGCTGCCCGAGCCAGTCGCGCTCTTCACGCGCTTCGCGGAGAGCGCGCTCACCTTTCAGCTCCAGGTGTGGTGTCGCTTCGAGCTCGCGGGCCGGATCAAGAGCGAGCTCGGCATCGCCATGCACGACGCGCTGCGCGGCGCGGGCATCGAGATCCCGCTCCCGCAACGGGACGTACATTTGAGGGTGGAGCCGCACGACCCGTGAGCCGCTGTCCGAGCGGGCAGGGTTTGTTGAAAATTCAAGCCCCCGCGTGGTAATGAGGACGGAAGTTGTCGTACCGGAGCTGCTAGCGATGGGCGCACCCCAACAGGAAGAGAACATGCAGGAGATCATGGAACGGCCCCCGCGCCGTTCGCGCGCCGAGTCGAAGGAAGCCACGCGCCAGGCCCTGCTGCAGGCGGGGCTTGCGGAGCTCGTGGAGCATGGGCTCGACGTGCCGAGCCTCGACGCCATCTGCGCTCGCGCCGGCTATACGCGCGGCGCGTTCTACGTGCACTTCAAGGACCGCGAAGACTTCTTCGTCGCGGTCATGGACTGGGCGCTCTCGGGGATTCTGTTCGGCGTCGTCGGCGCGAACGGCCACACGGACCTCCGCTCTGCGGTGACCCGCTTCGCGACCTACATGACGCGACGTGAGTGGCCGGTCGTCGGCAAGTATCCGCTCGCCTCGCATCGCCTGATCGAAGCGATCTCGCGCTCGGAGCAGCTCAAGACGCGCTGGGCCGAGGTGTTCCGCAAGATCGTCGAAGGCATGGCGGCGCTGATCGCGCGCGCGCAGGAGCGCGGCGAGGCGCGCAAGAGCTTGAACCCGCACGACGCCGCCGAGGCGATTGTGACCATGGGACTCGGCGCGATGGGCCTGCAGGACACGGGCGTCACGCGACCCGAGGAGCAACTGGTCGCGTCGGTGATGGCGCTGCTGGGCGAGTAAGCGCGGCGCGTTCCCGTCGGCGCGCGACCCTGGCGGCGCCCGCGAATTTCAGTTGGAATCCGCCCCGCATGAGGTTCGGGGGGACGCTCGCGGGGCTGCTCGTCGCGCTGGGCACCGGCGCGCGCGCGGAGCCCCTGCAGATCCTCGGCCAGCCGATCGCGCCGGGAGAGACCCGCCGCCTCGAGCTGCCCGTCGGTGAGTCAGTCGGCGGCGAGGTCTCGACGCCGGTGATCGTGGTCGCGGGCCTGCACCCCGGCCCGGTCGTGTGTCTCACGGGCGGCATCCACGGCGACGAGCTGAACGGGGTCGAGGTCGTGCGCCGCGCGCTGGCGGGCGCGAAGCCGGCGGAGATCCGAGGAACACTCGTCGGTGTACCCATCGTGAACCTCGCCGCGTTTCGGCGCGGCTCGCGCTATCTGCCCGACCGGCGCGACCTGAACCGCTTCTTCCCGGGAACGACGCGCGGCAGCTCGGCGTCGCGGCTGGCGCGGCGACTCTTCGACGGAGTGCTGCGCCACTGCAGCGCGGTCGTCGACGTGCACTCGGGCTCGTTCCAGCGCACGAACCTGCCGCAGGTGCGCGGCGACCTGCGCAAGCCCGAGGTGCTGCGGCTCGCGAAGGCGTTCGGCAGTCAGCTCGCGATTCACAACGAGGGGCGGATCGGGACTCTGCGCCGCTCCGCGACGGACGCGGGCATTCCGGCGATCGCCTACGAGGCCGGTGAGCCGATGGTCTTTCAGGAGGACGCGATCGATCGCGGCGTGCACGGGGTGCGCCAGCTGCTCGCGGGCCTGGAGATGCTGCCGGCGACGGGCGCCGCGGAGACACCGCCCGCGATTTACTTCCGCTCGCGCTGGGTGCGCGCCGACGAGGGCGGGATCCTCGCGACCCGCGCGCACCTCGGCGACGTGGTGCAGCCGAATCAGGTGCTCGGCACGGTCTTCGATCCGATCTCGAATCAGAAGTCGAAGATCCGCGCGCCGGAGCGCGGCCGAGTGATCGGCGTCGCGCTCGATCAGCTCGTGATGCCCGGCTACGCCGCGTTCCACATCGCGACCGACGGCGGGCCCGAGAAGGCCGCGAAGGCGCCGCCCGCCGCCCCCCTGCCCAGCGTCGACGACGGACGGGCCGCGAGCCGCGCCGAGCTCGAGGAGCGACCCGATTAGCACTCGAGCTCGCGTGTGAATCGCGGCGCAGCGCTCACCGGCAGCCTCCTGGTCGCGATCGGCCTGTCGATCTTCGCGTGGAAGACCCTGGTCCTACACCTTCCGGTGTTGCCCTCGAACGTCGAGAACCTGTGGCGGGTCGAGCTCGAGATCGACGCGCGCGGCTCGGGCCAGCGCGGCAGCGTGCGCGCCGCCCTGCCCGACTCGGACTCACAGCAGGAGATCTTCGACGAGCGCCAGACCAACGACCGCCTCGTGTTCACGATCCGCACCGAGAAAGGCGGCCAGCGCACCGGCGTGTGGAGCGGGAAGTTCGACGGCGTGCACAACCTGTCGCACGGCTTCCGCGTGCAGCTCGCGGACGAGCCCCTGCCGCTGCCGACGGATCTGCGCCTCGAGCCGCCGAAGGAGGTCGTCGATGCGTATCTCCACTCGAGCGGCCGCTTTCCCTCGGACGCGCCCGAAGTGCGCGACCTGCTCGCGAATCTCGCGCCGCCCAACCCGACCGATCCGCTGGGCCAGATGCGCGTCCTCCTCGGCTACGTCAGCGACGAGATACTGACTGCGAGCACGGGCAGCGACGACGCGCTCCTGACTCTGGCCGCCGGCGAAGGCAGTCAGACGGGCAAGGCGCGGCTGCTCGTCGCGCTCCTGCGCGCGGCGGGCTATCCCGCGCGGACCTCCGCGGGCCTGCGACTGCGCGCCGACAAGGAAGCGCGCGAGGCGGTTTGGGCCGAGGCTTGGGTGGGCGGCCAGTGGATCGGGCTCTCGCCGTCGCTCGGCTTCTTCGGCGCGCGCCCGCCGGACCTCTTGCTGCTGCGCACCGGCAGCTCGACCCTGGTCGAGGAGACCGGCCTCGACGCGCTCTCGTTCCGCTATCGCGTGCTGCGCGAGTCACTCCGCGCGGACGAGGTGGCGTCGTTCATGGTGCCGTCGAACCCGCTGCTCGCCGCGATCTCGCTGTACCGCCTGCCCGTCGGCTCGCAGTCGGCGCTGCGCATCCTATTGGTGTTTCCGATCGGGGCGCTGATCATTGCGTTCATCCGGAACCTGATCGGCGTGCGCACGTTCGGCACGTTCATGCCGCTCTTGATCTCGCTGGCGCTGCGCGAGCTGCCGCTCGCGCTCGGGCTCGGGCTCGTGGGCTCGGTGATCGTGCTCGGCATCGTGTCGCGCTTCCTGCTCGAGAGACTGCAGCTCTTGCTCGTGCCGCGCCTCGGGGTGCTGTTGTGTCTCGTCGTGCTCGCGATCACGGCGCAGTCACTGCTGGGCCGGACGTACGAGGTGAAGGATCTGTACGCGAGCGTGCTCTTCCCGGTGGTGATCATGACCATGCTGATCGAGCGTTTCTCGATCACGACCGCCGAAGAAGGGCTACCGTCCGCGGTGCGGCGCCTGGCGACGTCGACGGTGGCGGCGATCTGCGT
>Ga0326730_1000270_pt1 | contig 15099 bp, 16 predicted proteins | sample MHFSIPfraction_3_FD_207740 | JGI IMG/M metagenome (GOLD analysis project Ga0326730, IMG submission 207740) | Lab enriched peat soil microbial communities from Michigan Hollow, Ithaca, NY, United States - MHF7AN SIP fraction | ecosystem: Environmental > Terrestrial > Soil > Wetlands > Peat...
AACCCACAGGGACCCACCCGGCCTCAGGCGGACCCGGCCCGCGAAGGTCGTCGGCCGGTCGATATCCCTGACGGTGAGCACCCCGTGGATCGTCAGGAGCACGTCGTTGTTCTCGGCCAGTGACGGGAAGGAGCTGTCCACCTTGTCGATCCGGTAGCGGATCTCGGCGTGATGCTCGGTGTCGAGCGCACGGCGGATGTCCTTGTCCCGGCTGGCCTCTCCCGAGCGCAGGCCGGTCGCCGGCACGCTAAGATTCCCCTTGATCGGCTGCCGGAGATCGGAGGCGTCGAGCTCGACCTCGCCCGTCGCCCCGTCAGCCGCCGCCGAGAACCTACCGAACGCGAAGGGATGGAACGCGTCGAAGCTCACCCGGCTCTTTTCGGGCTCGATCGTGAAGCGCTGGGTCTCGGCCCGGGTAGGGGACGACAGGAGCGATCCGCCCAGGAGGGCGCCGACGAGGACCGTGAGCGCGCGTGGTCCGGGCACACGGTGGAATACCACGGTCCACAGGGGCCGGTCAACCCGCCGGGGCGAAATTAAGTTGACTCTCGGCGGGGCGGGTCTTAACGTCTAAATGCCCGCCATGATGAGATTGTTCGAAATCTGATGGCCGTCGCGCCCAGCGCCTCCTATAGCTTCACGGTCCGGCTCGAGATCCGGAACAGGCCCGGCATGCTGGGCCGTGTGACGTCGATCATCGGCAAGGCCGGGGGCGACATCGGGGCGGTCGACCTGGTCGAGATGACCCGGGAGCGGGTCCTCCGGGACATCACCATCAAGGCCCGTGACAGCCGTCACGCCCATGACATCGTCGACCGCCTCAAGGCGGCCGCCGGGGTCCGGATCGCCAACATCTCGGACCGCACGTTCCTGATGCACCTGGGCGGCAAGATCGAGATCCACAGCAAGGTGCCGATCCGGAGCCGGGACGATCTCAGCATGGCCTACACGCCCGGGGTGGCCCGGGTCTGCCTGGCGATCAAGGACGACCCGAGCCGGGCGTTCACCCTGACCATCAAGCAGAACGCGGTCGCGGTCATCACCGACGGCACCGCGGTGCTGGGGCTCGGCGACATCGGCCCCGAAGCGGCGATGCCGGTGATGGAGGGCAAGGCCATGCTCTTCAAGGAGCTGGCCGGGGTCGACGCGTTCCCGATTCCGCTCGACACCAAGGACCCCGGCAAGATCGTCGAGACGGTCAAGACGATCGCGCCTGCCTTCGGGGGGATCAACCTCGAGGACATCTCGGCGCCGCGCTGCTTCGAGGTCGAGGAGCGGCTGCGCAAGGAGCTCGACATCCCGGTCTTCCACGACGACCAGCACGGCACCGCGGTGGTGGTGCTGGCCGCCCTGCTCAACGCGCTCAAGATCGTCCGCAAGGAGATCCGCCACATCAAGGTGGTGGTCTCGGGGGTGGGCGCCGCGGGGACCGCCACGATCAAGATCCTGCTCGCCTTGGGCGCCCGCCACATCATCGGCGTCGACGAGCACGGCACCATCTACCGGGGCCGCCCGGTGGGCATGGACTTCATGAAGACGTGGGTCGCCACCGCCACCAATCCCCGGAACCTCAAGGGCCGGCTGTCGGACGCGATCCGGGGCGCGGACGTGTTCATCGGCCTCTCGGTGCCGCGGGTGCTGACGGTGCGGGACGTCAAGAGCATGGCCCGCGACCGGATCGTGTTCGCGATGGCCAACCCGGTCCCCGAGATCCAGCCCGAGGAGGCCGAGCGCCACGTGCGGGTGATGGCCACCGGGCGCTCCGACTATCCGAACCAGATCAACAACGTGCTCTGCTTCCCCGGCTTCTTCCGGGGCTTGCTCGACTCGCGAGCCCGGTTCGTCAACGACGAGATGAAGATCGCGGCGGCCCACGCCATCGCCTCCTGCGTCGGGCGGGGCGAGCTCGGCCCCGAGTACATCATCCCCAGCGTCTTCAACAAGAAGGTCGCCCCCGCGGTGGCGCGCGAGGTGGCGAAGGCCGCGCAGAAGACCGGCGTGGCCCGGCGGCGTCGCCGCGCCGACGCCACCGTCTGGGCCTAGCCACCGCGGTGAGCCGCCCCGCGCCCCGCTGGTCCGTGGTCGTCCCCGCCTACAACGAGGCGGTGCGCCTGCCCGGCTACCTCAAGGACATCCAGGCCTACTTCGAGGGCCGCGACGAGCTTTACGAAATCATCGTGGTGGACGACGGCAGCCGGGACGGCACCGCCGAGCGCGTGCGCGAGGTGGCGGCGGGCCGGCCGGGGGTGGTCGTGCACGCGCTCGCGCAGAACCGGGGCAAGGGGCACGCGGTGCGCGTGGGAATGGCCCGCGCGGTGGGGGCGCTCCGCCTGATGGCCGACGCCGACGGGGCCACCCCGATCGCGGAGGTGGCGCGCCTCGAGGCGGCGATCGCGGCGGGCGCCGACATCGCGGTCGGCTCGCGCGTGCTCCAGGATCCCACCGTGGTCCGGCAGGTGCGCACCCACCGCATGCTCTCCGGCCACGTGTTCAACTTCCTGGTGCGGCGGCTCGGCGTGGTCGGCGTCGTCGACACCCAGTGCGGCTTCAAGCTCTTCCGGGGCGAGGTCGCGGCGGCGCTGTTCCCGCGGCTCGGCACCGACGGCTTCGGCTTCGACGTCGAGCTGCTGCTGCTCGCCCAGCGGCGCGGCTACCGGGTCGCGGAGGTACCGGTGAACTGGGCGGACCAGCCCGGCTCCAAGGTCGGCGTGCTGCGCGACGGGCCCCGCATGCTCCGCGAGGTCCTGGTCGCGCGCCGACGCCTCGCCCGGCTTCCGAACGGGGGGCGGGCATGATCGCGCGGCGCACGCAGGAGATCGAGCCGTTCCTCGCGGTGGAGGTCTTCCAGCGCGCCCAGGCCCTCGAGCGGCAGGGGATCGACGTCATCCACCTGGAGTTCGGGGAGCCCGACTTCGACACCCCGGCGGTGATCCGGGAAGCGGCGGAGAAGGCGCTCAAGGACGGGCGCACCCGCTACGCCCACACCCTCGGCATCCTGCCGCTCCGCGAGGCGATCGCCGAGCATTACCACGCCCGCTACGGGGTGACGGTGTCGCCGGACCAGATCCTGGTGACCGCCGGAACCTCGCCGGCGATGCTGCTGCTCTTCAGTGCCCTGCTCGACCCGGGCGACCAGGTGATCCTCTCCGATCCGTACTACGCGTGCTATCCCAAGTTCGTGAAGTTCGCCGAGGGCGAGCCGGTCTACGTGCCGGTGGAGGAGTCGGACGCCTTCCAGTACCGGCCGGACGCGGTGGCCGCGCGCCTCTCCCCGCGCACCAAGGCCCTGCTCGTCAACTCGCCGGCCAACCCGACCGGCACCGTGCTGAGCGCCGAGCGCCTCGCCGCCCTCTGCCGGCTCGGTCCCTGGGTGGTCTCGGACGAGATCTACCACGGGCTCACCTACGAGGGCCCGGAGCACACCGTGCTGGAGTTCACCGACCACGCCTTCGTGCTCAACGGCTTCTCGAAGGCCTTCGCCATGACCGGCTGGCGGGTCGGCTACGTGATCGCGCCCCCCGCCTTCATGCCCGCGCTGACCGCGATGCACGGCAACTTCTTCATCTCGACGAACGAGTTCGTCCAGTGGGCGGCGCTGGCCGCCCTGCGCGAGGCGGGGGAGGAGAGCGCCCGCTTCCGGCGCATCTTCGACGAGCGGCGACGGGTCATGGTGGACGGCCTGCGCTCGATCGGGCTCGGGGTGGGGGCGCCGCCCACCGGCGCGTTCTACGTGCTCGCCAACGCCCGACGCTTCACGAGCGACTCGCTCGCCTTCGCATTCGAGATCCTGGAGCGCGCGCACGTGGGCGTCACCCCCGGGGTGGACTTCGGCCGCAACGCGGAGGGCTACCTCCGGTTCTCCTACGCCCAGTCGCTCGAGCGGATCCAGGAGGCGATGGGCCGCATCGGCCGGTTCCTGTCCGAGCGCCGGTGACCGACGCCGGCTGCGTGATGTGCGACAAGTACGGCGCGGCCGGTCCGCTGCTCGTCGCCGAGCTCGAGACCGCCCGCGCCTTCCTCCACGAGGACCAGTTCTTCCCGGGCTACGTGCTCCTGGTCCTCCGCCGCCACGCCACCGAGCTCTACGAGCTCGAGGCGGGGGAGCGTCGGGCGCACCTGGAAGAGGTGAGCCGCGTGGCCCAGGCCCTCGCCCGCGCCTTCCGGCCGGTGAAGATGAACTACGAGCTGCTCGGCAACCAGGTGCCGCACATCCACTGGCATCTCGTCCCGCGCCTTCCCACCGACCCGGATCTCCGCGCGCCCATCTGGCGCGTCGACCACCGGCCGGCCCCGCTCGCTCCCGCGGCGGCCCGTGAGCGGATCGAGCTCATCCGGCGCGCCCTCGCCGCGTCCGCCTGACACGATGGATCCGCGGTACGCCGCGGTGCACGCGGAGGAGGACCGGACCCACTGGTGGTTTCAGGGCCGGCGCGCGGTGCTCCTCTCCGAGCTGGCGCGCTGCCTGCCGGAGGGACCGCGCCGGCTGGCCGAGATCGGCTGCGGCAGCGGCGGGATGCTCGAGTCGCTGGCGCGTTTCGGCACCGCGGTCGGCGTCGAGACCGATCCGGCCCTGCGCGAGCACGCGCGGGCGCGGGGGCTCGACGTGCGGGCCGGATCGCTCCCGGACGACGTGCCGCTCGAGGCCGGCCGCTGGGACGCGGTCTGCCTCTTCGACGTGCTCGAGCACGTCGCGGACGACGCGGGCGCGCTCCGCGCGTGCCGCCGCCTGCTGGCGCCGGGAGGGCGCTTGATCGTCACGGTGCCGGCCTACGCCTGGCTCTGGAGCCGCCACGACGAGCTGCTGGGCCACCGACGGCGCTACACCACCGGCTCGCTGCGGGCCGTCGCCCTGGCCGGGGGCTTCGCGGTCGAGCGGCTCACCTACTTCAACACCCTGCTCGCCGCGCCGATCATGGCGGTGCGCATCGCGCGGACGGCCCTGCGCCGTCCCGGCCACGACCTCGACCGGCCCGCCCCGCTCGTGAATCGGCTGCTGGCCCGAGGTTTCGCCGCCGAGGCGCGCCTCCTGCGCTGGGTCTCGCTGCCGTTCGGCATCTCGGTCCTGCTGATCGCGCGCGTCGCCCCCGCCGCCACCGCCCGATGACCGGCCGTCCCGCGGTGGCCGTGGCCGCCCTGCTGGCGGGGCTCGGGATCGTCATGGCGGTGTGGCTCTCCATCGATCGCCGCCCGCCCGAGTGGGATCACGCCAACCACCTCGAGCGCGCGGTGCTCTGCCAGCGGAGCCTCACCGAGCCGGGGCGGGAGGCACTCCAGGAGATCATCGCGGAGTCGAGCTTCTACCCGCCGATCGTGACGTGCGCGGCGGGCGTGCTCGGCCTCGTGTTGCCGCCGCTCGCCGCCGCGCACGCGGTGATGTGGGTGGCCCTCGTCGTCGGTACCCTCGCGGTGCTCGGGCTCGGTCGCCGTCTCCTCGATCCCGCGGCCGGACTCCTGGCCGCCTTCTTCTTCGCGACCGCGCCCTTCGTGGTGTTCTCGCTCATGAACTTCCAGCTCGACCTGCCGCTCGCCGCCGTGGTGGCCCTCGCCCTCTACGCGCTCGCGCGCAGCGAGGGGCTCGCGGACTGGCGGTGGGCGCTCGGCCTGGGCGCGGTCATGGGGCTCGGCATGCTGACGAAGCCCCCGTTCGCCGCGTACGTGTCGGGCGCGCTCCTGTGGGCGGCCTGGCGGGCGGTCCGCGCCCCGGACCGTCGGGACCGCCTGGCGCGTCTCCTGGCCGCCCTCGGGGTGGCGGCCCTGATCGCGCTGCCGTGGTACGGCCCGCGTCTGGTCGGGCTGCCGATGCAGGTCCTCAATCGCTCGTTCAAGCAGGCCGCCGAGTCGGGCCACGCCCCCGCGCTCACCTCCGGGGCGCTGCTCTTCTACCCGCGGTGGATCGTCCCCCAGCTCGGGCTGCTCGCCACCCTCCTGCTGCTCGCGGGCGTGGCGGCGCTCGCGCGGAGCGATCGCGCCCGAGGATTCGTGTGGGCCGCGCTGGCCCCGACCGTGATCTTCTTCCTGATCCAGAACAAGAACCTGCGCTACACGCTGCCGCTCCTGCCCGCCGCCGCGCTGGCCGCGGCGGCCGCGGTGGCGGCCCTCGGGCGCCGGGCGCGCCGCGCGGTCTCGTGGGCCTGCGTGGCGGTGGGCGCGCTGCAGGTCGGCTCGGCCGCGTTCGCGATGCCCTCGCCCACCGTGCTCGCGCCCATCGTGCCGATGGTGGCCTTCTCCCGGCCCCCCGACGGTCGCGACTGGCATCATCGCGAGCTCCTGACCGCCATCGTCGAGGCCGCCGGCCCCGGCGGGGCGCGGGTGGCCGTCGTCCCCAACGACAACTTCTTCTCGGTCTCCAACTTCCGCTACGAGGTCGTGCGGGATCGTCTACCGCTCCGGCTCTCGCGCGCGTGGGACCAGGGGCCGATGGCGGTCGACTTCGCGATCGTGAAGACGGGTGACCAGGGACCGGACGCCGCCTCGGCCAAGCCCGATCGGATCATGGCCGCGCTCGAGGGCGGCGATCCCTGGCTGGCCGCGGCCTTCCCGGTGATCGCCCGCGTCCCGCTGCCGGACGGCAGCGAGGGCATGGTGCGGATGCGTCGCCTCGAGCCAGTCCGCGCGCTCACCGCCGCCCAGCTCGCGGAGCGCCTGCGAACCGGGGGGGAGGCGCTGCTGGCCGACGTGGTGCGCGAGGCCCGCGGGCTGCGGATCATCCTCGACTACCGCGACGACGCGCTCCCGGCGGGGCAGATCGACGGCGTGACGCTCGAGGCCGAGTCCGCCCTGGTCGGCGAGTTCGCGCGCCGCAAGCCGCCGCTCCGCATCGGGCCGGTGCGGGTCCGGGCGCGCGGCATCGTGGTCAACCCGGGCCGGCTCGCCGCGACCGGCGCGGTCGAGCTGCTGGACGTCCGCTCCCTCGCGATCGAGCGGCTCGGCGTCGCCCAGGATGACCTGGCCGAGTTCCTCGCCCGGCAGCGAGGCCTCTCCGGCCTCGGCGCCACCATGGAGCGGTGCGCGATCGCCGTCCACTGGTCGCTGCCCGGGCCGGATCTCCGGGCGCGCCTCGGGCTCGAGGCGGGGCCGGGGGCCGCGCCGTTCGTCCTGCGCGCCGACGGGGTCAGCTACGGCGGGGTGCGCGTGCCCGCGCTCCTCGTGCACTGGATCGTGAGAAACTTCGACCCGACCCCACGCCTGCGGCGACTGCCCATGGCGGTGTCGGTGGCCCCGATCTCCATCGGGGCAGGGCGGCTCGAGGTCGGGATCGACCCGGACCCGCTCTGCCCGCCCAAGGAGTCACGCTGATGGCCGAGAGCCTCCCCGAGAAGAAGGCGCGCGCCCGCAAGATCCTGAGCCGCCTCGCCCGGACCTACCCGGACGCGCGAACCGAGCTCCACTTCACGACCCCGCTCGATCTGCTGGTCGCCACGATCCTGTCCGCCCAGTGCACGGACGAGCGCGTCAACGCGGTCACCGCGCAGCTGTTCCCGCGCTACCGGCGGGCCCAGGACTGGGCGGACCTCCCGCTCCCGACGCTGGAGAAGGAGATCCACTCGACCGGCTTCTTCCGGGCCAAGGCCCGCTCCATCGTCGGGATGGCGCGGGGTCTGGTCGAGCGTCACGGCGGCGAGGTGCCCCGCACCCTCGAGGCGCTCGTCGCGCTGCCCGGGGTCGGGAGGAAGACCGCGAACGTGGTGCTCGGCAACGCCTTCGGCATCCCCGCCCTGGCGGTCGACACCCACGTGTTCCGGGTCTCGCAGCGGCTCGGCCTGGCCCGGGGGGACGACCCCGAGAAGATCCACGACCAGCTCTGCCTGGTGCTGCCCAAGCCGGGCTGGACCCAGGCGAGCCACCTCCTCATCCTGCACGGCCGGCGGGTCTGCTTCGCCCGGAACCCGGCCTGCCCGACCTGCCCGGTGGAGCCGCTCTGCCCCTGGCCCGGCAAGACCAAGCCGGCCAAGCCCGCCCGGAGCGCCCCCCGGGCCCGCTCCCGACGGGCAAGCAGTTGACCCGGTGGGGGCTTTCTCTTATGATTACCCGTTGCCATTCATTCAATCCGGACGGAGAGCATGACGACAGTAATGCCGAAGGAAGAGGACGTGGAGCGCAAGTGGTTCCTGGTCGACGCCAGTGACCGGGTGCTGGGCCGTCTCGCCACCCAGGTCGCGACGATCCTCCGGGGCAAGCACAAGCCGCAGTTCTCGCACCACCTCGACGTGGGCGACCACGTGGTGGTGATCAACGCGGAGAAGATCCACCTGACCGGGCGCAAGCTGACCGACAAGATCTACCGCTGGCACAGCGGCTACATCGGAGGCCTGCGCGAGGTGAGCGCGGAGCGGATGATCAAGACCCATCCCGAGCGCGTGATCGAGTGGGCGGTGCAGGGCATGCTCCCCAAGGGCCGCCTGGGCCGCGCGATGGCCAAGAAGCTGAAGGTCTACAAAGGGGCGGAGCACCCGCACGCCGCCCAGAAGCCCGAGCCGCTCGCCACGCGCGCGCGCGCCCGCTGAGGAGCCCCATGGCCGTCGTCACTCGTTTCTACGGAACCGGACGCCGCAAGACCTCCGTGGCCCGCGTCTGGCTGCGGGCGGGCAGCGGCCGCATCCTGGTCAACCGGCGCCCCTTCGAGGACTACTTCCCGCGCGAGACGCTGCGGATGGTCATCTCGCAGCCGCTCCAGCTCACGAACACCCTCGGCCAGTTCGACGCCATCGTGAACGTGGGCGGCGGCGGCCCGACCGGCCAGGCGGGGGCGGTGCGCCACGGCATCGCGCGGGCCCTGCTGCAGTTCGACGACAAGCTCCGGCAGACGCTCAAGCGGGCCGGCCTCCTCACCCGCGACCCGCGGATGAAGGAGCGCAAGAAGTACGGCCAGCCCGGCGCGCGGTCGAAGTTCCAGTACTCGAAGCGGTAGCGCCCCCGAGGTCGGTCATGCTGCGAGTCGCGGTCACCGGGGCCAGTGGGTACATGGGCGCGGAGCTGCTGCGCCTGCTCTCCGTGCATCCCAAGGTGCGCATCACCGCGGTCACCTCGGAGCGCCTGGCCGGGGAGCGCCTCGACAAGAGCTACCCGCACCTGCGCGGGCTCAGCGACCTCGTCTTCCAGGACATCCAGCCGGATCGGCTGGCCGCCGAGTCCGACCTGGTCTTCCTGGCGCTGCCGCACATGGAGTCGCAGCGGCTGGTCCCGGTGCTGCGCCGCCACGGCCGGAAGGCGATCGACCTTTCCGCCGACTACCGTTTGAAAGACGCCGCGCTGTACACCACCTGGTACAAGGCGCCGCACGAGGACGCGGTGGGCCTCGCGGAGGCGGTGTACGGCCTGCCCGAGCTGCATCGCAAGCAGATCGCGGGCGCGTCGCTGGTCGCCTCGCCGGGCTGCTACCCGATGGGGGCGGTGCTGGCGATCGCGCCGCTCTTGAAGAGCGGGCGGGGCGCGGTCGACGGCATCGTGATCGACGGCAAGTCCGGGGTCACCGGCGCGGGCGCGCAGGGACGCAAGGCGGAGCCGATGTACCTCTTCACCGAGGCCAACGAGAACGTGCAGGCCTATGGCATGGCCACCCATCGCCACACGCCCGAGATCGAGCAGGAGCTGTCCGCGCTGGCGGGACAGCGAGTAGTCGTGAGCTTCACCCCTCACCTCGTCCCCCTCAACCGGGGCCTGTTCACGACCGCGTCCGTCCCGCTCACGAAGCCGGCCACCACCGCGGAGCTGGTCGCACTCTACCGGGAGTTCTACGCGGGTGAGCCGTTCGTGCGCGTGCTCGACGAGGGACAGCGCCCGACCACTCGATCGGTCGTGGGCTCGAACTTCTGCGACGTCACGGTGGTGGCGGACCCGCGCACGCGGCGCGCGGTCTGCGTGTCCGCGCTCGACAACCTGGGCAAGGGCGGCTCCGCCAACGGCATCCAGAACCTCAACATCATGATGGGGTGGGACGAGCGGACCGGTCTCGAAGCGCCTCCGGTGTATCCGTAGCCCGCATGCCGGACTTCCAGTGGCTGGAGGGTGGCATCACCGCCGTGCCCGGCATCCTCGCCTCCGGCATCGCGGCGGGTATCAAGCCCAGCGGCAAGAAGGACCTCGCCCTCGTCTACTCCTCGTCGCCCGCGCGCGCGGCCGCGGTCTTCACCACCAACCAGATCAAGGGCGCGCCGGTGCTGGTCTCGCAGGAGCACGTGCGGGACGGCCGGGCCCAGGCCATCCTGGCGTCCGCGGGCTGCTCCAACGTCTGCACCGGTGAGCAGGGGGTGAAGGACGCGCGCGAGATGACCCGGATCACCGGCGAGCTGCTCCGCATCGCGCCGCGCCAGGTCCTGATCGCCTCCACCGGGGTGATCGGCCAGCCCCTGCCCATGGACAAGATCCGGGCCGGGCTGCCGAAGCTGGTGAAGGGGCTCTCGCCGCAGGGGGGACGGCTCGCCGCCGAGGCGATCATGACCACCGACACGCGGCCCAAGGAAGCGGCCCTGCGGGTCGACGTGGCCGGGCGGCCGGTGACCATCGGCGGCATCGCCAAGGGAGTCGGCATGATCGAGCCGCACATGGCGACCATGTTCTGCTTCCTCGCGACCGACGCGATGGTGGCGCGCGACTCGCTGCCGCGCGTGCTCCGGCGCGCGGTGGACGGCTCGTTCAACCGCATCACGGTGGACGGCGATCAATCCACGAGCGACACGGTGGCGCTGCTCGCCAACGGGCTCGCCGAGAACGCGCCGCTCGAGCGGGGCGGCAAGGGCCTGCGCCAGTTCGCCCGCGCGCTCGAGGCCATCGCCGAGCGGCTCGCCCGCATGCTCGTCGAGGACGGGGAAGGCGCGACGAAGCTCGTGGAGATCGCGGTGCGCGGCGCGCGCACCCGGCGCGAGGCGGTGCTGGCCGCCCGCTCGGTGGCCAACTCGCCGCTCGTGAAGACCGCGATCAACGGGGCCGACCCCAACTGGGGCCGCATCATGATGGCGCTGGGCAAGGGACCGGCCCGGGTGGCCGCCGATCGGGTGGCCATCGCGATCGGCGGAGAGTCGCTCGTGGAGAAGGGGATGCTGCGGGCGGGGGCCCGGATCGACCGGATCCACGAGGTGATGGGCGGACCGAGCTACACCATCGCCATCGACCTGGGGCTCGGGCGGGGCGAGGACTCGGTGTGGACATGCGACCTCAGTGAGGAGTACGTTCGAATCAACGCGAAGTACACGACCTAACACGCACGGTTGCGAGCTTCGGTCTCCGCGGGCCGCGTCGGCCCCCGGGGAAGTGTCGCCCCCCTTTCCGGGGGCCGGCCGCTCGCAGCCGGAGGCCAACCGAACGACGACGGAAAGGAACGCCGGACCATGGCAACGCTGACCATGAAGGAGCTGCTGGAGGCCGGGGTGCACTTCGGCCACCAGACCAAGCGCTGGAACCCGAAGATGCAGAAGTACATCTTCGGCGAGCGCAACGGCATCTACATCATCGATCTACAGAAGACCCTCAAGAAGTTCCGCGAGGCCTACGCCTTCGTGCGCGACCTCGCCGCCGACGGCGGCACCGTGCTGTTCGTGGGCACCAAGAAGCAGGCCCAGGAGACGGTGCTGGAGGAGACGGCCCGCTGCGGGCAGTTCTACGTCAACCACCGCTGGCTGGGCGGCACCCTCACCAACTTCACCACCATCCGGAAGTCGATCGCGCGGCTCAAGAAGCTCGACGAGATGAGCGAGACCGGCGAGTACGAGCGACTGCCCAAGAAGGAAGTGATCGGGCTCGAGCGCGAGCGGGCGAAGCTCCAGAGCGCGCTGGTCGGCATCAAGACCATGGACCGGCTGCCGTCGGCGATCTTCATCATCGACCCCAAGAAGGAGTCGATCGCGGTGGAGGAAGCCCGCCGGCTCGCGATCCCGATCGTGGCCATCGTGGACACCAACTGCGACCCGTCCGGGATCGACTACCCGGTGCCGGGTAACGACGACGCGATCCGCTCCGTCCGCCTGATCACCTCGCGCATCGCCGACGCGGTGATCGAGGGCAGCGGCAGCCTCGCCAAGCAGGAGGCGGAGGAGGTTCCGGCCTCCCCCGACATGCCGGTCGTGACCGAGGCCGAGATGTCGGCGTCGGCGGAACCCGGCGCGTGACGCGCTGACGCGAGGACACGCTCAATGGCATCGTCGGCGGAACAGGTGAAGGAGCTCCGGGAGCGCACCGGGGCCGGCGTGATGGACTGCAAGGCGGCGCTGGAGGCCGCCAAGGGCGACATGCAGGGGGCGATCGAGCACCTGCGCAAGAAGGGCCTGGCCGACGCGGCCAAGAAGGCGCACCGCGAGGCCAAGGACGGGGTGGTGGCGTCGTACATCCATCCCGGCAGCAAGATCGGGGTGCTGGTGGAGGTCAACTGCGAGACCGACTTCGTGGCCCGGACCGACGACTTCCAGCAGCTCGTGAAGGACCTGGCCATGCAGGTGGCCGCGGCCAATCCCTCCTACGTCTCGCGCGAGGACGTGCCGGGAGCGGTGGTGGAGAAGGAGCGGGAGATCTACCGGCAGCAGATGGCCGACCAGAAGAAGCCGGCCCAGGTGCTCGACAAGATCGTCGAGGGCAAGCTCGAGAAGTTTTACGCCGAGTCCTGCCTGATGGAGCAGCCGTTCATCCGCGACGCCTCCGGCAAGACCCGGCTCAAGGACATGGTCGACCAGGCGACCGCCAAGATGGGCGAGCGCATCGTGGTCAAGCGCTTCGCGCGCTTCCAGGTGGGCGAGAGCTAGGCCGTCCATGGCCGCCCCCGGCGCGGCTCCCGCGTACCGGCGCGTCCTGCTCAAGATCTCGGGCGAGGCGCTGGCGGGTGGCCAGGGCTACGGCATGGATCCCGACGTCATCGCCCGCATCGCCGAGGAGGCGGCCGAGGTGGTGCGGCTCGGCGTCGAGCTGGCGGTGGTCATCGGGGGCGGCAACATCTTCCGCGGCATCGCGGCCAGCGCGGGTGGCATGGACCGCGCCACCGGCGACTACATGGGGATGCTGGCCACCGTGATCAACGCGCTCGCGCTGCAGGACGCCATCGAGAAGGCGGGCGTGCCCACCCGCGTGCTCTCCGCCATCGAGATGCGCGCGGTGGCCGAGCCCTATATCCGGCGCCGGGCCATCCGCCACCTCGAGAAGGGCCGGGTGGTGGTGTTCGCGGCCGGTACGGGTAATCCATTCTTCACCACCGATACTGCGGGGGCCCTGCGCGCGGTGGAGATCGGCGCGGAGGCGATCCTGAAGGCCACCAAGGTGGACGGGATCTACACCGCCGATCCGGCCAAGGACAAGACCGCGGTGCGGCTGCCGCGGGTCGGCTACATCGAGGTGCTCAACCGCGGGCTGCAGGTGATGGACACCACGGCCATCTCCCTCTGCATGGACAACAAGCTGCCGATCGTGGTCTTCGATCTCACGCGCAAGGGCAACATCCTACGGATAGTCACGGGCGAGCCGGTCGGCTCCGTGGTCTCCGCCGACGCGGCCGCGCCGAAGGGGTAGGCCATGACGCAACAAGCGGTGCAGAAGGACTTCGAGACCCGGATGCAGGCCGCCGTCGACGCGCTCACGCGGGAGTTCGCGAGCGTCCGCACCGGCCGCGCCAACGCGGCGCTGCTGGACGCGGTGCGCGTCGAGGCCTACGGCAACATGACCCCGATCAACCAGGTCGCCTCGGTGTCGGTGCCCGACCCGCGCACGATCCTGATCCAGCCGTGGGACGCCTCGCAGCTGAAGGAGATCGAGAAGGGCATCGTCAAGTCGGACCTGGGGCTGAACCCGAGCAACGACGGCAAGGTCATCCGGCTCACCATGCCGACGTTGACCGAGGAGCGGCGCAAGCAGCTCGCCAAGACGGTGGGCAAGTTCGCGGAGGACGCGCGGGTCGCGATCCGCAACGCCCGGCGCGAGGCCAACGACAAGATGAAGGCCCTCGCCAAGGACAAGAAGATCTCGGAGGACGAGGAGCGCCGCGGCCACGACCAGATCCAGAAGGCCACCGACCGCTTCACCGCCAAGGTCGACGAGCTGACCAAGAAGAAGGAGCAGGAGCTGCTGACCGTTTAGCGGACGGCGGTTTGCTTCTGCAGGCTGTCGATCTAGCGGACCGTCGTTTACTTCTTCAGGCTCTTCATCTGCGGGGGCCCAGAAATGGCCCCCGCACTCCCCCCCGGGCGGGCGGACAACCGGTCGCTTCCCGCGGTCGCGTAAGCCCTTTTGGCCTGTATTTCGGCATTTTTGCTGGCAATGCGACAGGGCCTCACGTACCATCGTGTGATATGAGGGCGAAGGCCGGGGCTGGGGTGTCGGTGGCGGAGTTGTCGACGCTCCCGGAGGACGACCTCAGGCGTCGGGTCCTGGCGCACCCGGTGCCCCGCCACGTCGCGATCATCATGGACGGCAACGGCCGGTGGGCCACCAGCCGCGGCCTCCCGCGCGTCGCCGGACACGGTGAGGGCGTGAAGGCGGTGCGGAACATCGTCCGCACCGCGGGCGAGCTCGGCATCGAGTTCCTGACCCTCTACGCCTTCTCGTCCGAGAACTGGCAGCGCCCGCACCAGGAAGTCTCCACCCTGATGGCCCTCCTCGAGCGCTCCATCGAGCGCGAGCTGCCGGAGCTGATGGAGCGCAACGTGCGCTTCCGCATGATCGGCCGGCCCGAGGGCGTGCCCCTGCGGGTGGGGGAGCGGATCCGGCGCCTCATCGACACCACCGCGGGCAACACCGGCCTCACCCTCCTGATGGCCTTCAACTACGGCGGGCGCGACGAGCTGGTGGACGCGGTCCGCACCCTCGCCCGTGAAGTCCAGCGGGGCGCGCTCCGGCCCGAGGACATCGACGAGGTCCGCGTGTCGCGCGCGCTCTACACCGACGGGGTCCCGGACCCGGATCTTCTCATCCGCACCAGCGGAGAGCTGCGCCTCTCGAACTTCCTCCTGTGGCAGGTGGCCTACACCGAGCTGTGGATGACCTCGACGCTCTGGCCGGACTTCGGCACCCGCGAGTTCTGCCTCGCGGTGGCCGACTTCCAGCAGCGGGACCGCCGCTTCGGGAGGGTCTGATGTCGCAGGCCCAGGGCGTCCACCTCCCGCGCCCGGTCGAGGCGGCCGGCTCCTC
>Ga0326730_1000272_pt1 | contig 15053 bp, 10 predicted proteins | sample MHFSIPfraction_3_FD_207740 | JGI IMG/M metagenome (GOLD analysis project Ga0326730, IMG submission 207740) | Lab enriched peat soil microbial communities from Michigan Hollow, Ithaca, NY, United States - MHF7AN SIP fraction | ecosystem: Environmental > Terrestrial > Soil > Wetlands > Peat...
CGCCGCTTCCGTGCCCGTCTGCCTGTACAACGTGCCCGGCCGGACCTCGGTCAACATGAAGCCGGACACGGTGCTGCGGCTCGCCGGGCACGGCAACATTGTGGGGATCAAGGAATCCTCCGGCGACTTGGCTCAGGTGCAGCACCTGCTGCTCGGCCGGCCCGAGGGATTCGCGGTGCTCTCGGGAGAGGACTGGATGACCCTGGCGATCATCGCGGCCGGCGGCGACGGCCTGGTCTCGGTGGCCTCGAACGAGATCCCGAAGCTGATGAGCCAGCTGGTGCGCCGCTGCCTGCGGGGTCAGGTTGACGACGCCCGCGAGATCCTCTTCCAGGTGCTGCCCCTGCTCGAGGCCAACTTCATCGAGACCAACCCCGCGCCGGTGAAGGCGGCGCTGGCGGCGATGGGGCGGATCCAGAATCACCTCCGGCTGCCGCTGGTGCCGCTCTCGGACAGCCGGCGGCCACCGCTGCTCGCCGCGCTGCGCGAGGCGGGAGTGGAACCGGTGCCGGAGATGGCGCTCACGTGACCATCGAGCTCAAGGCGGCGCTGGAGCGGTTCGCCGAGGGAGTTCCCCGGGGTGAGGATGCCGCCGCCTCCGGCGCCTTCGAGCGGCTCAAGGCCGGGCTCAACGCCGGCACCATCCGCGCCGCGGAGCGTGCCGCCGATGGCAGCTGGACCGCCAATCCGTGGGTGAAGGCGGGGATCCTGCTGGGCTTCCGGCTGGGCAAAGTGGCGCCTGCAGCCCGGGGCAGCCCGTTTCCATTTTACGACAAGGACACCTGGCCGCTCAAGCAGCTCTCTCTGGCGGACGGGGTGCGGATCGTGCCCGGCGGCACCGCGATCCGCGACGGATGCTACCTCGCCTCGGGAACGGTGATCATGCCTCCGGCGTTCGTGAACGCGGGGGCCTACGTCGACGAGGGAACGATGATCGACTCCCACGTTCTGGTGGGCTCCTGCGCCCAGATCGGGAAGCGCGTGCATCTCTCCGCCGCGGTGCAGATCGGTGGGGTGCTGGAGCCGATCGGGGCCATGCCGGTCATCATCGAGGACGATGTGCTGGTCGGCGGCAGCTCCGGGGTGTACGAGGGAGCCATCGTGCGGGAGGGGGCGGTGTTGGCTCCCGGCACCCTGCTCACCGCAGGGACCGTGGTGTTCGACCTGGTGCGGAATACCAGCTACCGCCGTGAGGGCGACCGGCCACTCGAAATCCCCGCCGGCGCGGTGGTGGTCCCCGGCAGCCGCCCCGTTAGCTCCGGGCCGGGCCGGGAGATGGGATTGTCGCTCTACGCTCCGGTGATCGTGAAGTACCGGGACGAGCGCACCGATACCGCGGTCCGGCTGGAGGAGCTGCTGCGTTAGCTCTGCGGCGAAGCAGCGCGGACGCCCTCGGCATGCGGGTCTCCCGCTGGTCGTGCCGCACCAGTTGGCGGGCTGATCCGCCGAATTCAGGGCGGCACCGGGCGAATTGCCGCTGGTGCCGCCCTCCTCTATCTACATCTCGGGAACGACGACCCTTGCCACGCTGTGGATCGAGTATGGCGCCTCGGCAACGGATCTCCGTCGCCCGCTACATGCGATATTCCAGGCCGGTAGTCCAGGCCAGGTTGCCGCGCAGCCCGCCCTTGTTGAGCGGGATGAGCGCGTTGGTGACGACGGTGATCTTCGGGCCCGCCTTCAGCTTCAAGCCGAACGAACCATCCAGCAGGCTGTCATTCCGGTTGGGGATGTTGGTGGGCGTAACCGTCCGCACATTCGGGAAGGTGAATGTGACCGGCCCGGGGAGAATCAGCTGGCTGGTGCCCACCTGCCACTGGCCGATCACGTCGACCGCGAGCGTGGCCCAGGAAGACACCAGCTGATCGAAGCCCACGGTGGTCAGTACGGCGTCGGTGATCTGTTTTCCGGAGCGATAGAGGTAGCCGCCATTCAGGTGGGGTGAGAAGTTGCCATACCGGGCGGACACCACACCCAGAACCCGCATGGCGAACTTGCCGGTCCCCAGGAAGTCGTCCTCGTTGCCGGTGGGAAACCGGGCCTCCGTCAGGAGGCCGATGGCGCCCCGCTCGCTGCCTCCCAGATTGACCTTGATCCGCGCGGCGATGTCTCCGATGCCGGTAGCGGTCCCATTGCTCCCCGACGCCGCGCTCAGGACCTGGTTGTTGGCCGTGCCGAAGAAATGCGGCGTTGGGCCGAAGGGGACGATCCGCGCCACGCTCCCGCCTCTCAGGTCGGCGCGCACCAGCGGCAGCGCCACCCCGATATCCACCCGGTCCAGCAGCCCGTAGGTCAGGTAGAGCGACGCCACCTGCAGGCTCAGGTCGACGGAGGTGTTCACCTCGATCACGTCATTCTCGAACGTCGGGCTTCCCAGGGCGGTGTCACCCGCCGTCTGCGCTCCGGGGCAGACCTGCCCTGGCTGCCAGGTGGGGTTGGAGCGGCAGACGTTCTGGTGAGTGAAGGTGAACGCCAGGTTGTCCAGCGGCACGCCGCGCACCGACCTGAAGTCGACGCCCGTGAGACTCACGCCCATCAGGAAACGGTTCTTCCCCAGGGTCTGCACCCGCTCACCGAAGATCGGCCCCGCCGAGCTCGAGGTCTCGACCGGCGCACCGCCCACAAAGGCGAAGCTGACACCCGTGGTCGCCGTGCTGATTGGCACGCTGGCCACCGCCGTGGCGATCGCGCCCGAGAGGAAGCCCAGCAGGCTGTTGGTCCCGGCGACGGTCGACCCGATGTAGTGGTCGCCGTGCCCGGACGCGGGATTCACCGACGAGTTGAGACACAGCGGCTGTGCGCAGTCGCCGAACCGGAAGAAGTCGGGAATCCTGCCCCGGAGCCCGGAACTCCCTTGTGCCAAGGCGGGCGTAGTGGGGATCACCAGCAGAAGCAATACCGATGCGGCACGTCGAGCAAACATGAAAGTCTCCGTCCTGGAAGAGGCGGCGAACACTTCGCGGCGGGTGGAGATCAGTTGTTGAGCGCGCCCTGCTGGATCCACAGGGTGATGAGGTCGTAGTTGCCGGGCTGCTGATTGACGAGGACAGCCCCTGGCGGCATCACCGCGGAGGTGTCGCCCCGGATGCGGTGAATCAGCTTGCCGGGGAGGGTGGTGTCGCCCGCGGTGAGATAGCCGCCGGCCGGCGCCGTGAGGGCGGTGTAGGCAGCCGCCTGGGTAGTCATGTTCGGCGGCGGCCCGGGTGAGACGTGACAGAAGGCCGTCGCGCAGGTCACGGCCAGCACCGGATACACCTGCTTCGAGAAGGTCGAGGTCGTGACCACCTGAACCGAGCCGGTATCCGACTTCCCCTCCACCTGCGCCACGATCCGCGCTGTCCCCACCGCCAGACCCGCCACGACCCCGCTGTCACTTACCGACGCGATCGCCTGATCCAGCGAACTCCAGCTCGCACCGCTAATCGTGAGCAGGTGGCCCTTCCCGTCCAGGCCCAACGCCGCCAGCTTGACCGAGCGGCCAGGCAAGACCGACGCAGTACCTGGGGATACCAACACCGTCGCCAGCTGGCCGGGACAGTTGGGGCAATCATTGCTGCAGCCGGACAGGCTCAACGCCGCACCCGCGACCAGCGCTGCAAGGCCGTAGATCGAACGCATCATCATGGCACCACCGACGGAGGAGGACAGGGAGGCCAATGTAGGCCCGAGACGGATGTTGTCAAACCACGGCACTACTGCTGGATGAGACGGTTGAGCTGCCACTTCCCGCCCTCGCGCTTGAACTGCGCGCGGTAGTCGACGGCGACATCCTTCGCGGGATTGCCGGAGACGATCTGATGCAGCTGCAGCCGGAAGCTCGACTCGGCCTCATCCTGATCGATCCGCGGATCGCCGGTCCGCTCGATCGAGGCCACGATCCGCACCAGCGACTTCGCTTCCAGCATCGTCCGCCACTGGCTCTCTTCGGTGGAGGACATCCCGGGGTAGGCCTGGCGCAGCTGGGTCACACTCCGGCCGTTGACTGCCCGCACGAACTGATCCAGTACGCGGCTGATCTCCTGGGCCGCACGTGCCCGTTCCGCGGCGGGGTCCACCGGAGGCGCCACCACCTTGATCAGCGCCGTGGCCGACCGCTCCTCCGCGGACGCGGTGATCCGGGCGGTCCCCAGGCGCCTGGCAGTGACCAGTCCGGCCGCCACGGTGGCCACAGCGGTGTCACTCGACTCCCACGCGACCCTGCGGTCGGACAGCGTTGCCCCGCGGGCGTCGCGCGCCGTGGCCGCCAACTGCACGGTCTGGCCAACCAGCAGCGAGTCGCCGGCGGGCACCACCCGGACTTCCGCCACGCTGGGGAGAGTGACCGTGATGCTGGCGCTGCCGACCCGCCCTTCCACGTCGGCCTTCACCACCGCCGTCCCCGGAACGATGCCCACCACCAGCCCCGACCCCGACACCGTCACCGCCGGACCGCTGGTGCTCCAGTTCACCTGCCGGTCGGTGAGCGCGGCACCCCTGGAATCCTGTGGCACGGCGGTTAGCGTGACACTGCCTCCCACCGGCACCGACACGGTCGCCGGGGTCAGGACCACACTCGCCACCGGGGCCGGCTTGGTGACAGGCACCTTCGGAGCACGGACGTCGACCTGTGCGCGGCCGCTCTTCCCCTCGACCACCGCGGTGATCGTCGCCCTCCCCGGCGCAAGTGCCCGGACAGTCCCGGCCGAGTCCACCGTCGCCACCAGGGGAGCAGAACTGGTCCAGGCGGTGGCCCGCTCCTCCCGGATGGGAACGCGCTCAGCCGCGCGGAGCTCGAGCCGCAGTCTGACGGTGCGGCCGCTATCAAGGGTTGTCTTCGCCGGGTTCAGCAGCACCTCCGCCACCGCCAACGCCACCGGAGCCGCAGGGCCCGCCGGAGGTGTGATCGGGACGGTTGATGGGCCCGGTTCCCGGCTCGAATCGGCCTGCGGGCCGGGGACTGTAACCGAAGGAGTGACGGTGTCCACCGCGGGCGGAACGGTTGCAGTTTGGGTGCCTTCACCCGCGCGCGACCGGGCTCGCTGCTGCACCAGCACGTACAGCACCACCGCAAACACGGTGGTGAATGTGGTCCACAACCAGGCCCGGTGCCGATCCACGGGGCGTGCGGACCCACTCGACTCCAGTCCTGCGTCATCCGGCGGCAGTGGGGTGTAGGTCGGCGCAGTGTAGGGGGCGCCGGCGCTGCCGAAGGCGGCCGCCGCCCGCGGCAGGGGTCGGCCCGGAGTGTTTCCCTGGGGGGTTATCGGGGAGCCGACGGAGCCGAACCGCGGTGGAACTGAGGGGACAGTAGGCACCGAGCTGGTGGAGCGCTTGGCCGGGGGCACGGGACTGGTGGGCGTGCTGATCTCGGCCGCGAGGGTCGCGTTGCTGCTGGAGAGCGCCAGCGCGGCCAGGCTGTGCCGGGTCGCGTCGTCCGGGGTGATGTGAATACCGCCGAACGCCTCGTCGATCGAGGGCCAGCGATCCGCGGCGTCCTTCGCCAGCATCCGGAGAACCATCGCCTCGAGCTCGGGCGGGCAGTCGGGCCGGAGCTCCCGCAACGGCCGGGGCGTCTCGTTGAAGTGCGCGTACATCATGCTCATGGCGCTGGTGGCGTTGAACGGCCGCTGCCCGGTGATCAGCTGATACGCCACGATTCCAAGGGAGTACTGGTCCGATGCCCCGGTAACCTCCCGCCCCATGCACTGCTCCGGACTCATATAGGCCGGGGTGCCCACCGTCACCCCCGTCATCGTCAGCCCGGTGTTGGTGGAGACCTTGGCGATGCCGAAATCGGTTACCACCACCCAGCCGTCTTCATCCAGCATGATGTTGGCCGGCTTCACGTCCCGGTGGATGACGCCCCGGCGGTGGGCGTACCCCAGAGCGCTCGCGGCCTGGGCCAGGATCAGCTGCGCCATCGGAATCGGGAGACAGCCGGTGGTCTTGAGGATCGGATCGAGCGCCGGCCCCGCGATGAACTTCATCACGAAGTACAGCAGGTGGGGCCGCTCGCGAACCGTGTAGATGGGGATGATGTGCGGGTGGTTCAGCGAGGCCGCGGTCCGGGCCTCCCGGCGGAACCGCTCGGCTACTCCCTCTTCCACCAGCGCGGGGGACATGACCTTGATGGCCACCCGCCGCCCCAGTGCGATATCGTGGGCGAGGTAGACGGTGGCCATACCCCCGCGACCGAGCTCCGCCAGGATCTCGTATTCGCCGAGAGTTTCCTCGCGCAACAGGTCCAGGGCAGTGACCTGCGGGGTCGACCTGAGCGGGGCGACCAGGGGCGCAGTAGGCACCAGGCCCTGCTCCTGAGAGACATCGGCGCCACAATTCTGGCAGTACCGTGCTCCGGACAGGACCGGGTGACCACAGCGGGTGCATCCGGCTGCTTCGGTGACCATTCCCCTTCAGCTCTTGAGAACCTCCAATAGAATACCCTCCCGCGCTGCACCTGACCACCTGCCGGCGACCGGGGTGCGCGCCCCCGGACACCGGCCGCGGAAGGGCTGAGAAAGACCCCCGGTCGCCTGCGTCAATACCGTCTGGGCAGCCCTCAGGGGGGAGCGGCCCAGGCTGCCTCCCTGTCCTTGCGTTGAGGGGCGGCCGTGACCGTCAAACGGCCGGGCAGCCTTGGACTTGAGCCCCGGACCTGCCGTCGGCCCGGCCTCGCCCAATGGCAGGCGAGTGCCAGCCCGGCAGCCCCGTCCTCCGGGTACAAGCCCGTCATCCTTCCAGATTCCGCACCAGGGTGGAATCGGGTGGATTGCTGACGTCGTTCTCCCAGAAATCCTCGAAGTCCCGGGAATAGAGGCAGTTGACCAGCCACGGGACTCCCCAGGCCAGCCATCCTTGGAGATCGTAAAAGGCAGGCCGGCCACGACACCGCCGAACCCTGCAAGGCAGTCCGCCGTGTCCGGAGAAGGTGACGCGCAAGAATACCGCTCGCCCCGTGGCGCCGTCCGTCTCCCGCTGGAACGCACTGAAACGGCGCTGTTCGCACGAACCATTCCCACTGAGGCCGACGACGCATGCATCACACCCACTATCTCTGGTTCCACACCAAGCAGCGGCAGGAGATCATCGACATCACCGACGAAGTGTCCGCCCAGGTGCGGGCGAGCCGAGTCCGGGAAGGGCTGGTGCTGGTGTCGGCGATGCACATCAGCGCCTCGGTCTTCGTCAACGACCACGAGTCGGGACTGTGGCACGACATCCTGCAGTGGCTGGAGCAGACCATCGCGCCGTGGGACCCCGCCCGCTATCGCCACAACGAGACCGGCGAGGACAACGCCGCCGCCCACTTGAGGAGCCTCACCATCGGGCACGAAGTGATCGTTCCCATCACCCAGGGAGCGCTGGACCTCGGCCCCTGGCAGCGGGTGTTCTACGGGGAGTGGGACGGGCAGCGGAAGAAGCGGGTGATCATCAAGGTGCTAGGCGAGGGGTAGCCATAAGGCGTCAGGCGTCAGGCGTCAGGGGGGCAGGCGTCAGCCATCAGCCGTCAGCCGTCAGCCGTCAGCCGTCAGCCGTCAGCATAACGAAGTGGCCTCCGCACCCCCGAGCTGCTGACAGCTGACGACGGACGACTGATGGCTGAAAAAAAACGAAGGGACGGTAGTGGGCCGCCCCTTCTGTTGTGCCGAGTCGACGCCCTACCCCTGTTACTCAGGGCGCCCGGAGCATGACCCCCGGGAGGCTCGACACTCCTTGCGACAGCTCAACCGTGATCGCCGCGCCGGTGTCGGGCACTCGGCCCACACCGTTCCTGGCAAAGGAGAGGATCTCTCCGGTCCGCGCGTCACGAATCACCGCGAGCGGATAGGAGGGATCCCACCGGACCTCGAGCTCGGTACCCCGCCGGCTCACCACCGGGGGCGCCGCCGCCGGCCCAGCCCTGACAGCCGACCTGGCCTGCCTAACAGTAAGCCCATCCCCCGTCAGTTGTACACTGGCCAGGGTGGCCCGTTCGGCGGCGGAGAGCGGCACCACGAAGGCGAAGTGCCGTTGCTCGCCCTGCGGCAAATCCGCCACCAGCTCTCCCTCGAAGGAGACGCCGAACACCCTTCTTCCCGCACCGTCGAACCCCTCCACCCGATTGCGGCCGGGCCGGACCGGAAGCTGAACCGGCGCAGTGACCGAGAATGAGGGCTCCAGGATCACGTTGCCGTTCAGGATCCGGCCCCAGACCATGAGGCCGTCCTGGGCCGGTCGTCCCGTCGGCTCAACGTCCGGGGCCGTGCCCCGAAAGTTCATCACCGCGAGGTAGTTGTAATCGCTGATCCAGTCCGGGTTGCAATAGCTCATCAGATCCTTGTAGGTGCCGGGTGCCTTGAGACTGAGCACAGGCAGGTCCAGGCCCCAGGTTCCGATCGATGCGTTGGCGTAGGGATACTGCGGATCCGGTCCAGCCGGGTTGCCGCAGGGCGCGTGCTGCCGGCCGAAGTTGTGGCCCAGCTCGTGGGCGATGACGCCCGGTGCGCTGCTGGCCTTGTCCCAGGCGATCGCCGCCGGTGCGCCCACGTAGCCCAGGCCGGCGATCCCGCTGCCATAGGTGGCCGGGACGATGCCGACGTAGTCGCCCTGGAAACCGTCCGCGTTCCTGAGGGCGTAGATCTCACCGAGGATCCTGCCCCAGGCCCCGTTGCTGTCGTTCGAGACGAGGACCGGCGCATTGGTGACGAAGGCGCTGGTCCGCACATCCACGATGGTCGCGCCGAGGGGATGCATCCGGCGGGTCAGGTCGGCGAGGGCGTCCTTGTTGGAGCTGCTCACCGCGCCCGTCAGGTTGTTCACCGACTGCTTGACCGGGACAAACCGCAGGGAGAAGGTCGGCACGTTGCGGACCGTCACTGCCTGAGGCGCCGCCCCGGGCCAGAGATTGTCGGTTTCGTCGGTCTCGGCGATGCCATCGTCGGGGTCGGCCAGGACCTGGATGGCCATGCCGCTCATCACCCGGGCCGCCGGAATCAGCACATTCCAGGACTGGGCGAGCGACGAGGTATCCACCGAGGTGGGTACCCCGGCGGAAGCCGCCGGGATGGTCAGGGAGTCCACCTGGGTGCTGGCGGCAAAGAGCCGGACCCGCACCGCGGGCTGGAACTGGTTGGTACCGTTGGCCGTGACGAAGACCCGGAGGAGGGCATCCCGGCCCGCGACCATCGGCACCGAGCCGTCGGCCCGCTGGGTCGATTGAATCAGCTGTACGCCTGCCACCCGCAGGTTGGCCGTGGTGGCCGGGCCGCCGGTGTAGCTCACCACCACCGAAGCGGTGTCTCCCGCCGCCACGGTGACGCTGGTACCGGACAGCTGCGGCGTCCAGGTCTGGCTCTGGGCGTTCACGTAACCCGCGCTCAGGGCGTAGACCCCGGGTGTCAGACCGGCCAGCACCTGCGAGCCGGTCACGCTGGTTGCCCCACCACCGGGTGAAGTCACGGTCACCCGCGCGGCGGTCCCGGCGGGCAGGCCCGACACCTGCACCAACAGGGCGCCGGCAGCAGCAGGGCCCGTCGTGGTCCTGGCGCCGCCGGAACAACCGACCACCGTCGCGAGGGCAAGGACGAAGACGTATCGCGTAGCGCCGCACAGCTGTGCGGCGCTACGACCAGTTTGGCGCATGTACACCGTTGCCTCCATAGCTCCTCGTTGCCCCGAAGGCCTGAGACTCGAAAGGCGCGAGCGGGTCATGGGAGCCTCTGGAAGGAAAACCCGGGCCAGACCGGGTCAGGCATGCGTGGGAACGGATCGAAGGTGGGGCTGGAGGTGGGGTGGTGCGGTGGTCCGGGTCACGGCTGCTAAAGCATTGATATCATTAGTGTTAGTTTTGTGACCCCGATCACGGGTGGCGCTCCCCGGCTGGCTGCGCGAGGCCGGCTCCCAGCGGGGGGCCAACGAGACGATTCCGGCCTGCCGCCTTGGCCTCGAACAGTCTCGCATCCGCCCGATCGAGCAGGTCTTCTGCCTGAGTTCCGTCCGCCCCGTAAACCGCCAGGCCAATACTCACAGTGACCCGGGCCGAATCCTCGCGGCGGGGAATGGAGAGGGGCAGCTGCTCCACCGTCTGACGCATGTCTTCGACCCGTTCCATGGCGGCGCCCGCCCCCATGCCGGGGAGCAGCACCACGAATTCCTCGCCCCCGTAGCGCACCACCAGATCGCTCTGACGCACGTTGGCGAGGATCGCCGCCGCCACTGCGCGGAGCGCCACGTCGCCGGCGGCGTGGCCCCAGGTATCGTTGAACTTCTTGAAGTGGTCGATGTCGAGCATCGCCAGCGACACCGGTTCGCCATAGCGCCGGGCCCGGGAAAGCTCCGCCTGGACCCGCTCGTCGAAGAAGCTCCGGTTGGGGAGCCCGGTCAGCCGGTCGCTGCGGGACTGGCGGCGGAGCCGCTGGCTCCGCAGGACGATCGCGGCGGCGAGCAGCGTGGCCACGGCGAGCAGCACCAACCGGGATATCTGGGTGGCCCAGTCGAACGAGCCGTAGCCGAGCTTGTCCAACCGGGGATCGGCCAGATCCCAGGTGAAGTGGGCGAACAGTACCAGAGCCAGATACTGCACGATGGCGGTGACGCCCGCGGCGACGCTGATGCGGGCGTCGTAGCGCAGCGCGGTGGCTCCGAGGGCGATGAAGTACACCTCGAACACCAGCCTGCTGTTGACCGTGGTAATCGGTTGTCCGAGGAACAGGAACGAAGCAAGCGCTCCGCTCACCACGGAGATGTCCAGCAGACTGGTGACGAGTCCGAGCCAGGGGCGGTAGAAGTCGCGCTTGAGCAGCGCCTGCACGCCGAGGGTGAAGGCCAGCGCCACGGCACAGGCGGCAAGCCCGACTACCCCGGCCGTGACGTTGGAGTCCAGCACCAGATTGATGATCGGGATCGGGAGCAGCAGCGCGGTGAGCGCGGTCCGGGCCCGCGCAACGATGAGCTCCCCTTCCGCCCCGGCATCCATCTGGATCGGATCGGGGGTCGCCAGCATCCGGCGCCAGGCCGGCCCCTCGGGTACCCCGGTGGCCAGATTCGGCGGACCGCTCGCGCGGGAGCGCCGGCGGGAGTGGTGGTAGACGAGGGACACGTTAGTTGGTCAGGCGGGCAGGCGGACCGGCGGACCGGCGGACCGGCGGACGGGCGGACGAGCGGACGAGCGGACGAGCGGGCCGGCATCCCGGTTCGCCCCCCTCGCGAAATTCAGCTATCGTGGATCGAGTCTCCATCGGACGCGCTCCCCGTTTTCCGCCCCGCCCGCCCTGCCCGCCTTTTCCGTCATTCCCGCCTGCTCGACAACTCACCCTACATCAGCCTGTACTTTGGCCCGCTCCCCCCCTCCCGCGGCGTCCAGCGCGGTCCCAGCACGTCGGTCGCCTTGCAGTCCACGCAGTTCGGGGCGTTGATCCTGAGTTGGTCTCCCACCAGTTCATACACGCCTGCCGGGCAGAGGTGCGCATAGAATTCCGCCACTGCCGGCGGGATGTCGCGGCCGACGAGCAGGTGGACTGGAATGCTGTCCCGGGTGGCGTTTCCCGACTTGAACACGGCGTCCACCTTGCTGAAGGTCAGAGCCGAGTCCGGGGTAAACGATGGGACCGGTGTTTCCACCCGCAGCCGCTCCGCGTCCTCATGCATCACGATGCGCCCGCCGGGAAAACGCCCCCCGGTGAGAGTCATGAGGCCCGCCTTCACCCCGCCGGCCACGAACCCGTCCTTGAAGGCGAGCCGCATGTTCCGGGTGCGGTGGAGATCCGAGACGATGTAGCTGTCATTGACCATGCGGTCATATGCGGCAAGCCGTGCGGCCGAGAAATCGTCCGCCTTGAGGGCCTGGAAGGTGGCCCGGGCCGCGTAGATCCCCGACTGCATCGCATAGTGGACTCCCTTGAGCGAGGGGACGTCCACGAACCCCACCGTGTCACCGGCCATCAGCAGGCCGTCGCCACTGCGGCGTTCCGGCAAGGCATAGTAGCCTCCCTCCGGAATGGTCTTGGCTCCCCACTCGAGCAGCTCACCCCCTTCGAGCAGCGGTCGCACCAGCGGGTGCAGCTTGAGCCGTTGCAGCAATACGTGCGCATCGAGCTTCGCCTCGGGGTAGTCCAGCCCGACCACCAGACCGAGCGATACCAGATCCGGCCCCAGCGGATACAGCCAGGTACCCCCGAACGCGTCACGGGGCAGCGGCCAGCCCAGGGTGTGAATCACCCGGTCGAGCGGCCGTTTGACCCGCCACACCTCCTTCACTCCGAGGGCGAAGATCTGCGGATTGGCGGACTTGACCCCCTGCCAGGTGCGCCAGGCCTGACCCAGAGTACCGCGAGTCCCTTCGGTCAGCACCGTCACCCGGGCGGTGATCTCAGTGGGCTCCTGGTAGGCCGAGGTCGGATTCCCGTCCCGACCGAGTCCCGATGGCGTGGTGCGCACGCCCCTGACCGCCCGGCCGTCCACCAGCAGCGATGCCACCGGGAAACCGGGGAACAGGTTCACCCCCAGCGCCTCCGCCTGCTCACCCATCCAGCGCACCACCTCACACAGAGACGCGGTGTAGAAGCCCTGGTTGTGCATGGTGGGAGGAATCGGCAGACGGAACGAGCCACCCTCGGTCAGCAGGTGCACCGCCTCGGCCGATACCGGCTGGCGGAAGGGGAAATCCGAGTCCTTGAGGTCAGGAAACAGTTCCCGCATGGCGCGCGGGTTGATCACGGCGCCCGAAAGGCTGTGCTCACCCAGACTTCCCGCCTTTTCCAGCACCCCGATATTGATGTCGGGCAGGCCTCCGCCGGCGGCCTGGTCGCGCTTGACCAAGCGAGCCAGCTCGATGGCACCCGCGAGTCCGGCCGGACCGGCACCGACGAACAGCACATCCATCTCCAGCGCCTCGGCGCCTGGTGGATCGCTCAGAATCAGCTGATCGGCCGGGAGCTCCAGCTGGAACTGCCGGGGCAGGATCGGAGCCACGCGATACTCCCTGGAGTTGGCGAAATAGCACAGTGAAATCCCCGGGCGCTGGACCGGGTGAGCGGCCGCGCGGAAAGTAGCTTAACATCACCCTTCGCCACAGGCCCGCATCCTTGGAGACGATTACATGAAGCCGGGTAACGCCGCGCGCGATCCCTGGGTGTGGGGCCAGGGATTGTTGATCCTCGCGGTGGCGGCCCTTCCCCTGGTCAGGCACAGCCAGTCGCCCGGCAGCTTCGTGGGCCGGACGCTGGCGCCGGCCGAGTTGTTCTGGAGACTGGGCGCGCTCCTGCCCCTGGTGCCGGGCATGGTCATGTTGGCATGGGGCGCGCGCTCTCTGGGCCGCAGCCTGACGCCTGCCACGGAGCCGTTGCCGGACAGCGAGCTGGTGAGTCGAGGTGCCTACACCCTGGTCCGCCACCCGATCTACCTCGGGCTGATCCTGTGTCTCTGGAGTCTCGCGTGGGGGCTGACCAATCCGCGAGTCGGCCTGCTGGCGGCAGCGGTCTGCTACGTGTACTTCGACCGCAAGGCGGCAGTGGAGGAGCGCCGGCTGGCCAGCCGCTTCCCGGAATACGAAGCGTATCGGGCGCGAGTGCCGAAGCTGATTCCCTGGCGACGGGGGTAGGAGACGGCGGGACGGACCAGACGGACAGACGGACGGACGGTTGGCCCGATCCCGACTCGGAACTCCGACTCGGGACTTCGCAACAGGCGGTCTCGTCCGTCGCTCCTGCCTGCCGCGACCGTCTCTCCGTCCGTCCGTCTGTCCGTCTGTTATAATCCAACCCTTTCCCACCCCCACAGAGCGGCCCATGCACGCCCCCCCGATCCCCGGATTCCGGACCGTTCCCTTCACCGGGGTGATCTATGTGATGGCCGAGGCACAGCGGCACGGCTATCGGTACGGTCACCCGGAGTGGTGCAACCTGGGCCAGGGGATGCCGGAGACCGGACCGCTGCCGGGCGCGCCATCCCGGGTGGAGGCGGTCAACATCTCGCTCGACGACCAGGAGTACGCCCCCGTCAACGGCATCCCGGAACTGCGCCAGGCGGTGGCGGCGATGTACAACACGCTCTACCGCGAAGGAAAGGCCTCCCAGTATACCGACCGGAACGTGTGCATCTGCGGCGGAGGCCGGGCATCACTCACCCGGGCCGTGGCCGCGCTGGGAGAGATCAACCTGGGGCACTTCCTGCCGGACTACACGGCGTACGAGGAACTGCTTGACATCTTCAAGCTGTTTACCGCGATTCCCATCCTGCTCGACGGTGCCCGCGGCTACGAGTTCTCGCTGGAAGACCTTCGCCGGGAGATCACCGGCCGCGGCCTGTCGGCGGTGCTGCTCTCCAATCCGAACAATCCCACCGGGAAGGTCATCCGCGGAGCGGAGCTGGAAGGCTGGGTGGCGATCGCCCGGGAACTGCAGTGCTCCCTCCTGCTGGACGAGTTCTACTCGCACTACGTCTGGACCGGGGGCGACGCTGCGACCGAACTGGTCTCGGCGGCACGGTACGTGGAGGACGTCGATCGCGATCCGGTGATCCTGTTCGACGGCCTTACCAAGAACTGGCGATACCCCGGCTGGCGCTGCACCTGGATCGTCGGTCCCCGGGGCGTGATCGATGCAGTTTCCAGCACCGGCTCCTTCCTCGACGGCGGCGGGAGCAAGCCGCTGCAGCGTTCGGCGGTGCCGCTGCTCGCGCCGGAGGTAGTGCGGGACGAGACCGCGGCCATCCGGCGGGCGTTCATTCGGAAGAAGCGGATCCTCAAGGAGGGCCTGGAGGCGGCCGGCATGCGGCTCGACCTGGACCCGGACGGAACGTTCTACTGCTGGGCCGACGTCTCCAGCCTGCCCGAAGGGATCAATGACGGCATGAGTTTCTTCAAGGCGCTGGTCAAGGAGAAGGTCATCTGCGTGCCCGGTGAGTTCTTCGACATCAATCCCGGGAAGCGCCGCAGCGGCCGTCCATCGCGCTTCCGGCAGTATGTGCGATTCTCGTTCGGACCGGAGGAACGGTCGGTGGCCGAGGGGGTCAGGCGGATTGGGGAGATGGTGCAGAGGGAGCGGGAGCGGTGAGGAGAGTGAGAAGTGAGAAGTGAGCAGTGAGAAGTGAGAAGTGAG
>Ga0326730_1000274_pt1 | contig 14988 bp, 17 predicted proteins | sample MHFSIPfraction_3_FD_207740 | JGI IMG/M metagenome (GOLD analysis project Ga0326730, IMG submission 207740) | Lab enriched peat soil microbial communities from Michigan Hollow, Ithaca, NY, United States - MHF7AN SIP fraction | ecosystem: Environmental > Terrestrial > Soil > Wetlands > Peat...
GATAGCGTACGCCGGCCTCGGGCTGAGACTGCGAAGCACGAAGCCCCCCGAACCTCGAGGGGCTTTCTTTGGCGGCCGACCCACAGACCCCAAGCCCTACATCTTGCCGGCGGTCAACTCGGCAAGTCGGATCTCAGCTTCGACCTTGGAACTGGTCTGGGCAAAGTCCTTGATCACGCTCCGGTATGCCCCCTCCGCCTTGTCCCGCTGACCCGCGTCGGCGTAGGCCCGGGCCGCGTCGAGCAGCAGGTCGGCCTTGAGGTAGTCGAAGTTGGCTGCCTTCGAGGCATTGACGTATGCCTCCGCTGCGTCCGCATGGCGGCCGGCATTCTCGAGGGCGCGGCCGAGGAGTCCGTAGGCTGGAGAGCGGAATTGCGGAGCGGCCTGCCCCTTAAGGAAGTCCTGCAGGTTCACTGCCGCGAGCTCCTGTTGCCCGTTGATCAGCCTGACCTGATTCAGGTTGATGACGGCTTCCTGGGCCGCAATGGTGCCACCGTAGGTGCTGATGACTTTTTGGAACTCACTTGCCGCCAGGGGGAGGTTCCCCTGCTCGGCGATCGCCCTGGCCTGGTCGAGCGCACGGCTGGCAAACTGCTCTTTGCGCTGGCCGCTCATCATGACAAACCAGACGATCAGGGCGATCAGGGCCAGACCGACACCCGCTGCGATGTATCGGTTCTGGGACCGGCTGAGCCACTCGTGGACGGATGCCTTGCTCATCCGCTTGACATCCGGGGCGGCCTTGCGGGACGGCGTTACGGCTGCGGTCATTCAAACATCCCGAATCACAAAGAGTTAGGGGGTTCACTTCAACTGAAGTCTCAAGTGCCCCCGAGACGATTCGAACGTCCGACCAACGGTTTAGGAAACCGCTGCTCTATCCAGCTGAGCTACGGGGGCGGGCGGCCGACCGCCTACCGACGATGGCCAAAGCCTACTAATATCACTCATCCCATGATGATCGAGCAAGTCGTGGCGAACGCTTGGCTTACCACGTAAGGCCGAGCCCGCCATTCATGTTCCCACCATTCGAAGGGAATCACTTGTGATCCAGTCGCTCGCGCTTCGCCTCCGCCAGGAGACCAAGGAGGATCATGTCGCGGCCGAGCGAAGCGGCATAATGCGCCGGCTGCTGACCCGCTCGCTGGATCTCGACACCTATGTCGCCCTGCTGCGCAACTTGCTGCCCGTCTACGAGGCCCTTGAGGGAGAGATGGACCGGCATCAGCACGATCAGCTGGTTGCCCCGTTCCATCACCCCGGGCTGGCTCGAGTCGGGTCACTCGCTGCCGACCTGGCCGAGCTCGCTGGCCCCGACTGGCGCTCCCTCCCGGTACTGCCCGAGACCGAGGCCTATGTAAACCGGATTCACGCTGCGGCCGCGGAGGACCCTGCCCTGCTCGTGGCCCATGCCTATGTCCGCTACCTGGGCGACCTCTCGGGCGGCCAGATCCTCAAGAAGATCGTTGCCGAGTCCTTCCAGCCGATACCGGGGTCGGGAATACAGTTCTACGAGTTTCCCGAACTTGGAGATCTGGAGGCGTTCAAGCATCGCTACCGCGCGGCGTTGAACTCGCTGGCCCCCTCGACGGAGCGGGCGGACAATATCGTGAAGGAAGCGATTGGCGGATTCCAGGCGAATACTCGCCTGTTCGAGGCTCTGGAGGCACAGCGGGCGGCCTGATCTGCGCGACCTTTCCGGAGAAGCGGGCCTCGTCGTCGGCTCCACACCTTCGCACTGGCGCAGTCTCGTTTTAGATTGAGCAGGACTGAGGGACTACTCCAGCGCCAATTCCAGCGCAAGGCAGGACCTACATGGCCTCCTTCAATGACTGTGTCCCGGGATCTCTAGTGCGGGTCCTGGGTTCGGGAGTACCCAGGGTGCGGGGAAAGACCGGCGTTCTGGTCGAGGTCTCTCGCAGCCGGCGGGCGTCGACCGACCCGCTGGTGGAGCGTGTAACCGTCGACATCCCGGGCCACGGGGATGTCGTGCTGGCTCCGGCGGACGTCGAGATCGTCGCTTCAAACTGAGTCAGGGGGTCCGCCCTCAGGACTAGACCGGGAGAACGGTGTGCACCGTTGCCCCGGTGAGACGACGCTCCCCGCCCAGGGCGGCAATGGCCAGCAGGAACGACCACCCAGCAACCTCCCCACCCAACCGCCGGACCAGTTCGGCTGCCGCCCAGGCAGTCCCGCCAGTTGCCAATACATCGTCCACGATGAGTATCCGGGAACCGCCGGGCACCGCATCGGCGTGAGCCTCGAGCGAGTCTACCCCGTACTCCAGTTCGTACTCGTGCTTCACGGTTTTCCAGGGGAGCTTCCCCGGTTTCCGGAGGGGAATGAACCCGGCCCCGAGCGTCACCGCCACCGGGGCCGCGAAAATGAACCCTCGGGCCTCGATCCCCACAACGTGGGTGATTCCGATCCCGCGAAATGGCTCAGCCAGCGCTTCCCTGACCTGCCTGAACAGCAGCCCGTTCTGCAGCACCGGCGTGATGTCCTGAAAGACAATTCCAGGTTTGGGATAGTCCGGAATGGCACGAAGAGTCTGCCGAAGACGGCTTGTCAAGTCGTTGGTCATCGGGTAGAAGTTGGTTGATGTTGACGGTGTAACTATCTTATTTCAAAGCCATTTATGTCTGCGACATCATCCGAAATCTCTGACTTATCAACAGCGGCGACCCGAGCGTGGCTCGGACCGGCCTCAAGAGCCGCTTCCAGCTGGCCCAGCAGCTCGACCGCGCCCCTTGCGACGACCTCGACCCGTCCATCCGGCAGGTTCCTGGCCCAACCTGCGAGGCCAAGGGCCCTGGCGCGCCGCAGGACGAAATAACGGAAGCCCACGCCCTGCACTTCCCCCCTGATCAGGTACTTCCTGGTCACGCTTTCCCTCGACTCGAGAGCCAGCCCTTGAAGACCTCAACGGCCATGGGGAGGAGCGAAACGGCAATGATCCCCATGACCACCAGACTGAAGTGATCTCGTACGACTGGCAGGTTGCCGAAGAAGTAGCCTGTGCCGACAAACAGCCCTACCCAGGCCAGGCTGCCAATAAGGCTCATCCAGAGGAACTTCTTGTAGGGCATCTCCCCCACCCCGGCCACGAACGGAGCAAACGTCCGGAGGATCGGCAGGAACCTGGCCAGGATCACCGTCTTCCGACCGTGCCGGGCGTAAAAGGCCCGGGTTCGGTCGACGTATTCCCGCTTCAGGAAGCGAACGGTGCCGGTGAAGGCACGCGGCCCGACATACCGTCCTATCCAGTAGTTGGTGGAATCACCGACAACCGCGCCCGCGAACAGCAGTGGGAACAGCAGTCTCAGGTCGAGCACCCCCATCCCCGCGAAGGTGCCGGCGGCGAATAGCAGGGAGTCGCCTGGCAGGAATGGTGTGACGACGAGACCAGTCTCACAGAAAATGATCAGGAACAGGATCGCATAGGTGGAGGTACCGTACCTGGCGATGAGCTCGCTCAGGTGCCGGTCGAGGTGCAGAAAGAGGTCGACGAACTCCTTGAGCAGGTCCATTTGGATTCCGGTCAGGATGCGGGATCGCCGGCAAAGCCGAACTGACCCAGGAGGGGCACGAACCGCACGTCACTCACCGGCTGGATCCGGAACTGGTCTCCGTCCCGGGTGACCAAAGTGAGGGATTGACTGTCGCGGTCACCGATCGGGAGAATCAGCCGGCCACCAGGAGCCAACTGATCCAGCAGCGGCCTGGGAACGTCGGGGGAAGCGGCGGCAACGATGATGGCATCGTAGGGGGCATACGGCCGCCAGCCAAGCGACCCGTCGCCCACCAACACCGTCACATGGCGCACGCCAGCCGCTGCCAGCGCGGCCTTGGCCGCCTGGGCCAGCGCGGGCAGGCGCTCCACCGAGAAGACCTGGTCGGCGAGGTGGGCGAGCAGCGCGGTCTGATAGCCCGAGCCGGTACCGACTTCCAGCACCCGTTCGCTGCCCGTGAGCCGGGCCAGCTCCAGGGAGCGGGCCTGCACCCATGGTTGTGAGATGGTCTGTCCCGCCGCGATCGGAAGGGCGGAGTCTTCGTAGGCGCGGTGGCGTATGCTTTCGGGGACGAACAGGTGTCGGGGGACCTCGGAGATCGCCCGCAGGACCGCGAGATCGCGGATACCCTTGGACTGAAGCTCCGCCACCAGCTGGGCGCGGTAGCCTCCGTAGCCGTCCCCTTCCACTACCAGCCCTCGAGCGACCATCCGCGAACCGTTTCGAGCAGGCGGTAGTCGGTGAGGTCCATGTGGAGCGGTGTGATGGAGATGTATCCCTCCGCCACCGCATGGTGGTCCGACTCGGCGCCGCCGGTCCAGTGGATCTCCCCGCCCCCGATCCAGAAGATCTCCCTGCCCCACGGGTCTTTCACGCGGGTGAGGGACTCGCTGAAGTAGCGGCTGCCGAGGGTCGTCACTTTGATGCCCTTGACGGTCGCCGCGCCCCCAGGTGGGAGATTGATGTTGAGCAGGGTCTCCGTCGGAAAATCGGTGACCGCCACGATGCGCTGGACCAGGCGCCCCAGGAGCTCACGGTAGCTGTGCAGCGCCTCGAGATCGCTGCTCGGGCCCGCGAACGAGATCGCCACGCTGGGCACACCCAGGGTGACGCCTTCCATGGCGGCCGCGACGGTACCGGAGTACAGCACGTCCTCGCCCATGTTGGGACCGTGATTGACCCCGGAGAACACGAAGTCGGGCCGTTCCGGCAACAGGGCGCCGAGTGCCAGCAGCACGCAGTCGGTCGGAGTCCCGTCTACCTGATAGGAGCCATCCGGTCGCCTGGCCGGACGGAGCGGGCGGTACATGGTGAGACTGTGGGAGGTGCCGCTCTGTTCCCGGTCCGGGGCGATGACGGTGACCTGTCCCACCGTCTGGCAGACCTCGGCCAGCAGGGCCAGGCCCGGAGCCAGGATCCCGTCGTCGTTGGAAACGAGGATGTTCATGAGCGGAGGAAGATAGCCTAATCGCTCTCCGGCTCCGGCTCCGGCTTGGGCGGGGGGATCTTGCCATCGAGGATCAGGACGACCTCTTCGATGGCCTCACGCAGCTCGCGGAGAGTCTCCCGCTCCATGGCGGTCCGGGCGGACCCGCGCAGCTCGCCGGTCCTGCGGTAGTGCTCAATGCGCTGGCGGGCTCCCTCGATGGTGTACTTCTCGGTGTACAGGAGGTGCTTGACGAGCATGATCAGCTCGACCTCGCGGCTCTTGTACACCCGGTTGCCCGAGCGGTTCTTGGCGGGGTTGAGGAAGCGGAACTGGCTCTCCCAGTACCGCAGGACATGCGGCTTGAGGTCGGTAAGGGCGCAGACCTCCCCGATGGAGAAGAACTCCTGAACCGGTCGCGCCATGGTCACCGCCACTGCTCCGACTTGAGGGTACGCTCCATCAGGTCCGCCACCGCCTGGCGCGGCGTCTTGCCGTCGAACAGGATCGCAGCCACCTGGCCGCAGATCGGGAGCTCGGTGCCGAGCCGCCGGCCCAGCGCCAGCGCGGCCTGAGCGGTGTTCACGCCCTCCGCTACCGAGCGATGGGTCGCGGTGTATTCGGCCAGTGACTGGCCCTGCGCCAGGGCTACGCCGAGGGCCCGATTCCGGCTCAACGCCCCGGTGGTGGTCAGGATCAGGTCGCCCATCCCCGCGAGCCCCGCGAAGGTCAGCGGGTCTGCGCCCATCGCCAGGCCCAGCCGGGTCATCTCCGCGAGCCCACGGGTGATCAGCGCGGCCCGCGGGTTGTTCCCCAGCCCCATCCCCTCGAGGATGCCGGCCGCGATGGCGATGACGTTCTTGAGCGCTCCCGCCAGCTCTACCCCGACTACATCGGTATTGAAGTAGACCCGGAACTTCGGAGTCGCGAACACCGCCTGCACCTGCCGGGCCGTCGACTCCTGCCGCGCGGCGGCGACCACCGCGGTGGGCTGCCCCTGGAAGACCTCGAGGGCAAAGCTGGGTCCGGAGAGGGCGGTCACCGGGTGGCCGGGGAGAACCTCCGCCAGCACCTCCGACATCAGCTTGAGCGTCGTCGGCTCGATTCCCTTGGTGGCGCTCACGACCAGCGCATCCGGCGCGATCCCCGGCCTGGCCGCCTCGACCACCCGACGGAGCACGTGGCTCGGCGCCACCGTCAGCACCACCTCTGCGCCCCGTGCGGCGGCCACCGCGTCGGAGCTCGCCGTCAGCGTATCCGCCAGCCCGCAACCCGGAAGAAACACCGGATTCTCGTGCCGGGCGTTCACCGCGGCCACGACGTCCGCCTCGTAGGCCCAGAGCCGCACCTCATGGCCCCGCCGGGCGAGCAGGTCGGCCAGGGTGGTGCCCCAGCTCCCCGCGCCGAGTACCGCGACCGCCGTCATGCGGCGGGCGCCTGCGGCTTGCGGCCGCGCCCTCCGAAGCGATGCTCGGTTCCCGCCAGCAGCCGCTGGATATTGGCCCGGTGCTTCCAGATGATGAAGCCCGCGAGCGCCAGGTCGATCGCCAGGGTCACCGGCGAGCGCCGGCCGGGATGCAGCAGCCAGTCCGCCACCGGGAAAAGAGCCGCGGCCAGAATGGAGCCGAGGGACACATAGCCCGTCAGCCACACCACCACCGCCCACACGACCAGCACCACCGGGAAAGCCAGCGGGGCGAGGCCGATCACCATGCCGGCCGCGGTCGCGACCCCCTTCCCCCCCTTGAACCCGACGAACACCGAGAACACGTGGCCGATCACGGCCATGAGCCCGCACCAGATCGGAAAATACGGCACCGCCGGCGCCTGGGGGCCGAACGCGAGCACCGGGATCGCACCTTTCGCCACGTCGAACAGACCGGCCGGCACCGCGTAGCGCCATCCCAGCGTGCGGTAGAGGTTGGTGGCGCCCAGGTTCCGGCTGCCATGCTGGCGCAGATCGATGCCCTTGAACCACCGGCCGACGAGGTAACTGGTCGGGATGGCGCCGAGCAGATAGCTGGCGGCGAGCCACAGGACGGCCATGAGCCGTCAGCCATCAGCCGTCAGCCGGCGGAGCCGCTCCGGACGGCTCACGACTGATGGCTTGAGACTACCTCCCCCGCACTCTCCGTCCATCGTCCTGTCGGTCATGCTGCGGGGCTCCCCGGCCGGTGAACTTGAGTCTGAGCGGCGCTCCCTCGAAGCCCCAGGCAGCGCGAAACCCATGGTGCAGGTAGCGCTGGTAGGACTCCGGCACGTCCTCGGGCCGATTGGCCACGATCGCAATGGTCGGCGGCCGGGTCCCGATCTGTGAGGCATAGAGAAGCTTGACCTCCTCGCCCGGCTGCTGGGGCGGCGCATTTCGCGCGATCAGCTCCTGCAGCACCCGGTTCACCTCGCTGGTCTGGACCCGCCGGTCTCGCGCCTCCGCCACCTCCAGAATCAGCTCCTGGATCCGGTTCACCCGCTGCCCTGTCAGCGCCGACATGTAGACGAACGGCACGTAGCGGAGGAACGGCGCCTTCTCGGCCAGCTGATCCTGCCCCCGCTTGGCGGTGTTGGAGTCCTTCTCCGGGATCAAGTCCCACTTGTTGACCGCGATGATCAGCCCGGCGCCGCGCTCCCACGCCTCGGACGCAATCCGGAGATCCTGTGCATGCATCCCGTCTTCCGCGTCCACCACCACAACACAGACATCGGCCTGCTCGATCGCGCGGTGGGTGCGAAGCGTCGAATAGAACTCGATGTCATCTTGTACTTTAGCTCTGCGCCGTAACCCCGCTGTATCTATGAAGTTGAGCGTCTTACCCTTATACCGCAAGGGGGTGTCGATCGCATCCCGGGTGGTGCCTGGCTCGGGAGCTACCACCAGCCGCTGCTCCCCCAGGAGCCGGTTGATCAGAGACGACTTCCCCGCGTTCGGCCGGCCAACCACAGCCACGGCGACGGTCTCGTCACCCTCCACCTCATCCCGCGGAGGCAGGTGAGCCACGATGGCATCCAGCAGGTCGCCGCTCGCCTTCCCTATCGCCGCTGAGAGCGGGAGCGGGTCGCCGAGCCCGAGCTCGTAGAAGGCCAGGTGGGCCGGAGTCGCGGGATAGTCGTCCAGCTTGTTGACCGCGAGCAGGACGGGGCGGCCGGCCCGCCGGAGCTGGGCAGCGACTTCGCGGTCGACCGGATTGAGCCCTTCCCTGCCATCCACCACGAGCACCACCAGCTGCGATTGCTGAACCGCGAGCTCCACCTGCTCCCGGACCGCCACGTCCATGGAGTCGGTCGATCCCGGTATGAGGCCGCCGGTATCCACCAGCCAGAAGCGGCGGCCGCCCCAGTCGGCTTCTCCGAAATGCCGGTCGCGGGTGGTACCGGCCTCTTCCGACACGATCGCATCGCGTCCGCCGAGAATCCGGTTGAACAGGGTCGACTTGCCGACGTTGGGCCGGCCGACGATTGCTACAGTGGGGCGGCTCACCTGACGGGGAGCGTGTCGAGGGCGTCAGTGAAGTGGTACGAGGGGCGGACCTCGACCGGGGCCGTAGCGCGGAGGGCGTGCAGGGAAGAATCATCCATGAATAGCTGGTCCTCGTTGAGCGATTCCCCGGGAATGAGCGCGAGATCGAGATCATTCCGCTGCGCCAGGGCGGCCTGGAAGGCGGCCCCGGGGAGGAGACCGGCGCAGGTAACGGCGTCCCCGAACAGCGGATTGCCAAGGGGAATGAGCTCGAAGCGGGCCCCAGTGACGCGCTGCAGCGGCTCGAGTACCTGCGGCATCAGGCCGGCCATCGACTGGCCTGTGAGTACCCCCACCCGCCGACCACGCCAGTCGGCGAGATGCGCGGAGTCCGCCGCGATACGCTGCTCGAGCCAGCGCACCGAGCCGACGCCGTTCTCCACCTGTTCGAACCCATCGTACGTCTCGGCCGGCGGCAGGGGCAGCGCGGCACGGAGATAGAGCTCGTCCGCCCCGAATGCCCAGGTGATCCCGCGCTCCCGACGGGCCCGAACCGCCCAGGCCTCCAGCTGGCCGATCACCGCGCGGCACTCGTCGCCGGTAGGCTCGCGCACGAGGTGATGCTTGCTGAAGGTGGTGAGCCCGACTGGAACAGCGGAGACATTCAGCACCGACGCGCCAAACCGGTACAGATCCTCCAGCGTGCGTTCCAGCACCGCGCCGTCGTTCACTCCGGGGGAGAGCACCACTTGAGTATGGAACACGATGCCGTGGCCGGCGAACAGTCGGAGCTGCTCCAGAATGTCCGGGGCCAGGGGGTTACGCAGCAACCAGCGTCGCACCACCGGGTCGGTGGCGTGGACCGAGACATACAGCGGTGACAGGCGATACTCGATGATCCGCTCGATATCCCTGGGCTTCAGATTGGTGAGCGTCGCGAAGTTGCCATACTTGAAGGAGAGCCGATAGTCGTCGTCGCGGATATAGAGCGTGTCGCGCAGCCCCTTGGGGAGACCGTCCACGAAGCAGAAGTCACAGCGATTGGCGCAGCGCCGGATACGGGCTGCCTCTACGGCCACGCCCATGGGCAAGCCCTCGGGCCGTTCGATGTCGAACTCGATCTCCTCCCCGTCCGGCTGCCGGATGTGCAGCAGGAACTGCTCGTCCGCAGAGAGGAACTCCCAATCGAGGAAATCCTCGATCTCCCGTCCATTGATGGTCAGGAGCTCGGCGCCGGGCTGGAGGCCCAGTTCCGCGCCAAGCGATTCGGGTGCGACGGCAGTGACCTTGAGCATGAGGGGGACAAAGATAACCGGGCGGGAGGGCAGGAACGGCGGGAGGGTGGAAACGGAAAACAACAGCGGGTGGGTTCTGTAGGAACCCACCCGCCCTTCCCGGCTTCCCGTCGTGCTGCCTTCCGGCCTAGTAACAGGCCGGGGCGCCCTCCTGGGTGACCTGGGGGTTCGGAGCGTTGGCGACCGGGCCGATGTATACCCCGCACGAGGTGATGCCACCCACAAGGACTGGATTAGTGGCAACGGCGTTGTATCCAGTGGCGGAAATGTAGGTCACGACGATCACGTTGCCCGAAGACGGGACGAACGGGACTCGCCCGGCACCGCCAAGAGCGTTCAGCTGGGCCCCGGCCGTGAGGCCGCCCGCATAGTCGGAGTTGTCGAAATAGAACGCCTCCTGCGAGGTCACGATGTTGCGCAGGTCGGCCTTCATCGAGGCGAGAACCGCCTTCTCCTTGGAGTTGGCGAACTTCGGAATCGCGATCGCGGCAAGAATGCCGATGATCACGACCACGATGAGTAGCTCGATCAGAGTGAAGCCCTTGGTAGACATGCCAGCTCCCGTCATAAGATGGGGCCGACGTTCCTGCGCCGGCCTGCACGGCCTAGCGGAAGGGCAACAGGTGTGCCAATGATCGAGAAGGGTGCTGTAACACAATGACTAGCAACGAGTTCCACAACATATCAGGGCCGGCGCAACTCTCGGATCATCGACCGCAATGAGGGCGTACTGCGAAATAGGAACGCCGACCCTTTGGGGTCGGCGTCACAGTACTCCCATCTACCCAGGTGATCCCGATCGCCCGCTGGGCCATCGGTCACCGCGCCGGAGCGCGCCGTCACTTGTGACTCAGGCTCCAGACATAGGCGGCAACCGCTTTCACGTCGTCATCGCTGATCGTGGAGCCACCCTTGGCCGGCATCGGGACCCCGCTCTTCGACTCCTCCTTGGTCACACCCTTGGTGATCGAGGCGATGAGCTCGGAGAAGGTGCCCTTGCTGTGGATCCACACGTCATCAGTCAGGTTGGGGCCTACCAGACCCTTTCCGTCCTGCCCATGACAGGCGTAGCACAGGCCGGCCTTGTGGAAGATCTCGTTGCCTTTGTCGACCATCGCCTGAGTTGCCCCTTCGGGGACACCCTGGGCGCTCGCCGGGGCGGCGGCCACGGACGAGACGAGAGCGAGGGCAGCGGCGACACGAAGCAGCGTCTTCATCCCGAACTCCGGAAAGAGGGTGAAAGTCGCAACCTGATCGAGAACGAGAGTGGCAAGAGACGGGCCCGGGGGTCGGGCCAAGTCGAGATGTGTTACAGTAGCATACAACATATTGTACAGTAACGACTTACACGAAACGACCCGGTCAGAAACGCCGGCGGAGCGCCCTCTCTGCAGACCAGGATTGATCTCCCCCGGACGCAGCCGGTTCTCCGCCCTGGGACAGTCACCGCCCTGCCGATGCCGGCCGCAGAAGGCCCAAACGGGATGCCCCCGCCACGCGGGCGAGGGCGTCGGGGAGAGCGGGCGACCGGACTCGAACCGGCGACGTCCAGCTTGGGAAGCTGGCATTCTACCAACTGAATTACGCCCGCGGTGGCGGGTAATGTGCCGGGCCTTCGGCGGCGTTGTCAATGGCCGCCGAAGGCGTCCAGCACCCGATGAAGGCTACTTCACCGCGTAGCGCCAAGCCTTGATGCCCGCGCCCTTTCCGTTCGCGGAGATGCTCTGGGATACTCCGGTCTTGAGCACGGGGACCTGCACCTCCTGGCTTGCGACGACCGAGCCGCCGTCGCCCAGGAAATCGACGGTGAGGGTGAGCGCTCGAGCCGGAATGACCTTGTTGTTCTCGTCCCGCGCTTCGCGGCCGGTGACCTTGGCCGTGAGGGTGGCTTCCCCGGCCCCCAGCTTGAAGCCCTGAACCTCGACGTTCACCAGCAGGGCCTCGCGCCCGACGACGGCCTTGTAGAGCCCGTCCTTGTTGCCGGCGAGCTTGTAGCCCTGGATCCTCAGGCTGTGATCGTACTCGGCCAGGGGCTCGATGACGATGAGTTTCTCGGCCGCCATCGCAAGGTTGGCCCCATCCGACAGAGCCAGGTAGGCGTTGGCCTGATTGAAGACGGCATCGCGATTCCACGGGTTCCTGGTGATGGCCTTCTGGAACGTGGCGGCCGCTTCCTTGTAATTCTTGTCGTTGAACTGCTTCACTGCGATATCGATCAGGTCGTCCTCCGACACCTCCCCGCTCGCGTCGGGCGCCTGGCTCGACACCGCGATGAGGTCGCGCTCCAGGGCCTGGGCGCTGTCGGCCATGCCGGCGGCGCGGAAGGCCTGCGCCATCGCCTTCTTGGCGCCGACGTCGTCCGGCTGCAGTGCGCGATAGCGCTGCAGCGCCGTCACCGCTTCCTTGCTCCGGCCGGCGTTGAGCAGCAGGACCCCGTAGTTGAAGGCGGCCTGGTTGCGCGCCTTCACCATGTTGGCGTCGGTCGGCTCGGTCGCGGCGCCGCGGCCGAAGTAGATGAGCGCGCTGTCGGCCTGCTGCCGGTCATTGAACAGGTCGGCCATGAAGACAAACGCCAGCGGCAGATCCTGGTCGATGACGTTCGCCGCGCGGAACATGACCAGGGCCGAGTCGTCCTGCTTGGCCTGGCGGAAGGTCTGCCCGGCGTTGACCAGGGCGGCCCACACCCGGTAGCGGTACTTCTGGATGTCATCCTTGCAGGCCGGGGCGAGCGCGCGCGCGCGACTGAAGGCGCTGTCGGCGCCGACCACATCGCCCTGCTGCAGGTAGATCCGGCCGAGGTAGTACCAGGCGGACGGGTTCTTCGCCTGGTTGGCGGTGGTGATCGCCTCGGTGATGATCCGCGACCCGTTCTTGAGCGCGTTGACCCGGTTGACCGGGTCGCCCGTGCCCTCGATGCCGGTCTTGAGGTAGGTCTTGCCGCTGCTCACGCGGAAATCGCCGCCACCGTCCAGCTTGCAGTCGGGCTGCATCATCCGGGTATCCAGTGAAGCAAGAATGCGACTCTGGATCCCATCCTGCTGAGCGGCGAGGGGCGCGGCGATGAGCATCGCCAGCATCCCACCTGCGAATACCTTGGTCATCCCTTCTCCTTCAGTGATTGTGAGCCGCCGGCGGCCCCGCCGGCCACCAGCGCGCGCGCCTGGGTCTCGATCTCACGCGCCACTTCGATCGCGGGTCGGCCCAACCGGGCCGCCGCTTTACGAACATCCTCGAACTCGGCCTTGACCCTCGGACCCGCGGGCGTCTCCAGGACCTTGACCTGCACCGGCACCCCGTCGGCCGCCGGCACCGAGATCAGCCGGCGCGGGAGGGTGGCCCGCTCGGCCAAGGTACGCCGCACTCCCGCAGTGGTCGAGTGCAGGAAGAATGCCTCGGTGACCCGATCAGCCGCGCCGGGGTCGCAAAGCACCTCTATCCTGAAGCCTGGCCTGCCTTTCTTCATCTGGGTGGCCCACAGCACGACATCGATCGCTCCGGCGGCGACCAGCGCCTCGCGAAGCGGCTCGACGTACTCTGGGCTCAGGTCGTCCAGATCGGAGGACAGTGTCACCACGTGGCCGGCCTCCGCAGCGGGCTCCGCGAGGATGAGGCGGAGGGCATTGGGGTAGTGCTCCGGGTCGCGGCCTCCAGCGCCCCAGCCGGTCGCCACTGGCCGCCAATGAGACGGCTGCGGACCGGCTGACAGCACACGCAGCAGCACCGCGCCTGTCGGTGTAGTCGCCTCACCGACCACCGGGCCATTGGGACCGATCTCGATGCCCTGAAGGAGGCGTGACGTTACCGGGGCGGGCACGGAGATCACACCGTGCGCCGCACGAACCCAGCCGGAACCGAGGGCGACCGGGCGAGAATACACCCGCTCGATGCCGAGCAGCTCGAACCCTTCGATGCCGCCAACGATATCGATCACTGCGTCTGCCGCGCCGACTTCGTGCAGCGCCACCGCGTCGGCCGGCATCCCGTGAACCAGGCCTTCCTCCTCGCACAGGAGCCGAAAGGCCCGGCTCGCGAGCTGCTTGACCCGGGCACTCAACGAGGCCCGCTCGATGATCGCCAACAGCTCGGGCAGGTGATGATGCCCGGCATGAGGATCATCTGCCAGACTTGCGTGATCGTGCGACTGCTGCCCCGGGGAGGCGTGGTCATGCGGGGCGACGTACGCCGTGCTGGGATCCTCGCTCCGCCCGCCGGGGAGAGTCAGCTGTACCCGGGTGGCCTCCACGCCGGCCCGGCGCACGCGATCGATCTGAATGCGCACCTGGGATAGGCCGAGCCGCGAAGGCAACGACCGAAGCCACTCCGGAGGCGCGCCGGCATCAAGCAGCGCACCCAGGAGCATGTCTCCACTGATGCCCGCGGCGGGGTCCAGGATGGCGAACCGGCTGGCCGTCATAGCCGTGAAATATCGCCCGCCGCTCAGGCTGGGAGCAATTCCCCCGGATTCCGGTATAGCCATCCCGCCCCGGTGTTGAACACTACCACCCGGTCCTCCGGAGTCAGCCGCCCGCGCTCCAGCAGGGTCCTGACGGCCGCGAGCCCAGCACCGCCCTCCGGGGAGAAATCGATCCCTTCCTCCGCCGACCCCAGTACCGCCTCTCTCTCCAGCTCCTGGTCGGAGACGGCCACCGCGTCTCCCCCGCTTTCCCTGAGCGCCCGCAGGATCAGCCGGTCGCCGAGCGGGCCGGGTACCCTCAGGCCGCTGGCGGAGGTCCACGGATCCGGCCATGGCACGGCATGATCGTCCCCGGCCTCCAACGCCCGGACGATGGGGGCACAGCCGGTCGACTGCACGGTATACATGCGTGGAGGGGGATCGGTCACCCAACCGGCACCGCGAAGTTCGGCGAACGCCTTCCACATGCCGATAAGGCCGGTGCCGCCTCCGGTCGGGTAGATGATCGCGTGGGGCAGACTCCAGCCGAACTGCATCGCCAGCTCGAGTCCCAGGGTCTTCTTCCCCTCGATCCGGTACGGCTCCCGCAGGGTGGAGAGATCCATCGCTCCCGACTCGGCAGCCCAGGCCCTCGCGGCCTTCCCGCAATCTCCGATGTGCCCGTCCAGGAGGCGCAGGTCGGCACCGAAGGTGACGATCTGGGCGAGGATCGCCTTCGGCGTGCTCCGCGGGGCATACACCCGCACCGTGACCCCGGCGCGGGCAGCGTAGGCCGCGGCGGAGACGCCCGCGTTGCCAGCAGTGGGGATTACGAAGCTGGTGACACCAGCGGCAACCGCCCGGGTGACTGCCGCGCTCAACCCCCGCGCCTTGAACGAGCCGGTAGG
>Ga0326730_1000276_pt1 | contig 14917 bp, 9 predicted proteins | sample MHFSIPfraction_3_FD_207740 | JGI IMG/M metagenome (GOLD analysis project Ga0326730, IMG submission 207740) | Lab enriched peat soil microbial communities from Michigan Hollow, Ithaca, NY, United States - MHF7AN SIP fraction | ecosystem: Environmental > Terrestrial > Soil > Wetlands > Peat...
GAGCGTGGTCCCGGCGAAGGAAAACATCCACAGCCCGACCGCGAGCGCGATGAGGCCGCCGCGGCTGCCGCCTTTGATCATGGCCAGCCCGATCAGCGCCGCGACGGGCCACGCGATCCATTGCGGGCGCAGCGCCGGTCGCGGGCGGCCATAGACCAACCCGATCAGGATGAGCAGGCCGGCGCACAGGACGCGTGCGGCGCGGTTGGCGTTCTGCCCGAACACCGTAGCCCGGCCGGACTCGGTGTCGTACGCCTTCCCGAGACCGAGGACCGTCATCACCGCGAGGATCGCGGCCGCGACCGCCAGGGTCAGCAGCACGTTGCGCGCGATCCGTGGGTCACGCATGAGATTGAAGCAGGCACAGAAGATGAGCAGGCCCTGGATATAGAACAGCGACGAGTGCAGGGCGTCCGACGTGAATCGGGCTCCGCCGAACACATACGCCATCCAGTAGGCGTACAGGTACCCGAGGAACATCCACAGCGCCAGCGGGCGGCGTCCGTAACACAGCCGTGGCTGGAGCAGCGTCACGGCCAGAAACCCCGCGCCGGTGATCGTCGTGAGCTCGAGCGGCAGTCGCCCGGGCGCGTCGAACGGCAGCGAGAAGACGAAGCCGTACAGCGCCCACCGGAGCAAGCGGATCGGAGCCGCCATCGGCGGCACTGCCTGCAGCGGCGGTGCTTGCCCGGGCACGCCGGCGACGCCGGCGCGCATCGCGCTGGCGCGGCTCGCTCTACGAGGCATCGCGCGCCAGTCCCATCTGTCCGAACTCGCCCATCACGCGTTCAGCCAGCTGCTCGGTCGTGACGCGGGCCGTGTCGATCTCGACCACGCGGACTCTCCCGCTCGCCGCCAGGACACCCATGATCTCCCGGTACGCCACGCGGTAGCGATTCAGGAAACTGGTCACCTCGGTGTCCGTCCCGCTCTTGATTCTGTGCTCCTTGCGCCGGGTCCGAATGCGCTCGGCCAGTACGCTGTCCGCCGCGTCGATCCAGACGACCCCGTCCAAGAGGTTCGCCCAGCGGTTCAGCTCGGCGTGCCAGTGCCGGGCCAGACGGTCGGCGCCATGGTTCGCTCGCTGAAACACGCTGAGCCGGCCGAGGCTGAACACCGGTCCCTCGTCGAGGAGAATGAGGCCGGGACCCTCCGCCGCAGCGCGCGCGATGGCCTGGGGAAACGTTCGGAGGCGCACGAAGTGCCGCAGCCCCGGCCAGAACGGCCCCCGGCCCTCGCCGAGCAGGGCAAGGGCCGCCGGCGCGAACGCGGTGGTGTGCGCGATCAGCTCGAACAAGTGCCGCGCGCGTTCGATCCGTAACCCAGCTCGGATCCGCGGGTCGCGGTGCAGGGTTCGCAGCAGCGCGGTCTTTCCCGATCCCGCCGGGCCGACGATCTCCACCACGAGCGGACGCCGGGGCGTCGCGTCGGCGGCGGGGCTCACGGCGCGTCCCACGACGGGCACGCGCCCGGTCACAGGGACGACCACACGGCCTGCTTCACATCGCCCAGCACGCGGTCGAGCGGGAGCGCGGCGTTGATCTCCACCACGCGGGTCGGGGGCGGGAAGTGCAGCTGGTCGACGATTTCCACCTTGCGGCGCAGCTGGTCGAGCGGCGTGTCGGGTTTGCGTTGGGCGGCGACGTCAACCGGTACCCGCAGCCGTACCACCACGTCCGGGGGCACGATGCCGGCTTCGCGAAAGGTCGCCTGCTCCCGTCGCGCCACGGTGCGGCGCAGCCAGGAAGGGGAATCGAGCCAGTGTCCGTATCGCGGACCGTCGTTGAGTCCGGCGAACTGCGTCTGCGGAAGACGGTCCGACAGGACGACCATCCCCAAGCTGCGGGCGCGCCGCACCTGGGTCGCCCAGCGGCGGCGCTCTCGGGCCAGGGTGAGCACCCACAGCAGTTTGCCGAGCAGCCGCACGCCCGAGGGCGCGTCCGGCGCGGTGGGCGCCCCGGTGTTGGGCGCCCTCTTGGGGCGAGTGTATGCGCCAAGTCGCTGGAGCCAGCGGCGCAGCGCGGACGCGGAGCCCTTGCCGCTCCCGCCATAGGTCAAAGTGACCGCGATCTCACGCGCGAGCCAATCGGCGATCGCGCGCGTGAGTGTGGACTTGCCTGCGCCGTCCGGACCGACGAACGCGATGGCCAAGCCGCCCTGCGGCGGTGTGCGGGTGGACTTGGTTGGTGCGCGGAACACGAGGTTCTTGAGCCGCCACCAGATCCAGGTCCATTCCCGCAGCCACATGCGCCGGGTCGCGCCGGCGGCGGAGTACATGCGATAGCTCGAGAGCCGGGGAGCCGCGCGCCGGCGGAAGGCACGCAGCTGGCGAATCGATGGTCCCCGACCGGCGATCATCCCCGGCAGCAGGCGTGCAGCGATCGGCCCGACGAGCGGCTCCGCTCGGGCGACGAGCTGGTCGGAGCGCACTCGCGCCGCAAGCCAGCGCAGCTCCCGGAGCATGCCGCCGCGGAAATAGTCGTGGCCCAGGGCGGCCAAGGCCGAGTCGCGCAGCCGCAGCTTCATCACGTGGCGGACGATGAGAATCAGCAGCTCGAGGTGCGGATCGGTGATCCAGAGACCGGAGCTCTCATCGCGAACGCGCGAGTCGAGCACGGCCTCCTCCCAGGGCAGTCGATGGCCCTTCAGGAACTTCTCGCCGAGCGTCAGCTGATAGTGGACGTGCAGGTGACTCAGTTTCCCGGTGGCGGGGTCGAAGCCGACGTAATCCTCGATGCCCGGGTACCCACGCCCGGCCTTCACGACGAAACGCTTGAAGCTCGTCTCCGCCGTGAGGATGTGGGTGAGGCGCTGGACGCCGCGGCGCTCCACCAGGACGTCCACGTCGGTTGCCCCGGTCATGGTCGCGCCGAGGTGCTCGTTGCTCTTCCAGTGGCAATAGCGAATCTGTTCGGCATCGAGCCGGCGGAACAACTGCTCCAGCACCTCGAGCCGCGCCGGCGCCACCGCGGCGGGCACCGGCACGGCTGGAGGCGTCGCAGTCTGCGCATCGGCCACCCGTTGGCTCATGCCGGCACCGGCTGCGCGACCTGGGAGGCGGACTCCACCCAGGCCTCGTACATGAGGACGGTCCACAGGTGGTAGTCCCAGCGCGTGGTGCCTGCCAGATGCTCCGACCACTTCTGACGGATGGGACCTGGATCGAGCATGCCGCCGTCGCGCAGGCGTCGCTCGTCGAGGAGTGATTCGGCCCACTCGCGCAGCGGACCCCGCAGCCATTCCGCGACCGGCATGTGAAATCCCTGCTTGGGCCGGTCCACGAGCGTCCGCGGGACGTAGCGATGCAGCACTTCGCGGAGCGGCCACTTCGTACCCTTTCCGCCGTGCAGCCTGACGGACAGCGGCATGCGCCAGGCGAATTCGATCACCCGATGATCGAGCAGCGGAACGCGCCCTTCGAGACTGGTGCCCATGCTCGCCCGGTCCAGCTTCACCAGGATGTCGTCCGTGAGATAGGCAACCGTATCCAGGAACATCATCGTATGCTCCGGACTCCCGCCGAAATCGGGTCGGCGCGCCGCGTCGGTCGCGGGGATGGGCATCTCCCGCACGCCCGGCAGGAGCACGGAGGGGTCTTTCCAAAATGACATCATGTAGTGATAGATGGCGACCGGAGACTCCAGCGGCAGGATCTCCGCCACCTGCCGGAGACGCTCGACCAGGTTGCGCTTCCCAGTCACCCGCCTGGTAAGACGGCTCAGCAGCGGCACCCGGTGGCCGTTTCCGGTCGTCGACGGCGGCGTCAGCAGGGACGCCAGGTGTCGCCGAACTGGGAGCGGAAGCCACCGGATGCCACGCCAGATCGCCGGACCGAGCCGCAGTCGCCGGTATCCCCCGAACAACTCATCGCCGGCATCGCCGGAGAGGCTCACAGTCACGTGCCGTCGCGTCAGCTCCGACACGAGGAACGTGGGGATCTGGGATGTATCGGCGAACGGCTCGTCGTACAACATCGGCAGCCGCGGGATGACCGCGAGCGCGTCAGCCGGGGTCACGTAGAGCTCGGTATGCTCGGTCCCCAGATGCCGGGCGACCGCGGCGGCATGGCGCGCCTCATCATGCGGGTCCCGGAAGCCGATCGTGAACGTTCGTACCGGCTTGATGCTGTGCGTCTGCATCAGGGCTACGATCGTCGACGAATCGATGCCGCCCGACAGGAACGCCCCGAGCGGCACATCGGCCTCCATCCGCAGCTTGACGGCGTCGCTGAGCAGGTCATGCAACGTCTCCACCAATTCAGCGGGGTTGTCCTGCGACGGCTCAGCCACGCCCTGCTCGGCCACGGCCAGCAACGACCAGTAGGTGCTCGGCTCCGTATCGGTCCCCACACAATCTGGACGCAAGGTCAACCAGGTCCCCGCCGGGAGCTTCTGGACGCCGACGTAGATGCTGTAGGGGCTCGGGACATAGCCACGCCGCAGATACAACGCCAGCGCGTTGCGGTCGATGGGCGCCTGAAAGGCCGGGTGGGCGCGCAGCGCCTTGAGCTCGGAGCCGAATAGCAGCGTCCGTCCCACCCAGCCGTAATACAGCGGCTTCTCGCCCGCGCGGTCGCGCGCCAGGTGCAGCGTGCGCTCGGCCTTGTCCCACAGGGCGAAGGCGAACATCCCGTTGCACTGCTCCAGGGTGCGGCGCAGGCCCCAGGCCTCAATGGCCTCGAGCAGCACCTCGGTGTCCGATCGCCCGCGGAACCGGTGCCCCAGTGCCGCCAGCTCCTGCCGCAAGGCCGCGTGGTTGTAGATCTCGCCGTTGAAAATGATGACGAATCGGCCGGACGCCGACTCCATCGGCTGATGTCCGGTGGGGGTGAGATCCAGGATGGCGAGCCGCCGGAAGCCGAGCGCGATGCCGGCCACCGGATCGATCCAGGCGCCCTCGTCGTCCGGACCCCGATGCCGCAGGACATCTGTCATCGCGGTGACCGTGGCGCGGGCGTCTTCCAGATTCAGGCCGTCGGGGGTCCAGAAGCCGGTGATGCCGCACATATCGGACTAGATGGCCTCCCAGATTGCCCGTTTTGCGAGCAACAGGACCATGGGGAGCGGCTGCTCCGCGTCGAGATCGACGATCCGGGTCGTGGGCGGGAACGCCAGCCGCCGCACCATGTCGATCCCAGTGCGCAGCTGCTCCGCGGGCGTCTCCGGTTTGCGCCGCGCCGCCACTTCGGGCGAGACGTGCAACTTGATCACAATATCCGGGGCGGACAGCTCCGCCAGGCGAAACGCCGCTTGCTCCCGGCGCGCTGCGGTCCGCACCAATCGGGATCCCGCTTCGAGCCAGGGGACGAGGCGCGGTCCGTCGTTCCACCCCGGGAACTGGCTTTGCGGCAGCCGGTCCGACAGGACGAGCATGCCGAGCCCGCGTGCCCGGCGCGCCTCCCGCGCGCGCCCTCGGCGCTCCCGCGCCAGCGCTAGAATCCACACGAGACGCGCCAGTGACGGCGGCGACGTGCTGCGACGCGGCGCCGCGGTCGCGCCGCGGTCAGCTGATTTCGATCGCTGCAGGCGCCGCCGCAACTTGGCAGCCGATTGCAGCAGCCGCCGGGGCAGGTTGGCGGATCCGGCGCCGCTGCCCCCGTAGGTCGTGACGACCGCGACTTCGCGCGACAGCCAGTCGGCGATGGCCGATGTGAGAGTGGACTTCCCGGCCCCGTCAGCCCCCAGGATCGCCACCGTCAATCCACCGTGCGGCAGGGTGCGCGTGCTCTTGGTCGGAGCGCCGTGGTACCAGTTCACGAGCTTCCACCAGACGACACCGAGCTCCCGCGTGGCCATCTGCCGCACGGCGTCGCCTGTGGAGAACAAGCGGTATTCGTCGAGGGCCGGACGGACGCGGCGGCCGAATGCCCTCAGCTGCCCGACGCTCGGCGCCCGATCCACCATGTCGGGCAGCAGGCGTGCCGCCGGCTCGCCCACGAGCCGCGCGCCGACGGCGAGCAGTTGGTCGCGGTCGACGCGTTCCTGCAGCCAGCGCAGCTCTCGGCGCACGCCTCCCTGGAGGAATGGGATCCCCAGGAGTTCGAGTGCGGCATCCCGCGCGCGCAACTTCATGACGGCGCGTACCAGCAGCGCCACCAGCTCGATATGCGGATCGGCGACGAACAGACCGAACTCCTCGTCCCACACCCGGGTCGCGAGATACTGCTCCTCCCAGGGGAGCCGGTGGCCCTTGAGGAATTTCTCGCCCAGCGTGAGCTGATAGTGGACATGGAGGTGGGTGAGCGTCCCGGTCGCCGCGTCGAACCCGACGTAGTCCTCGATCCCCGGATACCCGCGGCCCGGTTTGACCACGAAGCGCTTGAAGTTCGACTCGCCGAGGATACGGGTGAGCGGAACGATGGCGCGCCGGTCGAACAGGACGTCCACGTCCGTGTCGCCGGTGAATGAGGCGCGGAGATGCTCGTTGCTCTTCCAGTGACAGTACCGGATGTCGGCCGTGTGCAGCCGGTCGAACAAGTCGCGCAACACCGCGAGCCGGCGTTCGGGCGGCGGCACCGCGATGACGTCCGGCCGAACCGCCGACTCGAGCGCCGTCATTGCGGCTCCTTTGCCGCTGTGGGCTCGAAGGCGCCGGACAGCTTGGGCCGTCCCTCGGCGCGCCGCAGCTTGCGGACAAACCCGAGCATGGTATCGGCCATCCACTGGCCGTCTGCACCCAGGAAGACGCGGGGCAGGCGCCAGATCGCGAGGCCACAGACCAGCATCAGGATGGCGGCTCCCCCGAGCAGTATGACCAGCGCCGGCGCATCGATCCGCCGCAACCCCGTCGACGCGGCCCAGACGAAGGGAAACGACAGCACCGTGAGGAACAGGGCAGGGCGGTGTGCCCCCCAGAACTCTCGCCAGGTGAGGCCGGCCACCCGCAGCCCGAGGCTGGCCATGAGGAAGAAGTTCATCGTCAACGCGCTGACCGCGCCCCAGGCCACGCCGACGATACCCCAATGTGCCCCGATCCAGGCGCCCACAGTGACCAGTCCGGCATAGATGATCTGCCGCCAGGCCCGGTGATACACCGCACCGGTGGAGCGCGAGATCGAGTCACTCATCTTGTAGCTGGTACGGAACAGCATCCCGAGGCCGAGCACCTGAAACGGCCCGACAACGGCATGCCATTTCGGTCCCAGCGCAATGCGGATCACTTCCGGGGCCAGGAAGATGATCGCCGCGCTGGCCGGCAGCACGAGGAGTGCGATCAACGCGACGCCACGGCGGAATGCGGCCGAGAGCCGTTTCAGGTCGTCCTGCACCTTCGCCATTGCCGGGAACAGGACCTGGTCGAGCACAGTCCCGAACGCATAGGCGGGTGCGGACATCAGAGCGTACGCGCGGCCGTAAAACCCCAGCGGGGCCGCGCCGAGCACCCGTCCCACGACCATGTCATCGGCATTGACGGCTGCGTAGTTGGCGATCCGGGCGATAGTGAAACCGCCGCCGAAATAAGCGAGGTCGCGGAACGCGGGCCCGTCGATGATGAGCCGGAGCTGGGGTGGATGCTTCCACAGCAGCACCACGGTTCGACCTAACGATTGGCCGACCTGGGCGGCCACCAAGGCCCAGACGCCCCATCCCAGCAGCGCGGTCACGATTCCCACGACGCCAAAACCAACGCCGTAACTGATCACGTCGAGGTTCGCGAGCCATGAGAAGTGCAAGTCCCGGCTGAGCAGCGCCTGGCCGACGGTCTGCAGTCCGTTGAGCGGGAAGACCCAGGCCAGCGCGCGTAGCACCGGTGTGACAGCCGGCATCTTCAGGAATGCGGCGCCGAGCGGCGCGCCAACCCAGAGGACTGCCCCGAGGAATAGCCCGAACAGAAACGAGAACGTGTACGCCGTGTCGATGTGGCGTCGTTCGAGCGCCGGGCGCTGGACGAGCGCCGGCCCGAGGCCGAGCTGGGAGACGATGGCAGAAAAGCCGGTTACGATCAGGGCCGCGTTGACGACACCGAACTCGGTCGGGGTGATGAGCCGCGCGAGCACGCCGACGACGACGAGCTGCAGCAGGAAGAACGCGGCCTTGCCGTACGACAGCCACATGATGCCGGCGACCGTGTGCTGGGTCAGGCTGGGCTTACGTCCCAATGAATCGTCTCCGGGTGCGGTGAGGACACGACAATTGCTGTATTCCGCATCAGGCACACGACCCGCAGGAGGCAACCGGGTCACATGCCACAGCCATAACCGCTAATGATACAAGGAGTTGCTAGCGAGCACCCAAATCAAGGGCCCACTTGATGCGCTACCGCAACGGTCATGCCGCGGAGACGGAAGCGGGGGGGGTGTAGCCCAGGCGGCGGAGGGTGTGGTCGATACGGGTGGAGCCGAAGCGGCGCAGCAGCTCCCGCAGGTCCCGTCGCATCCGGCCCCGGCCCACATAGGCCCGGAACCGCAGCGAGGCCGACAACCCCTTTGGGGGCTGCTCTTCATCATCCAGCTCCCAGGGGTGGAAGTAGAACATGAACCACGAGCGGCGCGCGAGCCGGCGCTCGACGCCCCACCGATACAGCCGCGGCGGGATGAGGCGAAAGTACCCCCCGCCCGACCATGGCACAGCCACGGGCCCGATGGCGACGCGGGACATCGGCAGCTCGAGCAACCCGGGCCGAACTTCGACCACCGGCTGCTCGGGGTCGATGGGAGTGGCAAGCTGTCCATAGCGGTCGTGGGCCTTGAAATCATAGAAGCTGGAGTCGTACCAGTAACCCGCCTCGGCGAGATAATCGAGCACCGCGTCGCTGATCGAGAACATCGGCGCGCGGATCCCCCAGACCCGCGTTCCCGTGAGCTGCTCCAGCGTGTCCCGGGCGCGCATCAGGTCCTCGGCCAGGGCGGGACGCGGCAGACTGTACAGGCGTTGGTGGGTGTCGCTGTGGCTCGCGACCTCGTGGCCTTCCGCCACCATGCGGCGCACCAGGGCCGGGTAGCGCCGGGCAACCCACCCCAGCACGAAGCAGGTCGCCTGGGCGCCGGTCGCCGCGAGCGCATCGAGCAGCTCGTGAGTGTTTCGCTCGACGCGAGCTTCCAGCCGGTCCCAGTCGTTGGTCGGGAGGACCCCCTTCACGTTTTCGGCATGGAACCACTCCTCGACGTCGAAGGAGGCGAGGAACCGCGGCTCGGGAGCGGTCACAGCATCCGCCGGCCCTGGGCGCGCAGCTGCGCGACATCCGCGGGCGTGGGGAATTTGAAGTACCGCTTCTGGGACATGTCCACGGGCACCGTCGCAGGCCATTGGGGCGTGCCAAGGCGCGACAGCAGGCGGGCGACCTCACGGCCGGCAATGGTCTTCGCCTGCGCGGAGAGGTCGAACTGGGACGTATCGGGTCCGATCGGGACGCGAAACTCCGCCACGACTTCTCCGGCGTCCAACTTCTCGGCCATGGTGTGCACGGTGATGGTGATCTCCGGCTCACCGTGCAGCAACGCCCAGAACGTGGGCATCATGCCGCGATAGAATGGCAGCTTGCCGTTGTGGATGTTGATCGCGTGTGGGGCGGCCCGCAGCGCCGCCGCGCGAAAGATCTCGGGGGCCGACACCGACAGCAGGACGTCGACATGCCGCTCGCCCAGCGTCCGCAGGTAGGACTCGTCGTTGATGCTGGCGAGATGGCGTACGGGGACGCCGGCACGGGCGGCCAGGCTTTCCACGCTGCGCGGTCGCCCGAAGCGATCGGCGAGACGGGCCACAGCGTAGCGGGTCAGGAGTCGCACGAGGTCCACCGTGCCGTAGAGCTTCCAGAAGCGCCGTAGCAGGGCGGTGCGGGATTCGTTGAAATTTCGCAGCAGCACGATCTCGAGCAGTTGCACGCGGCCGCCGGCGGACTCGGCCAGAAAAGCCTCGAAGAACCGGCCCGTGAAAAAGGGATCGTCCTGAGTGACCGCGACGACGGTCACGGGGCTGGGAACGGTCATGCTGCCGGAGGCTCCGTAAGTGAGGGGTCGCGGGCTGGCGAGCCAATGTACATGATGGGATTCAGGTCGCGAAATGCCGAGGGGCGCCGAAGCGCCCCTCGGTGCCGGCTGGCTTGCCCCGTCAATCCGCTTACCAGCCGCCTTTGCGGAGCACCACCACCGGGACCGTGCGGAGCATGATCTTCAGGTCCTCGGTGAACGACTGCCGCCCGATGTACTCGAGGTCGAGACTGACCTTGCGTCGCACGTCCTCGATGGAGCGGTCGTAGTGGTGGTTGATCTGCGCCCATCCGGTGATCCCCGGACGCACCTTGTGGCGCAACTTGTAGCTCGTGATCTGCTGTTGCAGATCGTTGACGATGTTCGGCTGCTCCGGCCGCGGGCCGACCATGTTCATGTCGCCCAGCAGCACGTTGAGCAGCTGCGGCAGCTCGTCCAGCCGGTACTTGCGCAGCACCCGGCCCACCGGCGTGATACGCGGATCATCGGGACGGGCCCACACCTGCTCGGTCTTCTGCTGCACGTACATGGTCCGGAACTTGTAGATCCGGAACGGCTTGCCACCCAGATCGAGCTGGCGCCGGCCATTGCCGGCAGCCTTCGGATCACGCCGGTCCAACCCCACTCGCGTCTGCAGGAACAGCACCGGGCCGGGTGAAGTGAGCCGGATCAGCAGGCCCACGACGACCATCACCGGTGCGGCGATCACGAGTCCCACCACGGCAACAGCCACGTTCAACGCACGGCGGGCGCCCTCGGCGCGGGGCTGGGACGGACCCAGCCCTCGCACCAAGGCGACTGGCGGTGGAACGGTGAACCTTTCGGCGAGGTTCGAGGCGGTCATGGCGCTTTTCGGTCCCGGTCTCGGGTTGTGGTGTTGCGAGCTAACGGGGCCACTTCGGCCCCCCGGCCGCGAAGTAGCAAGCACCGTGCGCGCGGTGCCAACCGGGCGCAGTATTGTAAGTTATTGTTGGTGAAGATGTTACAAAGTCGATACAATTCCATCGGCGGGCAGTGACGAATCGGTCCTGTAGCGGAGCTCCGCTAGTTGTGGGGGTGGTGCCACAAGATTCCTTCAGACATCATGAAAAGACCCAGGGGAGCCGGATCGGCTCCCCTGGGTCGGCGGTGCAACCAGACGAGCGCTATTCGGTGGCGGAGGCGAGGAGATTCCGCTCCAGGCCATGCCGTTCCATGAGGCGGTACAGCGTCGTGCGATCGACGCCCGCGATGCGAGCCGCCTTCGACATGTTGCCGCCGGCTTGCTGCACGAGCCGCGTGAGGTAGCGCCGCTCGAATGCCGACAGCAGACGCTCACGGGCGGCGTGGTAGCTCTCACCCGGCGGGCCCTCCACCTCCATGGCGGTCGCGGCCTCGGGGGCGGCCGCCGCGGCGGCTGCCGCTTTCTGCTCACCGATGAACGGAATGTCCTCCGGCTGAATGTCCGCCCCGGGCTCGAGCAGCACCACGGCGTGCTCCACCACATTCTGGAGCTCGCGCACGTTGCCCGGCCAGGCGTGACTCGCGAGCGCGCGAAGGGCGACGGCGCTCCAGGTGGGCACCGGCTGCGTCGCGTCACGGTGACGCTTCCAGTAGTACGCCAGGAAGTGGTTGGCCAGGAGGGGGATGTCCTCCGGACGGGAGCGCAGCGGCGGCATGTGAATCGGCACGACCCGCAGCCGGTAGTAGAGGTCCTCGCGCAACGCGCCGGCGGCCACCGCTTCATCGGGGTCGATGTTCGTGGCGGCGATGAACCGCACGTTCACGACCGCGTCGGTGGTTTCACTCCCCACGCGGCGGACGACGCCGTCCTGAATCACGCGCAGCAGCTTGGCCTGAATCGGCTTCGGCATTTCGATCAGCTCGTCGAGGAACATCGTGCCGCCGTTGGCGGTCTCGAGCAGGCCGGGCTTGTCCCGGACGGCACCGGTGAACGCGCCCTTGACGTGCCCGAACATTTCCGACTCGAGCAGGGCTTCCGGCAGCGCGGCGCAATTGATGGCGACGAGCGGACGACTGGAACGGCGACTGTAGTGATGGATGAACTGGGCGATGAGCTCCTTGCCCGAGCCGCTCTCACCCGTGATGAACACCGACGCATCGGTCGCGGCCACCTTGCGGGCCAGTGCGATGATCTTGCGGAACGCCGGGGCACTCCCCAGGACATTGAACTTCTCGGACTCTTCGCCTTCGGGCTTTTCGAGCTGGGCTTGCTGCTGCGAGCGCGATTCGCGCGCGACCACCACCGCGTGAGCGGCCCGGCCGATGAGAATCTGCAGATGCGTCGCCGAGAAGGGCTTGGGCAGGTAGTCCCAGGCGCCGGCCCGCAGCGCCTCGAGGCTCGAGTCCACGCTCGGGTTGCCGGTCATCACGATGACGATCGACTCGGGGTGCGTCGCGAGCGCCGCCCGCAGCAGCTCCATCCCCGGGACCTGGCTCATGTAGAGGTCGACCAGGACGATGTCGAACCCGCGCCGCTTGAGGGTCTCCAGGGCCTTGTCGCCGCGCGAGCAGACGGTGACGTTGTAGCCTTCGGCCTCGAGGTAGGAAGCGCAACTCTCGCGCATTACCCGCTCGTCGTCCACCACGAGAATGCTCAGGCTCGCCCGTGCCCGCGGATCTACCTGAACCAGCTTTGAAACGTCGCGCCCCAAGGCGGGGTCGGTAGTGTTCACAGCCACGGCGTCGCGTCCCTCGTCGCAGAAGTCCATCGTCGCGGCGCCGCTGCGCCGCAGGATCGGAACCAGGCCATTGCAGGGATCGGGCCTGCTAGCTCCGCATGCTGTAGGCGGTTGTCGCACCGGCACCTATGGTTGCCACGACGCCACAAGTCGTTGCCGTCACGCCTCAGTTTGTTGCGTAAATGCAACAAATTGACGCGTTCCGCAAGGCCCATGAAGCGGTGTGCGCTGCAATCGTATCTCTCGCAGCGGTCTGGACCTTGCAACGCCCATTGTCTGCTATACCGTATAGCGGCTTCGTTGCGTTTCCCTTGGCCTGGGGCCCGTCGGGTACCCGGCCATTCAGTTTGAGGTCTCTGCCAGATGCCGAATGACCTGCCGGTCCCGCCACCGGTTCCGCAGCCCGTTCCCCAGCCAACGGCGCTGCAGGCCAGTTACGGGCTTCCGGCCCCCACGCTGTACGGCGACGCGCAGCTCCCCGGCGGTGGTCCGGATTGGCGCCGCATCGTGGCGTCGGTCATGCGATTCAAATGGCTCGTGCTCGCGGTCGTGGTGCTCGGCACCGCGGCGGGGTACGCGCTCAGCCGGTTTCTGATCAAGCCCGGCTACCTGGCGCGCGCCCGCATCTGGGTCGACGTGCAGGACCCGTCCAGCCGCCAGCCCCAGCCGTTCATCGTCAGTCCGAACCTGTCGATTTCCACCGGCTGGAACGACCTGCTGACCTCCGACGCCGTGATGGACTGGGTGGTGCGCGAAGACCGGCTCTATCTCGGCTGGGAAGAGGCCGCGGACTCGACGACGTTCGCGGCGTTCAGTCTCCAGGAGCGCTTTCGCATCGGGGCCTATACGCTCAAGGTCGATAGCGCCGGGAAGAAGTACACGCTGGCCGGGGAAGATGGCTCCACGGTCGAGACCGGCGCGGTCGGGGATTCGATCGGCCGCGGTCTGGGATGGATCTGGGCGCCACCCGCGGCGGCGCTCCCCAAGGGGCACGTGATCACCTTCTCCGTGACGCCGCCGCACGAGACGGCCCTGGCCATCGCCGCGGCGATGAGCGTTCGTGAGGACGAGAACGGCAACTTCATGGTCCTGGAGCTCAAGGACCAGGATCCGGAGTTCGCAGCCGGCACGCTCAACGCCATCGCCGAACGGTTCGTCGCGCAGGCGGCGGACATGAAGAAGCAGAAGCTGCACGAGCTGACCGGCATCCTGAACCAGCGGCTCAGCGAAGCCCGCGGAAAGCTGGCGTCGGCGGAAGCGGCGCTCCGGGCGTTCCGGGTCCGCTCGGCGACCCAGCTCGCGCTCAGCAACAATGGGCAGATCGACACGCGGGATCCGTCCGCCAACCAGTTCTTCACGAACCGGATGGCGCTCGATCAGGTGCAGCAGGACCGGCAGGTGATCGAGCGCGTCCTGGCTACAGCCTCCGATTCCGGGCTGCGCGCCGAGGAGCTGGAGAACGTCCCCTCGGTGCAGCACTCGACTACGATGGCGGCGGCGCTACGGGAGCTGACGGACAAGCAGGCGAACCTTCGGACGCTGCGCTACCGCTACACGGACGAGCAGCCGTCGGTGCGCAAGCTCATCACCGACATCGACGAGCTGCAGAAGCGCACGATTCCCTCGTTGGCCCAGGGACTCGTGGCCGAGCTGCAGGTGCGCGAGAACGATCTCCGGCGCCAAATCGCCACCGGCTCGTCGAGCTTGCAGACCATCCCGTCGCTGGCGATCGACGATGCGATGCTGCAACGCGACGTGACGACGGCCGAGCAGACGCTGTCGGGGATTCAACAGAGCTACGACCAGGTGCGCCTCGCCGAGATGAGTGCGCTGCCCGATCTGAAGATCCTCGATCCGGCCGTCGTTCCCATGCGGCCTGTGGGAACGCTCGCCCCGGTGCTCATCGTGCTGGCATTCCTCGGGAGTCTCGGGGCAGGGGTCGTCGGGGCGGTGCTGCTGGACCGTACCGACACGCGGTTCCGCTATCCCGAGCAGGTCACCGCCGACATGGGGCTCACCATCCTCGGCGTCGTGCCGCGGGTGAGCCGCGAGAACGGCAACGGGCGCAACGCGCCTCAGGTGATCGAGGCGCTGCGCTCCATCCGGCTCGGCGTGCAGAACGCGTATGGCGCGGGACCAATGGTCCTGACGATCACGAGCCCGGGCTCGAGCGACGGCAAATCGTTCATCACCTCGAATCTCGGTCTCGCCTTTGCCGATGCCGGGCTGCGCACCATCGTGATCGACGGCGACATCCGCCGGGGGCTGCTGCACCGCGTGCTGAACGCGAAGCGGAAGCCGGGACTCATCG
>Ga0326730_1000284_pt1 | contig 14700 bp, 11 predicted proteins | sample MHFSIPfraction_3_FD_207740 | JGI IMG/M metagenome (GOLD analysis project Ga0326730, IMG submission 207740) | Lab enriched peat soil microbial communities from Michigan Hollow, Ithaca, NY, United States - MHF7AN SIP fraction | ecosystem: Environmental > Terrestrial > Soil > Wetlands > Peat...
AAGTGTAACAGAGGATGACGCCGAAGCGCCTCTGGGAGTAGCCACGGCAACCTGGCCGACCCAAACGCCGAAGGGCGGAAACCCCAGTTCCCGCCCTTCCCGCCCTCCCGCCTTCCCGCCTTCCCGCCTTCTAAGGCACCGGGCCGGTCGCGATCACCAGGTCGTCCACCCAGATGGTCTGGGCTATCGGCGACCCGTCCCCGATGTAATAAGCAAGCAGGATCTGGTTGAACTTCATCGTGGGGTGCGCCCCACTCCGGATTAGCAGGTTGTGCAGGTCGATCTTGAGCGCGCCGTCAATCCAGTATTGCGCGACCCCGTTGTTCTGCCCCTTGCCGTTCGCGATGGTGTTCATCTGGTAGTACACCTCGACCTTGTGCCAGTCGTTCTTGTAGCTCGGCCCCGGCGTGTTGGTAAACACCGGCTGTGATGCCCTATGCTCCTTCGAGTTACGCCACTCGCTCCCGAGCTGGTAGCATCCGGTCGTGTAGCCATCGCTATTGCCATTGCAGCCGGCCGTCGCCCGCGACTCGGTCACATTGGTCAGGTCGACGTTGATGTTGTTGACGTCAATGTTCAACGCATCCGTCGTCTGCAGCACGGGTATCCCCCCGTTCTGCCAATTCGTCTCGATGTAACCCGTTAGGTGGGTGGCCGACGGGCCGATCCACATGTCATCCACGTCGGTCAGCAACGTGATCTCGTGCGGTTGATACAGCTGCCCCGAGCCGACGAAGTTGGCGCTGTATTTCACCCAGTACCGGACGTACAGCCGGTCCGTCGCGGTGAAGAGGTGCCGGAGCGAGACCCCGTTGTCCGGCAGGGTAGCGCCCTGCTGCCAGTGCTCTTCGAGGGACCCAACGCCGCTGTGGTGCTCCACGGTGCTGATCGGAGGACTGGTGTTGGCGTACCAGCCGCGGGCGCCGCCGTTGTTGTCCTCGAACGCCTCCGTCAGAAGCACGGTGCTCGTCCCAGGCTGCGTAATGGTCACAGCCGAAGTATCGGCCCGCGCGGCCGTGGTTGCCGTTGCGATGACCCGGTAGTTCCCTGCAGTGGCGCCCGCGGTGTATACCCCGCCCGTTGTGATGGTCCCGCCGGTGGCCGTCCAGGTGACGGTCACCGGTCCCGTGCTCCCGTCGCTGAACTGCCCCGAGACCGAGAACGCCTGTGTCCCGCCGGGATCCAGAGTAGCACTAGGCGGGTTGACGACGACCGCGGTGAGAGTCGGCGCGGCGGCCTTGATGACGACGGTGGAGGTGTCGGCCTTGCCGGCGGCCGCGGCCAGCCCGATCACCCGGAACGTCCCCTGGGTACTGCCCGCGGTGTAGACCCCGCCCTGAGTGATGCTCCCGCCGGTGGCGCTCCAGGTAACGGCCACGCTCCCCGAACTGCCGTCGCTGTAGTGGCCGGTGGCAACGAATGATCGGCCGGTACCGGGGGCGAGGGTGTCGAGCGCCGGCGTCACCACCACACTGGTGAGCGTCACCGGAGTGGCCTTGATCACAACCTGTGAGGTGTCGGCTACCAGAGCCGCAGTCGCGGTGGCGATGACGCGGTAGGTGCCTACCGTGGCCCCCGCGGTGTAGAGCCCCGCCTGGGTGATGGCCCCGCCGGTGGCGCTCCAGGTCACACTGACGTTTCCGCTGCTGCCATCGCTGTAATGACCGGTAGCGTTGAAGGTCCGGCTCGCCCCGACAATGAGCGTGTCGAGCGCGGGAGCGACGACGACGCTGGTGAGAGTGACCGTCGGCGTCCGGATGACCACCGTGGCGGTGTCGGCCAGGGGGGCTCCGCTTGCCTGAGCGATGACCCGGTAGGTGCCTTGGGTCCCGCCGGCGGTGTACACCCCCGCGCCGGTGATGCTGCCCCCGGTTGCGCTCCATGTCACGCCCACCGCCCCGGTGCTGCCGTCGGAGAAATGACCGGTAACTGAGTAGCTGCGGGTCGCGCCTGGGGTCAGCGTATCGAGCCCCGGGGCAACGTCCACCCCGGTCAGCACCACCGGCGGCATGATCGTGACCTGGGCAGTGTCGGCGTGCGCGCCGTCACTGGTTGCCGCAATCACCAGGTAGGTCCCGGCCGAGCCTCCCGCATGGTACATCCCGCCTGCGGTGACCGATCCACCGGTGGCGGACCAGGTCAGGGGAACGGCCGAGGCTGATCCGTCGCTCATGCGCCCAATGGCCTGGAACTCCACCGAGTCCCCTGTCCCCAGCGAGGCCGAGGGGGGGGTGAGCTCTACGGCACTCAGGGTGGCCGCCGGATCGAGATTGCCGGTCGGAGTGGGCGCGGCGCAGCCGGCCAGCAATACGGCAGCGACGACGCGGGGCGTAATAGTGGACGGCAAGTGACGACCTCGAATCCGTGTTGGGGGGAACCCGCCAAGTATCGGCCGCGGGACGGGGGGATTCAAGGAGAGGGCTACCACGAACCCGGTGATCCGGGTCACTTTCCGGCGCTGGACAAACCGGAGACACCGGCCAGATTGTCTCCCCCTTCCCCCAACGACCACCGGATCCATGGACGCGCCTTCACTCGCCTTCCTGAAGAAGCTGCTCGATTCCCCCGGCCCGTCCTCCTACGAGACCCTCCCCGCCCGGGTCTGGCGGGCCGAGGCGCAGGGGTTCGCCGACGGGGTGACCGCCGATGTGAGCGGGAATTCGTTCGCCACGCTCAATCCCGACGCGGCGCCACGGGTGATGCTGGCCGGTCACATCGACGAGATCGGGGTTATGATCACCTATCTCGACGACGACGGCTTCCTCAGCTTCGATACCATCGGGGGGTGGGACCATCAGGTCTTCGTGGGACAACGGGTCGAGCTGCTGGGCCGGGATGGTCCGGTCACCGGGGTCATCGGCAAAAAGGCCATCCACCTGATGGAGAAGGAGGATCGCGAAAAGGTCTCCAAGGCGGATGATCTGTGGATCGACATCGGAGCGGCGAACCGGGCCGAGGCCGCCGCGCGGATCCGGGTCGGCGATGCCGGAGTCCTCAACTCCAGCGTGCTCGAGTTTCCCAACGGGCGGATCGTCAGCCGGTCACTGGATAACCGGGTCGGCGCCTTCGTGGTGCTCGAGGCGCTTCGCCGCCTGTCCCGCGAACGACCGGTGGCCCGGGTAACCGCCGCGGCAACCACCCGGGAGGAGATCAGTTCCACTGGCGGCGGCGCCCGCACCGGCGCGCGGGTGATCGAGGCCGACGTAGCGGTGGTGGTGGACGTGACTCACGCAACCGATTATCCGGGAGTGGAGAAGCGCAAGCACGGGGATTACCGGCTGGGTGGGGGGCCGGTGATTGCGCGAGGCGCGGCGATCAACCCGGCGGTGGTGGACCTCTTGGTCGCCGCGGCCGAAGCGGAGGGCATTCCGTACACGCTGGAGGCCGCGCCACGGGGCACCAGCACCGATGCCGACAACATCTTCACGGCGCTCAAGGGAGTGGCCACCGCGCTGGTATCGGTGCCGCTCCGCTACATGCACAGTCCCAACGAAATGGTGATGCTGGAAGATCTGGACCGCGCCGCACGGCTGCTGGCGGGGCTGGCCCGGCGGGTTACTCCCGCTACCGACCTGATCCCGCGGTAGCGACTACTCCCACAGCGTCTGCAGGGACCGCTCTACCGCCTCCCGAATCTCGGGCTCTTCGTCGCTCAGCAGATCCTTGAGCGCATTGGCGGCCGATGGCCCGGCCGCGTGCAGTCCCTCGATCGCGATCAGCCTGAGTGAGACCGGCTTGCGCCTCAGGAAGCCACGCTTCCCCGGCGCCGCCGCCTTCACCAGCGCCTGGATGGCCTCGGCCGAGCCGATCCGGCCCAGTGCCAGGTACATCTCCCGCTGGACATCGGGGCGGGATTCCTCGTCCGCCGCCACTGCCAGGCTCATCGCGAGGCCACGGTTATGGCGCCCGTCGAGGTCCTGAACCGCCTGCAACCGGACCGCGGCGGAGGAGTCGTGGAATGCACGCCGGAGCGGTTCCACCGCGCCGGGACCACCGATCTTGCCCAGCGCGCCGGCCACCGCGCGACGGACCCGCTCGTCGTCGTGGGTCATCTGTTTGGCGAGCGAGTGAACCGCCTTCTCTTCCCTCAGCTCACCGCACAGGTCCGCCACGTTCCGCACCACGAACCACTGGTCATGGCTCAGCATGTGGACCAGGAGCTTGCCGCCTTCGCTCATCTCCTTGAGGGCGCTGAAGTAGTGCCGCCGCTCGTTCATATCCTCCGAGTTCACCATCAGGTTGAGCAGCACCTCGGTTCCGTCCACTCCCATGCGGCGGAGGACGGCCGTCGCTTCCGCCTTCATGTTCCCGTGGGCGGTGAGCCGGGCCAGGTGCTCCAGCGATGACCGGGGAAGCAGGCGCCGGAGGGCGATGCCGTAGCCCCGGTTTTCGCCGCCCTTCTCCTTCTTCTCCAGTTCAACCAGGCCATATGCCGCCTGCAGCAGCTCTTTCCATTCCGCCTGCTGGGTTGCCATCTCCCCGGCGGCCAGCAGCTGGGTGAGCGCCTCGGAGGTGGCAGCCCCGGAATCGGCGTGCGCCAGCCGGTTCATCACGTCCATCGTCGGATTCACCGCGTTGGGCTGCAGGGTGACGAAGTGCATCATCCCCACCTGCGCCTCGGTGAGCGCGCCCGGGCCCAGCGCGGTCAGCCGGCCCTCCTCGTCGGCCCCCGCCTGGGGGCGCATCCGGGGATCGAGGGTCGGGCCGGTCTGGGCCGGCGGCAGCGGATGGACCGGAATGACGCCGCACCCGGCAGCATCGAGCCGGGCCACCAGATGATCGAACGAGCCGTAGCTGCCGGCGGGAGCAGCGAAGACCCGCACCAAGGACAGGAGCGTCGAAGTCATCAGCCCGACCGGGAGCCGGACTTCGCCTATGCCATGGGCCTTGAGGTGGGAATAGAGCTGGCCCAGCTCCCCTGGTCCGGCCGCGATCTGGGCCTGATCCCACACGAATCCGCTCGGAGTCAGCTTGAGCTGATGATCCTCATCCGGGAGCATGGCGGCAAAGCGCTTGAAGGCCAGCCTCTGCTCCTCCTTGCGCTCCGGCTGATCGCGGAGGAGGAGCAGCAGGTTGGCGAACTCGGTGAGGATGCCGGCGGGAGTGGTCATGAGATGATGGAGCCCCGAGACTCGAAGCTGGCTCGGAACGTCAGCCCCAAGATACTTTCTACCTTGAAGTGCAGCAATGGGTTAGCCGATTCCTTTGTACCCGGGTACTGCGTCGCCCCGCTTGGACCACCACGATGCCATGACTAGCTTCTCTGCCATATGTCCAGCTCCTATCGACTGCTGACGTCCCTCAGCCTCGCACTCGGCGCCCTGGTCCCACCGGTTGCGGCCCAGACCGTGGTGGACCCGGTCTCGCTGCTCAACGACGTACGCTACCTGGCGAGCGACAGCCTGGGTGGCCGGCTCATCGGCACGCCCGGGGCGGACAGCGCCGCGGCGTATCTGGCGCGACGGTTCAAGCAATCCGGACTGCGGCCGTCCCCACAGGGCTGGTTCCAGCCGTTCACCGTCTCGCTTAGCGATCCCGCGGCGGTGCACGCCGGCATCGCCGGGCGGGAGGGAAAGAACGTCGTGGGAGTCCTGCCCGGGGCGGATTCCCGCCTGCGCAACGAGATCGTGATCGTCGGGGCGCACTACGATCACCTCGGGCCCGGCCAGTTCGGGGCGCTCGATCCCGACAGCGCGGGCATCGTGCATAACGGCGCCGACGACAACGCCTCCGGCGCCAGCGCGCTGATCCACATCGCCCGGAAGCTCCGCCAGACTCCGCCGGGGCGCACCGTAGTGTTCATCGCCTTCAGCGGCGAGGAGGCCGGTCTGCTCGGCTCCGACTACTACGTGAAGAACCCGATTTTCCCGCTGGCCCGGACCTACGCCATGGTGAACATGGACATGGTCGGCCGGCTGCGGAACGACCGGCTGCTGGTGTATGGCGTGGCGACGGCAAAGGAACTGCCGGCCCTGCTGGACTCGCTCAACAACGAGGCCCGCTTCGACCTCAAGGCCTCGGGGGACGGCTGGGGCCGCAGCGACCAGTCCTCCTTCTACGCCGCCGGGCTCCCGGTGCTGCACATCTTCACCGATCTGCACGAGGACTACCACCGCACCACGGACGACTGGGAGAAGATCAACGCGGACGGCCTGGCCAAGGTGGCCGACTTCACCGCGGCCATCGTGCGAACGCTCGCCAACCGGCGTGAGCCGCTCACCTTCGTGAACGTTCCCCCACCGGTCCTCAGCGCGTCGTCGGCCAGCTCCGCCTCGGGCTATGGCGCGTATCTCGGCACCGTGCCCGACATGTCGGACAGGGGCCGCGGAGTGCGGCTCACCGGTGTCAGGGCGGGGAGCCCCGCCGAGAAGGCGGGACTCAAAGGCAACGACATCATCGTGCAGATCGGTGATGCCCCGGTCGCCGACCTGCAGGGGATGACCAACGCGCTCCGGGCCCACCAGCCGGGGGATGTGGTGGAGATCCGGATCCTGCGCGACGGCGTGGAACAGAAGGTGACCGTCACCCTCGGCACGCGGGCGAGCTCATGAGCGCGGTACTCGATCCTCTTCCGATCGTCGCCGGACTGCGCGGGTTGTTCTGCCGGGACGCCGGCCGCGAGGGGCTGCTCCGCTATGCCGCCGAGAAGATCCAGGCCGCGGGGCCGCCCTACACCTCGGTCTACGTGTACATGCTGCACGGCGACCAGCTGCTGCTCGAGGCCTTCAGCGGGCGGGACACCGAGCACACCCGGATCGCGGTGGGCAGCGGTGTCTGCGGCACGGCGGTGGCCACCCGGCAGGATCAGAACGTGGGAGACGTGCGCGCCATCTCCAACTACATCGCCTGCAACACCTTTACCCGCTCCGAGCTGGTGGTCCTGATCCGCCGCGGCGACACTATCCTCGGACAGATCGACGTGGACAGCGACGTACCGGATCCGTTCAGCGAGTCCGAAGAATCTGCCGTGCGGGCGGTGGCCGACGGGCTCGCGGCACTGTTGTGAGCGGTCAGGCGGTCAGTGGCGCCCGGGAACGTCGAGATTTCGGCCTGCCTCGGGCTCACTGACGGCCTGTCCGCCTGCCCGCCCCAGATGCGCGCCTGGTCCTCCGCCCGGTTCACCATTCCCCTCCCGCAGGGCCATCGTTTCCCGATCCAGAAGTACGCGCTGGTGCAGGACCAGGTCATCCGCCGGGGCCTGTTGCCGCCCGAAGCAATGGAGGAGCCCGGTCCCGCGGCCCGCACGGACCTGGCGCTGGTGCACCAGGAGCCGTACCTCGATGCGATCTACCGGGGCACGCTCGACCCGGCAGCCACCCGCCGGCTCGGGTTCCCCTGGAGCCCCGACCTCAGGGAGCGCTCGCTGCGCACCGTGCAGGGCACCATCGAGGCGGCCCGTGATGCGGTCTCCGGCGGAGCGGGCGTGAACCTGGCGGGAGGCACGCATCACGCCTTCTCCGACCGCGGCGAGGGGTTCTGTGTGTTCAACGACGTGGCCGTGGCCATCCGGGTGCTACAGCGCGAAGGGATCATCCGCCGGGCGGCGATCGTCGATCTGGACGTGCACCAGGGAAACGGCACCGCCCGCATCTTCGCCGGGGACGCCGCGGTGTTCACCTTCTCGCTGCATGGCGAGAAGAACTACCCGTTCCACAAGGAGGAGAGCCGTCTGGATGTCGGGCTTCCCGACGGCTGTGAGGACCAGGTCTACCTGGACGTCTTGAGCCGCCATCTGGACGATGTGCTCGAGCGCTCCGCCCCCGACCTGGTCTGCTATCTCGCCGGAGCGGATCCCTACGTCGGCGACCGGTTCGGCCGGCTCCGGCTGAGCCGGGCCGGCCTGAGGGAGCGTGACCGGATGGTGTTCCAGGCCTGCCGGGCACGCGGCCTTGCGGTAGTCATGACCCTCTCCGGCGGCTACGCTCGCGAGGTCAGCGAGGTCGCCGAGATTCATGCTGACACACTGCAGGAACTGCTCGCATGCTACGCCTGACGGTTCCGCGTTCCCCGTTCCGCGTTCCGAGTTCGCGGGTCTTGTTTCGCCGCGCCACGACTAGGGATTCAGAGCGCGGAACGTGGAACGCGGAACGCGGAACCGGCTGATGCCGAAGGTAAATGGCGTCGATCTGTTCGAGTGCAGGGTCGGTTCAGGCGCGCCGGTCGTGGTCTTGCACGGCGGGCCCGGGGCGCACCACGACTATCTGCGACCCGGGTTCGACGGGCTGAGCCGGAGCCACGAGCTGATCTACTACGACCAGCGCGGCGGCGGGCGATCGCCGGTGGGGCGCGAGGTCCCGGTCGGCTGGCGGGAGCACGTCGCCGACCTGGAGGCGCTGCGCCGGCACTGGGGATTCGACCGGGTTACCCTGGCGGGCTATTCCTGGGGCGGGCTGCTGGCCCAGCTGTATGCCATCCAGCACCCCGACCGGGTGGAACGGCTGGCGCTGATCTCCCCGGCCCCCGCATGGCGCGCGGCCCGCGACGAGTTCGAGCGCCGCTTCCAGGCGCGGACGATGGCCCCCGAACTCCAGGCGGCGCGAGTTGCGCTGCGCGAAAGCGGGCTGAGGGTAAAGGACCCTGCGGCCCATGCGGCCCGGATGTTCGAGCTCGCGGTGGCCGGCTACTTCCACGACCCGGCCAGGGCCACCGCGCTCACTCCCTTCCGGATCACGGAACGCACTCGAGCGGAGGTGTGGCAGAGCCTGGGCGACTTCGATCTGCGGCCCAGCCTCGAGACGCTTCGGCTCCCCGCGCTGGTGCTGCACGGCGACGACGATCCCATCCCGTGGGAAACCGCCCGGGAGACCGCCGACCGGCTGCGGGCGACCTTTCATCTGGTGCAGAACTGCGGTCACGTCCCCTACGTGGAGGCGTTCGAGGAGTTCGTGGCGGTGGTGGGTGGGTTCTTGGCCGTTGGCCGTTAGCTGTTGGCCGTTGGCGGCTGGCCGTTGGCTACCGGAGTTACCTTTCGCTCCCGAGCAGGCAACAGACCAAACCGTCCACCACGACAGCCGACGGCCGACGGCCAATGGCCAATCGCCCCACCCCCTACGAGATCGCCTTCGGGCATCCGGCTGAAGAGCACTTCGCCCGGATCCGAGCCTCGCTGGCCGCGACCGGACGCGACCCGCATGATCTCGACGCCTTTGTCCTCGATCGCGAGGTGGCCGGGTATCTGCGCGAGCTCGTGCCTGAGGAGGGCGTGGGCGACGCAATCGAGCAGCACCTGGCGCTGCTGCACCATGCCTACCTCTACTGGGCCGAGGGGGGCTGGCTGGTTCGCCCCGGCCGGGAGCGTACCAGCCGGCTCCTGGCCGAGGCGGCTCCAGTGGAGGACCAGGCCCCGGCCCCGGCGGCACCGCGGGCGTACTACGTTCAGTTTCCCGAGCGGCTATTGTGGGCCGAGCTGGGGCCGGGTGAGCCGCACCAGCCACTCGACGGTCTCTTCGTCCGGCCCTGGCCCGATGGCGGGTACTTTGTGCTGGCGGTGTTCGGCGTTCATTCCGGAAGGGATGGTTTCGCGGTAGTGGACCTCGACGGCTACCGGGAAGGCCCATTGGAGCGGCAGGATGGCTCCGCGCTCTTCGCCCCGGTACTCCCCGGCGGCGCCGCCGCCGGACTTCACTCCCTGGTCGGCGGCGAGGAGCTGCTGGAGCTCGCCGCCCGCACTGTGCCGCTCCTCCGTGAAGCCGCCGCCTGCGCCGGCGCTGCCCAGCGCCCGCACCATCCGGTCGACCTCAACTGATGGCCATGGACAAGAAGAACGTCGCGCAGGTGCTGGAGCAGATCGCCTCGTTCCTCGAGCTCAAGGGCGAGAATCCCTTCCGGGTCCGCGCATTCCGGACTGCCGGGCGAGCCGTGGCCACCCTGCCGGGCGAGCTGACCGAGGCGCTGGCCGATGGCTCGCTGGCGGGCACCAAGGGGGTGGGACCGGCGACGCTGCAGATCGTGCAGGAGCTGGTGGCGTCCGGGCGCTCCTCCCTGCTGGAGGAGCTGCGGGAGCAGGTGCCCCCCGGGCTGGTGGAGATGCTGCAGATCGCGGGGCTCGGCGTCGCCAAGATCCGTCAGATCCATGAGTCATTGGACATTGACTCTCTCCCCGAGCTGGAAGCGGCGGCGCGCGACGGGCGGCTCGCCAAGCTGCCACGCTTCGGCCAGAAGACCGCCGAGAACATCCTCAAGGGCATCGCGTTTCTGCGGCAGGCCAGCGCCTTCAAGCTGGCCCATCACGCCGCGGAAGAGGCCGAGGGGCTCCGCAACGCGCTGGCCGCGCTGCCGGGAGTTCTCTCCGCCGAGGTCGCCGGAGACCTGCGGCGCCACATGGAAGTCGTGCGCGACATCGTGGTGGTCCTTGTGGCCAACGTCCCGCCGGCCGAGATCTTCCGGGTGATCGGACAGCTGCCCGGGGTGCACGAGTTCGCCGGGCAGGACGAACGGCGGGTTACCCTGCGGGTGAGCGGGGGGGCCCAGGCCCAGGTCATCGTCACCACGCCGCGCAACGCCGGCGCCGTGCTGGTACAGGCCACCGGCAGCGACGCACATCTGGCCCAGCTGGCGCAGTACGCCCGGGAAAAGGGCTTCGGGCTCGACGGCGCCGCGCTCTGGCGCGGCAGCGAGTTCGTGCCCACCACCGACGAGCGGAGCTTCTACGCCGCGCTCGGCCTGGCGGAGATTCCGCCCGAGCTGCGCGAAGGGCGGGGCGAGATCGAGGCCGCCGCCGCAGGCCGGCTCCCCAGGCTGATCGAGCGCGGCGACCTCGCCGGGTTCCTTCACTGTCACACCACCTATTCCGACGGGTCCACTTCGGTCGAGGAGCTTGCCCTCGCCTGCCGGGAGGCGGGGTACAGCTACGTGGGCCTGACCGATCACAGCAAGGCGGCCGCCTACGCGGGCGGTCTTACTCCCGAGGAGCTGGCCCGCCAGGCGGACGAGATCGACGCCGTCAACGCCAGACTGAGCGGTGTCAGGGTGCTCAAGGGGATCGAGGCGGACATCCTTGCCACCGGAGAGCTGGACTACGAGGACGCGGTCCTCAGCCGGCTCGACTTCGTCATCGGATCGATTCACAGCCGGTTCGGGCTGACCCGCGACGAGATGACCGCGCGGATGCTCGCCGCGATGGACAACCGGTACCTGACGATCATTGGACACCCGACCGGCAGGCTGCTGCTGTCCCGCGATCCCTATCCGCTGGACCTGCAGGCGGTCTTCGCGAAGGCCGCCAGAACCGGTGTGGCCATCGAGATCAACGCCGATCCGCACCGGCTGGACCTTGACTGGCGCCTGCTGCGTCAGGCGCGCGACTCCGGCGTCATGATCTCCATTGGCGCGGATGCCCACAACATCCCCGGCATCCGTTACGTCGACTATGGCGTGGCGATCGCCCGGAAGGGCTGGTTGACCGCGGAGGATGTGCTGAACACCCGCCCGGTGGAAGGCTTCCTGGCCTACGCGGCAAAGCGGAGGGGCCCGTGAGGCGGGCAGGGGGGCAGGCGGGAGGGCTCAAGACCGGGAAGGCGGGAGGGCGGAAAGGCGGGAAGCCGTCAAGCAGGAGGAGGGAGGAACCCAGGGCCCGCGGGGGTGGAGCCGTGGCCCGACGCTTCCCGGCATCCGGGCTTGCAGCCCGCACGCTCGAGATCCTGTCCCGCCTGACCCAGGCCTATCCCGATGCGCGCTGCGCTCTGAACCACCACAGTCCATACCAGCTGCTGGTTGCGACGATCCTCTCCGCCCAGTGCACCGACGTGAGGGTGAACCTGGTCACGCCGGCGCTGTTCGCGGCCTATCCCGACCCTGCCGCGCTTGCCCGGGGCCGTCAGCCCGATGTCGAACGGCTCATCCAGTCCACCGGATTCTTCCGCAACAAGGCGAAGAACCTGATCGCCATGGCTCAGGCGGTGGTTGCCGACCATGGCGGCCGGATTCCCAGCACCATGGAGGAGTTGCACGCCTTGCCAGGGGTGGGACGGAAGACCGCGAACGTGGTGCTGGGGAATGCCTTTGGCATTAACGAAGGTGTGACGGTGGACACCCACGTCACCCGGCTCGCGGGACTGCTCAGGCTCACCCGCCACAGCGATCCGGTGAAGATCGAACAGGATCTGATGAAACTGGTCCCTCGGGATCAGTGGACCCTCGTCTCCCACCTGCTGATCCTGCACGGCCGGGCGGTATGCATCGCGCGGAGGCCCCAGTGCGGCCGCTGCGTCCTGGCCGACCTCTGCCCATCGGCAAAGCTCACCGCCTGAGCGGGATCGAGGTCAGCCCCAGGCTCAGGACCCACACCTGCGGCTGCCCTCCCGCCACCAGGAACCACCGCTGGGTTGCCTCGAGCCGGAGTCCGACGCCGCCGGCGAGCGGCGCCACCACTCCGATTCCGCCGTACGCTCCCACCAGCGCACCGCCAGACGGCACGAAGATGCCCGTCGAGCCTGCCTTGAGAAGCAGCAGGGAGCCCGGCAGGCCGATACCGTAAACGGTCCCGAGGTCGGTGGTGAGAGCCACCCCGTTCTGACCGCCGCCTTCGGTCAGCATCCCGAAGGCGAACTCCGGTGCCCAGGCCTCGGGCTTGAACGTGACACCACGGAACGAGATCGCGCTGAACGGCACGCCGCCGACCAGGTACCGGTCCACCGTGCCGCCGAGACTGAGCCCCTCCAGCACCGCGGTCGGCTGCACCGGGGCGGCGGTGGAGTCCTGGGCGGGAAGGACAGCGGGAGCGGCTGTCAGAACCAACAGGAGGAGATATCGACAAACCCGGAGCATCATCGGTATTCGGTGCCTGTCCCTGGAGCGCGAACGGCACATTTGCCGCTACCCGCGCCGGTGGATACGTTCGGACGGTACTGCCCGTCCGTTGCCCATCCGAAACCCGGCGCGCGAAGCCACTCCCGGTCAGGTCACGCCCAATCCTCAGGTCATGCTCCAGCTTCGCACCCTCGGAACGCTCGATCTGAAGGACTCCGCGGGCGCGGAAGTCCGCCCGGTACTGCAGCAGCCCAAGCGGCTGGGCCTGCTGGCCTATTTCGCCATCGAGATCGGCCCTCGGTGGGTCCGGCGGGACGTGCTGCTGAGCCTCTTCTGGCCCGAGCTGGATCAGGCCCACGCCCGGGCCGCGCTCAGGCGCGCGCTGTATTTCCTCCGGCGAGCGCTGGGCGAAGAGCTGCTGGAGGGACGCGGGGACGAGGAGTTGCGTCTCCTCCCCGGCGGGCTGTGGTGCGACGCCGCGGCGTTCGAAACCGCGCTGGAAGGAGGCGACCTGGCCGCGGCCCTGGCGCTGTATCGGGGGCCACTGCTGGAAGGGTTCTACATCGCCGGCGCCTCGGAAGCGGAGCAATGGCTCGACCGGACCCGCGGCCGGATGCGACAGGCCGCGGCTCGGGCGGCATGGAGCCTGGCGGAGCGTCCCGAGACCGAGCCGCGGGCGGCGGCGGAGTGGGGCCGTCGCGCCGTCAGCTTCCTGCCGGATGACGAGGATGGGGTCACGCGGCTCCTGCGGTTGCTCGACCGGCTGCACGACCCGGGCGGCGCGCTCGCTGCCTACGACGAGTACGCGCGACGCCTGCGGCTCGATCAGGACTCGGAACCCTCCCAGGCCCTGGCCGACCTCGCAAGAAGTCTCCGGCAATCGGGCTCAGCGCAGAGGGCGGACAAGGCGGGAGAGGCGGAAACGGCGGGACCACAGGCAGGTGCCTCCGTCCTCGCCGCAGCCCTCGTGGCCGTGCTGCCCTTCACCATCCACGGCGACCCGGCACTGGCGTACCTCGGTGAGGGATTGGTGGACCTGCTGGGGGCCGCGCTGGACGGCGTGGGTGACCTGCGCATCGCCGACCCCAGGGTGCTCCTCGCCGAAATCTCGGACGACACCGAGCCGAGACATCCCGCGGATGTGGCCCGGGCCGTGGGCGCCGATCGCTGGATTCACGGGAGCGTGCTCGCCTCGGGTGGCCGGCTTCGGATCACCGCCCAGATGGAGGATCGTTCCGGCCGCATCCTGAGCCGGGCAGAGGCGCAGGGCGAGGGCGAGGCCGCGCTGTTCGATCTGGTCGACGAGCTGGTGCGCCAGCTGCTGACCCGGCGGGACGCCGGACCAGGCGAGCGGCTGTCACGGCTCGCCAGCCGCACCACCGGATCCCTCCCGGCTATCCGTGCCTGGCTCGAGGGCGAGCACGAGTTCCGGCTGGGCCGCTCGCTGGCCGCGCTGGACGCGTACCAGCGAGCTGCCACCCGCGACGCCGGCTTCGCCCTGGCGCATTATCGCGTGGCCTCCGCGGCAGCGGCCAGCGCGTTCATCGGTCCCGCCCGGTCGGCGTCAGCCGACGCGATCGCTCATCGCGAGCGGCTGTCCGAGCGGGAGCGGCTGCTGGTGGAGGCGCAGCACGCCTGGCTGCACGGGGCGACCGATGATGCCGAGCGGCGCTACGCCGCCGTGGTCGCGGCCTATCCCGACGATCTTGAGGCCTGGTTCCTGCTCGGCGACCTGCTGTTCCACGGCAATCCCTACCGTGGCCGGTCGATCCGCGCCGCCCGTGGTCCGCTGGAACGGGCCATCGCCCTCGACCCCCGGCACGTGAGCAGCCTGGTCAAGCTCGCCCGGCTCGCGGCGCTGGATCGTCAGTGGGACCGACTCTCGAGTCTGGTGGACCAGGTGCTCGCGCAGAGTCCGGCGGGGGACCAGGCCCTCGGCATGCGGGCACTCCG
>Ga0326730_1000287_pt1 | contig 14620 bp, 15 predicted proteins | sample MHFSIPfraction_3_FD_207740 | JGI IMG/M metagenome (GOLD analysis project Ga0326730, IMG submission 207740) | Lab enriched peat soil microbial communities from Michigan Hollow, Ithaca, NY, United States - MHF7AN SIP fraction | ecosystem: Environmental > Terrestrial > Soil > Wetlands > Peat...
AACGCAGCTCGACGAGCGGCCTTCGGCCCGGGGGCTTGCGCCCGGGCAGCGCCCAGTGAAGCCGGCCCGCGATCATCAAGTGGATCACCAGCCAGAGGTCGTCCTCGAAGCCCAGCGCGATGCGCTTCCCGATCCGACGCAGCTCGGTGACGGTTCGGCCCTCGAGCTCGCCCGGCGGCGGCGCAACGGAGCGCAGAAGAAACGGCTGCGCGATGTGCAGCACCTCGAGGCGCGCGCCGAGCACGCGGCGCTCGAGCGCCTCGAGATAGATCGCGACGTCGGGCAGCTCGGGCATCGCCGGAGGGTCACACCGCGAGCGCTCGCGCTGCAACCCGAGCGCTGCGTGTCGGTCGCGCGCTGCAGCGCGCCCGCGATACCCGCGGAGCCGGAGTGCGGGCTGCTGCGGCACGCCGCTTGCTCAGTCATCGACCGAGGAGGATTCAACGTGATTCCCGACGAACGCATCGACTTCCCGATCGAGCGGCGCGAGCGCGCGCCGAGCCCCGGCCTCGCCGCGGTGCTCTCCGTGTTCATTCCCGGTCTCGGCCACGTGTATGCGGGCCGGCTCGGCGCCGGGCTCGCGTGGTTCCTGGCCACGATGTTCGGCTACTGGGCGATCTTGGTCCCCGGCTTTCTCATCCACATCGCCAGCATCTGGTTCGCATACGAAGCGGCCAAGCGCTTCCGCAGTTACTAGCGATGGCCGATCTCGAGCGCGCGCTCCTCGCCGTCATCGCGGCGCGCACCGGGCGCGCCGACCTCGAGTTCGCGCGCCGTCCCGAGTCACTCAGCGGCGGTTACTGGGCCGAAATCTCGGCGTTCTCACTCAAGGCGGCGCCGCGCGGCTTCGGCGGCGAGCTGATCCTGCGGCGGATGCCGAGCTCTCCGCGCGCGCGCATCGAGATCGCGGTGCACGCCGCTGCCGCGGAGCTCGGCTTTCCGACGCCGCGCGTGCGCGCGTCCGGCGGCGCGGACGAGGCGCTCGGACGCTCGTTCCTGATCATGGACCGCGCCGACGGCACGACCTTCGATCAAGTGACACGCCTCCCCGAGCGCGCGCGCCGCGCGCGCGTACTGCCGCGCCTGCTCGCCGAGGCGCAGGGTCGCCTTCACGCCCTGCCCGTCGAGCCTCTCGTCGAGAGACTCGCCAAGCACTCACTCGAGCCCGCGGCGCTCTCCGTCGGAGCGCTGCTCGCCGACCTCGGCGGGCAGACTCGCGCGCTCGGCGTTCGCGATCTCCGGCAGGCGCACGAGTGGCTCGAGCGCACGCGGCCGAGCGAACGACGCGTCGCGCTGTGTCACTGTGACGTCCACCCGAACAATCTGATCGTCGCCGCGGATGGCACTTGGAGGCTGATCGACTGGACCAATGCGCGGATCGCCGAGCCGGAGCTCGACGTCGCGTTCACCACAGAGCTACTCGAGCTGGCTCCGCTCGAGGTGCCGCGCGCACTGCGCCGACTCGTTCGGCTGTGGCTGCGGCGCGCATCGCGGCAGTTCCAGGCGGCGTATGTCGCGCGGGCGCCGCTCGATGCCGAGCGCGTCGCCTGGTATCAGGCGCTCTACCGCCTGCAGCTGTTGGTGCGCGTGGAGGCGGCGCGCGCGGCGCTGCCCGAGGCGCAGCCATTCTCGAGCTCGCACCCGTGGCGGCTCGTCGAGCCGTTCGCCGCCGCGCGATTGCGCGCGGCGATGTCGAGTTAGTCGCGCGCCTCGAGCGTGAACTGGAGCTCGAGCTCGCCCAGATGGAAGCGATCGCCGTCCTTCAGCTCGAGTGAGCCAGGCGTCTCGCCCTCGAGATCAGCGGCGCGCAGCACGAAGCCGCTGCCGCGGAACTCGACGAGCGCGTGGCGCGTGCGCAGCGAAGCGTCGTCGAGGGCGAGGTCCACTCCGGGTCCGCGTCCGACCGCCGTTCGCGGTTGGTCGAGTCGGTACTCCATGCCGCGCGCTTCGCCGGAGAGGATCACGAGCGCGGGGCGGAAACGGGTAAGGAAGTCCGAGAGAGACTGGGAAGCAGTAGGGGCTTTCATCGATCCTCGTTAGAGGGGGTCGGGACGGTACTTCTTCTAGCAACGGTCCGCAGCAGAGGACCTTGAGCGCGCGGGGGATCCGAGCCGAAGATCGGGCGAAAATCAGGCGCCGGATTCGAGATCCGCGCGTCCCACCCACGAGCCGTGCAGCCCGTAGGGGACGCGTTGCGGAAGCACGACTCGAGCGATCGGCGGAGCCGCGAAGTCGCGCGCGTCGACGACGATCAGCTCGCTCTGTCCCTGGGCCTCGTCGTGCACGAACGCGAGCACCCAGCCGTCGTCTTCGTCGCGCGCACCCGGTCGCGGCACGAACACGCCTTCCCCGCCGTTGCGGTTCGCGCCGAACGAGTGGAACCGCGACGAGACGCCGGCCCCGAATTCGTACTTCAGCAAGCCTTCCGCGAGTGGGAGGCGCACGTCGGTTCGGAAGCGCGACGCGAACGCGTAGCGCGCGCGTCGTCCGACCCGCGCAGGGTGGATGCTCGGCAGCTCTGCGTTCTGATCGTCGAGCTGCTCCTCGCGGACCGAGCCGTTGCGCGGATCGATGCGCCAGCGCCAGAGACGCGTCGTCTGCACCGGCGCGTTGCCCGGTTCGATTTCCGCCGCAAAGTCGAGGCCTGCGCGGTGAAACACGTCGAGCACGACTTGCTCGCCTTCGTCCCACGCATTCACCACGTGGTAGACGAAGCACGGCGCGATCGGGAACCAGCGCATGTCCGCGCCTGACGCGCGCCGCGGAAGAATGCCCAGGTGCGAGCCGCGCTCGGGCTCGAAGCGCGCGATCGCCTCGCTGCGCAGCCAGCGCCGCACGTCGAAGGTGTACGGGTGATTCATGAACACCGCGAAGCGCTCGCTGATCGCGAAGTCGTGCATCATCACGCCGATCGGAAGCTCGATCGCCGTCGTGTGCGCGAGCGTGCCGTCCGCCGCGATGACCGTGTACTGCAGGTGCGGCTTCGCGACGGGGCTGTATCCGAAAGCGAACATCTCGCCGGTGGCGCGGTCGATCTTCGGATGCGGCGCGAGCGGATGGTGGAGTCTCCTCCCGAACGTGCAGACGCCGAGTGTCTCGAGCGCGGGGAGCCCGATCTCGTACGGCTCACCCTGCTCGTGCAGCGCGAACAGGCGATGCGCGTGCCACACGAGCGACGTGTTCGCGGTGTTCTTGATCGCGCCTTCCGGGTTGTCGAACTGCGGCCGCTCGAGGAGCCCGGTCCAGAGCGCGCGGCCGCGCCGGTGCTCGAGCTCGAAAGCGCGCGTGCGGATCGCGCGGTTGCGGTAGCTCGCGCGGCCGCGCTCGATGCGCACCGCGTGCAGCATGCCGTCGCCGTCGAACCAGTGATAGCGGCCGACCGGCGGGAACTGCGGGTTGGGTCCGTTGCGCACGAAGATGCCGTCCAGCTCGCGCGGCAACTCGCCCTTCACGATCAGATCGTCGGCGACGAGCTCGCGTTCGACGGGAGCGAAGTTCCCCTCGAGGAACGGGCTCTTCGGCATGCGCGCGATTCTAGCGCGAAGTCAGTCAGTGGGCGTCGAGCGCGGAAATCTCTTGCGCTCCATCGAGTGAGAAGAGCCTGAGGCGACACAATTTGGGGTCGAGCTCGACGCGAGGTGCGAGCGCGGCGCGTGGCAGCACGCTCGCGTCGCCGACCTCGAGCTTGCCGGCCGCGAACTCGAGCACCCGCGCGCCCCCGTGCGCGTCGGACGCGACCAAGGTTCCGGTGCCCCCGGCATACGCTGCGCGCCGGCGCAGGTGGTCGATGCCCGCGTCGAGATCACGCGCGCGAAACAGGAGCTCTTGCGCGTGAAAGCGCAGCGAGAGCTCGTCGCGCGAGAGGTCGCGGATCGCGATCACCGCGATCCCCTCGCTGTTCACGCCGCAGAGACAGCCCGCCGTGGTCGCGAGGGCCAGCTCGACGCTCGCGAAGCCGCCGGCGTCCGGCGCGCTGTGGCGCAGGATCACGAGTGACTCGAGCTCCCAGGGCAGGTCGAAGACGGCGGACAGGAGTGCGCCGCCGAAGAACGCCGCGCCGGCCACGCGCGTCTGCGCCTCGGCGAGGAGCAGAAGTGACTCGCGCGAGCGCGCCGCGTGCGCCATGCCTTCGATCCGTTCGCGCTGCCACGGCAGCTGGGTCTCGAGCGCGCGTGCACTCGCCCCGCCCACGCGCCGCTGGATCGCGCGCCGCGCGAGCCACGGCAGCGACGCGCGCAGTCGAGTGACTTCGGCGCGAATCACTTCCCCGAGCGCCGCGCCCTGAGCGCGGCCCTGCTCGATCGGCGCGCCGCCGGCGCGGACGATCGGGGTCATCGCGCCGGCGGTGGCGCGATCTGCAGCACTTCGTTGGCCGAGCCGGTGCGGTAGCCGTCGACGTCGAGCGCGACCCAGCGGAAGCCCGCGTCGTGCATGGCGCGCGAGATGGCGCGCAGTGCGTCCGGAGCGAACGCGCGCGGCATCTCCTCGCGGGCCAGCTCCACTCGCGCGAGGTCGCCGTGGTGCCGCACCCGCAGCTGCCGATAGCCGAGCGCGCGCAGCGCGTCCTCGGCCCGGTCGATCTGCGCGAGCTTCTCGGGAGTCACTTCCATTCCGTACGGCACGCGCGACGAGAGACATGCGGAGGCAGGCAGCTCCGCGGTCTCGAGCCCTGCGGCGGCGGAGAGCGCGCGGATCTCGAGCTTTCCGAGCCCGGCGTCGAGCAGCGGCGACAGCACGCGGTGCTCCTCCGCTGCGCGATGACCCGGCCGGAAGTCGCCCGTGTCGTCACGGTTGATTCCGTAGGCGACCGCGCCGAAGCCGCGCCGGGCACGCAGTGTCTCGAGCAGATCGAAGAGCTCCGTCTTGCAGAAGTAGCAGCGGTCGGGCGCATTGCGCGCATACTCGGCTCGCTCGTGCTCGTGTGAGTCGATCCATTCGTGGCGGAAGCCGATCTTGCCCGCGACCCGCGCGGCCATCTCGCGGTGACTCCGCGGGTACGACGGCGAGATCGCGGTGACTGCAAGCGCCCGAGCGCCGAGCGCGCGATGTGCCGCCCACGCGAGGTAGGCCGAGTCGACGCCGCCCGAATACGCGACGACGACGGAGTCGTACGCCGCGAGTCGCGCCAACAGCGCCGCTTCTTTGTCGCGCGCGTCGTCGGTGGCGCGCGAGGCGTGAGTGTTCATCGACACGCGGCCAGGGTACGGACGCGCTCGTTCGCGTGTCAATGACAGAGGCCGATCCGCGGCTATCCTCGCGGCCATGTCGAAGCTGCGCGTCGGAATCGTATTTGGTGGCCGCTCGACGGAGCACGAGGTCTCCGTCGCGTCGGCCGCCGCGATCCTTCACGCGCTCGACCCGTCGCGCTACGAGCCGGTACTGATCGGTGTAGCCCACGACGGCGCGTGGCACGTTGCCGAGGGCGAATCGCGGCTCACCCCCGCAGAGGTGATCGGCAATCCGAAGGCGCGTACCAGCTTCGCGGGTCTGCGCGCGGGGCTCGAGCTACTGCGCCGCGACGACGCGCGCCCCGCGCTGGCGGAGAAACTCGACGTCGTCTTCCCGATCATTCACGGGCGCGGCGGCGAGGACGGCTCACTTCAGGGCCTGCTGGAGCTCGCGGCCATTCCGTATGTCGGCTGCGGCGTGCTCGCGACCGCGTTGTGCATGGACAAGGCGCTGACCAAGGCGGTGCTGCGCGACGCGGGCGTGCCCGTGGTGCCGTGCCGCGAGATCTCGCGCCACGAAGCGCTGCTCTCGACGTCGGCCTTCGAGGACGCCATCGAGGAAGTGTTTCCCTACCCGTTGTTCGTGAAGCCGACGAATACGGGCTCCTCGGTGGGCGTGCAGAAGGTGCGCACGCGCTCGCATCTGCACCACGCGATCAAGGAGGCCGCGCGCTACGACCACGACGTGCTCATCGAGCCCGGCGTCGAGGCGCGCGAGATCGAGTGCGCGGTGCTCGGCGGCCACGCGCCGCAGGCGTCGCAGCTCGGCGAGGTCCGCTACACCGCAGAGTTCTACGATTACGAAGCGAAGTACGCGAGCGACGCGACGGAGCTGTTGATCCCCGCGGACGTGACTCCCGCTCAGACCGAGGAGATGCGCGCGTACTCACTCACCGCGTTCGGCGCGCTCAAGTGCTGGGGCATGGCGCGGGTCGACTTCTTCCTGGAGAAGCGCACCGGCCGGGTGCTCTTGAACGAGCTGAACACGCTGCCCGGCTTCACCGACGCCAGCATGTACCCGAAGCTCTGGGAGGCGTCGGGGATCGCGCTGCCGGAGCTCGTCGATCGCCTGATCGAGCTCGCGCTCGAGCGGCAGCGCGAGACCGCGTCGCTCGAGATCCGCTTCAGCAAGTAGCTACGAGCTGAAGAAGCGAATCAGCTCGAGCTCCATCGCGGCGGCGTCGCTGTAGCCGAGCTCGATCAGCTCGGCTGCGTACTCGCCGTCGAAGAGCAGATAGCTCATCAGGTCGGCCTCGTTCTCGGGCGAGCCGCGAGTCATTGCACCGAATGCGAGCTGACCCAAGAGACTCCGGTCCGGCTGTGACTTCGCGCGCGCGACGTGGCGCGCCGCGATCATGCCGATGTCTCGGCTCGGCCGAATCAGACAGTCCTCGACCACGCCGAAGCCGAGCCCGCGCTCCTTCTTCACCTGCACGTTGACGCGCTCGAGATACTCCTCGCCGTACAGCTCGAGCCCCGCGCGCAGGATGCGATTCACGACGCGCATCTGACCCAGGTCGTACTCGAGGCGATCGATCAGGAGCGTGTCGAGGATCTTGCCGAACAGGAACCCGGCCGAGTGCATGAGATCGATGCGCTCCGCGGCGAGCGGGTCGTCCAGCGTCGGCGGACGCCCGTGGCGCAGACCGACCACCAGCACGCGGTTCGAGCCGAGCCGGAGCGCGGGTGCGAGCGGCGTCTGCTGGCGCAGGCTGCCGTCGCAGTAGAACGTCCCACCGATGCGCACCGTCGGGAACAGGAACGGAATCGCTGCCGACGCGAGCGCGTGCTCCGGCCCCATGCGCGCGGGCTTGGCGACGTGCAGCACGTCGTTGGTCCACGTCGGAACTTCGCGGTCGCGGTGGTCGACGAACGTGACCGTGCGGCCGGTCGCGACTTCCGTCGTGCTGACGCAGACCGCCGAGAAGAGGCCCGAGCGCCGGTTGCGCCGCAGCCGCCGCCAGGGAATGCCTTCGACGACCAGGCGCTCGAGTGGCGCGGTGTTCAAGAGCCCGTGGACTCGAGAGCGACCGGCTGCGGCGCCGATCGAGCTACCGGTCACGAAGCCGAGCAGTGACTTCGCGAAGCTCCACGCGTCCCCTACACCGAACTGGTACACGCGCGAGAAGGACATGTTGCGCCAGACTTCGACCAGGTTGCGCACGCCCGACTGGGGATCGTCGGCCAGCGCGGCGAGATAGCAGGAGTGCACCGCGCCGACGCTGGTGCCGGAGTAGACGTCGAAGCGCGGAATGAAGCCGAGGCGCGTCGGGAGGTCGCCGAGCACGAAGCGCAGCACGCCGGCCTCGTACGCGCCGCGCGCGCCACCGCCCGACAGCACGATCGCTCGGCGAACGTCGTCGCGACGGGGCTCGAGTGGCAACGCAGTGTCTGAGCTCGGGCCGTCCACTACTTACAAGGTCGGCAGCGAGACACGAGACACTGAGTGACGCGCGCGAAATAGAAAGCCCGGGCCGGAACCTCGCACTGCGCGAGGGGAGGGGTTTCCGGCCCGGGCACTCCCATGCCCGAAGCAACAAGCTCCGGACAGGCTCCTGGCGGAGCAAGCGACATGCCAAGCGCAGTCGCGCGCGCAGCTTCGCGGTCAGCATGCGGGCTCGTCGTCGGAAGACGACGCGGCGAGGTCACGTGAGCCCGAACACCAACGCGCAAGCGCAGGATGAGGGGTGCGCAACACGACGCCGAATTGCGGCCCTCGGTGACGCGTTGCGGCCGCCGAACGCGTTAGAATCCCGCACATGCGCAAGTGGTTCATCGTCTCTGCAGTCGGTCGCGATCGGCCGGGCATCGTCGCCGATCTCGCGCAGCTCGTGTATGACTGCGAAGCCAATCTCGAAGACTCGCGCATGACGCTGCTCGGCAACGAGTTCGCGTCGATCCTGTTGTGCTCGGGCGGCGCGCCGGAGCTCGAGCAGCGACTCTCGGCGGGCGCGCGCAGACTCGAGTGGGAGAACCGGCTGACCGTCTTCATTCGGCCGCTCGAAGGTCAGCCGCGCCCCGCGGTTCCGGCGCCGGGCACGCGACTCTTCCGCGTCGAGACACAGGGCATGGATCGCGCGGGAATCGTGGCGCGCATCTGCCGGACGCTCGCGGATCACCGGGTGAACATCGCCGACCTGCAATCGCGGTCGCTGCCGTCGCCGTCGGGCTCGCCCGTGTACCGCATGAGCGTGCTCGCCGAGGTGCCGGACAGTCTCGATCCGCGCGTGCTCGAGAAGGCGCTCGAAGAGCGCGGGGCCGAGCTCGGGGTCGAAGTCACTCTCGCTCCGGCCTGAGACCGGCGTTCCTGCCCACGTGTCGCCCGCGACCGCTGGTCACGTGATCGTCGTCGGAGCGGGCCTGGCCGGCCTCGCGGCCGCGCAGCGCCTCGCGTCGGTGGGCTTCGCGGTCACGGTGCTCGAGGCGCGCGAGCGTGCGGGCGGAAAGCATGCGCTCGAGTCACTCGCGGGCCTCGAGTACGAGCCCTGGCCCGGATGGCTGCCGCGCAGCGCGCCGGCGTTCGTCGAGCTGGTGGCGGAGCTCGGGCTCGGCGCGCAAGTCCGGCGCGAGCCGATCCTCGAGGTCGCGAGCCTGCGGGACGGCCGACTCCGTTCGGTGTCACTCGCGACGCGCGCGGCTCTGCGCGGCTCGGCACTCGCGCCGTTCCGCATACGGCGCTTCGCGGTACTGGCGAGCTGGCTCGGCGGCGCGCTCGATCCCGACGCGCCCTGGCGCGACACGCGGCTCGACGACCGCAGCGCCGCGGACTTCTGCCAGGTGTATCTCGGCCGGCGCGCGCGCGACGAGCTCGTGGCGCCGCTCTTCGCGAGCTGCTTCGGCATCTGCGCGCGCGACGCGAGTCGGCAGCTCTTCTTCGCGCTGCTCGACTCGGCCGGGAGCCCGGCGCTCGACACACTCTCGGGCGCAGGCCGGCTGGCGGAGGCACTCGCGTCGCGACTCACCGACCTGCGCACGAGCCGGCGCGTCGACGCCGTCGACCCCGACGGCCGCGGCGTGCGCTGCGCCGACGGCAGCGCGCTGCGTGGGGACGCCGTGCTGCTCGCCGTCGCGTCGCACGAGGCGACGCGCCTGCTCGGCTCGCGCAGCCCGCGCTGCGACGCGGCGTTCGGCGCGCTCGGCGAAGAATCGGGCCTCGTCCTGGCGGCAGTGACACAGGAAGGCGTAGGCCTTTGCGAGCGCGAGCTCTGGTTCCCGGCGCGCGAGGGCGGTGAGCTCGCGGCGATCTCCGTGCGCCAGCCGCGCCTGCTGCAGCTCGTCGCCCGGAGTGACCTGGCGCGGCGCCACGGCCGGCGACCCGACGTCGAGCTGACTCACTTCCTGCTCGAGTCCGCGGAGCGCGCGCTGCCCGGCCTGTCAAGCCAGCTCGCGGCGACCCGACTGCACCGCTTCCCGCGCGGTCGCCCCGCGTTCGGGGTCGGTCACTACCGCGCGCTCGCGAAGCTCGGAGTCACTTGCGCGGGCGATTGGTGCGTCGCCCCGCACGTCGAGGGCGAGCTCACCTCGGGGCTGGGCGCCGCGCGCTCGGTCGCGGCGCGGCTGCGCGCTTCGAGCTAGTCCGCGAGGGTCGCGACGGTCACGCCATTCCCGCCCTCGCGGGGACCGCCGGGCTCGAACTTCTCTACCCCGGGAATTGCGCGCAGCCAGGCGCGGATCGCATCGCGCAGCGCGCCGGTTCCGTGGCCGTGAATGAAAGTGACTCGTCCGCCGCCGCGCCCGAGCAGCCGCTGCAATGCGGCATCGGCGCGCTCGAGCGCCTCGTCGACGCGCAGCCCGCGCAGGTCGCAGTCGAGCTTCGCGGGCGCGTCGTCGCTCTCGCGCTGCAGTGACACGTACCCGCTCGGGCGCGCCTTGGGCGCGTCCGGTCCGAGCACGCGCAGCACCCGCTCGCGCGCCACTACCGTGCGCGCGGCGCCGACGCGCACCGCGATCCGGCCGCGCTTGTCCGGCGCTTCGAGCACGACCGCGATCGGGCGCACGCCCGCGAGCTCGATGCGCGCGCCGGCGACGAGCGCAGAGTCAGACACGGCGGCGCGCGGCAGCTCGGTCTCTGGCTCCGCGTGCGCGATCTCCACGGCTTGGGTGCGCTCGCGAATGCGCGAGAGCTCCGCCTGCGCGCGATTCGCCGCTGGGCCCGGCGACGTGTCGCCGCGCTGCAGACCGCGGACCACGTGCGCGATCTCGGCGCGTGCGCGCGTGAATGCGGACTCGAGGTCCGCCTTCATGGCCGCCAGCGCCTGCTCGCGTGCGCCCCGCAGTGCCGCGAGCCGTGTCTCGTACGCCGAGCGCGCGGCCTCCGACTCCTCGCGCATGCGCAAGGCGAGACGTCGCTCGGCCTCGAGCTCCTGACGCAGCTCCGAAAGACCGCGAGTGAGTGCCTCGAGCCGCGAGTCCTCGCGGTCCATGAGCTCGCGCGCGCGCTCGACCACCGCCTCGTCGAGCCCCATTCGCTGCGCCGCCCACATCGCCCCGCTCGAGCCCGGCTGCCCGACGTGAATACGGAACGTCGGCAGAAGCGTGTCGGGATCGAACTCCGCGCTCGCGTTCGCGAAGCGCGGATCGGAGCCCGCGACCTCCTTCAGGCGGTTGAAGTGAGTCGTCGCGAGCACGAGCGCGCCGCGCTGGACCAGCGCCTCGAGGATCGCCTGCGCGAGCGCCGCGCCTTCGCCCGGCTCCGTGCCCTCGCCGATCTCGTCCGCGATCACGAGTGACTGCGGATCCGCCTGCGCGACGATCGCGGCCAGGTTTGCCATGCGCGCCGAGAAGGTCGAGAGACCGGCGCGCAGGTCCTGCTCGTCGCCGATCTCCGCGAACACCGCGTCGACGAGCGGCAGCGCGCTGCCCTCGTCACAGGCGACGTGCAGGCCCGCGCGCAGCGACAGCACGGCGAGACCGACCGCCTTGGCCGCGACTGTCTTCCCGCCCGCGTTCGGTCCCGAGATCACGAGGCAGCGCGCGCCGTCGACGAGGGCGATGTCGTTGGGCACGACGTCCTCGGGCGCGAGCCCCGCTTCGAGCAACAGGAGCGGATGCCGCAGCCCGCGCAGGTCAAGCGTGCCGTCACTCGCTATGCGCGCCTCGCGCGCGCCCGCGCGGCGCGAGAGTCGGCCGCGCGCGAACGCCGCGTCGAGCGCCTCCAGAGTCACGCCCTGCGCTTCGAGCTCGGCTGCGCGCTCGCGCGCCTGCTGGCACAGCTCGGCTAGCAGTCGCTCGATCTCGCGCGTAACTTCGGTCTGCGCAATGCGCAGGCGGTTGCCCGCCTCGACCACGTCCTCGGGCTCAATGAAGACCGTCGTCCCGCTCGATGAGACGTCGTGCACGATGCCTCGGACCCGCTTTTGCGCCTCGGCGCGAATGGGCAGAACCGGGCGGTTCTCGCGAAACGTGGCGTAGGAGTCTTGGAGATGGGTCTGCACGTCGGGGTCGCGGAGGTGTCGCGCCATCTGGCGCTCGATCTCCGCCTCGAGCTCGCGCACGCGCCGTCGCTTCTGGCGCAGCTCGGGGCTCGCGTCGTCGCGGATCTCGCCCGCCGGGGTCACGATTGCCGCGAGCGCGCGCTCGAGCGCGCGCAGCTCGGGCAGAGTCTCGGCCAGCGCGGCCAGGCGCGGCGCAGGCTCCACGCTGCCCGCGAGCGACACACGAATGCGTCGCGCGGCGTCGAGCGTCGTCAGCAGGAGACCGAGCTCGCGGGCTTGGAGCGTGCGGCCTCGCGCGAGCTCGACGAGCGCCGCGCGCAGGTCCGCGACGCCGCCGAAGGGCAGCTCACTCCCGGCGTCGACGAGCCGCCGCGCTTCCGTGGTGAGCGCGAGCTGCTCCCGTACACCAGCATGTGTCGGGGGGAACGCGAGCGCGCGCAGCGCCTCGGCTCCGCGCTCGGTCGCCGCCTGCGCGGCGAGCAGCTCCAGAAGGCGCGGCCACTCGAGGCGCGCGAGCGTCGCTGCGCTGGCTCGGAACGTCACGGGACGGGATTGTAGATGGCCGACGAGACTCCGACCCCTCGCCGTCCAGTCACCGAGGCGCAGAACCCGCGCACGACGGACCTCGATCGGCTGCCGGTCGGCGAGCTCGTGCGGCGAATCCTCGACGAGGACGCCGGGGTCAGCGCCGCGGTGCGCGCCGCCCGCCCGGCGATCGAGTTGGCCTGTCTCGCGCTGGTCGAGGCGCTCGACGCCGGCGGGCGCTGGTTCAACGTGGGAGCGGGCACGAGCGGCCGCATCGGCGCGCTCGACGCCGCGGAGATTCCGCCGACGTTCGGGCTCGAGCCCGAGCGCGTGCAGGCGCTCATCGCTGGCGGGCCGGCCGCGCTCTCGGGTCCGGTCGAGGGCGCGGAAGACGACCAGGCTGCCGCGGCGCGCGAGCTCGACAAGCTGGGCGTCGGCCCGAGCGACGCCGTGGTCGCGCTCTCGGCGAGCGGCCGCACTCCGTTCGCGATCGCGGCGCTCGAGCACGCGCGTCGCCGCGGCGCGCGCGCGATCGCGATCACCTGCGCGCCCGACTCACCGCTCGCGAAACACGCGGAGATCGCGATCGTCGCGATCGTCGGACCGGAAGTGATCGCCGGCTCGACGCGCATGAAGGGCGGGCTCGCGCAGAAGATGATCCTGCACACGCTCTCGACAGCGGTGATGGTGCGGCTCGGTCGCGTGCACGGGAATTTGATGACCGGGCTGCGCGCGGTGAACTCGAAGCTGCACGAGCGCGGCGTGCGCATCCTGTGCGAGCTCGCGAACGTCGACCGCGAGCGCGCGGCGAAGGCGCTCGAGCGCGCGGGCGGCTCCGTCGAGAGAGCGCTCGAAGCTCTCAAGAAGAAGTGAGTCGCTACAGACTGCCTTCCAGCGGCGGAGCAGCGTTGAAGGTGTACGAGGCGACGACGCCGTTGGGGTCGAAGCGCACGACCAGGTCGCGGGTCTCGGTGGTGCCGATCAGCTTGTAGCGGTAGTGGCCGTAGGTCCAGGTGCGGCGGCCGTCCTCGAGTCCGGTTCGCCAGGGCACGCCGAACATCTGGTGTATCTCGTCGCGCGTCGTCTTGCCGATCGCGATCTGGCCGACCTGGTCCACCGGAAAGTCTCTGCCGACCGTGAGACATGCGCTGAGCACCGCGACCAGGACGGCGCAGCCAGTGACTCGCGCGATCGCGGCGACTTGCATCGACGGTTACTCCTGCTTCTCGCCGCTGGTCGGCGGAGCCTGCGCGGGCTCGGCTTCGGGCTCGGGCAGCGGTCGGTCGGCCCAGATCAGGACGTTGTCGAGGCCGGCGACGTTGTTGGAGTCGCCGCGCACCAGGACGCGGACCGAGCGCGGGAAGCTCAGTTGCGCGGTGCCTTCGTGGACGGTCTTCCCGTCGACGGTTGCGCGCAGCGTCCGCTTCTCGAAGTCGAAGTCGAAGGTGAAGTGCATCGGCTTCCCCTGGACGAACTTCGCGATCGGTCGCGGTGAAGGATTCTCGAGGATGTGAGTTGGATCGGTGAACCCGATCTGGCTTCCCGACATGAGTCCGAACGCGTACGCCTCCTGGATGTCGAGAAAGATCACGACGGGCATGCCCTCGGTCAGCGCCGCAGTCACCTGCTGCGCGCACAGGTCGAGCTCGACGTGATAGTGGGAGTAGGCGTCCGCGCCGAGCAAGGAGAACTCGAGACTCTCGTTTCCCTGCGTCCCCGACGAGGCGGAGAGCTGCGCCGGCTGCTTGCTGAGGCCGCAGAGGTTCGCCACGACCGCAGGGTGACCGGAGAAGATCTCCGACGGCAGCTTCCTCGGGAACGGATGCTCCGAGCCCTCCGCCGTCTTCACTCCCGCGCCGGGTGTCTGCTCGGGCGAGGAGAAGTCGACGTCGTAGAGCACGACCGCGCCCTTGGGGACGCGCGGCGCGGGACAGCCGCACAGACCGAGACACAGCGCGACGAACGCGTACCGAGCGAGACGTTGCATGGCGCTCAGGTGATGATCTTCCGCACCGACGCGGTGTCGGGCACGACGATGCGCGACGCTTCGGAGCGCTGGATCTCGCGCGCTTCTTCGATCATCTCCTCGACCGCGCGGCCGACGGCCTCGGGGAACTTCGCGATCGCCTCCTGCAGAGTCTTCGCCTCGATCAGCGCAGAGACCGGCACCGGGCCCACCTGCGACATCAGCTGTGTCTGCGCGATCCAGCGCGGCTCGCGTGCGGGATCGGGCTCACCCGACGGCAGGATCGGAACGAGGCGTCGCAGCGAAGCCACCTTCAGGTCCGTGTAGCTCTCTTCGCGGTAGAGATTGTTGACGTCGACCGTGAGATCGCCGACGACGCGCCGCGTGTCGCTCATGACAGGGCCCTTTCTCTGCGGGGGGCGGGAAGTGTACCGCGTCGCGGCACATCGACTAGGATCCGTTCGAAG
>Ga0326730_1000288_pt1 | contig 14554 bp, 17 predicted proteins | sample MHFSIPfraction_3_FD_207740 | JGI IMG/M metagenome (GOLD analysis project Ga0326730, IMG submission 207740) | Lab enriched peat soil microbial communities from Michigan Hollow, Ithaca, NY, United States - MHF7AN SIP fraction | ecosystem: Environmental > Terrestrial > Soil > Wetlands > Peat...
TGGCGGCCCGGAGCAGCCGGGCCGTCAGGGCGGGGTCGCGTTCGATGATGCCGGCGACATCGCTGGCCCCGGAGCGCTCGTCGTCGAGCACCCGGTGCAGCTGAAAGACCACGGTCGGCAGGGTGGGCAGGTTATCGCCCTTGGCCAGCAGGTCCCGCATCCCGTTGATGATATACGGCACTCCATTGCCTCCCTGGGAACCGAGCCCGTCCTGGACCCGTGGCATCTCAAGGTATCGGCAAGCGCCACCGATACTTCAGCCATGTCCAGGGCAGCCTTGTCATGATCGCGATTATCGGTCTGCTGGTGGTGCTGGGCGCGGTGGCGGGGGGATTCACCATCGCCGGCGGCCACCTGCCCGCGCTGTTTCACGTCTCCGAGATCATCGTGATCGGCGGGGTGGCCTTCGGCACGGTGCTGATCTCCACCCCCGGACCGATCCTCAAATCCATGGGGGCCAAGCTGGGCGGGGTGTTCAAGGGCAACCGGTTCACCAAGGTGGTCTATCTCGACGCCCTGAAGATGCTCTACGAGCTGTTCCAGATCGCCCGCAAGGACGGGCTGGTGGCGATCGAGACCCACATCGAGGACCCCGAAAAGAGCACCATCTTCAAGAAGTACCCCAGGGTGCTGCACGAGCATCACGCGATGGAGTTCCTGTGCGACTCCCTCCGGCTGGTGCTGGTGGGCAGCGTTCCCCCGCACGATCTCGACGCCCTGATGGACGGCGAGATGGATGTCCACCATGAGGAATCCGCCAGGCCGGCCACCGCGCTGCAGAAGGTGGGCGACGCGCTCCCCGGCATCGGCATCGTGGCCGCGGTGCTGGGCATCGTGATCACCATGGGCTCGATTTCGGGCCCGGTGGAACAGATCGGCGAGCACGTTGCCGCGGCCCTCACCGGCACCTTCCTGGGCGTGCTCCTGGCCTACGGGTTCGTCAACCCGCTCTCCGCCGCCATCGAAGGGAGCAACTCCGAGGAGACCCGGTTCTTCGCCTTCCTCAAGTCGAGCGTCGTGGCCTTCTCCAAGGGCTTCGCCCCCATCGTCGCGGTCGAGTTCGCGCGGCGGGCGATCTACTCCACCGGCCGGCCGACCTTCCAGGAGATGGAAACCGCCTGCAAGCAGGCCGCGAAAGCGAAACAGTCGTGAACAAGGCCCGGGAACAGCCGATCATCATCATCAAGAAGCGGGCTCACGGGCACGGCCATCACGGCGGCGCGTGGAAGGTGGCGTTTGCCGACTTCATGACGGCGATGTTCGCCATGTTCCTGGTGCTCTGGCTGGTGAACCAGTCGAGCGACGTGAAGGCCGCGATCGCGGGTTACTTCCAGGACCCGCTCGGACGGGCCGGCGAGTTCGGCAGCTCCATCATGCCCGGCGAAGGCGCCCAGTCGCAGAGCCCGCGGATCATGTCACCCAAGCAGGTCATCGACCTCCGGCGTGACCGGATGCGGCAGGTGGCCGAGAAGATCAAGCAGGACATCCGGGAGGTGCCGGCGCTGTCGGAGCTGTCGGACAACGTCGAGATCGAGGTGACCAACGAGGGGCTGCGGATCCAGCTGCTGGAGGACTCTAGCGGGGTGTTCTTCGAAACCGGCAGCTCCACCCCCAAGCCCGCCGGGGCGCAGTTGCTCCGCTTCCTGGGCAAGAGCCTGAGCGCGCTGCCCAACGCCGTGGTGATCGAAGGCTTCACCGATGCCCGGCCCTACACCCGGCCGGACGGCTATTCCAACTGGGAGCTCAGCGTCGACCGGGCCAACATGGCGCGTCGAATCATGCAGACCGGCGGTCTCAGCGCGGCGCAGGTGCAGCAGGTGCGCGGCTGGGCTGACCGCAAGCTGCGCGACCCGGGGCATCCCTTCGCCGACGCCAACCGGCGGGTGACGGTCACCATGCTGCTGCCGCAGGCGGCGACCGACTCGCTCGCCGGAGTCACGACGGTCAAAACGGACAGCCTGTCGGCGGGCATGTCGCCGCCCCCCGGAGACCCGCTGAGCGCCGACAGTGGCCACGCCCTGGCGAGCCCGCCATGACCGTGCAGGTCAGCAGCGTCCTCCTGGTCGATGACGACCCGACTACGCTGGCCCACTTCCGGCATGTGCTGGAGCACGAGCCGGCGCTGCGCGTTGCAACCGCCACCAACGGCCGCGAAGGTCTTGCCCTCACCCGGGAGTTGCGCCCCGACCTGATCGTCTCCGACTACCAGATGCCGGAGATGAACGGCTTCGAGTTCTGCCGCCAGGTGAAGGCCGACCCGGAGCTGGCGGGATGCCTCTTCGTGGTGCTGAGCGGGTTCAGCGATACCGCGCTCAAGGTCCGCGGGCTCAATCTCGGCGTGGACGACTACCTCACCAAGCCGATCGAGGTCCCCGAGCTCATCGCCAGGGTGCGGGCCAGCCTCCGGCTCAAGCGGCTGCAGGACCAGCTCCGGGGAGACCGGGACGAGGTCCAGCAGCTGCACGTCGAGCTTGAGCGCAGCTTCGACCAGCTGCTGCACCTGTTGATTCACCTGGTGGATTTGGGGCTCCCCGGTGCCGCCGAACGGGGCATCGGGCTCGCCGACCTCACCGCCAAGCTGTCCGAGCGGTTTGACATCCCGTTTGAGCTGCTGGGCGACCTCCGGGTGGCCGCCCGGCTGCACGAGATCGGCCAGGTGGTGGACGCGGCGCATCACACGCCGGGCGCCCCCGACTTGCCCACCTGGCACCACGCCGTGGTCGCAGCGGCGTTGCTGGAGCAGGTGGAACGCCTGAAGGGACCGGCGGAGCTTATCCGGTGGACCTCGGAGAACTGGGATGGCACGGGCCAGCCCGATCATCTGGTTTCCGGGCAGATTCCGCTCCGCTCCCGGCTGCTCCGGGTGGCCGGTGACTTCCTGCACCACGTGGGCGGCACGCGCCGCCTGGCGGCCCGGACGCCTGAACAGGCGATCGAGCTCCTCAAGAGCCACTCCGGCACCTGGTATGACCCGCTGGCGCTGGTCTATCTCGAGTCGGTAGTGCTGGATCGGCCGCGGGAGGAGTGGGAGTCCACCCGGGTGCCGGTGGGGGTGGACCAGCTCCGGACGGGCATGGTGCTGGCAGCCGACCTGAGCACCAGCGGCGGGGTGAAGCTCCTGGCCAAGGGAGCCACCATCAGCGAGAGCGTGCTGCAGGTGATCCAGCGGCGCCATGCCGCCGATCCGATCATCGATGCGGTCTGGGTGACGAAGTAGTCCCCGCCCTAGGGCATCTTTCCGTTCCGCGTTCCGCGTTCCGAGTTCCGCGTTGGTCCTGCGCGCGTGCTGGGTGACAGTTTCACAGAACGGGGAACGTGGAACGCGGAACGGGGAACGCGCATTGCGCGGAGACCGATCCGTCAGGTAACCTTCCGGCATCTCTCCGGGAGAGTTAGAGCGTGAGCGCGCCAGTGCTGCAGGGCATCACGTTGTCCCCCCACTATGAAGAACTCCTGATCCGGGCGGACCGCGCCGCGGTCATCGCCACCCTCGCACGCGGTATGGCGCACGATCTGCGCGGACCGCTGCAGACCCTGACGCTCATGGTGGATCCGCATGCCGACCTGCTCTCCGGACCGGAGGCCTATCGGCTGCGCGGCGCGGTGACGACCGCGGTGCAGCACCTCACCGATACCATTTCCCGGTTCAGCCAGGTCTACGCTCCGGTGGAGAGCGAGCCGACTCCGCTCATCGTGGACGATCTGCTGGGCTACGTCTCGGACCTGCAGCGTTACCAGCGTGGCCTGCCCGCGGCCGAGGTGGAGGTCCAGGTCCCGTCGGGTCTGCCGCCGGTCCGGGCCGTCGAGGCCCATCTTCGGCATATGCTGCTCAGCCTGGTGATCAACGCCAAGCAGGCGCTGGCCGGCCGGACCGATGGCCTGATCGTCCTGGCGGCCCAACAGGCGGGCGCCGAGGTCCGCCTGACGGTGGAAGACAACGGCCCGGGCCTCCCGCCGGACGAGCGCATCCGGGCGTTCGAGCCCTTCCATACCTCACATGAGGGGAGTCTGGGGATCGGCCTGACGGTGGCGCGCTGGCTGGCCCAGCGGCAGGGCGCCACGGTGATGCTGGAGCCGGCCGCGCCGGGTGGCCTGCGGGCGGTCGTGGCGATGCAGGCGTGGCGCAGGGGCTAGGCGGACGAGGCGGGCGAGGCGGGCGAGGCGGGCGAGGCGGGCGAGGCGGGCGGGACGGTAAACCAGCAACACGGCGGTGTCGAGGAGTTACCTCGAACCCGTCGCTCGTATTGTTTTCCGCCCTGCCCGCCCCGCCCGCTCTGTCCGCCTATTTCGGCTGGATCTTGAGCGGAATCTGCTCCACCCACTCGGTGCCCGAGGACCGCGCGTTGGCCCGGCGATTCTCTTCGGCGATACGGGAGACCAGCTCCTCGCGCTGGATGTTGACACTGACAGGCGCCTCGATGCCGATCCTGGCGCCGCGTCGATCGCTCGACAGCACCACGATCCGGATCCCTCCGTCGAGGATGATCGCCTCTCCCTGGCGACGATTAAGAATCAGCACGTCCGCTCCCGCCTTCCGTCCGCGTCGTCCATCTACCCGACCATCGCGATCACATCCTTGATCATATCGTCGGCGACCGTCACCAGCCGGGCCGCGGCGGCGTAGGCGTTCTGCTGGCCGATCAGCGCCGTCAACTCCTCGTCCACCGATACTCCGCTCACCGCCTGGCGCTGCGCGTCGGCGTTACTGGTGACGGCGTCCTGGGCCTCGTGCCGTCCGGTGACGTCCTGCAGCGCCACCGCGACCTCCGAGACCAGCTCCTGGTAACCCGCGCCGAGCGTCTGGCCTCCGAAGCTCGCTACCCCGGTGGTACGGAGGGCGGCGATGGCGAGGGCGTTGCTGTTGTCGCCCGCGGCACCGCTCCGGCCGGCCGCGATATTGTCGGTCGTCAAAGACACCGCCTGCGAGACCGCCATGGAATCCATGGTGAGCCCGGCGGGGTCGAAGAAGTCCACGTTGGTGCCGCCGGTGAGCGTCCGTCCGCCCCGGTGGATGCTGTTGACCTCGGTCACAATCCCCTTCACCAGCGCATTCAGCTTGTCACGCACCGCCGGCAGCGTGGTTTGCGAAAGCTCGACCAGCGCCTGCAGGCTGCCGCTCTTGAGGCTGATCGGACCCGCGCCTCCCGCCACCGAGACGGAGACCCGTCCCCCGGCCTCGTCCCGCACCTCGAGCTTCGCGGCCTGGCCGCCATCGACCAGGAGCGCGTCGCCCGCGGCGACCCCGATGGTGCCGTCGGTCCGTTCGAGCACTCGGACCCCGGCGAGCGAGGAGAGCCGGTCGAGCAGCTGGTCGCGCTTGTCCTTGACGTCCGGCGATTCCCGCAAGCCGCCCGAGGCAGTGCGGATCTGCACGTTGAGGTCGGCGACCTGCTGGCTGATCTGGTTGATCTCGTCGACCGCGCCTTCCATGCGGGCGCGGACGTCTCCGGAGATGCTGCCCAGACGCTGGTCGATCTGCCTGAACTGCTGCACCAGATTCTGGGCCGACTGGCGAGCCAGGGTCCGCGGAGTGCGGCCGGAAGGATCGTTGGCCAGGTCGCCGAAGGCAGCGAAGAGGCCATCGAGCCCGGCGGCCAGTCCGGCGGAGCTCGGCTCGCCGAAGATGTCCTCGACCTGGCCCAGGGTATCCTTGAGCGTGGCGAAGCGGCCGAGGTCGCCGTTTTCCCGGCGGTAGTTCTGGTCCAGGAAGCCGTCGCGCAGGCGCTCGATCCCCGCGGCGGTCACGCCCCGGCCCACCTGGCCGATCGGCGTCTGCAGCGGAACCTCCGCCGTCAGCGCCAGCCGCTGCCGGGTGTACCCCTCGGTGCTGGCGTTCGCGATGTTATGGCCGGTGGTATCTACCGCGCGCTGATGGGTCAGCAGCGCGGAGCGCGCAATGCTTAGCAGACTGGTGAGGCTCATCGTCAGGCCGTCCGGTTGAGGATGAGCCCGCTGCGGGGCGCCGACTCGGCCACGCCCTCGTTCCGCTGGTAGCTCGGCGCCGGGTCGGAGGCCATGGAGAAGAGCCGCTGCAGGAAGGCGTCTCCCGCCTCCAGTGCCCGCCTCAGGATATGCTGGTTGATCGCCACTTCCTGGGCCGTGGCCAGGGCGGCGCGCTTGACCTTGCCGCGCGCGGCCTCCAGCTCGGGCGGCAGGATTCCGCCGAACATCGCCTCGAGCTTCTCGAGCGGGGTCGGCTCGCTGCCGCTGATGAGCGCGGTGAGCGCCCCCCGGCGCCGCCGGGCTTCGTCCAGGGTAAGCAGTGTACGCCCCATGGCGTGGATGCTCGCCTCGACCAGCTCGGCATCGTCGGTGGCCACCCCGGCACGCTGCCGGAGCAGCGCCTGGCGCAGCTCCTCGATGACGTTGGCTTCGTACAGGAGCGCCTGGGCCAGGTCCCCCATCCTGAGGGCGGACGCCGGCTCGGTCGCGATGAACTCCTGGTGCCCGTAGGGCATTTCTCGGCCTCCTAGGGCCGGCTGCCCTCGTCGGGCAGCCGGCGGCTCAGCTGGCGGTACAGCGCCTCACCCAGCCCGCCCCGCGAGCGCCCGGCGTACAGATCGGCGACGCGGTCATCCAACATGCCCTGAAACAGGTCCTGGCCCGGCGTCTGGCTGAGGATGCCGTCCTGCGGCACCGTCTCGCGCATGGCCTTGAACAGCTCGGCGACGAACACGCCCTCGAGATCGTGCGCCGCCTTACGCAGTTTGGTGTGGGCGGCATCCGGTGCAGACCCATGGTTCGGCGTTGGTGCGGCCAAGGCATGCCTTGGCATTGGTGCGGCCAAGGCATGCCTTGGCCCTACCCGTCCGATTGGATCGCTCATCTGACCACCACCTCGGCCCCGATCGCCCCGACCTCGCGGAGCGCCGAGAACATCGCCGCGATCTCCTGCGGCTTGGCACCGGCGGCGTGCAGACCCGCGGCCACTTCCTGCACTGTGGCGCCTTCTCCCACCGCCAGCAGCCCGGCCGGTTCCTTCGTACTGGCGGTGCTGTCCGCCGGAGTCGGCGCCGCCGGCGGCGGACCACCAATCCTGAGGGTCATCCCCCGGTGGCTCACCGTTGCGGCCGCGACCCGGATGGTGCCGCCGCTCACGACCGTGCCGCTTCGCGCGTCGATCACCACTCGCGCATCGGGGACCATCCGGACCGGGAGGGTGTCCACCGAGGCGAGGAAGCCTACGAGGTTATCGGCCCCCCGCGTGCCCGGGTTGAGGGTGATCGATCCCGGATCGTCAACTTTCGCGACACTGCTGTCGCCCAGGCCGGTGTTGATGGCCTGGGCGATCCGCTGGGCCGCAGTCAGGCTGGGTCTCCGGAGCAGCAGGCGCGGCGTCAGGGCGGCGAGCTGTCCCGGATCGACCTCGAGCACCCCGCCATCAGGAATCCGGGCGCTGTTGCCCCGGCGGGCGGTGTAGCGCACATCCTCTTCGGGCACCATGATCGGACCCTGAGCAGTGGCGACCGGCGGCTGGTCCACGTCGGTCAGCAGCGGAGTGGTCCACAGCACGCCCCCGCGGAGACTGACCGCATCGCCGATCGAGCTCACCTGCACCTCGAAGCGGCCGCCGGCGCGGAGCCAGGGCGAGGCCTCCGCCGTGACGATCACCGCCGCGACGTTGCGCGGCCGGAGCCGCTCGGCCGGAACCTCGAGCCCGAACCGGCGCAAGGCGTTGGCGATGGAACGGACGGTCTGGGTGCCACCGTTGGCGCCACCGAAGGACTTGTCTCCGGTGCCATCGAGACCCATCACCAGTCCGTAGCCGATCAGGCGCCGGGGCACGTTGCCCACGCTGGTGACGAGGTCGCCGACTTTCTCGGTTGCCTGGGCCTGCGCGTGACCGGCCAACATCGCGCTCGCCGCCAGCAGCGCGAGAGCGACCAGGGCGGACAGGCGGACGGGCGGACGGGCGGACGGCTGTGCACGCGAGAGCGAATCCCGAGCTGCAGCGAGGTCGGGGACGGAGCAAAAGGACGAACCCGCGGGAAGTTCGTCCGCCGGTCCGCCGGTCCGCCGGTCCGCCTGCATGCGATCGCGCGAAGCCATGACTACCCTCACGGCCAAAAGATCGAGAGAATGCTGCCCAGAATGCCCTTCGCCGGTCCGATCTTCTTGCCCTTGTAGCTGATCACCGATTCGGCGATGCGGCTGGAATAGACGCTGTTGTCGGAGTTCACATCCTCGGGTCGCACCACGCCCTCGAGCTGGATCACCTGGTTGCGGCCGTCGACACCGACGGTCTTCTCACCCTTGAGGCGGGCCATGCCCGTCGGCTCAATGGAGACCACCCGTACGCTGATCGTGGCAGTGAGGCCCCCGGCCCGGTTGGCGACGCCGGTGGCCTTGGAATCGTTGTTGACCGCGCTCTCGAAGCCCTTCTGGGGCCCGATCTTCACCGCGTCGCCCACGTTCAGATTGAGCCCCATGTCCTGCGAGCGGCGCTTGCTGGCGTTCTCGGTCTGGCTCTCGCGCGAGTTCACCGCTTCGTCCACCACGATGGTGACGATGTCCCCCACCCGGAGCGGGCGCTTGTCGCTGAACCAGCCGGCGCGGCTTACGCTCGGCGCGGACTGCACCGCCGGCTGCGTCGCCGGCGCGGGGGCCGCGGTAGTGGAAGGCGCCGGCGGCGCGGCCTGGGCGGAGATTCGCCCGGCGGCGCCGGCCAGGAGCAGCAGCACGCTGCCGGTCGGGATCGGTCGCATCAGTTCATCCTCGCTACGCCGGGCGCGGTCGCGGTACCCGCCACCACGCCGATCCGGCCGCTGGTGCGCACCCGCACCGACTGGCCGACGGCGGCATCGTTGAGCGCAACGCCCTCTACCGCCACCGAGACATTGCCCTCGTTCCACAGCACCCGGACCGGCTTGCCGGCGGAGACCACCGGAGGCGGCCCGACGCGCCACCCCTCAAGCACCTCACCACCCGCCACGGGGCGCTTCACCACCCACCCCGGCGCGGTCGGGTTGACCGAGTCGCGGGCGGGAGGACCCCAGCAGAGCCGGGGCTCGACCCGCATGTCCTCGGGGCCGAGCACGGTGCCGGCAGGGAGCGCGCGGGTGGCAACGACCTGGGAGACAGTCCGGCCGGCGCGGAGCCGGATCCATGCGGAGGGGCCTTTGGCCGGCTCCACCAGCAGCGAGAACCAGCCGGCTTCGCCGCCGACGAGTCGGAAGGCAGAAGAATCGGGAACCTGGTCGAGCGACCCGGTGCCCCAGGACAGCACCAGACCGGCGGTCTCGACGCCCCACTCCCGGCCGATCGCCTGGGCCACCCGCGCGGCCAGCCGCGGCGGCACCTCGCCGGTCGAGGCCGACAGCCGGGCCTGCGCCTCGGACCGGAGCGGCATGACCAGCGAAGCGAGGGCGGAGAGCAGCACGATGCCTCTAGCGGATGAGGTCATTGGTGACCGTCTGGATCATCTCCTCGGCGGTCTTGATGGCCTTGGAGTTGACCTCGTAGGCGCGTTGCGCCGCGATCATGTCCACCATCTCCTGCACGATCTCGACATTCGAGGTCTCGAGCGCGCCCTGCACCACCTGGCCGAAGCCCTCGTCCATCGGTGCGCCGGTCATCGGATCGCCCGAGGCCGGCGTGGCCGCGTAGTTGTTCCCGCCCAGGCTCAGCAGGCCGCTGGGATTGGCGAAGCGGGTCAGCTCCAGCTGGCCCAGCTCCACCTGCTGTCCGCTGTTGCCGAGGATCGCGCTCACCACCCCGGTCGGTGAGATCGTGACCTGGGTAGCTTCGGGCGGAATGCTGATTTCCGGCTGCAGCGTGAACCCGGCGTGGGTTACGAGCGCTCCGGTATCCGCCGCGCGGGTAAAGGTCCCGTCGCGGGTGTAGCCGGTGTTGCCGTTGGGCATCTGGATCTGGAAGAAGCCGTCGCCTTCGATCGCGATATCGAAGGGATTATCGGTCGTCTCGAAGGTGCCCTGGGTCTGGATCCGCTGCACGTCCGCCAGCCGCACGCCGCGCCCGATCTGGATCGGGGCGAGTGTCTCGGTGCCCTGGTAGCGGACCAGCTGCGAGCCCTGCAGGGTCTCGTACAGCATGTCCTCGAAGTTGGCCCGGCTCCGCTTGAACGCGGTGGTGTTCACGTTCGCCAGGTTGTTGGCAATGGCGTCGATCCGCGTCTGCTGAGCCCTCATGCCGCTGGCCGAGGCTCTCAATCCGGGGTTCATTCAAGACTCCTTGTTCGTTCCGCGTTCCGCGTTCCGAGTTCCGCGTTGAAGTACCTGCATGCCACCCGTCGTCGATCCCGGTCGCCGTGTTCCGTGTGTCAAACGCGGAACGTGGAACGCGGAACTCGAAACGGATTACTCGACCTTCCCCACCTGGTTCACGACCGTCCCAAGCACGCTGTCCAGCGCCTTGAGCGAGTCCACGTTGGCGGCGTACGCCCGCTGGATGGTGACCAGGTCCACTGTGCCCTTGAGCGTGTCCTGGTTGCTGTCCTCGGTCTCGCCCTGCCGCACCACGGTGGTCGTGGTATCCACCGGCTGGGTCGGGGTGGAGGCGATGTAGCGTCCGGCGCCTTCCTTCATCAGCGTGGTGGTGTCCGCCACTGTTTCGATCCGGAGCCGGTCGAGCCGGCTCCCGTCGACCACCACATCGCCATCGGCCTGCACCTCGAGCGAGCCGTAGCGCAACGGGATCTGCACCGGCCCGTTCTGGCCCAGCAGCAGGTTGCCGTGCCGGTCGGCGAGCCGGTTGGCCCCGTCGAGCGCCAACGCGCCGCCGCGGGAGAGCCGTTCGCCCTGATCGGTCTGGAGCACGAAAAACCCGGGTCCCTCGAGGGCCACATCGAGCGGACGCCCGGTGGGCGTCATGGTGCCCTGGGAGAGATCGGTCCGAGTCACCGGAACGGGGAAGGTGGCGTCGCCGATGAGGCGGGCCGCCATCACGTCGGCCTTGAACCCTTCCGTGTCGCTGTTGGCCAGGTTGTTAGCCGTGAGCGCCTGAAGCCGGGTGTAGTAGCTCAGGGTCCGGGCGGTACTCTTGATCGCGTTGAGCCCCATCGTTCCTCGCAGGTATCGCCGATGCGTGCGTCGGCGGCGGCCAGCTGTGGGTTGCCTGGGGCGATCAAAAGCAATCGGTATGCCCCCCGGGCGCTTTGGGCTAAGCCAATGCCCCGTATGGGTTTCTGCGTTTGGCGAGGGCCTTTGCCGGGACGGCGGCCGGAACCGCCTGCTGCCGGGCCCGGAAAGAACTGCCCCGTCGGGCGGCAGGAGCGGTCGGCGCTTCCCCGAGTGCAACCCGGATCGCGTCCACCGAGAGCCCGTGCCGCCGGGCGAGGGCAGGCACCCGCTCGCCCTTCCGGGCGGCGGTGCAGATCTTCGCCTGGAGCTGGGAGGCAGGCCGGGTGAGCGCCGGGCCCTGCCTGACACTGGTTGGCGCCATCGCATGGGTTGGCGCTACGGGACTGGAACCACCCCTGGTGCGCGCCAACGCATGCGTTGGCGCTACATGCGCCCGCCTGCGCACCATGGCCACGAGCAGCACCAGCAGGAGGCCCGCGGTGGTGGCGAGCAGCAGATCGCCGACCTGGTCGGGGCTGGGCAGATCCCGCGCCGCTGCGAGCAGCACCGGCAGCGAGGGAGCCAGCGACAGCAGCACGAAGCCGGCGAGAAAGCCGATCAGCAGCCGGAAGATGCGGGGATTCACGCGACGTCCTCGGCGGGCGACATCCGCTGCCGCAACCGCTTGAGAGCCTGCGTCCGGATCTGCGAGACCCGGGACTCGGTTACGTGCAGCACCTCGGCGATCTGACGGAGGTTGAGCTCTTCGTAGTAGTACAGCGCCAGCACGGTCCGCTCTTTGGGCGGCAGCATGCCGATCGCGTGGCGCAGGTTGGAGACCGTCTCTGCCTGGGTAACCGAATCGCCGGGCGTTTCCGCGCCCTGGTCCCTCAGCGTCTCCGCCAGCGTGGTCGACTCGGCGTGTTCGGTCGACACCGATCCATCGAGCGAGACCAGCACCGCGCCGTCCACTTCCTCCCGCCAACGCCAGTAGGTCTGCATGTCGAGCGACAGCGCCTGGGCGACTTCCGACGGATCGGGGGCGCGGCCCAGCTTGCCCTCGAGCTGCGCCACCGCGGTAGCCAGCTGCCGTCCCTTGGAGCGCACCGACCGCGGTACCCAATCCCGGCTGCGCAGCTCGTCCAGGATCGAGCCACGGATGCGGCGCATGGCGTAGGTGCTGAAGGCGAGGCCGCGGGAGAGGTCGAATGCCTCGAGCGCCTGCACCAGGCCGAGGGTGCCGGCGCTGACGAGATCGTCCACTTCGACGACGTCGGAGACCCGCGCGGCGACCTGACGGGCAACGTGGTGCACCAGTCCGAGATAGCGGTCGAGCAGCTGGGTGCGGGCCTGCGGATCGCCGGTGGCACGATAGCGCTGCCACAGGGCGTCGGTCATCGTCGTCGGAGTCGCCGTCGTAGCCATCGGTTCGCCTTCTTCGGTGGGTCTCATTCGGCCATCCTCGCCGGCGTCGGCAGATCCAGCCGCTCGAGCACCGAGGTCAGGAGATCGTTGTTCGGACAGGGACCGAGACCGGTAGCCAGTCTGCCCGGGGCGCGGACCGCGCGCCTGATTTCGTCGTCTTCCCAGAGCGCGCCCAGATACCGGATGCCTCTGTGCAGGAACCGTTCCGCTGCGGTCGCGAGTCTTTCAAAGGCATGCGGGCCTTCACGGGGGTCTTCCACCCGGTTAATCAGGACATCAACCGGCAAATCCTTCACCTGGGCATGCACAATTTTCAGGGTCGCGTAGGCGTCGGTGAGCGCGGCTGGCTCCGCCAGTGTGACCAGGATCAGCCGGGTGGCACCCATGGTCGAAACCCGGACCACGCTCTCGATACCGGGACCGGCATCGACCACGACCGTATCGAAGTCCTCATATAGTCCGCTCAACCGGTGATGCAGCCGGGCCCGGTCGAGAAGGCCGAGAGCGTGCAGGCTCTCGGCGCCGCTGTCGGCCGGGAGCAGCCAGAGCTGGTCGGTCACGCGCACCACCAGATCCTGCGGCGCGACCGCGTCGGTAAGCAGGTGCTCCAGCCGGGCGCCGCGCTGCACGCCGAACAGGACGTGCAGATTCCCCATGTTCTGACTGCCGTCGACCAGCAGGACCCGTCTGCCTTCGGCCGCGAGCCGCTGTGCCAGCAGCACGCTCACCACCGACTTCCCCACTCCACCCTTGCCGCTGCCGACCACGATCGTCGGCGGACCGGAGAGTGGCGCGGGTTCCGGGCGCCGTCCCGCCATCATGGCGCGGAGCAGCGCGGCCTGGTCGGTCATGCCACCACCTCCGCGGGCTGGGCGGCGCGAACCCGGAGCGCGGCGACGGCGGCGAGGAGCCGCGGTGCCGCGGCGCGGAGATCGCGCGGCACATCCTGCCCGTCCGACATCCACCGCATCGGCACGCGTGCTTCGGCGGCGGCATCGAACAGAGTCCAGTCGTCCGGCGCTTCGTCCAGCTTGCTCGCGATCAGGTGGGTGACGCCCTGTCCGCGATAGCTCGCGATGGTGCGGCGCACCAGCTCCGGCTGCAGCCCTGCGGGCAGCACCAGGTGCACCTCGTGCGGAGCCACCTGGGCCAGCCACTGGCGGATCTGCTGGGTGTCGCCGTGCAGCCGGGGACCGCGGCCGGGCGTGTCGACCAGGATCAGATCCCGATCCGACAGCCGGCGCAGCGCCCGCGGCAGGTCGGCCGACTCGTAGATCACCTCGAGCGGCAGACCGGCGATGTCGGCGTAGGTGCGGATCTGCTCCACCGCGCCCACCCGATAGGTGTCGAGGCACAGCAGGCCGATCCGACCGGGTCGGAGATAGTCCGGATGGGTGGCGAGCTTGGCGATGGTGGTGGTCTTCCCCACGCCGGTCGGGCCGACGAAGGCGATGACCCTGGGACCGGGGTCCTGTTCCCGCTGGTCGGCGAAGTGCTCGGGGCCCGGCGCGCTGGTCAGCAGCGGATGTCCGCCGCCATCGGGAGTCATGTGGCGGCGCTCGGCCGCGGCGCTTTCGGCATCGGCGGCGAGCACCTGGAACTGGGAGGTGCCGGCGGAGGAGCGGAGCGTCCGTACGGCGATGACCTCGGCTTCGGGGCCAAGCCGCTGGCGGGCCTGTGCGAGCAGGGCGTCGACGGCGGGACCGATAAAGGACTCAAGCGGCACGGGGCAGCTCCCAGGTAGCGATACTGTTGATGGGGGTCTGGGCCGGCAGCTCGCCCAGGGACAGCACCGGCAGGTGCGGCAGCACCGGCTCCACCAGGCGGCGTACGCCGATGCGGAGCGCGGGCGGGGTGATCAGCGGGCGGTACTGGCCGTCCCGCTTGTAGCGGTTCATGAGGTCGTTGAGCTGACGGAGCGCGGCGGTCAGCTCCTCCGGCTCCATGCCCCGCTGGCCTTCGCGGACGGGGCGCGGGCTGAACAGGCCCATCAGCGCGGTCTCCAGCCGGGGACCCATGGTGATCCCGCTGATGCTGCCGTCGCCGTCGTCGAACAGCTGCACCAGCACCGTGCTCAGGGTGCGGCGCACCTGCTCGGTGAGCGCCTCGGG
>Ga0326730_1000289_pt1 | contig 14549 bp, 10 predicted proteins | sample MHFSIPfraction_3_FD_207740 | JGI IMG/M metagenome (GOLD analysis project Ga0326730, IMG submission 207740) | Lab enriched peat soil microbial communities from Michigan Hollow, Ithaca, NY, United States - MHF7AN SIP fraction | ecosystem: Environmental > Terrestrial > Soil > Wetlands > Peat...
TCATTTCGTGATCCCTTCGACCCTCGTGGGCAACAGCTCGGTGCGATTCGAAGCCCGCCCCACCGGAAATGGGACACCATTCCGCTCCGGAGATATCCTGCTTGCTCCCGGAACAGTCGTGGACTTTACCATCGCGGATGTCCTCTTCAACAGCACCGTCACGCGCCGACCGTAGGCCCGGAGAAAGGAGTGAGGAGAGGGGAGTGAGGAGTGAGAAGTGAGAAGTGAGAAGTGAGAAGGACTTGAGCTGTCATCCCGAGCCGCAAAGCGGCGAGGAATCCCTCAGGGTCAGCGCCGTTCCAACCCGGAGGGATTCCTCGTGCCCGCTCCGCGGGCCCTCGGAATGACACTCCGTTCACTGCTCACTGCTCATCGCTTACTGCTCACTGTTCCACTGCTCACCGTTCACTTCTCACTCCTCACTTCTCACTCCTCACTTCTCACTTCTCACTCCTTACTTCTCACTCCTCATTTCTCACTCCCCAAGCTCCAGCGTCACCCACTCCACCTCCACACCGTATCCGCCTGGCGTGACTACGACGCCGTCCTCGGGCCGGAGCGAGAGCTGCAGCCGCTCCAGATGGTCAACCCGCGGCCGGTCCTGGCCGGCGCCGCGGCCGGCCGCTGGCCCCACCCAGTAGTTCCACTCTCCGGGGAACCCTTCCGGCAGCAGCACGCCACGACCGATCGTGAAGTCGGCGAGCGGGAGTGACGGCTCGTGCCAGGCGCTGTCCACTGACACCGCGGTGCTCCAGCTGGTGCCGTCGTCTTCCATCAGGGTGACGTGCAGAACCTGGCGCGGACCGAGGCCACGCAGGCGGAGGCGCACGGTCCGCGCGCCGGAGAGGGTCTCCTGGCGGGCCCCGATCCGGTCCCGGATCACGAGCGACGCGGTGTAGTCCGGCGGGCTCCAGCCGCTCGCGGCAACCGGCAGCTCGAAATGGAAGACCGGCTGGCCGGTTACCCCGGAGAAACCCAGGCGAAAGAGCCCCCGGCGCCCCGCGTCTCCGATCCGGCTGAAGGCAAGGCGCGCGGCGTCCGCCCCCGGCATGAAGAGCCGCAGCGGGGTCTCAGGCCTCACCACATCCAGTGTCCAGGTCTCGCGGCCGTGATAGTCCCAGTCCCACGGTCTCCGGTTCGCGCCGCTGGGGAAGGTGAGCACCGAGTCCCCCCGAAAGATCGTCAGGACGAACTCGTGCGGCCCCTCCTGCAGGGACGCCTTTGGAACGGACGCGGCATACGCGTAGCCGCCGGCCGGCCGCAGCGCGAAGCCCCGGTAGAAGCCCCCGGCCGCCGGCCGGATGAAGAGGGTGGCCGAGTCGGGCGGGGTAGCATCGACTATGCGGGCCCGCAGCTCGGCATCGCGCCCAGCGAGGTAGGCCGGCGCGGTCAGCGGCACCACCGCCGGCGGCAGGGCGTCGCCAGGCGGCGGGTGATACTCGGTCAGGCCGACGTGCCCCAGGTACGCTGGCAGAGTGGCGACGTCGACCGGCCCAGCCGCGCTCAGGAGGTAGACTCCGGGAGTAACCGTGAAACGGCCGCCCGCGGCCTGCCCGGTGCGCGGGTTCCCTGCGGTAACCGGCTGCACCGTGAACGAGCCGCCGAGGTCCGGCAGATCGAGTGTCATGGGCCAGGACCGGCTGATCGCCCGAGTCACCACCTTGCCCGGACTGGGCGGCTCGAACGGGTCCCGCACCGGGACAGCGTCGGGGTACACCTCCAGGCGCCAGACGCCCTTCCTGACCTGGTCCAGGAAATAGATCCCCTCTCCCTCGTAGGTCACCGTGGGAGAGGAGCCGTATCCGGCGATCCTGCGCAGCGCGGCCGGATCGGGCGGCCTGGAGCGGGTCGTGCCGGCGTACAGGAACGCGTCGCGGGAAACCAGCTCGCCCAGGTCGCTGTCGAAATCGACGTGGAAGTCGCCGAACCGGGTGTTCTCGGGATACGACCCGTACGCGCGCAGCCGGGGAAGGCGGTGCATCGCCTCGGCGGCGATGATGGCGCTCATGGCCTTGCGCGGGGTGTAGACCAGGCTCAGGTAGTGGGTCTGCCAGCCCAGGTTGCGCGAGGCGGTCTGCAGCATGTCATAGGCGAACATGGCGGCGAACTGGGTGCCCACGGCCCGGAAGGTCCGCGCCATCGCCGGGTACATCGTGCCGGTGCGCAGGTCGGGACTGTCGAACTCGTACACGATGCGCGGCAGGCGGGCCATCTCCGGGCGCAGCATGTCGGGGTAGGCATCGACCCCGCGGAGGTAGTTGCCTTCCAGCTCGTGACCCGAGTTGAGCCCCGAGGGGTACCACCCGAACGTCACCCCCTGCGCCCGCGAGCGCCGGATTGCCTCGGCGATCCGGAAATCCTGACTCACATTGTAGAAGACCAGCTTGCGGCACCCGGTGCCGCGCACCGCGTCGGTGAGGGCATTGATGTAGCGGATGGAGCCGTCGAGATCCTCCGGGTGGTGCCACGGCTCGTTCACCAGCTCGATGAACAGGATCGCCGGCTCGTCCTTGAGCGCCACTCCGGTGTAGCGATTCACGTGGGTCAGGATCTGGCGCAGGTAGTTCGCCTGCGCCGCGATGGCGCCCGGATCGGTGCCCATCCGGCCCCGGTCGAAGCGCCGGCCGAAGCCCGGGGCGGAGGTGTCCTGCAGGGCGTCCGGCCAGTTCGAGCCGTACAGCTGGATCGGGCTCAGCAGCATGTAGATGCCCCGCTCCCGGGCCCGCGCGATGAGCCAGTCCAGCAAATCCAGGTGGTCGTTGTCGATCAGGTTGCCCGCGCTGTCGGACGCCTCCCAGTCACCCCAGAAGGTGAGGCGCAGGCCGTCCCAGCCCATCCGGGCGAACTGCGCCATGTCCTCGTCGATCATCCGCTTGCGGTCGGCATGGAGGTAGCCGGCCGCGCGATAGTCGGACGCGGTTGGCAGGACGTAATTCGCGCCGAACAGCGTCACCTCCCGCCGGTCGTCGCTCCAGCGCACCACGCCCGCGCTGTCCAGGTAGACGGCCCGGTCGGCCGGGGCGGGCGCCGCACCCGCCGGACGCTGAGCGTAGGCTGCCGGCACACAACCAACCAGCAAGACGAGAAGAGGATGGGCCAGCCGAGGCATTGCGCGAGTCAGCTCCCGCGCGGCCTCAGCACCAGCGCCCCGTAGGCAGGAAGGGTGACCGTGCGACCTCGGAGGGTCCGGTTGGAGAGCAGGTCGCGCGCACTGTTCACTTCGAAGCCGGTCACGGTGAACCGCACCGCGCGGCGCCGCGGGTTGACGAGCACGACCAGGTCGCCTCGCTGGTAGGCGATCACGTCATCGGGGGCGCTGGTCGTCACCTCCGCGAGCTCCCTGCCGAGGAGCGCAGGCTCGGTCCGGGCCAGTCGCACGACTCTGCCGTAGAACGCCCGGGCCTGGGCCGCCTGGGGCTGGTTCCACGCGACCAGCTCGCGCTCGAACAGGCCCAGCTTCTGCGGGCTCTCCACCTCCTGGCCGTTGTAGAGCAGCGGACGCCCTGGCAGCAGCGCCAACGCCACATACGCCGCCCGCGCCCCTGCCCCGCGGCCGAAGATCGTCACCGGCGGGTCGTCCCAGGCCGTCTTGTCGTGGTTGGTAGAGAAGCGCATCCGCATGCCGCCTGGCGGCATGGCCTGCATATCAACCAGTTCGCGCTGGACGAACATGGGGGCCGGGGCCCCCCGCCATACCTCCTTCAGGCGGTCGTAGGAGTCCCAGGCGTAGGTGAGGTCGTACCCCAGCCGGTGCAGCTCGAGATCACCCCACTCCGCCAGGAAGAGGAGACGCCGGGGGACGCTGGCGCGCAGCGCCGGCAGGGCCTCGCGCCAGAAGTCATAGGGGACGAACCCCGCGACATCCACCCGGAAGCCGTCGATGCCGAACTGCTCCAGCCACCAGCGCATGGTGGCGATCATCTCCCGCCGGACGTCCGGGTTGCCGTAGTCGAGCTGCACCACATCGGTCCAGTCGGTCAGCTTGCCGTCGGGGTCGCGCGGCACCATCGGCTCGCCCCGCTCGTTCCGGAAATAGAAGTCGGGGTGCTGCCGGACCCACGGGTGGTCGGCGGAAGTGTGGTCCGGGACCCAGTCGAGGATGAGCTTCATCCCGCGTGAGTGCACCGCCCGCACCACCGCCTGGAAATCCTCGGCGGTACCGTAGGCGGGGTTGATGGCGCGGTAGTCACTCGCCGCGTACGGCGATCCCAGCGATCCCTTCCGGTTCAGCACTCCGATCGGGTGGATCGGCATCAGCCACACGACATTCGCCCCGACCGACTGAATGCGATCCAGTCCGTCGATCAGGCCCCGGAGGTCGCCCCGGGGCGAAAAATCCTGGACGAACACCTCGTAGAGCACGCTACGCCCCACCCAGGATGTATCCTGCGCCGGCACCGGCGCTGGACCCCGGGCGGGCACGGGTCGGCCGACCGGGAGGGACCCTGCCGTGAGCGCGAGGCAGGCCGCGGCCACCGAGAATCGATTTCGCATCGGTCTTACTCCTCCAGAGGCGGGAGAGGCCGGGCATGCCTGAGGCGACCGCTACATCCGGGTCGTGGCGTCGATCGCGATCGCCGTCCTGGGCGGGACGCTTACCTGGGCCGCGCCGGTGGGGTCCACCACCACCGACGTGCCGGCGCAGGCTCCGCCGACCAGACCGCCGGTCAGGCGGTCGCAGTACGTGCCGGGCGGCATCCCCGTGGCGATCATGCCCACGAACGGGGCGCTCTCCAGGTCGATGACCACGAAGCCCTTGTCCCCGCGCGAGAAGGCGATGATGTTGGCGCCGTCGTCGAACCAGTGGTTGACGTCGGTGCCCGCAACGACGCGACGGAAGCGCACCATGTTCCGGATGGACGGATCACGGTGCTCACACACCCACTGGCCGATGGTCGCCGTCTCCAGGCTCGAGGAGCAGGTGACCGGGAGGGTCCACCCGTCGGCGTCCGATGGCGGGCCCATCGAGTTCCCGGCGGGACAGGCGAAAGCGAAGCTGGAGAGGACCGAGGGATACCCGTAGGGCTGCGCCAGCATCCATACGTTCGCGAGTCGGAAGACGTCGCCGTCCCGGTAGCTGAGGCCGCACTGGTGCTGAGTGTCGTGGTTCTGCAGAAACGCCACGGCCTTGTCGGAGGGCATCAGCCCCCACGCCGCCGGGGAGAACTGGCTCCCCGGCGGCCCGGTGGGATTGAGCTGGGAGATGTGCTGGCCGCCGATGCCGCGGAACTTGTCGCCTACGCCGGTGAAGGTGAATTCGGTAATGTCGGCGGCGCCGCCCGAGTTGTATCCCTCGCCGAAGAAGTCGCGCGGTGATAGCGCCTCCCCCGCTCCCCCAACGACCTCGAGGAAGAAGTACGGCAACGGTCGTCCCTCCCCGGCAAGTGTGGTATTGACGCGGGCGAGGATGTCGTCCAGCTGCACCTGCTGGATGTGCTTGGCCGCGTCGATCCGGAATCCCGCCACACCCAGCCGGGCGAGCATGATCAGGTAGTCGGCGATCTTTTGCCGCACCGTGGGGAGCCCGGTGTTGAGGTCCGGCAGCGAGAGCAGCTCGCAGTCCTGCACGTTGGCGGCGCTCTGATAGTTGTTCACCTCGCACGGTGGATGGAAATCGGCCGAGGTGTAGAGGCCGGGGTAGTCGTACTTCGAGTAGGCGGTACCGTTGCTCCCGACGCCCGGGCTCGGGAAGTTGGTCATATGGTTGATCACGGCATCCACATAGATGCCGACACCGACCGCCTGGCAGCGCTGCACCATGTCCGCGAACTCCGCGCCCGTTCCCGAGCGACTGCGCGCGACACTGTAGCTCACCGGCTGATAGCGCTCGCTCCAGTCATGGCTGGGCGTGATGCTGTGCTCCTGGGGCGGCGAGACCTGCACCGCCGTGAAGCCCGCCGGCCCGAGCACAGTCTCGCACTCGGTGGCGATGTCGGTCCACTTCCACTCGAACAGGTGCACGAACACGTCGCCCGCCGCCATGTTGCCGCTGGGCCGGTAGGTCGGTGGCAGCGACGGCCGCGGGTTCGGAGGGTTCGAGCCGGTGGAAGACGTGGGCGAATTGTTGCAGGCGGCCGCAAGCGCGAGCAGCCCCGCTATGGCGCAGCGGCATTCAGGCGACATGATCGGATCCAGTAGCTCAGGTACGAGCCGCGGCCCCACCGCCAGGACGGTGGAGCCGCGGACAGGTGAATCGAGTGGCCTGCGGGCTCAGTAGCCCGTGTTCTGCTTCAGGTTCGGGTTGGCCACAAGCTGGGACGCCGGCAGCGGATAGAGATTCAGGTGCGAATCGGTCGCGGTGCCCGCCAGTGTCCCGCCCTTCCACGCCCAGACGTAGGTACCGCCCGTGAACTTGCCGTAGCGGATCAGATCGGCCCGCCGATGGCCCTCCCACAGCAGCTCCCGACTCCGCTCATCCAGGACGAAGTCCGTGGTGAGCTGGGGAAGCGTGATGTTCCCACTGGCGTCCCCGTATGCCCGCTGCCTGAGCGCGTTCACATACCCCAGCGCGGTATTCAGGTCGCCACCGCCGCCCCGCAGCGCGGCCTCGGCGTAGATCAGGTACGCGTCGGCCAGCCGGAACATCGGAAAGTCGGTGTCCGGGAATCCCGGGTTGGAGCCAGCCACCCCGAGGGAGGTCATGTTGGTGTACTTGGGGGCCGCGATCCCGTCGTTAAAGGCGCTGATGGAGTTGATCGCCGGCGTCCGGCCGCTGGTGAAGAAGTATGAGGCGCGTGGGTCTCCGGCGGAGAGCGCGTAGGCTTCCGGCTTGAGGCGCAGCCCAAACCAGCAACCGTCGATGCCGTAGGTCGCCGGATTCTGGTAGTTCGGGTCTCCGGGATTGCCCCCACACGAGGCATGGATCAGGAAGGTGGTGCCGCCGTAGCTCTGGGTGTGCTGGCCATCCTGGGTGACGGCGAAGATCATCTCCGGCGATGTGTTGTTGTCTGCCTGGAACAGGTGCCGGTAACTGGGATCCAGAGTGAAGGGACCCGCTATCACGGCCTGCGCCGCGGCCAGAGCCTCGCCATAGTGCGCCGTCCCGGTGTAGACCTCCGCGTTCAGCTGCACGTGGGCCAGCAGCATGGAGGCGGCGGCGTCCGTGGCACGGCCATAGACTCCCGGGCCGGCCGCCGGGAGCTGGCCCCGGATGTCGTTCAGCTCGCTCACCAGGAAGTCGTAGATCTCCTGGCGGGTATTCTGCTTGGGCGGCTCGGTCTGGATCGAAGTCACCAGCGGGACGTTGCCGTACAGGTCCAACGCGTGCCAGGTACTGAGCGCCCGCAGGAAGCGCGCCTCGGCGCGGTACGTCTGGATCTGCGCCCTGAGGGTGCTGCCAACCCCCCGTTCCGACAGCTTGGCATCGGTCGTCTGGCGCAGGAACTCGTTCGTCATCACGATCTGGAAGTAGATCCGGGAGAACATCCCCGAGATGAATGGATTAGTCGCTCCCCACTGCTGGGTGTTCATCTCCGGGAGCCCGTTGTCGCCCCAGGCGATCACCGCCTCATCGGTCGGCAGCTCCTGGAATTCCCAGTACATGCGCATGTACTGCGAGAACCCCTCGTCGGGAATGCTGAAGATGTCCCTGGTGCTGGCGTCGCCCGACGGGCCCTTCTGCCCGGTCACCGTGAGGCCGGCGTAGAGCTTGGCGAGGAACGCCCGGTACGAGCCCGGATCCTTGAAGATGGTATTCTCGGAAACGGTACTCGACGGCCCGACCGTCGGGTCGGTGCAGGCGCCCGTCCCGAGAAGCAGGAGGGCGGTGGTGAGACTCAGCACCTTGCTGGTATTCGAGTTCATGTCTCGGTCCCTTCTCGAGTGTTCGAGTTGCAGATCGCGCTCAGAACCGGAGGGTCAGACCGCCGGTGAAGGTGCGGGAGCGCGGATAGATGTTGTTGTCGATGCCGTTCAGCCCCGCGGTCGGGTCCACGCCGCTGTACCCGGTGATGGTGAAGACGTTCTGTACGCTTCCGAAGACCCGCGCCGACTGGCCCCGCAGGTTGAACGAGTAGCCGACCGTCAGGTTGTCCATACGCAGGAAGGAGGCCTTCTCCACGTAGTAATCGGAGAAGTACTGCGGCGTGACGAATCCGGTCTTGAGAACCGAACTGTGCAGGTTGTACGGCGACCCGCGGGTGACTTCCGAGTAGGTGCCGAGATTGGACGCCACGTTGTTGTAGACGTAGTTCCCCAGGTACGCCCGGAGGGTGAATCCGCCGTCGAACTTCCCGTAGGTCAGGTACGAGGAGTGCCCCAGGATCCACTTGGGCGCCGGGTCGTGGAATGGCCGGAGATCCAGACCGTTAATGATACCATCCCCGTTCTTGTCGACATACATGTCGGTCAGGTTGTTCGAATAGATCGGCCGGCCGTTTGCGCCCCGCTTGGACTGCCAGACGAAGAACGAGTTGACCGGCTGGTTCGGGGTGAGCACCTGGATCGTGGTGCCCACGCCGCCGGCGACACCGCCCGTCAGGATCTGCTGCCCGGTGCCGGAGAACGGATTGATCGCGAGCAGCACGTTGGTGTTGTGCGCGGCGGTGAGGTCGGCCTGCCAGGTCAGGCCCCGTCCGCCGTTCCCCTCCAGCACCTTGGCGCTGAGGCTGAACTCGATACCCCGGTTCCGCATGGCGCCGATGTTGGTGGTGACGAAGTCTCCCGGGACGGTGCCGGCCGCGACAGGCACCGTGAAGATCAGGTCATCGGTGCGCTTGTTGTACCAGTCGATGGCGCCGGTGAACCGCTGGTTCTTGAACCCGAAATCGAGACCGATGTCGAGCGACCGGGTTCCTTCCCACTTGATGTTCGGGTCTACCGCGCTGGGCCGGATCGTGTTGAAGAAGGAGTCCGCGAACTCGACCTGGGACAGCCCGTCGCCCACCAGGTAGGTAGAGTACTGCAGGTAGTTGCCGAACGACTGGTTCCCCGTCTTGGCCCACGATCCCCGCAGCTTCAGGTCGGAGAGCCCCGAGATGCCCTTGAGGAAGGACTCCTGCGAAATCCGCCATGCGAGGGCGAACGAGGGGAAGGTTCCCCACTGCCTGCCCGCCCCGAACCGGGACGACCCGTCGTGCCGCACGCTGATGTTCGCCAGGTAGCGATCGTTGACGTTGTAATTCACCCGTCCGAAGAAGGAGATCAGCTTGCTCTCCTGGATGTTCAGGGTGTTCTGGTATGACCGCGCCCCAGGAACCCCGTTGGGGCCCAGCACATCGGTGGTGAGACCCGAGGCCAGGAAGGTGGGGAACTCGGAGTGGGACTTCGAGTAGGAATAGCCGCCGGTGACATCGAGGATGCCCGGCCCGACGCTGCGCGGGACCGCGTAGCTCAGGTACCCCTCGAGCACCGTGTTCTGGTCGGTCGGATCGGTAGTGAACAAGCTGCCATCGGCCCCCGACTTCACCTGGCTGTGGAGGACGCTTGGGGTGAAGGTCTTCCGGTCGACCTTGGTGATGTCGAAGCCGAGGTTGAGATTGGCCGCCAGCCCGTTGAGGAACGGCAGGTTGTAGCTGGTCTGCACGTTCCCGATGCTGCGCAACGTCGTGCTCTTGTCGCTGGCCAGCTTCAGGATGGCCACCGGATTGTCCGCCGATTGCAGTCCCCCCGCCCAGTCGTAATAGCCGGTCGTGGTGGTGGGATCGAGAATCGGTTGGGTCGGACCCATCTGGGCGGCGTTGGAGAGTACGCCCCCGGGAGTGAACTCGTCACTGGCGCGGGAGCCCCGCAGATTGATCTTGAAGCCCAGGCGGTCGCTGAACAGCCGCTGGTTGTAGCTCACCCCCAGCGTGACCCGCTTGGTGTTGGTGCCGTCGATGATGCCGTTCTGGTTGAGGTAGTTGGCCGACAGCCGGTAGTCCATGCTGGTGCCGGCGCCCGAGACGGCAAAGTTCTGCTCCTGGCCGTACGCCGTGCGGTCGACCTGATCGAACCAGTTGGTGTTCGAGTTGAGCAGCTGGCTGGCGTTCCCCGGCGCGTACTGCTGCACCGCCGCCCGGAACTGCGACGCATTCAGCATCGAGGGCAGCCGGGTGACCGCCGAGGCGGACACGGTGCCGCTGTACTCGAACCGCGGCGCCTGGGTCCCCTGCCCCCGCTTGGTCGTGATCAGCACCACACCGTTGGCGGCGTTGGCGCCGTAGATCGCCGCGGCCGACGCGTCCCGCAGCACCGTGATGCTCGCGATGTCGTCGGCATTCAGGAAGTTGAGCGGATCACGCCCGCCCGAGAGCCCGCCGCCGGCGCCCGCCCCGCCCACCGGCATGCCGTCGATCACGAAGAGCGGCTCGCTGCTCGCGTTGATCGAGGTATTGCCGCGGATCCGGATGGTGGTGCCCCCGCCGGGCTCGTTGTTCTCCACCACCTGCACGCCCGCGGCCTTGTTCTGGATCAGTTCCGTCGGGCTGACGATGCGGCCGGTGTTGAACTGCTCGGTGGTGACGTTGGTGACGGCGCCGGTGATGTTCCCCGCCTGCTGCTCGCCGTAGCCGATGACCACCATCTCCGACAGGTTGACCGCCTGGGCCGCCAGGGCGAGATCCACCACCTGCGTCTGGCCCGGCCCCACTGTGACCGCCTGGGCGAGCGGCGAGTAGCCGATCATCCTCGCCCGCAGGGTGTCCGTCCCCGCCGGAATCCCGCTGATGAGGTAACTGCCGTCCGGGCGAGTCGATGCGGTCCGGTTCCCAATCGAGACCGTCGCCCCCTGCAGCGGTTTCTGCGAGGATTGGTCAGTGACGTGTCCGAGAATCGTTCCGGTGGGCTCCTGCGCAACCAGCGGCGCAACCCAGGCCGCTGCCAGGAGCACACCAATTCTGTAGCCAAGTGCTTTCATGGGTGCGTGCGTCCTTTCAGATGCGGGCAGAAAAGAAAAGCCCCGGCTATTGAGAGCCGGAGCCTCGAAAAACCAGACTCGGTTGGACCAACGACAGAACCCGGCGCGAATTGAGCGGCAGCGACCCTGACAAGGGCGCCTCGCGCGGAATCGGGGATCCCGCAAACACACGGTGCGATCGTGTGTGCGATCGGGTCACGGCGCCAACCCAGGCCAGGGCGCACTGCCCCCGGGGCCGACGAAGCACTGTCTCACAGGAATGCTCGGGAAGCGCGGGCAGAAGAGCGTAAGCAGCAGAGGTGTCGCCAGATCCGCCACCCGCAGTGCTTCGAATATTCCGGCCCAGGGACGGGTCGTCAAGGGGCGTGTCAGGTGCCCGACGGGCGAGCACCGAGAACCCTTGGGTCTTTTTGTCGCCGAGCCTTCGGTGGGTGCGCCCAGGCAGTCCCACGCCGGACAGACGTCATCTCCTCAGGACGGGGGAGTCCGCCCGCGCCTGGCGGGGCGCAAGCCGGACCGCCCAGCCTGTCGAGGGTTCACCTGGTGCCCGCGTACCCACGGGAGCGCTCGGTGCCGCGCTCCAGCTGCTTGGAATGGCTGCACCCGTTCCGCCCTGTAACACTCGCGCTGCCACGCGGGTCAGTCGCCGCCGAGCAGGAGATCGGGGATCTCCGTCTCCGAGAGCACCCGGACCAGCCGACGCGCCTGCTCGCGCCGCTCGAAGCTGCATACTTCGGCGCGGACGATGCGGGTAATCAGCTCGCGGAGGGTCAGCCCTTCGTCGCCGTCTCCAGAAGATGGGGGGGACGGCCCAGTCATCGAGCGGTCGCGACTTCTTCCCTATGACCCAGGTTCCGATGCGCATGCTGCACCGGCGGGTCGAGGTACTGGAAAACTGGCTGACGTTCGTTAGGCACCCCAGTCCCGCAGGACAGAGCGCCGGGGACCGGCATCAGTGGCCCGGAGATTCTGGCACGGCGCTTCACGCCATCGAGGCGAGCAGATCCGCGAGCTTGTCGTACGTCTCTCCCACGTCCCGGGTCATCCCCGACTTGACCAGCAGGTCGCGAACCTCCCGCGAGGGGAACAGCAGGGTGGCCGTGAATGTGGTCTTGCCATCCTGCTCCGCCAGCACCGTGGTCACCAGCAACTCGCCTGGATTCCAGTCCTCCCACGCCTCCGTGTTCACCAGCCGCTCCGGCGCCGCGACCTCGCGATACACCCCGCCCTGCCCGATCTCCTTTCCCGCGGGGGTCCGGGTCACGAAGCGGAAGGCGCCCCCGACCCGGAGGTCGATCTCGCAGACCACGACGGTCCACCCCTTCGGTCCGTACCAGCGCTTGAGCAGCTCCGGCCGGGTCAGGGCGTCGAACACCAGCCGCCGGGGCGCGTCGAAGACCCGCCGCATCACCAGCTCGCGGTCGCCCGGTGTCGTAATCGTCAAGCTTTCGGTGTCCATCATCGATGGCCTCTCAGGTCGAGGCTCGCCGTGCCCGGCGAGCCAGTTGGGCGCGCACCTTGGGACTCGTCAGCTCGCGCAGCGCATCCTTGCCGACCCAGCGGGGGGCGGCCGCCTCGGATGCGGCCAGCCGCCGCGCCACGACCACGGCGGCCTCGTTGAGCGGCGGATTGCGCCTGCCGATTCCGCGAAGGGCCCAGTTCACGCCTTTCTTGACGAAGTTGCGCTCGTCCAGGGCGCCCTTCTCGATGAGTGGGAGAAACGCCAGAAAGCGCTGGTCGGGAGCGGTCCGGTCATGGCCCGCCAGGCACGCCATCAGGACGAAGCCGGCCCGCTTCACGTAGAGTCGCGGCGAAGCCGACCATTGCCGGGCCTTTTCCCAGGCGAACGGCGACTGGTCCCACAGCTTGAAACACACCGTGTCGCAGTCGCCCCAGTTCTCGAACCCCGCCGCCCAGGCGTTCATCTGGCGAAGGGTTACCCGCTCGGGCTCTCCCACCAGCGCCGCCAGCAGGCGCGCCTCGTACCACCCGCTCTGCCACAATGCCTCGGCCAGGGCGTGGTCCTTCCCCAGCCGCCGCTGGAGGGACAGGAGAGCCCCCATCGGTACACCGAACGCGCGCTTGGCTTCCAGGCCGTAGCGGGCCATCCCTTTGCGGGTACGCTGCGTCCCCTGGCGCTCGAGCCACGCCAGCACCTGGTCCTTGTCCATTGGCGCCCCAGTCCCTCCTCCGGACTGGCCGTTACGTCGCGCTCCGCCTGTCACACGGTGGCGGCCCTGGCCGTGTCGCCGTCGTAAGCCTGTTGCAGCCCCTTGATGTCGATCTTGGTCATCTGCAGCATGGCCATCATGACCCGGTTTGCCTTCGCCCGGTCCTTGTCTCCCAGCATCCGGCCCAGGGCTGTGGGAATGATCTGCCACGACACGCCGAACTTGTCCTGCAGCCAGCCGCATTGCTGGGTCTGGCCGCCGGCGGAGAGCTTCTCCCACAACTCATCCACTTCCGCCTGGGTCTCGCAGTTCACGAAGAACGAGATGGCCGGTGTGAAGCTGAACATGGGACCACCGTTCAGGGCGTAGAAGTCCTGCCCCTCGAGCTGGAAGGTCGCGGACATGACCGATCCCTTCGGCCCCGGCCCGGCGTCTCCATACCGGCTGACGCTCCCGACCTTGGAGTTCTTGAAGATGGAGACGTAGAAGTTCATCGCCTCTTCGGCCTTGCCGTCGAACCACAGGAATGGGGTGATCTTCTGCATATGAAGCTCCACTTGTCTTTGAGTTTGACCTCCAGGCAACCTCGCGGTCGGCTGTACCGACGTATCAGCAATCGCCCTGCATCACCCGGCAGCCTGCCGCCTCAGGTAGAGAGTTCTGCCGATCCAGGCGGTCGGCAGGGCGCTGACCGCCAGCGCGATGGGATACCAGGCGGGGCCCAGGTTCAGCGGGATCGTGGCGACCGCGCCGGCCAGGCTCAGGATGAATCCGATCGCCGCCCCGACCCAGACGTGACCCATCGGTGAGTGGGGCGCGAGCCTCGCCATGATGTAGCTGCCCACCACGCCGTAGACACAGCGGTAGGCCAGCGCCAGCAGGTTGAGGCCGGGATCGTGCATCGGCTCGCCCCAGGGCGGATAGACCTTGAGCACGTGCAGCGGCTGGTCGGTGCCGAGCGAGAGCACCACCACCGTGACGAATCCCAGGAGCACCGCGGCTGCGCTGCGTCCCCAGCGGCGGGAAGGCGTCCTCGCTCGCGCCATTGGAGTGGTCACTTGATCTCCTGGGCCATGGTTGGCAGCAGCTCGGCCAGCTTGTTGAAGCCCGCCTCGACCCCGCTCGCCATGGGGGTCTTGAGGACCATGTCGCGGACCTCCTTCGACTGGTAGCGCACCGTCATCGTGAGTGTGGTCCGGCCGCCCTGCTCCAGCAGGACCACCGTGCCGACGGCCTCCCCCGGGTACCAGGACTGGTCGAACTTCTCGGTGGCGACGATGCGCTCGTTTCGCACGATCTCACGGTACACCCCGCCCATCCCCATCTCCGCCCCGTCGGGCCCCCGCCACACATAGCGATAGGCGCCGCCTACCCTGAGATCGATCTCGCAGACCGCCAACGACCAGCCGGCATGCACGCCGAGCCAGCGCTTGAGCAGCTCCGGCCTGGTATAGGCCTCGAAGACCAGCCGGCGTGGCGCGTCGAAGACCCGCGTCATCGCGATCTCGCGGTCTGTGGGAGTGGTCACCTTCAATGTTCCGCTG
>Ga0326730_1000290_pt1 | contig 14546 bp, 8 predicted proteins | sample MHFSIPfraction_3_FD_207740 | JGI IMG/M metagenome (GOLD analysis project Ga0326730, IMG submission 207740) | Lab enriched peat soil microbial communities from Michigan Hollow, Ithaca, NY, United States - MHF7AN SIP fraction | ecosystem: Environmental > Terrestrial > Soil > Wetlands > Peat...
ATCTCGGCGGGTCACCCTTCTCCGCGGCGGTGCGCGGCAGCTACACCTACTATGCCGCCAACAACATCAAGCCCGCGACCCTTCCCACCGCTCTCAATGATGAAGAGAACCTGCAGGGACTGGCGGCGGGCGGCGGACTGGCCTACGGCCGGGGGAATCTCAACCTGAGCGTGGACTACGCCTTCAAGTACATGGGTATTCTCGGGCCCACCCACTTCGTCAGCTTCGGGCTGGGCTGGTAGGAAGCCGTGAGCCGTGAGCCGTCAGCCGTGAGCGCTGACGGCTGACGGCTGACGGCTGAAGGCTGACGGCTGACAGCTGAACCAAGGAATCGCATGCGACGTTGGATGTTCGTGGCCGGGTTCGCGGCCATCATGGCGGCGGGCCCCGGCGCGGCAGCGGCCCAGGGCGACCAGGGGGTAAGCGTCCGGGCCTTTCGGTTCTACCGGGCGGAGGGCAAGCAGACCCTGGTCACCGCCTTCGTGGAAGTGCCGTACACCCTGCTGGACGCGCCCACGGCGGGCGCGAGCAATGAGCTCCGCTACGGCGTGGTAGTCTCGATCTACGACTCGGCAGGGACCCGGCTCAACGATGCGTCCTGGCCGGGCCGCGCGCGGGCGGACCTCCGGTCGCCCGGTGCGGTGGCGCTGGAGACGCTGGACTTCTCACTCGCGCCAGGCAGGTACCGCATCGAGGTAGCAGTCACCGATTCGGTGTCGGGCCGGAAGTTCGACGCGTCGACCGACGTGGTGGCCTGGAATGGGTCTCCCGGCGCGTCCGACCTGGTGCTGTCGCCGGGTATGCGGCTGGCCACCGGAACCGACACCATGCCACGGCTCGGGGAGCGCCGCTGGGGGAACACGCTGGTCACCTCGGCGACCCACCTCAAGCTGACGCCGGTCCGGACCAAGGCGTACTACCTGCTGGAGGCCTACGCAGCCGCGGCGGACTCCGGTACCATGGCTGTCGAGGTGACCGACTCCGCCGGCAAGGCCCTGGTGCACAGCAAGGCGACCCCAGTCCGGGTCGCTCCCGGTGGATCGGTGCTCAAGGGACAGCTGGACCTGGCCGGTCTCCCGTCCGGCCGCTATACGCTCAGTGTGAAGCTGGACCTGACGGGCGGGAAGCAGGACCGGTCGGAGCAGTTCGTGATGGCCGACTTCCAGGAAGCGATGGAGAAGGAAGGCCAGCGCCTGGTGGTCGTGAAGTTGACCGATGAAGGCTACTTCGGGGCGATGAACGAGGACCAACTGGACGAGGCGTTCGCCCCGCTGTTCTACCTGGCGGGTCAGGATTCCCTCTCGGTCTGGAAGACCGGTCTTTCCCTCGCCGCGAAGCGGCAGTTCATGACGCGCTTCTGGCAACAGCGAGATCCCTCCCCGGGTACGGAGCGAAACGAGGCGCGGGAATCGTTCTACCAGCAGATCGACGCCGCCAACAAGGAGTACAGCGAGCGCGGCCGCGCGGGCCGGCCGGGCTGGCGCACCGACCGGGGGCGGATCCGGATCAAGAACGGCGAGCCGACCGATGTGCTGGACCGGCGCACCTCGCTGGGTCAGGCCCCGCCGTACCAGGTCTGGCGTTTTTCCCGGGGTAAGGAGCGGTATTACATCTTTGCCGACCGCTCGGGCTTCGGAGCGTACCAGTTGGTAGCCACGAACGATCTCAAGGAAACCGGGATGGCGGACTACGCCAACCTGCTCGGCGGCTCCGCGCTGCAGGATATCAGCCGGTACCTGGGTGTCGACCTGTTCCAGGGCGACCGGAACCGCGGCGTGGATGATCCCGCCAGTCCCTGAGGGTAGCAGGCAGCATCACAGCAGCACCGAACCGTCCCCCGGCCCGTGGGCAGGGTTGACTCGACGCAGGCCACTCGTGCGAGGTTCATGATGATGAGAGACATGGTGAAAGGTTCATTCTCGTTCCTGGTCCTTGCCGGGCTCCTGTCCTGCAAAGGGGACCCGACCGGGGATCTCCGCAACGGGACGGACCACCTGACGGCGGATCCCACATCCCTGTTCGTGCGACAGGACTCATCCAAGTTCGTGGTTATCACGGCGGTGGATGAACAGGGCAATACCGTCGCGGCAAAGTTCAGCGATGCGACGAACGTTGGCGCGGGGATCACCGTGGTGAAGGACCCGACCTTCGCGCCGGTGTACAACAGCAAGGGCGAGCTGGTCCAGCCCCCTGAAGTCGTCGCGACCCGTTACATCGTGACCGGGACCGCGAACACGGCCAACTCGGGCTTCACCGTGAGCGCCGGCGGCAAGTCGATCACGATTCCGGTTCGGATCCTGCCGGCCACGACGACCCTGGCGACGCTCTCGACGGCCGCCCCCAACGCCGGCGACACCATAACCATCACGGTGCCGGCCCCCTACAAGTTCACGCCGGCGTCGGTGGCCTCCGTAGCCGGGACCAACCTGTTCAAGGTCAGCACCTCGGCCGACAGCTCGCAAATCAAAGTTGTCGGGCCCCCAGGCCTGAACGGGGCGGTGAATGTATCCGGCATCGTGCTGAGCTATGCCCCTGCGGCCGCCACTCTGACGGTGACCTCGACGGTCGCCCTGGTCACGCCGGCGCTGCCGACCGTGGCGATCAGTAAGACTAACGCCGCGATCGGCGACACCGTGGTGGTCACTGTCGTGGCGCCATACCGCTTCATCGCCGGCGCCGGTGGCAGCACCGTGACGGTGGGCACCGCCAACCTCGCGCTGGTGAGCGTCTCGACGGACAGCTCGCAGCTGCGTTTCGTGATCGGCCCGAGCGCCAACGACACGGTCAGGGTGACTGGGATCCGGATCAGCGGGGCGGCAACCCTGGGCCCCTTCACCAGCAAGTCCACCGCAAAGGTGGTTACGCCGGCGCTCCCGATCGTCACCCTCAATAAGACCACCGCCGTGGCAGGTGACACTATCATCGTGACGGCTGCGGCGGGGTTCCGCTTCACTCCCGGCGCAGGCGGTAGCGTCCCGACGGTGGGTGCCGCCGGCCTTGCGGTGGTCGGTGTCTCCGCGGACAGCTCTCAGCTCCGGTTCCTCATCGGTCCGAGTGCCAACGATACGGTCAAGGTTACCGGGGTTCGCTTCCGGACAGCGCCAACGCTGGGACCCTACACCGCCAACAGCGGGGCGGCGAAGGTTCAGACCCCGGCGGTGACGGACGTTCCGGCCCTGTTCTCCACGACCACGCCGAACGTGAACGGCACGATCACCATTACCGCCCCTGCCGGCTTCAAGTTCCTGCCGACCGCCAGGGTACGGTTCGGAATCGACCAGCAGGCCACGGTAAGCGTCGCGGCTGACAGCAACTCGATGGTTGTCCGCGCGCATCAGGCCGGCGCGAGCGGGCAGATCACCTTCGAGAACATAGTGCTGAGCTTCCTCACCGGGGTTGCCTTCAACGCTCCGACCACTACGACGGTCACCGTGGGTGCCACGGTGATCGAATTGACGGGCACCGATGTGCCGGCCAATGCGCCCATCATCAGCGTGCCGGTGGCGGTTGGCCAGACGGCGGGGGTGGTGGATGCGCCGACGGCTTTTGGCTACGCGGGCCTTACCGCAGCCTGCGGCGGCCCATGCCCGACCCGGCTGTACAAGATCGTGGTTAGGGCCACGACCAAGTTGGGCGTGAACTCAACGTGGAACAGCAACGAGGACGTCGGCATCTACCTGCTGACCACCGCAGGCGCCCTCCAGTCCACCACGACCTTCCCGCCAGCGGATAACCTCGGCGGTGGTGCAGGCGGCCACCCCGAGACTACCACCTGGACGCTGCCCGCAGGCACCTACCTGGTCGGCGCTATCACCTTCGGCGCGGCAGCCGCCCCGACCTCGCTCTTGATCACCTTTACGGCAGTGCCGTGATCGCGATGTAGTCGCCGGAAAGCAGTGAAAACACGGACGGGGCTTGCGATGACTCATCGCAGGCCCCGTTCGGGCTTCGTGCATTCTGGAATCGAAGGCTCTCATAGCTAGCGCTGACCCTGCATCCCATCCTCGAGCCGGCGCCCAGAAACGAGGCGCTCGGGCGGGGTCATGAGGTCAGCTGATCCTCTTCCCGGAACTGCTGCTGGTACAGCCGGGCGTACAACCCGCCCAGCGCCAGCAGCTCGGCGTGGCGCCCCATCTCCACGATCCGGCCATGATTAAGCACCACCAGCCGGTCAGCCCGCCGCACGGTGGACAGCCGGTGTGCGATGATCAGCGTGGTCCGTCCGACCAGCAGCTTCTCCAGGGCGTCCTCGATGAGCCGCTCGCTCTCGGTGTCCAGGCTGCTGGTGGCCTCATCCAGGATGAGGATCCTGGGGTCCTTGAGGATGGCCCGGGCAATCGCGATGCGCTGCCGCTGGCCACCCGATAGCTTCACGCCCCGCTCCCCCACCACGGTCTCGTAGCCAAGCGGCAACCGGTCGATGAATTCCGCCGCGTGGGCCGCCCGCGCCGCTGCCGCGATCTCGGCCTGGCCGGCCTCGGGCCTGGCATAGGCGATGTTCTCCCGGATCGTCCCGCTGAACAGGGCCGGCTCCTGGGGGACCAGGCCGATGACCCGGCGGAGATCGGCCAGCCGGACTGACCGGATGTCACGCCCGTCGACCAGGATCTGCCCCTGGGTGACATCCCAGAAGCGCGGCAGGAGCGACGCCAGGGTGGTCTTTCCGGCGCCGGAAGGGCCTACCAGAGCGACGATCTCCCCGGGGGCCAGCCGCAGGGTCACATCGTCGAGGACCCAGGGAGAGGCCGGGTCGGGGCCGTAACGGAACGAGACGCCTTCGTAGGCAATCCGCCCCTCGACCGGAGCGGGGAGCGGCACCGGGTCCGGCGGATCGGTAATGGGACTGGGCCGCTCCAGCAGCTCGAACACCCGCTCGGCCGCGCCGACCGACTCCTGGTAGTTGCCGAAGAAAGTGGCGAGGGAGCCGACCGACCCGGCGATCAACATCGTGTAGATGAGAAACGTGAACAGCCTCCCGGCGGTCAACTGTCCTTGCATGACCAGTATCCCACCTTGCCACAGCACGACCACGGCCGCGGCATACACGGCGAAGGTCAGGGCGCCGAAGAACACCCCGCGCACCCGGGCCCGCAGGACAGCCGCGTCCACCACCGCACGCACCCGGTCGCCAAAGCGGGTCCGTTCCGCGTCCTCCTGCACGAAGCTCTGGACCGTCCGGATCTGACTGAAGGCCTCCTCGGCGACCGCGGTCGACTCGGCGACCCGGTCCTGGACTCCGGTCGACATCTTCCTGAGCCGCCGGCCGAGCACGATCGCGGTTCCGACGGCGACCGGCACGACGGCCAGGGCCGTCAGGGTAAGCCGCGGCTGGGTGAGGAACAGCAGCGCCACTGCGCCGATGAGCGAGAGGACCTGCCGGGAGAACTCGGCGATCTGATGGCTGATGGTGCCCTGCAGCTGCCCGACATCGGTCGTGAGTCGGCTGGTCAGCTCACCGGTGCGCCGGTCGGCGAAGAAGCCGGGCGGCTGCTCCAGGAGCCGGGAGAAGAGGTCCCTCCGTAGCCCGGCGACGGCGCGTTCCCCAGTGGCGGCCAGCAGGTAGGCCTGGGCGTAGTTGAGCACCGCCTGCGCCAGGACCAGCCCCAATAGCGCGATCGCGGTCCGATCGAGTGTTTCCCTCCCGCCCTGCGCGAACGCGGTGTCGAGCAGCCAGCCCATCACCTTCGGAAGGGACAGCCCCAGAGCGGTGCTCACCATCAGGCAGAGGCTCGCTACCAGGAGCTGCCAGCGATATGGCCGGATGAGGGGGAGCAGCCGCTTGAGCGCCGTGGGTGAGGCCAGGCGACGCCGGGGAGAGTCGGTGTGCGGTGTAGTCATGCTTGGAAAATGAGCGGGGCTGCTTCGGCTGTCACCCACCCGAGGCCCAGTGGGGTAACCACCGCTATTCAACGCAGAGGACGCAGAGGGCCGCAGAGGAGTCCGAGAGAGGTAGGGTCCGAGGCAATCACTCGAGAGGGGTTGTTGTACTGGCTCGACTCAGGCGCCGTTCTCGCCCGAATGCCACAATGACCAGTCTGCTGGAACCGCGGAGAGGCTGGGCATTGGCCCGGTGCCTCTGCGTCCTCTGCGTCTCTGCGTTGAAATGCGATCCGTCACCCAAACTCCCAGGAAAGGTACCGGGCGTTGTTCAACGCAGAGGCGCAGAGAACGCGGAGGGCCGCAGAGGAGTCCGAGAGGGGTAGGGTCCGAGGCAATCACTCGAGAGGGTTGTTGTACTGGCTCGACCGAGAGGGTTGTTGTACTGGCTCGACTCAAGCGCCGTTCTGTCCCGAATGCCCACAATAACCAGTCTGCTGGAACGGCGGAGAGGCTGAGTATTGGCCCGGTACCTCTGCGGTCCTCTGTGTCCTCTGCGCCTCTGCGTTGAGATGCGATCGGTGCTGGTCGGCTCAGTGTGGGTGGGCGGAGGGGGCGAGCGCTTCAGCCTCGGGCTGACCGAGAATGAGCTTCGGTGCTCGCTCGAACCGGTGCCCGAACGGTACCGCGCGGTCCACCCCCATCGCCACGAACAGCAGGAAGAGATACAGCAGGGAGTACTTGTACATCTTCCACGCGGTCGGGAGCAGTACCGGCTCGCGCAGGAGTCGCACGCAATACCACAGCAGCCGGCCCCCCAGGCCCAGCGCGATGGCCGCGTAGAACAGGCCGAGGGAGCCGAACACTGCGGGCATCACCGTAAGGGGGAGGAGCATCAGGGTGTAGGCCAGCATCTGGACCTTGGTCCAGTGCTCGCCGGCGACCACCGGCATCATCGGGATGCCGGCCCTGGCATAGTCCTGCCGTTTGACAAGCGCCAGCGCCCAGAAGTGGGGCGGTGTCCAGAAGAAGATGATCGCGAAGAGGTAGATCGCCGGCAGGTCCAGCTGGCCGGTCATCGCGGTCCAGCCCACCAGCGGCGGGAAGGCGCCGGCCGCGCCGCCGATGACGATGTTCTGCGGTGAGCTCCGCTTGAGCCACACGGTATAGATGAACACGTAGAACAGGAGCCCACCAAGGGCCAACCAGGCGCTGAGCGGGTTGACCCACCGCCAGAAGATCCCGAAGGCCACCGCCGCGGAGCCCAACCCGAACAGCAGAGCGGCGGCAGGCGAGATCCGTCCCGAGGGGACCGGCCGCAGCCTGGTGCGGGACATGAGCAGATCGATGTCCCGGTCGAACCACATGTTGATGGTGTTGGCTCCGCCCGCCATCAGGTACCCGCCGATGGTGACCCAGAGAAGCAGCGAAAGAGGCGGTACCCCCCGGCCGGTGATGAACATCGGCAGGATCGTGGTGACCAGGAGCAGGGAGATGATCCGGGGCTTGGTCAGGCTGACAAGATCCCGGAGCAGCGAGGGGGTGGGTTCGTTCCGCGTTCCTCGTTCCGCGTTCCTCGTTGGAATCGCTGTGGCCGCATCACCCCGGTCTAACGCGGAACTCGGAACGCGGAACGCGGAACCGGTCCTCCTGGACCTGAACACAAGTAGAACCAAGCTGGCCCAGACGAGGCTTCCGACAAGCAGGTGGAGGGCGCGGAGCGATGTCGGGAGGAAGTTGAGGATCATCGCTGCGGCCACCCCGATCTGGAGCACGGTGGAGCCCAGCACCGCCCACGCGGCGACCCGCACCGGCCGCGACTGCTCCCGGGGGAGCCGCTGGCTCCAGACGAAGGTGGCCAGCGCGAATCCGAGGAATCCGAACGCCAGCACTCGATGGACCCACTGGATTCGGCCGAGTACGGTCGGAGGCGGCGCCAGTTCTCCCGCGCACAGCGGGAAGCCCAGGCAATAGACCCCGGCATCGTAGTTCGCGACGAACGCCCCGGCGAGGATGGTGATGAAGCCCAGGGCGAGGGTGATGGCCGATAGGCGCGCACTGCTGTGCGCGCCAACCGGCGTGGGCCCTTCGCCGGATCGTAGCGCCGCCACCACCAGGACCGCCAGCAGGATCATGGCGTTGCCCAGGTGGATCACCACCGCCGGGGCGGCGGTGCCCAGCTTCACCGTGACCGCGCCGAGCAGGACCTGCAGCACCAGGACCGCCCCAGCAAGCAGGGCCGGGTTCCGGAGCCGCGGCTCGGACCAGTGGCGTCGCCAGGCAACCAGGGCCAGCACGAGGATGGTCGCGCTCAGAAGGGAGGCGACCCAGCGGTGGGACCACTCGATGACTTCGAGCGGGTCGGAAAGATTGGGGAGGATCCGGCCGTTGCAGAGGGGCCAGTGGTCGCCACAGCCCATGCCCGAACCGGTGATGCGTACCACCCCGCCAAGGGTGATCAAACTGATGGCCAATACTACCGCGGCGACCGCGACGCGCCGATAGAGTCTGGCGCCGTCGCCAGTCACGCTCTCGCTCATCGAAACTCTCAACGGGTGGATCCGGTCTATCTATATAAGGAGGGGGGACTTGCCCGCCCGGGCTGCCGACCCGAAAGAACGGAGTGGGGGGCTGGGTTGTCAAGCTGACCCCCTCGGCGCATGTTCAGACCTCATTCGAGTTCCGAGTTCCGAGTTCCCAGTTCCGAGTGGGACCTCGGCAGGGACGCCTCAATGCATGACCCACCCTAGGGACTCGGCATTCGGCACCCGGATCCTCGGAACTCGGAACTCGGAACTCGGAACTTCTTCCCCGACCAATGACCCAACCCGTAGACCCCTGGGGCGAACGCCTCCCCCGCCAACTCGGCCTCTGGAGCGCGGTCGCGGTCCTGGTTGGCTCCACCATCGGCAGCGGCATCTTCCGAACCCCTGCCTCGGTGGCCGGGCGGATCGACGATGTCCCCCTCTTCCTGCTTGCCTGGGTGATCGGAGGAGTGGTCGCCGTCTGTGGGGCGCTGACCTACTCCGAGCTGGCGGCGATGTTCCCCCGCAGCGGCGGGATCTACGTCTTCATCCGCGAGGCATTCGGGTCGTTGCCGGCCTTCCTCTTCGGCTGGGCCGAGCTGCTCATCATCCGGCCAGGGGCGTATGGGGCCATCGGCATCACCGCCTCGGCCTACAGTCTGCGGACCTTCGGTCTGGACCCTGCGGCCGAGCCGGGCGGCCTGCCGGTGCGGGCCGATCAGCTGTTGGGCGCCGGGTTCATCATCCTGGTCGCGGCGGTCAACTACTATGGGATCCGGCGGGGGGCGGCCCTGCAGAATCTGAGCACGGCGTTCAAGGTCGCGGCGCTGGGGGCGCTGGTGCTGCTGGGCTTTATCCTCGGCAAGGGTGCGGGTCTCGGCCCCATGCTGGCGCAGCGCGCGGAGGTGGGGCTCTCCCCCTTCCTGCTGGCCATGGTCTCGATACTCTGGGCCTATGACGGCTGGGCCGACCTGGCCTTCGTGGGCGGGGAAGTAAAGGATCCGCAGCGGACCCTGCCACGGGCGCTATTCCTCGGGACCGCCCTGGTCGTGGTGCTCTATCTCTCCGCCAACATGGTGTATCTGTACCTGATTCCCATCCAGTCGATGAAGCAGGCGGAGCTGGTCGCGGCGGACGTGGCCCGTCTCCTGATCGGCCCGGCAGGGATCGTTGCCATCTCCGCCGCCGTCGCGGTGAGTACCTTCGGCACGCTCAACGGGTCGATGATGACCTCGCCCCGAATCTTCTACGCCATGGCGGACGACGGGCTCTTTCCCCGGGCGATAGCGAGGGTGGATCCCCGAACCGGCGCCCCCACCGGGGCGGTCCTGCTGGCCGCGGTGCTCGGCGTGATCTTCGTACTGATCCGTACGTTCACCGAGCTGGCGGACCAGTTCGTCATCGGAATCTGGCCGTTCTACGCCCTGGCTGTAGCGGCGGTCTTCGTGCTCCGGCGCACCCGGCCGGAGATGTCCCGCCCCTATCGTACCTGGGGCTATCCCGGCGTTCCGCTCCTGTTCCTCGGCGCTTCGCTTTTTCTGCTGGGGAATTACCTGTTGTCGCAGCCGCTGTCTTTCGCGGTGGACATCGGCGTGATTCTGACGGGCGTGCCGATCTTCTATGGATGGAAGCGATATCGTAAGACGTGAGACGTGAGACGTTAGCACCAGACCCTATCGCGCCCGGCACTCGGGGTGTTACCTCCGGCACGTCTCACGTCTCACGTCTCACGTCTCACGTCTTACCCGTCCAGCTTCACCTCCAGCGAAACATCCGCTGCCTTAACGCTGTGGGTCAGCGCTCCCGCCGAAATGAAGTCAGCCCCGGCCTCGGCGTAACTGCGCACATTGGCCAGCGTGATCCCGCCGGTCGCCTCGATCTCGATCCCTGGGCGCCGGGCCCTGGCAATGTCCGCCCACTGCCGCACCGTACCCGGGGTCTGATTGTCCAGCAGCAGCCGGGTGGCTCCAGCGGCGCAGGCGGCCTCCAGCTGATCCAGGGATTCGACTTCCACATGGCAATCGGCCACACCCTCCGCCCGGGCCTGCCCCAGCACTTCGGTCAGAGCTCGGCCGGATCGTTCCAGCGCCCGCCAATGGTTGTCCTTCACCATGAGCGTGTGTGAGAGGTCGAGCCGGTGCAGGTGCCCGCCGCCGGCGAGCACCGCGCTCACATCCAGCAGCCTGAGTCCCGGTGCCGTCTTCCTGGTGTGCAGGATCCGCGCGCTGGTCCCCGCCACGCGGTCCACATAGGCTCGGGTGGCCGTGGCGATACCCACTGCCCGCTGCAGCAGGTTGAGCAGCGGCCGCTCCGCCTGCAGAATCCGGGCAAGGCTCCCCTGCAGCGATCCGACCGTGGTCCCGGCGGGGATGGTGCTCCCGGTGGCGGATTGCCAGATCACCCCGCCCAGCTCACACGCGGTGGTGACCGCATCGGCGTAGGCGGTGCCCGCCAGAACGCCGGCGCTCCGGAACTCGATTTCCGCGGTGCCGAACTGCTCAGGGTCGACCGAGGCCCGGGTGGTGATGTCGCCGGGCCCGTCTTCCGCCAGCGCCCGCTCGGCGACCTGCATCGCATCCGTGCCGATCCGGATCCTGAGGTCACGTTCGATCACGGGCGTACTCCGAGGTTAGAAGGGGCGCCGCCGCGAGCCACGTTCAGGGCGATCCTGGTGCGCTCCCACTCGAACACCAGTTCGGCCTGGTCGCTGCTGCCATGATCCTCGACCCGCACCGTGAGGGTCTCCACCGGCTCGGGCAATCGTTCCGGCGGCACCACGACCTGACCCACCTCCTGCGACCGGACCTCCGGGGAAATGTCGTTGCCCCAGTGCAGGGTCGAGCGGCTCACATACACCGTCCAGCTGTCGGGTCGCGGCAGGGCACACAACGAGTACCTGCCGGCCCTGAGCGGGGCTCCGGCCAGCGTGATGTCGCGGGTAACCGAGAGGTGGGTGGGCTCGTTGGCGCCGAGCCGCCACAGCGAACCGCAAGGCACCAGCCCGCCAAAGACGGGCCGGTCACGTCGACTCGGCCGGCCATAGCACAGCGACAGTTCGGCGTCGCTCACCCCGAAACGGAGGCTGCCCAGCGGGCTCATCCTGGGCCGGTAGGACACCGGCGAGGTCCAGTCCTTGAGGCAGGGCCCGAGGGCGAGGGACAGGGGGATCAAGGAGACGCCGGTGATGACGAACGTAGCCGCGATGGCGGCCGCGAGGACCCCGGCGAGGAGGGCTGGTCGTTTCACAGGGCTATGGGCTATGGGCTATGGGTGTGCCTCGGACCAGTCCGTCGCCTCCCAGCATCGCGGTTCACCACGGAGCCACGGAGGACACGGAGGTCGCACGGAGGAGGGTTCTTCTCCTTGCACCCCAAGGTCCTTGCTGTTCTCCGTGAAACCTCCGTGTCCTACGTGGCTCCGTGGGGAGGTCGGGCCCTGCGTTCCGCGAGGCCGATCGCGGCTCCCCATCGCCTTGTCGCCTCGTCGCCCTGTCGCCTAGTCCCCAGGTTTCTTCGCCACCCCAGGCCCCAGCGCGACCATCCGGTCCAGTGCGGCGCGGGCCCGCTCGGCGGTCTCCCGGGGCACGGTGACGTGGTACCGGTCCAGCTTGAGCGCGTCGCGGGTTCCTTCGAGCGTGATGGTCTTCATGAAAGCGCACACCGCGGTCCGGTCTGCCGGGTAGAAGTGCTTGTCAGGCGCTTCCAGCTGCATTCGGTGCATGATGCCGGTCTCGGTGGCGACGATGAACTCCGAGGCGGGCCGCTCCTTCACCAGCTGTACCATCCGTTCGGTGGAGGCGATGTGTACCCCTTCCGCCGGGATGTCTCCCTGGCCGATGGCGTAGATCAACTGGCCGGCACAGCCGCACTCGGGGTGCACCAGCACCTCCGCGGCCGGATGGTCGTGCCGCATCCGGTCGAGAGTGTGCGGATTGATGTCCCGGTGCACGTGGCATTCGCCCAGCCAGACCTCGACCCGCCGGTCGGGCCGCATGCGGCGGACGTGCGCTCCCAGGAAGAAGTCGGGGCAGAAGAGAATGCCACGATCGCCGGGGATGGCGTCGATCACATCGAGCACATTGCCGCTGGTACAGCAGTAGTCCAGCTCGGCCTTCACCTCGGCCGTGGTGTTCACGTATCCGACCGCGATGTACCCCGGGAATCTCGCCTTCCAGCGGCGCACGTCCTCGGCGGTAATCGTGTCGGCCAGGGAGCACCCCGCGCGCAGATCCGGCAACAGCACCCGCTTGGCCGGAGCCAGGATCGCGGCCGTCTCCGCCATGAAGTGCACCCCGCAGAAGACGATGATGTCGGCGTCGGTAGCGGCGGCCTTGCGCGAGAGCCCCAGCGAATCGCCCACATAGTCGGCGACATCCTGCACTTCGGGGCGCTGGTAGTTGTGCGCCAGGATCACCGCCTTGCGGGACCAGGCGAGGCTCCGGATCTCGTCCTGGAGCGCGGCGATCTCGGCTGAGGTGAGCCGGTTCGGCTCGATGACGGGAAGGCTGGTCGCCGGGCGCGGTGCAGCGAGGGTCATGTTGGCGTTCCCCCGGCGCGTGCTCCGACACGTGGTGGCGCCGGGGGATAGTCAAGCCGCCGGTGCCCGCCCCGGCTCTCCCGCCGTCGAAGCGCGGCGTGGGTGATCAGGCGGGCGGTGAGAATCTGGTTGGCCGTTCGCCACGCCTCAGGCGGCACCTGCCGGGCGAGCCGCGCGAGGGATCGCTTGGCGCGGGTCAGACCGGTCTCGGTGCGCACCATGCCCACCTCCGTGGTCATGATCTGGCGCATCTCCGCCCGGATCCCCGCCATCTGCTCCTCGGCCGCGTCCCCTCCGATCGAGCTGCGTTCGGTGGGGAAGGGAGGCACCGGCTGGCGCACGGCCTGCGCGGGCCACCGCGCCAGGATGGCAGGGGCTCGGCTCCAGGGTATGGGACGGGTGGCGGCTCGATCGGTCCAGCCGGATCGGGGGCCGGTCTCGTCCTGGCCCGAGACTAGCGCGCGGGCCACGCGGTCGGCAAATACCAGTCCCTCGAGCAGGGAGTTGGAGGCCAGCCGGTTGGCGCCATGCACTCCGGTACAGGCGACCTCGCCCACGGCCCAGAGTCCCTCGCGGGTGCTGCGGCCGTCGAGGTCGGTCCGGATGCCCCCCATCGCGTAATGCAGCGCCGGCGCCACCGGGATCAGATCGCGGGCCGGGTCCAGCCGGTTCTCCGCCAGAATCTTGGTCACGCCCGGAAAACGCTCGGCGAAGTCGCGAATCTCGCGTGCGTCGAGCCATGCCCCTCCGGTGGCATCCGCCGCCGCCACCGCGCGGGCCACCACGTCCCGAGGAGCCAGCTCTCCCCGGGGATCGGCGTCGAACGCAAACCGGCGGCCGTCGCTGTCGACCAGGATGGCCCCGGCGCCGCGCACCGCCTCGGTGATCAGCGGGGCGGGGTTCACTCCCGGCAGCTTGAGCGCGGTTGGGTGGAACTGGAGAAACTCGAGATCCCGGAGGTCGGCTCCGGCCCGCCAGGCGAGCGCCCAGCCGTCACCGGTTGCCACCAGCGGATTGGTGGTGACCGCATACAACTGGCCCACGCCTCCGGTGGCGAGCACCACGTCTCGCGCTTCCAGCTCGAGCAGCGCGCCGTTCCTGACCACAGTCACTCCAGTGACCCGGGCGCCATCGTGCCGCAGCGCGGCCACCTCGGTGTAGCGCAGGATCTCGATCAGCGGGTGGCGACGGATGATGTCTGTCAGGAAGGCGACGATCGCCGCCCCGGTCCGGTCGCCCCCTGCGTGGATGATCCGGGGCCGAGTATGGGCGGCCTCCAGACCGAAGCGCAGTGACCCGTCGGGGCCCCGGTCGAACACGGCACCCATCGCCAACAGCTCGCGGATCCGGTCCGGTCCCTCGTTGGTCAGGACCCGCACGGCCTCGGGATCGGAGAGGCCGTCTCCGGCGGCCAGGGTATCGGCGGCGTGCTGGCTGGGACTGTCTCCCGGCCCCAGCGCGACCGCGATCCCGCCCTGGGCCCAGGCGCTGGCGCTATCCGCCAGCAGTCCCTTGGTAAGCAACAGGGAAGGCTGTCCCTCCGCCGCCAGTCGCCACGCGGTCCACAGCCCCGCGATGCCGGTGCCGACGATGATGGGCCGGAGTGGCTGAGTCATAGGGGGAGAAATATAGAGGCGGGCGGGGCGGGCGGGGCGGGCGGGGCGGGGC
>Ga0326730_1000292_pt1 | contig 14515 bp, 12 predicted proteins | sample MHFSIPfraction_3_FD_207740 | JGI IMG/M metagenome (GOLD analysis project Ga0326730, IMG submission 207740) | Lab enriched peat soil microbial communities from Michigan Hollow, Ithaca, NY, United States - MHF7AN SIP fraction | ecosystem: Environmental > Terrestrial > Soil > Wetlands > Peat...
CATGGTGTACCACAGGAGCCCCGACCGGCCGCCGATGTCGTAGATGTTCACCAGGTTCGGGTGGTTGAGGCGGGCCGCCAGCTGCGCCTCGCGGCGGAAGCGCTCGACCACCGCGGGGTCGGCGGTCAGGTGCGGGTGCAGCACCTTGAGGGCCACCTCGCGCTCGAGGTGCAGGTCGCGCACCCGGTACACCCGGCCATACCCGCCGCTCCCCAGCAGAGAGAGCAGCTCGTAGTCGTCGCCCAGCGCGCGCCGCAGCCGTTTCTCCCAGTGCCGCCCATCATCCGACTCGCTGGGCAGGAGCCGAGGGCTCACCTGAACCACCGCGGGGCTTTCGAAGGTGCCGGCGTCGGACGCGAAATCCTCGAGCATCTCGGCGGCGGTGAGATAGCGATCGTCGGGGTCGGGCAGGAGCGAGCGCATCAGGATCCGCTCGATGGCGCGCGGACAGTTGGGCCGGAGCGCCGAAGGCGGCTTGAGCTGGGTGCTGTCGAGGGGAGGCTCCACGGCGGTAACCGCCGCGTACAGGATCGCTCCGGCGGTGTAGATGTCGCTGGTCGGGTCGCCGGGGGCGCCGCTTCGAACTTCGGGGGCCATGAAGGCCTGTGCGCCCGGAACCTCGGTGGGCGGGATGGCCGGTAGGGTCCAGTTACAGAACCGGAGGTCGGTCACCGTGCCACGGCCGGCGAGGTTGACCAGCAGCGAGGTCGGCGCAATCCGCCGGACCACGATACCGTGGGCGTGAGCGTGCTCCAGCCCGCTCAGCACGTCCCGCGCAAGCACGTGCACCGCGGGGAAGGGACGCGGGCCCCGCTGCACCGCCTCCTGCAGGCTCTCCCCGTCGATCCAGTTCCCCACCCGGTACGCCAGGTCGCCCACGATCCCTGCGTCGTACACGTGCCGGATGGCGGGATGGTCCAGTTGGGCGAGCGCCTCGGCCTCGCGCAGGAACCACGCCCGGGTCTGGTCGTTGGGGTAGAGATTGACCCGCAGGGAAACGCGCCGGGAGAGCAGCTTGTCCTGGGCGGTGAACAGCACCCGCTCCCGGGAAGCCGCGACCATGGTCTCCAGCCGGAACCGGTGCCCCAGCGCGGCCTCGACCCGCTCGAAAATGGTGAGCGGCGGTGGAGTACTCATGCCGGGGGGCGTCAGCTGTCGGCCACCAGTGGGGTAGGCCGGGTACGTCGACGTCGCTCCACCCGGCCCCCCAGTCCGCAGCGGGAGCGACTGCACCATCGCCGGTCCTGGTGCGGGGAATCGTCCACCACGAACAGCCCGCACGCCGGGTTGGCGCACAGCCGCACGATGGCGAGTGGGTTCGCGAGGGTCTCAGCTGCCGAGCGGGCGATGGCCTCCAGGGCCGACGGCGGGCGCGCTGGGGCGAACCGGAGCTGCCAGGCGCCCCCGACCCGGACCAGCTGCTCGCGTCCGTCAAGCGGCACCAGCCGGGCGTTGATCGCCTCGATCGCGGACGGGGGGGGATTTCGGGAGCTGTCGAGCGCCCGCGCCAGGGTGAGCAGCTGGTCGCGGAACCGGCGCGCGTCGTCAAACGCGGTGGTGTCCGGAGGGGGATCGAGTCGCACCGCCTTGGTCCAGCGGAGGTACGCCGCCGGGTCGGCCAGCCTGTCCGGCTGGGCCAGGGCGGCCAGCGTGTTGACGAACTCGAGCCAGAGGGCGTCTCCCAGGAGCAGGAATTCCTCGTCCGGCATGGCCTCAGGGCTCCTCGGCGGTTTCCACGGCGTTGCGCCCCCCGCGCTTTGCCCGATAGAGCGCCGAGTCCGCGGCACCCAGCAGCTGATCCGGCCCCAGGCCGTGCCGTGGGGCTTCTGCGATGCCCATGCTCAGCGAGGGATTACCGAACTCCGGATTGGACTGATCCAGCTGGCCCACCGCGCGCTGCACCCGATCCACGAAATGCCGGGCCTCTTCCGCGGAGGTCATGGGCAGAATCACCAGGAACTCATCGCCGCCCATGCGGCCCACCGCATCCAGCGAGCGGCACTGCTGCCGGAGTATCCGGGCGATCTCGACCAGCAGGCGGTCGCCCGTGGCATGCCCCTGGGTGTCGTTGACCAGCTTGAAGCGGTCCACGTCGATCATCACCACGGTGGTCCGGATCTGGTGCCGGTGGGTGCGCGACAACTCGGCCGCCAGGCGATCCTCCATGGCCCGCCGGTTGCTCAACCGGGTCAGCGGATCGGTCGAGGCGGCGCTCTGCAGCTGCTCCACCAGCACCGCGTTCTTGAGGGCGATGGCGGCGGCAAAGGCCAGAGTGCCGGCCAGTTCCGACTCCGCCTGACCGAATTCCTGATCGTGGAGCCGGGGACCCAGGGTGAGCACCGCCAGCCGCTCGCTGCCGGCATCCAGCGAGACCACCAGCTGCGCCGTGGGCGGCAGGATCCGGGCGAGCAGAGCGTCCTGGGTGGTGGTCACCGGGCCGTCCGTGGGGAGGGCGCGGTCCAGCTCGTCGCGGGAAACGGTGGACAGCGACATCGAGCCCTTGAGCGAGCGGACCACCTTGGGGAAGTAGAGGTCTCCCACCGGCCGGTACAGGCAGGCCCACCAGCAGAAGAACACCTCGGCCATGAAGTCGAGCACCAGGTTCTCGGTCTCCTCGGTCGAGTGCACCGAGGAGAGGAGCCTGGCCACCTGCCGGAGTGCGCGGAGCTGGAAGACCGCGTCGTCCAGCTGGCCCTGCCGCTCGCGCAGCACCGCGTGCAGCTCGAGCATCACCGACAATCCCAGCGCGATCGGGGTAGCGTGTCCCCGCATCTCCGCGGCGACCGCGGGCTCCGCGTAGATCCCCACATCGGTCTGGCCGCTGCTCAGCCGCACCACTTCCACCGCTCCCGAGAGCCAATCCGGCGGCGGGAGCAGGGTCATCAGGGCGTTTGGGGAGGTGACGGACAGCCAGATGCGGTCGCTGTTGAAGCGACGGGCAAGGGCCTCGCGACACCGCTCAAACAGCTCGCTGTCCGAGCGGGCGTGACGGCACGCCGTTGCGAAGGCGCTGGGGAGCGAGGCCAGGAGCGAGGTGGATGAGTCCATCTCATTGAAGAATATAGCGATACGGGTTCCCTCAGGCACCTCCCCAGACAGGCGGCGGCCAGCGGACGTGAGCAGTGAAGGATGAGCGGTGATCGGCGAACGGTGAACGGGCAGCGATGTGCGATGCAGTTGTTGTCACCCCGAGCGGCGGACCGAGGGGTGCTCACTTCTCACTTCTCACTGCTCACTTCTCACTGCTCACTTCTCACTTCTCACTTCTCACTGCTCACTGCTCACTTCTCACTGCTCACTCCTCCTCGCTGATGTCCGTCGCCAGGCGACTGGTCAGGTCCCGCAGCTCCGCCAGCATGCCCGGGCGGGGGCCGCTGGGATGCCCTTCGTATGCGTGGACCACCTCGCTGAACCAGCGCACCACCGCGGGCGCGCCGCCCGGCGCGTAGGAGGAGAGGTACTCGACGCCCAGTCGCCGCACATCGGTGACCAGGGCGCCGCACTCGTGGATTTCGTTCGCGGCCGAGACGTCCAGGGCGCGCTGGTCGGCCAGGGCCAGGTTGGCCAGGAAGTCCAGCTTGCACGCCTCCCAGCCGCGTTCCCGGCCACGGGCATCGTACTTGGGCTCGAGCACCTGCCGCACCACCTCCATCACCTTGTCCCCGAACTTGCCGCCGATGCGATTCCCCAGCTCTCTCTGGCGGCTGGGCTCCACCTCGTTGAGCAGCGCCAGCAGTACGCCGGCCACGATGGTCAGCTCGTCGCAGCCATAGCGGGCCAGGATGACAGCCACGTTCGCCGGCCGGGTGGGCCAGGTGGTGCTGCCGCCTCTGGGAGAAGGGGTCGCACCGTGCTTCGCCGCGAAGGCGAGCGCATGCGAAATCCGGTCGGAGTAGCCGGGGTGGTGGCTGGTCATCGCTGGATGCTGGCTCCTTGCCGAGGCTCGTCGGAGGCGTTGGCCTGACCAGGCGCGCCGCCACCTCGCGGCGCCTGACCTCCGCGCGGACCCGCGTCGTGCTCGCGAAGTGTCCTAAGGGATGCCCAGCATCTTATGCGTTTGCAGACTCAGCCGCCACTCCGGATGCTCGAGGCAGTACCGCACCGCGAGCTCAGTGTTGCGGATCCGGTCGGGGCCGTCCATGGGCTGCAGAAAGAAATGGGCGAACCGGAGGCCGCGGAAACGTTCCGGCTCCGCGCCGGCCTGGGGGAAGACCAGTTTGAGTTCCTGTCCCGAGGTCTGCACCAGCGGCGCTTCCGCCTTGGGGCTCACGCAGATCCAGTCGAGACCCGGCGGTGCCGGGATGGTGCCGTTGGTCTCTACCGCCACCTCGAAGCCCTCCTGCTGGAGCGCGGCGATGGCGGGCGGGTCCAGTTGCAGGAGCGGCTCACCGCCGGTGCACACTACCAGGCGGCGCGCCTCCGGAGCGGCGGCCCCAGGCCACGCCGCGGCCACCGCCCGTGCCAGATCCTCCGCCGTGGCGAACTTCCCCCCGCCAGGACCGTCGGTCCCCACGAAATCGGTATCACAGAAACGGCAGACCGCGTCGGCCCGATCCGGCTCCCGGCCAGACCAGAGATTGCACCCGGCGAACCGCAGGAATACCGCGGGCCGCCCGGCGTTGGCTCCTTCGCCCTGGAGGGTGTAGAAGAGTTCCTTGACGGCGTAGGGCATGGAGAAGAATAGGCGGGCGGGGCGGAAAGGGCGGGCGAGGCGGGCGGAGTGCGTCAGTCGGATTCGCTGCCCGCCTCTTCCGCCTTGCCCGCCCCGTCCGCCTGTTGAGTACCACTCCCATACGGGGCTGGATCGGTCACCCCATTCTCCCGAAACCCCTTGAGCCGGAGCACGCAGGAATCGCACTGCCCGCAGGCGGCGCCGTCGGGGTCGGGGTCGTAGCAGCTGCGGGTGAGAGAGTAATCCACGCCAAGGCCGAGCCCGGCGGCGATGATCTCGCGTTTGCTCAGGTGAATCAGCGGCGTGTGGATCCGCAGTCTCGTCCGACCCTCGACGCCGGCGCGGGTGGCCAGGTTGGCCATGTTCTCGAATGCGGCGATGTACTCCGGCCGGCAGTCGGGATAGCCGCTGTAGTCGAGGGCGTTGACGCCCAGGAAGATGTCGCCGGCGCCGAGCACCTCCGCCCACGCGAGGGCGTAGGAGAGGAAGATGGTGTTGCGCGCGGGCACGTAGGTTACCGGGATGTCGCCCCCCATCTCCTCGGGCCGGCGGCCCTTGGGGACCGGGATGTCCGCGGTGAGGGCCGAACCGCCGAAGGTGCGGAGATCGATGGTGATGGTTACGTGATCGGCGGCGCCGAGCTGCCGGGCCACGTCGCGGGCCGCCTCGAGCTCCACTGCGTGCCGCTGGCCGTAGCGGAAAGACAGGGCGTACGGCTGGAACCCGTCTCGCCGGGCGATGGCCAGGGTGGTCGCGGAGTCGAGACCGCCGGAGAGCAGGACGACGGCTGTTGGCATGGTCTACAAAATAGGCGGGCGTGGCGGGCGCGGCGGGCCAGTGCCTGTGTGGACTCGAAAACTGCCCGCCTCTTCCGCCCCGCCCGCCCTGTCCGCCCTACCGCCGTCCCGTCTGTCCGCCTCAGGGCTGTCGCCCTAGCACATGCCTCAGTGCCCCCTCCAGATCGGTGTGCCGGAAGACGTAGCCACTCGCCCTCAGCCGCTCCGGCACCACCCGCGCGCTCGACAGCAGGAGTTCGTCGGCCATCCGGCCCAGCACCAGTCTGAGCGCGGCGGGCGGCACCGGGAACAGTGTCGGGCGGTGAAGCACCCGTCCCAGGGTCTCGGTGAATTCGGTGTTGGTGAGCGCGTTCGGAGCCGTCAGGTTCACCGGGCCGCGCAACGATTCGGTCAGCAGGGCGTGATACAGCCCGCCGACCACGTCGTCGATCCCGATCCAGCTCATGTACTGTCGTCCGCTGCCCATGCGGCCGCCGAACCCGACGAGGAACGGCGGCATCATGGCGGGCAGTGCGCCACCCGCCGGGGTGAGAATGATGCCGATCCGGGCCCGCACCACCCGGAGGCCGGCCCGCTCCGCCGGCTCGGTCGCGGCTTCCCAGGCATGCCCCACCTGCTCGACGAAAAAAGTCCCGGGACCAGTGCGGAGCCCGGAGCGCTCGGTCAGCAACTCGTCCCCGCGGTCGCCGTAAATGCCGATGGCGGAGGCAGAGACCAGCACCCGGGGCGGCCGTCGAAGCCGGCCGAGAGTCTCCGCCAGCAGCGTGGTGCCGCGGGTCCGGCTGTCGAGGATCCGCCGCTTCTGCTCCTCGGTCCAGCGCGCCCCGGCAATCGATTCGCCGGCCAGGTGAACCACCGCGTCCACCCCTTCGAGCGCCCCCGGATCCAGCCGTCCCGCCGCAGGATCCCAGAGAATGTCCTCGGGTCCGGGTCCGCTGCGGACCACCCGGCGGATCCGGTGCCCCGCGGCAGTCAGGAAAGGCAGGAGGGAGCGCGCGATGAGCCCTGTCGAGCCAGTCACCGCGATGGTCCGGGGGGCCGGGGTCCCGTACCGGGCGAGAGCGGCCAGGTCGTCGGCCAGGGTTCGATGTCGATAGCGGAAGGTCCGCCCGAGACGCGCGGCGACGGCGCCCGCCGCGAGCTCACCGGCCGCGCCGAACGGCAACTCATAGACGATCCGGTCGAGGAGACGACAACGGGCCGGACCGAGCGGCTCGAACCGGTGAGTGTGAACCCAGCTCGCGAACGGGCCCTCGACCTGCTCATCGACGAACTCGAGCCCGGGAGTACCACTGCGGTGTTGCGCCACCCACCGCTGGCGCAGCGGGCCGATTCGCACCTCGAGGACCAGCCGTCCGTTCTCCAGTCCGCCGGTGCGCTCCACCACCCGGACGGCGTCCCAGGGCGGAACCATGCGTTCGAACGCGCCGGGGCGGGCGTGCCAGGCATAGACCGCCTCGGACGACGCCGGAAGCTCCGTGCTCTGCTCGAAGGTTCTGGACATGCCCCGCTCCGGTCTCCGCTCGATGCTCGTCTGGATTATCTGAAGTTCCGAGTTCCGAGTTCCGAGTTCCGAGCCCGCGATCCGGCACCGGTGAGGCGCACGTCCCTCCGAAGCCGGCACGCCGAACGCGGAACTCGGAACTCAACTCTGGACACCACCTCAACGCAAGGTAAGTTGTTTCCCGTGAAGACCTTCTCCTGCCTGACTCTGGCGGCGCTCGCTGTGGCGGCCGCCGCGCCCGTGGCGGCGCAATCCGTCGCCGACAGCTCCCCCTTCCGGCCACTGGCACTGCCGGCCCCCAATACGATCCGAACCGGCAGCGGTCGGCCGGGACCGGACTACTGGCAGCAGCGAGCGGATTACCGTATCCGTGCCACGCTCGATCCCGAGCGCCAGGAGCTCGCGGGCAAAGAGACGATCCACTACCTGAATCACTCCCCGGACAGGCTGCCGTATCTCTGGTTGCACCTCGAGCAGAACATCTGCGAGCCGGGGAGCGTCACCAACCAGCTGGACCAGCCCCCACTCGTGTTCCTGGGCTCCACCTTCGACTTCTCCTGCAAGGGCGGGAAGGGTGGGCTGACCCTGGAGTCCATCACGCTGCTCGGCCGACCCTTGCCGCACGTGGTCTTCGGCACCACGATGCGGGTGGACCTGCCCCGGCCGCTCGCTCCTGGCGCCGCACTCGACCTCGAGCTGGCCTGGCGCTTCCCGGTACCAGACTACGGCGCGGGCCGCATGGGCCGGGACGGCACGCTGTACGAGCTGGGGCAGTGGTATCCCAGGGTAGCGGTGTACGACGATGTGCGCGGCTGGAATCACGAGCCCTACATCGGCGCCGGCGAGTTCTATCTCGAGTACGGCTCGTTCGACGTGGCCATCACCGTTCCCGCGACCTACGTCGTTGCCGCGACCGGCGCGCTGCAGAATCCGCTCGAGGTGCTCACCCCGGCCCAGCGGGCCCGACTGGTGCGGGCCCGCGCCTCGGACACCGCGATCGCCATCATCCGGGCGGACGAAGCCGGCAACCCAGCCCGGACCCGGCCCCGGTCCACCGGGATACTTACCTGGCGGTTCCACGCCGACAGCGTGAGGGACTTCGCCTTTGCCGCCGCGCCCAACTTCCGGTGGGACGCATCCGGCTGGCGCGGCATCTATGTGCATACCTTCTACCGTCCCACTGCGCCGCTCTGGGTCGAGGCCAACCGGATGGTGCGCGAGGCCGTCCGCTACTACAGCGAGCAGTGGTACCACTACCCCTATTCACACATCTCCAGCATCGAAGGTCCAATCGAGGGGATGGAATACCCCATGATGACCTTCGATCCGTCGGGACCGGCGCGGATCGACCTCCAGTGGGTGCTGGCTCACGAACTGGGCCACCAGTGGGTGCCCATGGTGGTCGGCTCCAACGAGCGCCTATATCCCTGGATGGACGAGGGGTTCAACACCTTCATCGACCTGGGCAACGCCGCTCTGTATTTCAAGGGTGACCCGTATGGCGACAGCATCGAGGTGCATCCTCTGCACCTGTACAAGGACCACGCCATCCCGGGACTGGAGCAGCCGCTGATCGACCGCCCGGTCGAGGTCCACGACCTGTTCTGGGGCGGCTACCAGAAGCCCGCCCTGATGATGCAGATGCTGCGCTACAAGGTGCTGGGGAAGGACCGGTTCGACCCCGCCTTCCGCGAGTATCTGAAGACCTGGGCCTTCCGCCACCCCACCCCGGCGGACTTCTTCCGGCTCATGCGGGATCAGTCCGGCCAGGAGCTGGATTGGTTCTGGCGCGGCTGGGTCTATACCACTGCCCGGCTGGACCAGGCGGTAGATTCGGTGGTGACGCGCGACAGCGTCACCGAGATCCACCTCTCGAGCCGTGGCACGATGGTCATGCCGGCTGAGCTGCTGGTCACCCTGGTGGATCCGGCCGGCAAGGTGGAGCTTCGCACCGCCCAGCTGCCGGTCGACATGTGGAATCTCGGCTCGCGATTCGTCTACCGGATCCGGACACCGGGAGCGGTGAGGAAAGTCGTGGTCGATCCCGACGAGGCCCTGCCGGACATCGATCGAGGGAACAACACCTGGCAGCGATGAGTCTCCGTCCCCTGGTGCGCCTCGCCATTGTGGTGCTGGTCGCTGCCGGCTTCTGGCTGGCGCGACAGAGCGGCAGCTCGGCGGCGACGGCCACGGTTCCAGCCCCCGTGCCAGGTGCGGTTCCCGCCTCTCCCGCCCCTCCCGCACTGGTTCACCCCGAGATCGGCTTCCGTGATGCCGGCCACCTGCGGGAGCACTTCCAGAAGCACGGCGCCGAGTTCGGCAGGATTACGCAGGACGAGTATCTGCGGCTGGCTCAGACCCTGCGCGACAGGACCGCGAGCGGCTCGGTCCTCGAGTCGGTGCGCTCCGACGGGGTAATCACCCGCTTCGACCGCTCGTCCGGAGCGTTTCTGGCTTGCGACGGGGACTTCACCATCAGAACCTTCTTCCGGCCCTATGACGGCGAGCGCTATTACGTACGGCAGCTCGCCCGGGGGCGGAGCGACCGATGACCCAACGCGCTTCCGGACATGACGACCCGGTTCGGGATTATCTGAGACAGAGCGGCGCTCCCTATTCGGTAGTGGCACAGGGGCTGCGCGGCCTGGTGGAGAACTGGGAACGGGTGGTAGACCAGGTGGTGCAAGGCTACCCGCTGACTCTGGACGATTACCTCAACGACATGGACGGACGGCAGCTGCTGCAGAATGCGCTGGACCTGTCGCCTGACGAAGTGCGGGAGGTTTTTCTGCCCCGGGTCCTCGAGGCCGATAACCGCATCCGCCTGAATCTGGTGCCGGCCGGCCGCTGCCTGTGGGGCAGTATCGTGGCGGAGGAGGAGCAGTGGATTCACGCGGTGAACTGGTGGTACTTCGAGCAGCCGCGTAACCCCGGCCCGAGGCTCAAACAGGAGCTGGACGCGACCTGACCCGTCCGCCGTCTCCGTCCTCCTTCATGCCGACCATCCTCGTACTTCGCTGTGGTGCCCGCCTGCTTCCGCTCTCCGGCAATACCGTTGCGATCGGACGCCTGCCGGAGTGCGACCTGGCCCTGGACGGCGTCGAGGTGTCGCGGCGGCACGCCCGGATCGTCTCGACGCCGGAGGGGCCGTTGCTGGTGGATCGGAGCCGGTTCGGGACCTTTGTGAACGGCGCCCAGGTCATTGGCCCGTCCCTCCTCGCCCCCGGCGACGTGATCGTGATCGGCAAGCACGACATCATGGTGGAGGAGGCGGACGCGCACCATCCGGTCGTCGCCCGGAACCAGGCGGGATGGCGGCAACGGTTTGCCGCGTGGCGCCGGCGGTACGGCGTCGCCGAGCTGGTGGGGACCGCCGCGCTGGTCCTCGCCACCCTGGGGACCCAGCGTGCGACCGGCAGCATCGTCCTGGCCGCCCTGGCTGGAAGCCTGGCCGAGGCCGCGTGGTTCTACACGGTGCTGCTGGTGCGGGAGGCTCGGCAGGAACGGCGGGAAGCGCGAGTCGGCGGGTTCGAGCGGAGGCCGCTGCGCGAGCTGGGCCACGACCTGCTGATGGAATTCGGCGCAGCCGAGCGGCTGGACGGGCTGGTGCTACGGCCATTGTGTCTCGGCCTGGGACTCAAGCTGGTACACGGGTGGCTCGGGGCGCTGCTGGGCAAGCTCGCCGCCGACCTGCTGTTCTACGGTCCGGTGCTGGCGCTGTTCCACTGGCGGGGCGCCGGGAAGTCGGGCGGCGGTGACGGTGACGGGGAAGGCGACGGCCGCCGCCAGACGACCTCAACCGGAATGCCGCTCGTCCGCGACTAGCCGGCGGTGCCGATCCGCTGGGCCTGTCGTGTGGTCAGTCCCGTACTCAACGCAGAGACACGGAGAACGCAAAGGTCGCAGAGTAGCAGTTCTCTGCGATGCTCTGCGTTCTCCGTGTCTCTGCGTTGAAACTCGCCGAACCGTCCCAATCGCCCGACCCGTCGTAAGGCGCCCGCCGGACTGAGGCCTGCGGCGCGCTATCGGCCGACCGCCTGGCGGAGCAGCACCAGGTCGGTGATGTTGTCGGTCGTTAGCAACCCGACCAGCCGCCCGGCGGCGTCTACCACGGGCAGGGCGGGGAACCCGCTGGTCCGGAGTCGGGTGAGCGCCTCCTCGAACCCGAGTCCGAGGGGGAGCATCGGGACCGGACGGCTCATCGCCTCGCCCACCATCGAATCGGGTCCGCGCGCCGCCAGCCCGCGCACCAGGTTATCCCGGGTGAGCAGTCCCTCCACCACCCCATTGTTGTCGACCACCGGGAACTCCCGCTGCTCGGTTTCGAGCAGGGTATCCGCCGCCATCCGCAGCGTGGCGTGCACCGGAATCGTGACGAACCGGGTCACCATCATCTGATCGATGATGACCCCTCGCCCCGCTGCCCGGGTGGCGACGACGTTCGCCTCCTGGCCCGCCGAGAAGAAGATGAACATCGCGATCAGCACCCACATCCACTGCTGCGATTGGACGCCGATGACGGCGCCGACAATTGCCGCTCCCTGACCGATCGTCGCGGCGATGCGGGTGGCCCGGACATAGTTCATCTGGGACGCGAGAATGGCCCGGAGGACCCGGCCGCCATCCATGGGAAACGCCGGGATGAGGTTGAACAGGAGCAGGAAGACGTTGACGTAGAACAGCTGCTTGAGGACCGTCGGCACCTCGAAATCCGCCTGGGTCCACAGCACCTGGTGTCCGGTTGCCCAGAGAACCAGGTACAGGACGCCGGCGATCGCGAGCGTTACCGCCGGGCCGGCCAGCGCGATCAGCAGCTCCTGCCGCGGCTCTTCCGGGATCCGCTCCAGCCGGGCCACCCCGCCGATGGGAAGCAGGAGCACGTCGGGGGTGCGAATGCCGAAGTGCCGGGCCATCAGGATGTGGCCGAACTCATGCAGCAGCACGCACAGGAACAGGGCGACAAACAGCACCGTCATCCCGATCGCCGCCGTCACCCCGGCCTCCATCTGCCACCTCGCGAAGAAGAAGGCGAGCAGGAGGATGAAGGTCACATGCACCTTCACGTCGGTGCCGAGGATTCGGATGAGGCGGAAGGACCAGGACATCGGGCGTGAGGGCAGTGGGCGGTGAGAGGTGAGTTCCGAGTTCCGAGTTGCGAGTCCCGAGTTCCGAGTTCCGAGTTCCTATGTCGTAGTTCCCAGTATCAACGCTGAAATCTAGCCTGGGCTGACCGCTGACCGCTGACGGCTGACGGCTGACTGCTGGCGGCTGGCGGCTGGCGGCTGACGGCTGAAGGCTCACCGTCAGGAAACACGAAACCCGGCTCGCGCTTCCGCGACCGGGCTCCGACGGCCGGTTTTCATCACCCAGGCCGGCCCTGGGGCCCCGAAGGGCTATGCTCCTGCTTCCCCACAGTATCGGTGCTCGGGAGAGAAACCTTGAGGGGAAGCGCCCTCGCCCTTCTCGCCCGCCGCTTCCGCCCCGCCCGCCGCGCCCGCCCTCTCTTCCAAACACCGAAGCTTGCCACTAGAATTTTCCGCCTCACGCCGCGCCCCGGAGGTCCCAGATCGCCGCCAACAACTGGTCCGCCAAGGACTCGGAGAAGCTCTACAACACTCAGGGCTGGGGACTCGGCTTCTTCCGGGTGAATCCGGAGGGCCGGGTCTCGGTTCACCCCGACGGAAACCCCAAGCGGGGCCTGGACCTGTTCCAGCTCGCCATGGATCTGAACGCCCAGGGAGCCGGTTTCCCGCTGCTGCTGCGCTTCTCGGATATTCTGCGCGCCCGGATTCAGACGCTCGCCACCCAGTTCCAGAACGCCATCACCGAGTTTGGCTACGAGGGACGTTACACCACCGTCTACCCGATCAAGGTCAACCAGCAGCGCCACGTGGTGCAGGAGATCGTCGAGTTCGGCTCGCCTTTCGGCGTCGGACTCGAGTGCGGCTCGAAGCCGGAGCTGCAGGCGGTGCTGGGGATCACCGAGAGCACCCAGCCGATCATCGTCTGCAACGGCTACAAGGACGAGGAGTACATGCGCCTCGCCCTGGCGGGGCAGAAGCTGGGGCACACCGTCTTCGTGGTGGTGGAGCAGCTCTCCGAGGTGGATACCCTGCTCAAGGTGGCCGACGAGCTTGGGATCACTCCGACCATGGGGGTGCGCATCAAGCTCGCCACCGAGGGAGCCGGCCGCTGGGCCAAGAGCGGCGGGGAGAAGTCCAAGTTCGGCCTCTCCGCAATGGAGCTAATGAAGGTGCTGGACAAGCTCACCGCCCTGGACCGGAAGGACGTGCTGCGGCTGGTGCACTTTCATCTGGGCAGCCAGATCACCGACATCCAGTACATCAAGGCGGGGCTGGAGGAGATCGGCCGGTTCTACGTGGAACTCCGCAACATGGGGTTCGCGCTCACCCATGTGGACGTGGGCGGTGGGCTGGGGGTGGACTACGACGGCTCACGCTCCACCCGCCCCGCCAGCATGAACTACTCCGTGCGGGAATACGCCAACGACGTGGTGTATACCCTCGGCACGATGTGCCGGGCCGAGGGCGTCCCCATGCCGCACATCATCTCCGAGTCCGGCCGGGCGATTACGGCGCACCACTCGCTGCTCCTGATCAACGTGACCGACGTGGAGTCGCAGAGCGATCCGACGGTGCCGGACCTGGGGCCCGAGCCGCCCGCGCTGCTGGTGGAAATGAAGGAGAACCTCGAGTCGATCACCCCCGAGCGACTGGAGGAGGTGCACCACGACGCGACGTTCGGGAAGGAGCGGGCCCAGGAGCTGTTCGCCAGCGGCGTGCTCACCCTGCGGGACCGGGCCAACGCCGAGCTGCTGTATCTCTCGACCATGAACGCGCTGGCCCGGCTGGTGGAGCCGGAAAAGTCGGAGCACCCCGAGATCTGGGCCGATATCGAGAGCACCCTGGTCGACCGCTACTTCTGCAACTTCTCGGTGTTCCAGTCGCTGCCCGACAACTGGGCGATCGACCAGCTGTTCCCGATCATGCCGATCCATCGGCTCACCGAGCAGCCCAGCCGGCGCGGTACGATCCAGGACATCACCTGCGATTCCGACGGGGTGATCGACCGGTTCGCCGGGGGGCGGAAGGGGAAGCCCTCCCTGGAGCTGCATCCCATACGGGACGATGAGCCGTACATCCTGGGGATCTTCCTCACCGGCGCCTACCAGGAGATCCTGGGCGACCTGCACAACCTGTTCGGCGATACCAACGCCGTGCACGTGCGGCTCACCGACACGGGGTACGAGATCACCGACCTGGTTCACGGCGACACCGTGACCGAAGTGCTCAACTACGTGCAGTTCCAGCCGGCCGAGCTGCTGATGACATTCCGGCGCAAGGTCACCGCCGCGAAGGACCTCCCCCGGCACGAGGCCAACCAGTTCATCGCCGACTACGTCGCGGGCCTCGAGGGGTACACCTACCTGGAGGGCGAGGAGCTGCCGGTGCAGACGGGCGCGGCCGCGGGCAAGGGTGAGTAGGAGGCTACGCCGTAAGCAGTGAGGAGTAAGGAGTGAGG
>Ga0326730_1000297_pt1 | contig 14275 bp, 13 predicted proteins | sample MHFSIPfraction_3_FD_207740 | JGI IMG/M metagenome (GOLD analysis project Ga0326730, IMG submission 207740) | Lab enriched peat soil microbial communities from Michigan Hollow, Ithaca, NY, United States - MHF7AN SIP fraction | ecosystem: Environmental > Terrestrial > Soil > Wetlands > Peat...
TGCCACGCCGCTCGATCAGACCGGGGCTGCGATGACGGGCCTGCCGGGCGCGGTCTTCGCCAGCGCCAGTACCGCCGTGGCCACCGTGACACCCACCGGACTGGTGACCGGCGTGGGTGTCGGCACGACAACGATCACCGCCACGCTCACGGCCGGCGGAACCACCCACAGCGCCACCTCGACCGTCACTGTGGGCAGCCAGGTCGGAGCGGTGATCACCACGCCAGGCGTGAAGTTCGATCCCGACGACATCGCCATCCGGCGTGGCGAAACCGTGGTGTGGCAGGTCTCGGGGACCACTCACAACATCACGTTCGAGACCATCGCGCCGCCAGGCGGGAACATCCCGGACTCTGCGCCGGGCTCGAGTCCGTCCCGGGTGTTCCCCCAGGTTGGCGAGTACAAGTACTTCTGCACCATCCACAAGGACCAGGGGATGAACGGCCGGATCCGGGTGCAGTAATGCCATCGGCATCGCGGCGATCGGAGCCGGAATGAACCGTGGATTCTTCGTGCTCTTGTCGCTGGCGGGGGCAACCAGGTCGCTCGCGGCCCAGGGCAACCTCGACCGGTCGCCCAATGTCTCCGGCGACTGGGTCATCCGTCCGGGCACGGTGCAGTTCAACTTCCTGCACCGCTTCGTGAAGAGTCCGGCGCCGGTCAGGAAGTTGACCAACTTTCCGACCTTCCTCGTGGCATTCTCGCTCTTCCGGGGTACGACCGCCGGGTTCAACTACGCGACCAACTCCACGCTCGCGCCGGCGTACCCTAACGAATGGGAGTTCTTCGGCCGGGTCCAGCCGCTCACCCAGGCCGGCGGCTTCCCGTTGGACGTAGGTGGGCAGGTCGGCTGGAACATCGCGGCGAAGGGCCTCGACGGGGAACTGTCGCTCGCGCGGCGGGCAGATCCGCTGCGGCTGGTGGCGGTCGGGAGGGCGCTGTCGAACCCATTCGTCCGCGATGGCGGAGCGCAGCTGGCCGTTGGCGGCGGGGTGGCACTCAAGCTGACCCGGCACCTTGGCTTGCACGGCGACCTGGTGAGCCTCACGTCGCCGGATCGAGCCAGGGGGGAGAAGGCGGCATGGAGTGCCGGCCTGGCTATCGCAATTCCCAATACTCCGCACACGCTCTCACTCCACGCCAGCAACACCAACACCGCAACGCTGCAGGGCACCTCGCGCGGAGCGGCCCTGACGAGGTATGGGTTCGAGTTCACGATCCCGGTCACGCTGGCTCGGTACTTCGGCCACAAGCCCCCGCCTCCGGCCCCGGCGCCCGAAGGAGCCGCGGCTTCTCCGGCCCCTGGCAGCGTCCCCTCGGGGCCGGTCGTCGGCCCCATGGTAAAGACCACCATGCAGGGTCTCAAGTTCATCGGTGAGCAGATCGAGATCGCGGCGGGAACCACCATCGAGTGGAAGAACGAGGATCCAATGCCGCACACCGTCACCGCCGCCGACGCCAGTTTCGATTCCGGGATGATCGAGAGCGGCCAGGTGTGGCGCTACACCTTCACCAGACCGGGCAGCTACCCGCTGCACTGCACTCCCCATCCGTTCATGAAAGCCACGGTGGTGGTCAAGTGAGGGCCGTCCTCGTCGTGGGGCTCACCGCTCTCGTGCTTGCAGCCGCAGGCTGCGTGTCGGAGCGCAGCAACGCGACCGGGCCTTCCTCCGGCTCCTGCAGCGTGAGTCTCAGCCCGTCCCAGTTTGGCTCGACCGTCGTTGCGATCGACGGGTTCGCCTTCGCGCCGACGCCAGTGCGGGTGCGTCCCGGAGGGAAGGTGACCTGGGTCAACTGTGAGCCGGTTGGGACCCCGGCCCATACCTCCACCGCAGACGGCGGCAAATGGAGTTCGGCCCCGCTCGAGCCGGGGATCACCTACACGGTCACGTTCGATGTGCCGGGGACCTTCGTCTACCACTGCGAGCCACATCCGTTCATGACCGGGGAGGTGATTGTGGAGTAACGGCAAGGGCGGGAAACCGGGAGAACCAACCTCCCGACTGCCCGCCCCGCCCTTTCCGCCCTTCCGGCTTTCCCACTTACTTGGCTCTCGTCTGCTCCACGGTCTCCTTGAGCATCTCGTCCGCCGTCCTCAGCACCCTGAGCTGCGCCGCGAATGCCCGCTGGGCGATCATCATGTCGACCATCGCCCCGCCAAGATCCACCGGTTCCTGTGGGGGGGCGGGGGGAGTGGCAGGGTGAGTGCTCGGCGGGGGCCCAGTGGTGACGTCGAACAACCCCGCGGAGGCAATCCGCTCGGCCGCCTGATCGACCCGGCGGGTGTACAGTCTGAGCGCGTTGAGCGCGCTGGCAATTGCGGTGCCTGAGACGGGCATGGGTCGCTCCGGGTCCCCTGCACACGGCGAAACGGGGGGCCGTCCCTAGGCCCAGTGCCGCTAGTCACTACTATCGGCGGCGGTGCCGGGAACTTGAGGTGGGCGCCATGAAACGGATCCCGGCGACCACCCGTAGGGCTCCCCGGAACGTTTCCGGGGAACGACATGCCGGCATCGCTCGACCTGCTCCAGGGCACTCTCGATCTTCTCGTCCTCAAGACCCTCGCGGCCGGACCGGCCCATGGCTATGCCGTGGCCCGGACTATCCGGGCGGCCAGTGACGCCTCGCTGGTCGTGGAGGATCGGGCGCTGTACGTGGCGCTTCACCGGATGGAAGCACGCGAGTGGATCGTCTCGGAGTGGGGTCTCTCCGATAACAACCGCCGGGCCAGGTACTACCGGCTTACCGCCCAGGGCCGCAGGGCACTGCGCGAGAAGTCTGCCGACTGGACCGCTTACGCGGAGGCGGTGTTCCGGGTGCTGCGCCTGGGGGAGGCCCAGTCGTGATCCGCTGGCTCCGGCGGGTGCTGCCGCGCTGGCACGGCATGGCACGGGAGATCGATGAAGAGCTGGCCTTCCATCTGGAGACGCGAGCCGAGGAGCTCACGGCCCGGGGCCTCCCGCCTGAGGATGCCCGCCGTGCCGCGGAGCGGGAGTTCGGAGACCTCGAGGCCGCGCGGGCGGAGCTCGCACGGATCGACCAGGGCAACGCGCAGCGCCTCCAGCGCGCCGAGTTGTGGGCCGATCTATGGAGTGACCTGCGATTTGGCATCCGACTCCTGGTCCGCGCTCCCAGGTTCTCGGCGCTGCTGATCCTCACCCTCGCGCTCGCGGTCGGGGCAAACACCGCCTCCTTTACGGTGCTGCGGGCGGCAGTCCTGCGTGGGCTGCCTTATCAGGACCCGGACCGCCTGGTTCACCTGTGGGAGAGCAAGCGCGACGGCCGCAGTGAAGCCTCCTACCCCGATTTTCTGGACTGGCGGTCGGAGAGCAAGTCGTTTGCCGCGATGGCCGGCTACAACGAGAGCGACGTGGTCCTCGCCCGACCCGAGGGAGCCGAGGTCCGGGCCGCCGGTCGGGCCACCCCCGGCTTCTTCGAGATGCTGGGGGCGGCTCCTGTATTGGGCCGCGGCTTTCGCCCGGAGGAGGATGTACCGGACGGTGCGCCCGTGGTGGTGCTGACCCATGCGTACTGGCAGGCACGCTTTGGGGCTGATCCCGGCGCGCTGGACAGCACCCTCATGCTGGATGGCCGCCTGTACCACATCATCGGAGTGCTCCCGCCTGGATTCCATTTTGCCCCCCTCGGAGAGGTGGACTTCTGGCTCACTCTCGGCCGGACGGCCGAGCGGCGCTCCGAGCGGGCCAACCACTGGGTGAATGTGGTCGGTCGGCTCCGCGACGGGGTTACCCTCCGTCAGGCCGGCCTGGAGCTCGACCAGATCATGACGCGCCTTGCGGCGGAGTATCCCGCGAGCAACCAGGGCCGCCTGGCGCTGGTGATTCCGCTGCGGGACCAGCTGCTGGGAACGGTGCGGCCTGTGCTCGTGGCGCTCTTCGCCGCCATGGTGCTGGTCCTCGCGATCGCGTGCGCCAACATCGCCAGCCTGCTGCTGGCGCGTGCTCTGGGGCGCGAGCTGGAAATGGGGGTACGGGCTGCGCTGGGCGCGTCGCGGTGGCGACTTGCCCGTCAGCTGCTGATGGAGAGCGTTCTCCTTGTGGCCATCGGCTGTCTGCTGGGCCTGGCCTTCGCACACGCGGGTGTCCGGCTGGTGGTCGGAGCGCTTCCTGGAAGTCTGCTGGCGCACCTGCCATACCTGCGGACGGCGGAGCTCGATCGGGCCGTGTTGGGGTACACTGCGCTCCTTGCAACCGGAACGACTCTCGCCCTGGGGCTCGGGCCGATCGTACACGCGCTCAAGGCTGACGGTGGCGGTCTGATGGGTCGAGGCCCGAGGGGCACGGCTGGCGGCTCCCTGCTCAGACTCCGGGACGGCCTCATCGTGGCCGAAATCGCGCTGACCCTGGTGCTGCTGACCGGGACCGCGCTGGTCGGTCGGAGCCTGTCCGAGCTGCTTCGCCTCGACCTCGGCTTTGTCCCGGATCGGATTCTGTCGGGCAGGATCAGTCTTTCGGGCCCGCGGTATCTGACCGCTGCCTCGCAGCAGCGGTTCTTCCTGGACCTGCTTGCCGGAATCAGGCGCATTCCTGGAGTGACGGGCGCGGGGGCAATCACCAACCTGCCGCTGAACAGCGGCAACACCAACACATTCCGCATCGAAGGCGAGCCGGAGCCCCAGCCCTCTGCCCGGCTCGAGGCAGCCACCAGGGCGGTGAGCGAGGGCTACTTCACGACCCTGGGTGTGCCGCTGGTTGGCGGCCGGCTGCTCGATACGCGTGATGACTCCGCCCACCGGCTGTCACTCCTGCTCAACGCCTCGCTTGCGGCAAGGCTCTTCCCTGGGGCAAGCCCGCTTGGCCGGCGACTGCGGTTCTACGCGTTCCCGGACTCCGTCTGGGACATCGCAGGAGTGGTGGGAGATGTGCGGACCGGTCCGCTCGAGGCTCCACCTCCGCCGACGATCTACTTCTCGCACCTGCAGTATCCCTCGACCCGGATGTCGCTGGTGATCCGGTCGAACCTTGCACCCGCCACTCTGGCCCAGGAGGTCAGGACGCTCATTGGCGAACAGGATCCGGGGGTGCCGCTCTACGAGGTGGCCCTGCTCAGCTCCGAAGTCGAGTCCGCCTCGGCGGTGGCCGCACGGCGGGTGCCGCTGATACTGCTGGGCGCCTTCGCCGCAGCCGCCCTGCTGGTAGCGGTAGTGGGATTGTACGGAGTGGTTTCGTTCAATGTGGTCAAGCGGAGGCGCGAATTCGGCATCCGCCAGGCACTCGGCGCTGGCCCGGGAGAGATCCGGCGAATGGTACTTCGACAGGGCGCGATTCTCGCCGGCGTGGGGATCGCCGTCGGTGGCCTGCTCTCGCTGGGATTGGGGCGGGCGCTGCGGAGTCTGTTATTCGGCGTCGGGCCGGGGGATCCGGTCGCGCTGCTGGGCGCAGGGGGTCTGCTTGCCCTGGTTACCCTCGTAGCCAGCTACCTCCCGGCACGGCACGCAACCCGGATCGACCCCACCGAGGCGTTGCGGTCGGAGTAGGGTCTACTCCCATCCGGACTTCTTGCGGAAGTCCTCGAGCCTCCTCCGGTCACGCTTGGTAGGGCGCTCATTGTTTTCCGGCACGAACAGGACGTGGGCGGCCTTCAGCTGGAATGCCACCCGCTCACGCTCCCTCACGCTCTCCGGCGTCTCCTGGTAGAGCTTGGCGGCCTCGGGGGCGGGCCCGCGGCGCTCGGAAAGCCCCTGGACCACGACCGAATGAAGGTACGGCCCCAGCCGGATCTCCACCCGGTCTCCCACCTGGATCTGCTTGGCCCGTTTCACCCGATCGTCATTGACCCGGACCTTGCCGCCGTCGATGGCCTCTACCGCCAGGGGCCTGGTCTTGAAGAAGCGGGCTGCCCAGAGCCATTTGTCGAGTCGGACGCGAGCGGGAGGTTCAGCGGACATGTGTGAGTTCGGAAGGCTGGGATCGCAAGTCAGTGCGATGGTGGCTCAGTGGTGTCGTGGCGCCGGGGTGGCCCCATGCACCCAGAGTAACTCCCAGTTAGACTTTCGCACCAGCCCACTTTCCCGCCGGCCACCAATCGACGACGCCAGGGAGCCTCCAGTCCAGCCATGCAACAAGTCAAAGGGACCGTTCTCAAGGCCAGACTTGCCTTCATCGATCAGCACTTCGGCGTCGCGGGGCGCGAGAAGGTTCTCGCCAGCCTCACGCCCGAGGATCAGCACGAACTCGGCCGGCTGCTCCCGGTCAAGTGGTATCCCTTCGACCTGGGTCGCCGGGTCGACGAGGCGATCGTGAACGAGCTGGGTGGCGGACACAGCCACTTCTTCCTGCGACTGGGTGAGGCTTCAGCCGAGCAGAATCTCGCCAAGCTGCATCACGCCTTCCTGACGCCGGGTGATCCTCACGCCTTCCTCGCCAAAGCCCCGACAATCTACCGGCTCTACTACGAAACCGGCCGGCGGGAATATCAGCGGACCGGCGACAAGGAGGCGGTGCTCACCACCTACGACGCCGAGACCTTCAGCGCCCCGGACTGCCTCACCGTGGTCGGCTGGCACCGAAAGGCACTCGAGATGTGCGGTGCCCGGGCGGTGGTCATTGTCGAGGAAGAATGCCGTGCGAAAGGCGGGGAGGTGTGTCGCTATCGGGTGCAGTGGCAGTAGAATGGATGTTCCGCGTTCCGGGTTCCGCGTCCGTTGACCCTGAGGGAGTCGGCTGAGCCCGGCGCGTCGCGTGGATCAAACGCGGAACGGGAACGCGGAACATCCAGAGTCCCATCCCTATGGCTCATCCTCGCCCGCCGGTCTGAACATCAGGTCAAAGGCGAGGAACACGGTTTTCGAAAACGGATAGAACAGGAACGGCAGAGTCAGCATCAGCACTCCGCCACCGTAGAGCAGCAGGTTCCACGGGGGATCGGGCCACGTGGCCAGGGTGACCGACCCGGCCAGCAGGGCCCAGATGAGCTCCGAAGCGACGATGTTGAACATGTAGGCTCCCACCACGTAGCCCTGTTCGCCACGTTCGGTCTGGATGCGGCAGGTTGGGCACCGCTCCCGTATCCGGAGCCACGAGGTGAAAAGCCCATCGCTGCCGCAGTTGGGACAGCGGCGCCGGATGGCCCGGGTAAGCAGTGTGAAGGGACCAGGTCGGGACACGGCCATGTTGGAGTCTAGTTAGTCCCCCGCTCTATACCCGCCGGTCGAGCGCCTGGAAGCCCAGGGCGGTATTGAGCCACCGCACGAACGGAGTGAGCGCCGCGAACTCCCGGGCCAGGGTGCGTGGCAGCGCGGGCGCGTGCAACTCGTTCCGGCTGAGACTCCGACCCACGGTGAACGACTGATACAGGAGCCACGGCGCGGCGGGATGGCCCTCGGTGAAACCCCGCGGGGCGCGCTTGAGGCGTGCCTCGTCATCCAGCTTGCCGAACCGCCGCCGGAACCGCCGGCTCAGGACGATCTGCTCGAAGCTCTCCAGGTCGTCCACCAGGGCCTGACGCAGCCGGGCGAGCGAATCGCGCGGCGGCATCCAGATCCCGGCGCCGAGCAGGCTCTCGGTGGGGGAGAAGTGGAAGTAGAATCCTGCTCCCCCCTGAGCCTCCCCTCCCACGCCCCGGCCCGCGTCCTGGTGGTAGAACCAGCAAGCAGCATGGGTCTTGTAGGGCGACTTGTCCCGGGAGAACCGCACATCCCGGTGGATGCGGAAGATCGAACGGCGGGGGTCGCCCGTGATCTCGGGAGCGATCCGCGCGAGGTGGACATCCACCTCCTCCACCAGGGACTTGAGCGGACTGCGGATCTCCGCCTCATACACCGGGCGATTGGCCTCGAACCACGGTCTGGTGTTGTGCCGCTTGAGCTGGGCCAGGAAGCGGATCGCGGCCGGCCGGATCGAGCTGAACCGTTCCGCGTTCCGCCCTGAAGGACTCCCTCGCGCCGGGTCGCGCTCCGCGCTCCCAAGGGCGCTCGGTCGTGTTTCGCGTTCCGGGTGGCGTCGACCCCGGAGCCCGCCAGCGCGTGCGGGAGGCGTCGCCCTGCCGCCTTGTCGCCTCGTCGCCTTTGCGTCGCTCATTGCCCTGTTCCTCCTGATCAGCTCCAGCTTCTCCGTCCGACTCAGTTGCTTGATGGCCCATTCCCGTCGAAGCGCGGCGGACCGGTCCCGGGCCGGCTCCTGGTGAACCAGCGTCACCGGGCGGCGCGCTCGGGTGTACGCCGCTCCGCCGGCGCCATTGTGCTCCGCCAGCCGCCGCTCCGGGTCCCGGGCGACGCCGGTATAGAGCGAGCCGTCGGCACAGCGGAGGATGTAGACCGACCAGGGCGGACCGGTGGACCGGCGGACCGGCGGAGGGCGACTGATCATAGGCCGGCGCAGACTGGCCCTGCGAATATCCGCCCGCCTGTCCGCCCGTCCGCCTGTCCGCCCATGTTCCCAGCCTTCCCGTTCACTTAAACTTGTCTGCGATGGCCAACTCCCCGCCACGCCAGGGTGCCCGCGCCCTGCCGGACCAGAAGACACTGCTTTCGTGGGTCTTCGGAGCCCGGCTGGTGCTCGCGGTGACGACCCTGGTACTCGCCTCGCTCGAGTGGACCAGCCAGCCGGGGCTCTCCTTCCTGGTGAGCCTCGGGGTGCTGTTTGCCTTTGTGCTTACCGCGTACGGCTACTGGCTGGTCTGGCTCCGGCACCGGAGCCCGGGCCAGCTGTTCTTCTACCTGCAGGCCCTGGGGGACATCGGACTCACCACGCTGCTGGTGCACTTCACCGAGGGGCCGCGCAGTCCGTTCCCATCGCTGTACATCCTGATCATCGCCGCCTACGCCCTCCTGATGACCTTCGGTGGCGGGCTGCTCGTGGCCCTCACCATCGCCGGGGCATACTTCGCGGACAGCTTGTGGCTCCAGGGATCGCTCCCGGGTCTGGCGTTCTGGGGCCAGGTCGGTGTGTTCATTGCCGCCTACGTGCTGGTGGGGGTGCTGGCCTCGCGGCTGCGGGCAGCCGGGGTGGAGCGCCAGACCCTCGAGATCGAGCTCCGTCGGGTGCGACTCGAGGCGGACGAGATCCTGCGGCACATCCGCTCCGGGGTCATGACGGTGGACGACGCTGGCCGCCTCGCCTTCATCAACCCCATGGCGGAGCGGCTGCTGCAAGTGGATGGCGAGCGGGCGACGGGGCTGCCGGTGCTGGATCAGCTCAAGCTGCGCTCCCCCGAGCTGTGGGCGGCGCTGGTGGCGGCTATCCGCCACGGCCGCAAAGTGAGCCGCGGCGAGGGTACCGTGCAGCACGCCGACGGCCGGATCTTCCCCATCGGGCTCTCCACGACGACCTTTGAGCGGGATTCCGATGGACGCCCGTCGGTGACCGCGATCTTCACCGACATCTCCGATCTCAAGCGTCTCAACGAGCTCAATCTGCGCGCCGAGCGGCTCGAGGCGGTTGCGGCGCTCTCGGCGTCCCTGGCCCATGAGATCCGCAACCCGCTCGCCTCCATCCGGAGCTCGGTGGAGCAGCTTGCCCGGTCGGCGCACGGCGACGAAGACGACCGCTATCTGGCCCACCTGATCGTTCGTGAGAGTGACCGCCTGAGCCGGCTCTTGTCGGAGTTCCTGGATTTCGCCCGGGTCCGGGCGACCGAATTCGTTCCAGTGGATCTGCAGGCCGTGGTCACCGCCGCCGCGCGGATGGTGCGCGAACACCCCGACTGCCGCTCGGAGATCGAGATCCGGGTGCAGGGGGCCCGGACGGTGCTCGACGGGGACGAGGACCTGCTGCACCGCGTGGTGGCCAACCTGCTGCTCAATGCGGTCCAGGCGGCCCGCGGACCCGCGGTGGTAACCGTGACCACGCGCCCGGCAAAAGTGGCCGAGCTGCCAGGAGGCTGTACCCTCGAGCAGCCGGTGTGCCTCGAGGTGAAGGACACCGGGCCGGGCATTCCCGAAGAGCTCAGGGAGCGATTGTTCCAGCCGTTCGTGACTGGCCGGGTGGGCGGTACCGGTCTCGGCCTTGCCATCGTGCAGCGTGCCGTCGAGGCGCATCGCGGGATGGTGCTGGTGGATTCGCATCCGGGCAAAGGCACGACCTTCACGATTTTCTTTCCCGCCCGGCGCGCGGCGGAGGAAGCGGCATGAGTCAGAAACCCACGCTGCTGGTCATCGACGACGAGTCAGGCATCCTCGATACTCTCAGGATCCTGCTCAAGAAGGAGGGCTTCGAGGTCACCACCGCGCAGGGCGGCAAGGCCGGTCTCGAGGCGATCAAGGCCGGTACTCACGACGTGGTCCTCACCGACGTGCGAATGCCCCAGGTGACCGGGCTCGACATCCTGGCCGCGGCCCGGGAACAGGACCCGATGACCCCGGTCATCCTGATGACCGCCCAGGCCTCGCTGCAGACCGCAATCGCGGCCGTGAACGCCGGCGCCTTCTACTACATCCAGAAGCCGTTCGCCAACGACGAGTTGGTCGCGATCCTGCGTCGCGCCTCCGACTATCGCGCCGTGCGGGTCGAGAACAAGCACCTGCGCCAGGAGATCAAGCGGCGGGACCGCGCCAGTGTCAGCCGGCCGATCGGAAAGTCCCGCCGATTCCTCGACACCATGAAGCTGGCGGAACAGGTCGCGCCCACGGAGTCGACCGTGCTGATCCAGGGGGAGAGCGGCACCGGCAAGGAAGTGGTGGCGCGTTACATCCACAACACATCCAACCGCACCGACGGCCCGTTTCTCTCCATCAACTGCGGGGCATTGCCGGAGAACCTGCTGGAGTCGGAGCTGTTCGGGCACGTAAAGGGGTCGTTCACCGGCGCGGTGCGCGACAAGCAGGGGCTCTTCGCTGCCGCCCGGGGAGGGAGCTTCTTCCTCGACGAGGTGGGCGAAATGGCTCCGGCGCTCCAGGTCAAGCTGCTCCGGGTGCTGCAGGAGCGTGAGGCCATCCCGGTCGGGGCCACCGAGGCGATCCCGGTCGATGTTCGCATCATCGCGGCCACCAACCGTGATCTCGAGGAAGAAGCCCGCCGCGGCCGCTTCCGCTCGGATCTGTTCTATCGGCTCAATGTGATCACCATTCACCTGCCCCCGCTCCGCGACCGGCGGGAGGACGTGCTCCTGCTGATGGAGTCGTTCCTGCAGCGACTGGCTACCGAGCACAGCGCGGAGCCCAAGGCGCTCTCGGCCGAAGCGCTGGACGCGGTGATGGTATATGACTGGCCCGGCAACGTGCGCGAGCTGGAGAACGCGCTGGAGCACGCCTGGGTGCTCAGCCGGGGCGACGTGATCGAGCCCGCGGCCCTGCCCGAGCGAATCACCAAGCGGCGCAAGGAGCCGCTGGTGGCCGAGCGGACCTACCCCAACCCCACCCTCGACGTCATCGAGCGCGCCTACATCATGTATGTGCTCCAATCCGAAGGGGGCAACAAGACGCGGGCCGCCGAGGTTCTCGGTATCGATCCCTCCACCCTCTATAGAAAGCTCTCCAGGTACGAGGAACAGCAGACTCCAGCCCCTTCATGAAGTGAAAAAGGCCCTGACTAGCACGAAGAAACGCCGGAGCGCGGTCATGTGGTGCCCCGGTCCCGATTCCCGACCTTGCGTCTTGCCACCCCGATCCGAGCCGATGGACCGGTGCAACACTATTTAACACATTGGCGCGAGGCACCTTAGCGAATTGCGGGCGGCTGGTATGCCGGTTGCCTTAGTGGTCCGCCGGTAACACGGCAGTTCACTAACAACCCATGCGGCCTCCCTGGGCCGCGACCAGCGGAGGACGTATGAATCGCAAGGGCTTTACCCTGATCGAGCTTCTGATTGTGGTGGTGATCATCGGCATCCTGGCCGCCATCGCCATTCCGAAGTTCGCCAACACCAAGCAGAAGGCGGTCGTGGCCTCGATGAAGTCGGACCTGCGGAACCTGGTCACCGCGCAGGAAGCCTTCTTCTCGGACAACAACGACTACGCGGGCAACTTCGGCGCGGCCCAGATCAACGGCCTGGCCGGCGGCGGCACGGTGGCGTTCACCCCGAGCACCGGCAACGTGCTGGTGCTGCAGTATGTCAACGCGGCCGGGTGGAAGGCCACGGTGACCAATCCGGCGGTGACCGGCGTCCCGGGCACCTGCGGCATCTACACTGGCCCGGTGGGCAACAGCCCGAACGCGGCGGTGGTGCAGGAAGGCGCCCCAGGCTGCTGGTAAGCCTCGCAGGATGACAAGCGGCGGGCGATCCACAGGGATCGTCCGCCGCGTTGTCTTTCCCGGTTGGTTCCCAGCCGCTCCCAGCCCAGCCAAGGCTCCGGTCCTGATATTCTGCTTGTAACATGTTGTTGAACTGAATCTTACGTGTCACTTGCTCAGTCTATGCCGATGATCGACCCACAATCCTGGCTTGGGCGTGGTACGAGGTGTGCTTCAAGGTCATGGGCCGGAGGGCCGTACCTCAAGCAACGTCTGATGACTAGTGGGATAAGTTCCGCTTCGGCAACGGCTTGTTGGCTTTACCTAAAGCAACTTGGCAGCTTGACAAAACCCGGGGTGGCGTGTAGCGTAGCCATCCTACTCCCAGTTCCAAGAACCGACACGGTCTGGATGCCTTTATGGGCCTTTTCAGCCGGAAGAAGACCACTGTGGCCCTGGACATCGGGTCAGGCCTGATCAAGCTCGTCGCCATCACCCATGGCGCCGGAGATCCGGTCCTGACCAAAGTGGCCTACACCAGTGTGGTTGACGACGCGATCGTCGAAGGCGAAATCATGGACCCCGGCATCGTGGCCGATGCCATCAAGGGCCTGCTCGCCTCCGCCGGACTCAAGCCACGGCAGGTTGTGATCGCGGTCGGCGGGCGCGACGTGATCATCAAGAAGATCCAGATGGACCGGATGAAGGAAGCGGACGCCCGCGAGGTGATCCGCTGGGAGGCCGAGCAGCACGTGCCGTTCGATATGGAGAACGTGGAACTCGATTTCCAGATCCTGGACCCCGACGGGGAGGGGCTCCAGATGACGGTTCTGCTGGTGGCGGCCAAGCGCGAGCTGGTGGAGAACAAGGTGTCCCTCCTCGCGGAGGCCGGGCTCACCCCTGCCGTTATCGACGTGGACGCCTTTGCCCTGCACAACGCCTTCGAGGTCAACTACCCCAACGAGATGCGCGGGGTGGTCGGGCTGGTGAACATCGGCCACGAAATGACCAACATCAACATCCTGGAGGACGGAATCCCCGTCCTGACCCGCGACCTGCCGGTCGGGACCCGGCGCTTCCGGGAGGACATCCAGCGGGAGCGGGGGCTTTCGGCCGAGGAAGCCGATCAGCTGCTGCAGGGCTTCGAGCGCAACGAGATCCTGGACCCCTTCCTGGAGACCCGCGGTGAGGAGCTGGCGGTGGGTATCGAGCGCGCCGCGGCCTTCCTGCAGTCGGCCAGCCGGTCCGCCAGCGGGATCTCCCGGCTGTGGCTGACCGGTGGTGGGGGTCGCATTCCGGGTCTCAACAAGGTGCTTGGGGACCGGCTGCGCCTGCCGGTCGAGCTGGCCAATCCGCTCGCCCGCCTGCAGGTCGCCGAGGGCGTCTTCTCGACCATGAACATGGACGAGATCTCACCCCTGCTGATGCTGCCGATCGGTCTGGCGCTCCGTACCGCCGCGTGAGCCCGAAGCCCGGAGTCCGCCACCCATGATGATCACCGTCAATCTTCGCCCTGGTCAGAAGCGCAAGGCCGCCGGCGGCGGGTTCACCGGCGTCGGCGAACGGGCCAAGGGCCTCTTCGCCAAGGTCAAGGATCCCTTCCTGGTCGGCTCGGTCGCGCTGTGCCTCGCGGTCGCCGGCTTCCTGGGAGTGTCCTTCGTGGCCGCCAACGCCAAGCTCAACGACCTGGGGCCCCGGTTGGAAACGGCTCGCGACGAGTACAAGCGGTTCGACGGCCTGCTCCGGCAGAAGCGCCGGGCCGAGATGATCCGCGACTCGCTGCTGGCCCAGATCTCCACCATCCGCGGCGTGGATGGCAACCGATATGTCTGGCCGCACGTGCTGGATGAGGTGGCCAAGGCGTTGCCGCCGTACACCTGGCTCACCACCCTGGCCGCGCAGGTGACGCCGGCCGCGGTAGCCGACACGGCCGACACCACGACCCGGCCAATCACCTTCCGCCTCGAAGGCCGGACAATGGACCTCCAGGCGTACACCAGGTTCCTGCGCCAGCTCGAAGCTTCGCCTTGGGTCACGGACGTGACTCCACTCGAGGCCAAGACCATCGTGGAAAAGGAACGGCCGGTGACTCAGTTCACCATTCAGGCGGCGTTCCAGCGCGCGGACTCGGCGTACATCCGCACCGT
>Ga0326730_1000299_pt1 | contig 14156 bp, 8 predicted proteins | sample MHFSIPfraction_3_FD_207740 | JGI IMG/M metagenome (GOLD analysis project Ga0326730, IMG submission 207740) | Lab enriched peat soil microbial communities from Michigan Hollow, Ithaca, NY, United States - MHF7AN SIP fraction | ecosystem: Environmental > Terrestrial > Soil > Wetlands > Peat...
CCTCGTATCGGCTGATCGTAAAGAAGAAGCGCCGGCCGTCGGTGGTCCAGTCCGTCCGGGGTCCCGAGCGGCTCGGGTCGCGCGGCTCGACCACCACCGCCGGGGCACCGCCACCGACCGGAATTGTCAGCAGGTCCAGGCGGCCATCCGGCTCGCGCCGGCGATACCAGATCGAGCGGCCGTCGGCGGACCAGACCGGCGAGCGCACCGGGAAGCCGACCGACGGGAGCAACACCCGGTACTCGCCGGTTCCCAGCTGGATGAGGACCACTGCCCCGTTCTGCAGCGTGGCAACCAGGCGGGTACCGTCCGGTGACCAGCTCCCCTTCCCCAACACCCCGGAGACGAGCAACCGGGGCGCACCCCATGTTCCCTGCCCGTCCCGCCCAACCACTCCGAGCCAGGGCTCTCCCGCCGAGTCGCCGTTGAAGGTCACGGCCCGTCCATCGGGAGACCAGAGGCCGGCGGACTTGTCGAACGCCGAGGAGGTGATCTGGTGCGGATTGGAGCCATCGCTGCCCATGATCCAGAGGTTGCGATGACCGTCTCTCAGACTGTGGAACAGGATCTCCCGGTCATCGGGTGAGAACGAAGGCGAGAAGTCGTTGGCCGAATCGCTGGTGAGCTGCTCCGGTTCGGCGCCGGGCTGATCCAGCCGCAGGCGATAGATGTCGGCATTCCCGCGGCGGTCGGAGTCGTACGCCAGCCAGCGGCCATCATGCGAGATGTTGAACTGCTCCACCAATTGATTGCCCGAGGTTACCTGTAGCGCGCTGTCGTCCGTGATGGTCTGCCCCGGCTTCAGGGGCAGGACCCAGACATTCGCCTCCCGCTGCAACGTGGAATAGGCCAGGTGCCGGCCGTCGTGCGAGAAGGTGACGGTGTGGGCATTGAGCCCGGTCGTGAGTCTCGAGGCCGGACCCGCGACGCTCCCGCTCGAGGTGAGCGGCACCTGGTACAGGTCCTTGGCCCCGTCGCGATTGGAGATGAACAGGAGGGAGCGGGCGTCCGGTGACCATGCGGGGCTCAGATTCACCCGGGCACGAGGCGACACCGTGTCCGCCGCCCCGCCCGCGACCGGCAGCACCAGGATCGCGCTCGGCGCCGTGTTCCCCAGACCGGTGGTCCCGTGGACAAAGCGGTTGCCTCCCTCGACGAAGGCGAGGAACCGGCCATCCGGCGACCAGCTGATCGAGTGCGGGTCGGACCCGTGGTAGACCTGGACCGTGCCGGTGTCCTTGAGCGTCCGCACCCGGATGCCGGTGCCCAGATCGTACGCCACCCGCCGGGCATCGGGCGACCAGTCGGCGGAAGCGATCTCCTCGTCACTCTCGGTATCGACCAGGATCCGGGGTGGACCCCCCAGCTCCGACACCACGCTCACCCGCCGGGTCCGGCCGGCGGCGGTGACGAACAGCAGCTCGCCGCCACCCGGCTTCCAGCGTGGCCGGGTGTGACGCCCCGGCAGGTTGGCGGTCACGTCCAGCGCCGGTCCCCCGCCCAGCTGCCGCACGTAGATGTGTGAGGCGAAGTACGGTCCCGCCGCGTACGCGATGAACCGGCCGTCGGGAGAGATGGCCGGGTCGGTTTCGAGCCCGGCCTGATCGGTGATCCGGCTTTCGGTGCCGAGCACCAGGGGACCGCCCCGCGTCCGGGAAACCAGTGCGATCACCCCGGCGGTGGCCACCAGTGACAGCGCGGTGACCAGCCGCGTGAGGGAGAACGGGCGCGCCGGCACCGGTGGCGCCCCTCCGGTTGGAGTCGCCACCGCATCCAGCGTCGCGAGCAGGTCGATCGCCGCCTGGGGCCGTTCCGCCGGCCGCTTGGCAAGGCAGCGCATCACCAGGTCGGCGAAGGCGGTGGGAGTCTCGGGCCGCTTCCGGCCCACTGGGTCGGGCTCCCGGGTGATCTGGGCGGCCAGCGTCTCCTGCGGGGTGGTTCCCGCGAACGGCGGCTCCCCGGTGAGCATCTCGTACCCCAGCACCCCGAGGGCGTAGATGTCGGCCCGATAGTCCACCGCCGGATCGGCCGCGGCCTGCTCCGGTGCCATGTACGCCGGGGTGCCCAGTGCCACCCCCGCCGTGGTGAGATTGTGCCGGCTCTTGGCCTCGCTCACCGCCTTGGCGATGCCAAAATCGGTGACCAGGGCGTGCCGGCCGGAGAGCATCACGTTGTCGGGTTTGATGTCGCGGTGCATCACCCCCTGGTCGTGCGCGTAGGCGATTGCGTCCGCCACCTCTCGCAGGATCCTGGCGGCCTCGGCCGTGGGCAGCTTACCCTCCCGCGCCAGCCGGCCGCGCAGCGATTCTCCCGCCACGTACGGCATGACGTAATAGAGGAAGCCCCCGGCCTCTCCCGACTCGTGCAGCGGCAGGATGTGCGGGTGGTTGAGCCGGGCGGCGATCTGGATCTCCCGCAGGAATCGGTCGGTGCCGAGCGTCGCCGCCAGCTCCGGCCGCAGCACCTTTACCGCCACTTGGCGATCGTGCCGCAGATCGCGCGCCAGGAAGACGGTCGCCATCCCGCCGCTGCCGATGGGCCGCTCGAGGGCGTAACGGTCGGCCAGAGCCGCGCGGAGTGCATCGGGGACATCAGCCATGCGGAAGGATAATGAGCGGAGAGGATGATGGGATAAGGCGTCAGGCGACGAGGCGACGAGGCGACAAGGCGACAAAGCGACAAAGCGACAAGGCGACAAGGCGACAAGGCGACAAGGCGACAAGGCGACAAGGCGACAAGGCGACAAGGCGACAAGGCGACAAGGCGACAAAGAAGGCGGAACACAAGAGGCGCGCAACTCCGAACTCGGAACTCGGAACTGCTCCCGTTAGCTTAGGAAATGCGCCTCAATCTCATAGCATTGCTGGCGGTGCTGCCGCTCCGCGCCGCGGCTCAAGGACCCGCCCTTATGCCGCTGCCGGCCAGGCTCGCCCTGAACGCCGGCCGGCTCCCGCTTGACTCCACCTTCACCGTCGCGAGTGCCGGTTATACCGACGACCGGCTCCGCCGAGCCCTGGGGCGCACCCTCGAATGGATCGGCGCGGAAATCGGCCAGCCGGTGGGCCACGACTCGTCCGCTCCGCCGGGCGATGCGCGGCTGGTCCTGAAGGTCGCGGGGCCCGGGCAGGCGGTGCAGACTCCCGACGAGGACGAATCCTACCACCTCACTGTCACCCCGACTCAGGCGGTGCTGGAGGCGCCGACGGTGGTGGGAGCGCTCCGGGGGATGGAGACCCTGCGCCAGCTGGTCTCCGCCGACAGCAGCGGCTTCTTCGTTCCCGCGGCTGAGATCGAGGACCGGCCTCGGTTCCGCTGGCGCGGCCTGCTGCTGGACGTGGGTCGCCACTTCCAGCCACCCGAAGTGATCAAGCGCACCCTCGACGGCATGGCGATGGTGAAGCTCAACGTGCTGCACTGGCACCTGTCGGAGGATCAGGGCTTCCGGGTGGAGAGCCGCCGCTATCCAAGGCTCCAGCGGCTCGGCTCCGACGGCCAGTACTACAGCCAGAGCGACATTCGCGAGATCGTGGCGTACGCCAGGGACCGGGGCATCCGGGTGGTGCCCGAGTTCGACATGCCGGGCCACTCCACTGCCTGGTTCGTCGGCTATCCGCAATACGCCAGCGCACCCGGGCCGTACCGGATCGAGCGCAAGTTCGGGGTTTTCGACCCGGCGTTCGACCCGACCCGCGAGGCGACTTACCAGTTCATCGACGGCTTCATCGCCGAGATGGCGCCGCTGTTTCCGGATCCGTACTGGCACGTCGGGGGCGACGAGGTCAACGGCAGGCAATGGAACCAGAACGCCCGCATCGTTCGCTTCCGCAAACTGCACCATCTCAAGGACAACGAGGCGCTGCAGACGTACTTCAACCGGCGGCTCGCCCGCATCCTGACCAGTCATGGCAAGCGCATGGTGGGATGGGACGAGATCCTGCAGCCGGACCTGCCCCGCACCGCGGTGATCCAGTCGTGGCGCGGCACCGAGTACCTGGGTAAGGCCGTCCGCCAGGGTAACGCGGCGATCCTGTCGGCGCCGTACTACCTCGACCACATCGACCCCGCCGACTACCACTACCTGGCCGACCCCATCCCGCCGGAAACCACCCTCACCCCGGCCGAGCAGACCCTGGTGCTCGGCGGCGAGGCGTGCATGTGGGCGGAGCACGTGTCTCCCGAGACGGTGGACTCCCGGGTGTGGCCCCGCATGGCGGCGATCGCCGAACGCTTCTGGTCGCCGGCGGCGGTGCGGGACGTGGACGACATGTACCGCCGCCTGTCGCCGGTGAGCATCGGGCTGGAGCGGGCCGGGCTCCAGCACGAGGCGCACACATTCCGGATGCTGCGCCTGCTGGCGGGCCGGCGCGGGGTCCAGCCGCTGCACGATCTGCTGAGCGTCACGATGCCCGTCAGCTTCGGGCAGCGGAGCCGGATCCAGGGCACCACCCAGCTCACCCCGCTCACCGGCCTGGTGGACGCGGCCAGGCCGGATCCGTGGTTACGCTCCAGGCTCAACCGGTTGGCGCGCGAGGTGGCGGCGAATCCTGCTGCTGCAGTGTCCCAGCGGGAGGAGCTTGCCCGGACCTTCACCAGCTGGCGCCCGCTCGCCCAGCAGGTGGCCGGCCTGGCCGACTCGATGCCGCTGGCGAGGGACGGAGTGCCGGCCGCGCGGGCGCTCAGTCAGCTGGGCGACCTGGGGCTCCAGACGCTGGACTACCTCGGGACCGGTGGCGCAACGGCGGAATGGAAGGTCCGGGCACAGGCATCGCTGGATACGCTGGCGGGCCCGCAGGGCCTGCTGCGGCTCGTGGGAGTGGATGCAGTACGCGTGCTGCTGGGACGGCTGTAGCTGACGGCATCGGGCGCCCTCGATTCCACCCGGCTCGGCCTGCCGACGCTGGCTCCTGGCCGCGCGCCGTCACTATTTTGCAGGGCCCCGGAAGGATTCCACGCCCCACCCGCGGAGGCGCGATGACCGACCCCGGATCAGCAGGAGAGCAACCGCTCGATTTCTCCGCCCCCACCGACCAGCCGTCCGCGCTTCCCACCTGCTCCAGCTGCAAGAACGCGATCCCCGATCAGTACTGGTCCGTCGGACCCGCCATCCTGTGCCAGTCGTGCCGCGATGCGGTCGAGCGCGGCCAGAGCGTCTCGCCCGAGGTCACCGCCCGGACCGGGCGGTTCACCCGCGCCCTGCTGTTCGGTATCGGCGGCATGCTGGCCGGCGCCACGGTGTGGTACGCCGTGGCCAAACTGGCCAACATCGAGGCAGGGCTCATCGCCATCCTGCTCGGCTACTTGGTCGGCAAAGGCGTCTTCGCCGGCTCGGGAAAGCGCGGCGGCAGGAGATACCAAGTCCTTGCCGCGGTGCTCACCTATCTCGGTATCGGGGTTGCCTACGTCCCGTTCGCGGTCGAGGCGGCGATCACGGCCGCCCGCGCGAGCAGAGACTCGGCCGCCGCGGTGACCAGGACGGCCTCGGGTGCCAAACCGGTGGGGGAGCTCTCGGGCGCTGAGCTGGAGGCGGAAACCCACCGGCTGGACAGCGTGCTCGCCGCTGGCCAGACCCCGGCCGAACCATCCGGGAAACCGGGAGCGCTCGGGTTCCTCGCGGGGCTGGGGATCGCGCTGGGGGGCGTCCTCACCCTGCCGGTCCTCGCGACCATCGGCGGGTTCCCCGGGTCGCTGATCAGTCTGCTCATCTACGGCTTTGCCATCATGGAGGCGTGGAAGCTCACCCGGGCCGCCACGCTGGTGCTCACCGGACCGTTCAGGGTCGGAGGGGCCGCGCCGGCGTGAGCGGACCCGCGGCCCCACCACAGAGCTGCGCCCGCTGCGGCACCGAGCTCGCGGAGGCCCTGCTCCGCTGTCCGTCCTGCGGCACGCTGGTTCACGCCGGCGCCCTGGGCCAGCTCGCCGACCAGGCCGCCAGGGCCCAGGCCGAAGGCGACCCTTCGCAGGCACTCCGACACTGGAATGCCGCGCTGGGACTGCTCCCGCGGGACGCGCCGCAGCACGCCGTGGTCGCGGCCCGGATCGCCGACCTGGACCGCCAGCTCCACGCCGGCGGCGCGGCCCCGCCGGGCGCGGGCAGGGCAAGGCCCACCGGGGTGCGCGGCGCCTGGATCGCGATCGTCACCGCGCTCCTGTTCCTCCTCGGCAAGGCGAAGGTGCTCCTGCTCGGCTTCACCAAGCTGGGTACCCTGCTGTCGATGGCGGCGTTCTTCGGGGTGTACTGGGGGACCTACGGCTGGAAGTTCGCGCTGGGCCTGGTGCTTTCAATCTATGTGCATGAAATGGGGCACATCGCCTCGCTCAGGCACTACGGCATCCCCGCCAGCGCCCCGATGTTCATTCCCGGACTCGGCGCATTCGTGCGGCTCAAGGCGCATCCCCCGACCACTGCCCAGGACGCCCGGGTCGGCCTCGCCGGGCCGGTGTGGGGAACCGGAGCAGCGATAGCCACTCTCGGACTCTACCAGCTGACTGGCGATGGGCTATTCGCCAGCCTGGTCCATGCGGGAGCGGTGCTCAATCTCTTCAATCTGATCCCGGTGTGGCAGCTGGACGGGGGCCGCGGCATCACCGCGCTCTCCCGCAACGAACGTCTGATCCTGCTGGGCGTAACCCTGAGCGGATTCGCCCTGTTCCACGAGGGCATCCTGCTGCTCGTGGCTCTCGCGCTCGGCTATCACTGCTTCGCCGGGAAACAGGGAGAGGGAGACCGCGGCGTGCTGCTCGAGTTCAGCTTTCTTGTCCTCGGGCTCGGGCTGCTTTCCAAAGTGCGCGCCTGAAGTTCCGCGTTCCCAGTTCCGCGTTTCGAGCCCTCATTCTCCCTTCACTCCTCACGTCTTACTCCTCACGCCTGACGCCTGACACCTGACGCCTGACGCCTCACGCCTCACGCCTGACGCCTAGGCCTCCACGATCGGCCACGGCCGCCGGCTCCGCCACCGGCCCCTCGTAAAGTCAGGCACCTCCTCCGGTCTGCCCCGTTTCGCCACCGACCGGATGCTCAGCTCCACCATGCTGGAGAGCGCCGCCGCATCGTACACGTCCATGTCGGTCGGCTCTCCCCGGGTAAGGCACTCGATCAGCCGGAAGTCCTCCAGGAAGTCCATCCCGCCGTGTCCGCGGTCCATCTCCTGGACCCGCTTGGAGCGCCACAGCGGATGATCGAACTCCTCGTAGTACGCCGCCGCATCCTCCCACTGGTGGGCCGGGCTCCGCCCTTCGAGATGCAGTCGGTAGGGCCAGCCGGAGACCAGACCACGAGTCCCCTGCAGCAGCTGCAGGCGGCTGTAGGGTCGCGGGTTGTTGGTGTTGTGGGCCAGGTAGATGGTGCGGCCCCGCGCGGTCTGAATCAGGCTCACGTTCACGTCTCCCAGCACGTACCGCTCCCGCCGGCGCGGATCGTCCGCCTCGAGCTGCTCCGCCTGCCACAGCTGCAGTCCGCGCGAAGGAGAGCTGAAGGAGACGATTCGCTCGAATCGGTCGCCCCGGTTTATGTCCATGCAGTTGGCGATGGGTCCGAGGCCGTGGGTGGGGTAGAGATTCCCGTTGTGACTGGTGGCCCAGGCGCGGCGCCAGAGCCCTTCTCCTTCGGGGCTGAACTTCACGCCCCGGAGATCGTGCAGGTAGCCGGCCTCGCCGTGCAGGATCTCACCCAGCAGCCCCTGGCGCACCAGGTTGAGGGTCATCAGCTCGAACCGGTCATAGCAGCAGTTCTCCATCATGACGCAGTGCTTGCCGTGCTTCTCCGCCGATTCCACGATGGCCCAGCAGTCGTCCACCGTCATCGCGGCCGGGACCTCGGTCGCGGCGTGCTTGCCGTTGGCCATCGCGGCGAGCATCACCGGCACGTGCCATTCCCAGGGAGTGGCGGTGAACACCAGGTCGAGCTCCTGCTCGGCACACAGCCGCTCGAAGTCGCGAGGGCCGCGGCTGTAGCCGGCCGGCTCCCTGAACCCCTTCGCCACCGCCTTCGCCTGCGCCGCCTGGACCTTCGCCTCGACGATGTCGCACACCGCCGTGAGCTCCGCCCCGGGAATCTCCAGCAGGTTTTCGACGTGGGTCATCCCCTGACCACCCACCCCGACGAAACCGATCCGGACCCGTTCCATCGGCTCGGTCCGGAAGATTGCCGCCGGTCCCCCGACCGTCTCGACCGTCCCGACCGTCTTCAGGACGGACGGGCTGGACGGGACGGACTTGAGGGGGGGCAGCGCGGCGCTGAGCGCGGCGGCGGCGCCGGTCCGGATGAAATCCCGGCGGGAGGAATCCGAGTTCACGGGTATACCATCCATGAGGAAGGAAGGGCCGGTGTGGCGTCTCCGCCACGGAGTGCGGGCGGGCTGGGCTACCGCGTCCCCCGCTTCGCCGGTAACTCTAAGGCAACGGCGGGGGTCCTGCGATAGCAGAGGTGGGCCGAGGATGCTAGAATCCCGGCCTAGGAAGGCAGAGGGCTATGGGCTGTGGGCTGAAGGGTCGGGGTGTTAGCCGGGCTCAGCTGATCCCCGGATCCCCCGTGGCACCCACGGCTCGCAGCCCATAACCGTCGATTGTCAGTGGCCACAATCAAACCGCAGTTCACGAACCAGCCCCGCATGCCCGTGAGCGCCGCCTGCTTCCGTTGTAACGCCCCCCTCGAGCCTGGAGTCCGGTACTGCCCGGCCTGCGGCTTGAGCGTGTCGGGCGAGCATACGGCGCCGCTGCCCACCCTGCTGCAGGTCCTCCGTCAGGCAACACTCGGGGAGTACGAGATCGTCCAGGAGATCGGCCAGGGCGGGATGGCGACGGTCTACATGGCCCATGAGATCGCGCTCGACCGCAAGGTCGCGATCAAGGTCATGTCCCCGCAGTTCGTCCACGGGGCGGAGATGATCGCCCGGTTCAAGCGCGAGGCCCGCACCGCCGCCGGTCTCAATCATCCACACATCATCCCGATCTACGCAGTGCGGGAGTCGCAGCAGCTCCTGTTCTTCGTGATGAAGTACATCCACGGACGGGCGCTGGACCAGATCCTCCAGGACGTCGGCGCCCTGCCCTTCCCCATGGTCCGCTCGATCCTGGCCGATATCGGCTCCGCCCTGGACTACGCTCATCGGCAGGGCGTGGTGCACCGGGACGTGAAGCCCGGCAACATCATGATCGACGAGGAGGGGTTCGCGGTCATCACCGACTTCGGGATCGCCCGGGCCATCGAGGGAGAGGCGCTGACCCGCAGCGGCACCACCGTCGGCACACCCAGCTACCTGAGCCCGGAGGCCTGCTCCGGTGAGCTGGTCGGAACCGCCGCCGATCAGTACGCGCTTGGAGTAGTGGGCTACGAGATGATCACCGGTCAGCTGCCCTTCAGCGCCGACTCCAGCCTGGGCATGATGTACGCCCAGGTACACACCCAGCCCCGCCCCAGCGAGCAGCTCCGGCCCGACTGCCCGGCGGACCTGCGCGACGCGGTCATGCGGATGCTGGAGAAGTCGCCCACCGATCGCTTCCCCACGATGCGGGAAGCCGCCCAGGCGGCCAGTGGTATGCGGATCAGCGGCGGCCAGGCACTGGGTGATGACGGGGTGCGCAGCCATATCGGCCTGCTGGCCGCTCCCCGGCAGAGCCGCCCGGGCGACTCACGCCGGACGCCGTCCAGCCCCGCGCCGCTCCCCCGGGTGCTCCCGGGCCAGATCGCCCGACCCCGCCGGCGGCGGGTGCAAATCTCCCAGGTGCTGGTGGGCCTGCTCCTCGCCGCGCTGGGCGCGAGCCTGGCCTACGTCGCCATCCAGGCACGAGACGAGGGACTCGCGGTCGCGGATACCATCCCGCCACCGGTCCCGCAGGTGGTGCAGGCACCTCCCCCCACGCCGGAGGAACTCCGGGCGGACAGCGTGCTCCTGGTCGCCCGCGGCGCTGCCGAATTCGCCAGACAACGGGCAGTCGCGGCCGGCGCCGCGGCCGCCGCGCTGGCCGCTGGTGATTCGCTGATGGCGCAGGCGGAGACCCTCTCGGCCACAGGCCACAAGGCCGAAGCCAGCGGGCTGGTCTATCGCGCAACCAGCCTGTGGACCACCGCGGAGCGCTCCAAGCCGCCAGTCGTCGGAAGTCAGCCGCCTGGCCCGGCAGGTGACCAGCCCCAGGTGGCAACCCGGCCCGGCACCGACTCTGCCGGGAAGGGTCGGACCGAAACCTACGCCACCCCTCCGCTCCCCGACTCGGTTCAGATCGTCAACTTCTACAGCGATCTGGAGAAGGCGGTGGAGTCGCGCCAGCTGGGTGAGGTCCAGCGGCTGCTGCCGAATCTGTCCGAAAGCGATGACCGCGCCTGGCGCAGCCTGTTCGAGGACAAGGACATCGACCGGATCTCCGCGACCTTCAGGGTGCTGGTCGTCAACCGGCGGGATGGTCTCACCGCCTTTGCCCGGGTCTACCAGGAGATCCGCACGGCCAAGGGCGATGGCCCGTTCGAAACCAAGCGCAGAGGTGTGGAGTACGCGGAGCTGACGTTGGGCCCGCAGGGCTGGCGCCAGATTCACTCGGAGAAGGTGAAACCGTGACCACCGCCTGTCCGCCGTTCCATCTCGCCTTCCCGGTCGACGACCTCACCGCGGCCCGGGCCTTCTATGGCGGCCTGCTCGGGTGTCCCGAGGGGCGGAGTTCCGATGCCTGGGTGGACTTCGATTTCTACGGCCATCAGGTCGTCGCGCATCTCTCTCCCAACGAGGTGAGACGCGCCGCCGCCAACCAGGTGGACGGCAAGGACGTCCCCGTGCGGCACTTCGGCGTGATCCTGCCGTGGGACACCTGGCACGCCCTGGCAGACCGCCTGCGTCAGGCGGGCGTCCGGTTCATCATCGAGCCGGGCATCCGGTTCGCCGGCCAGGTCGGCGAGCAGGCCACGATGTTTCTGCTGGACCCCGCCGGAAACGCGCTGGAGTTCAAGACCTTTCGGGATATGGGTCGGGTCTTTGCGAAGTAGGGCGGAAAGGCGGATGGGCGGACGGGCGGGAAGCATCTGCTTCCGCCTTCCCGCCCGTCCGCCTTCCCGCCAGTGGCCATGTCTCTCCTGACCGAACTGCACGCCGCACTGCTCCAGGCCACGATCACCCTCGGCCTGGCCATGCTGTGCGCGCTGCTGTACCGCCGCTACGACAAGCCGTACTTCTTCTGGTGGGCGGTGGCCTGGACGCTCTATCTCGGACGTCTGGGGGCCATCCTCACCTACCTGCCGACCCGCCAGCCCTTCTGGCTGTTCGCCCACCAGGTGGCCACCGGCTGGACCGCGCTGGCTCTCCTCTGGGGCGCGCTGGTCTTCTCGCGGGGCGCGCGCTTCCGCCGGCCCTACCTGCTGATCGTGCTGTTCCCGGTGGTCTGGTCCGCCTTTGCCATCTTCCATTTCCAGGAGCGGGCCCAGTTCCTGTTCGCGGCCCTGCCGGCGGTAGCGTTCCTGAGCGGCGCCACGTTGTGGACCGCGGTGGTGTTCTTCCGCTTCAGGCGGTTGACCGGTTCCGGCGGCGCGCTGCTCCTGGGCTTCGCCTTCCTGCTCTGGGGACTGCATCATCTCGACTACCCTATCCTGCGCGCCCAGGGCGCCTGGAATCCGTGGGGCTACTACCTCGACATCATCTTCCTCCTCGCGGTGGGTACCGGGATCGTGATGCTGGTGGTCGAGGACTTCGAGCGCGGACTGGCCGCGCTGGCGGCCTTGTCCGGCGACCTGCAGCGCGGTGAGGCGACGCTTGACGCGCCCACCGCCCTCCTCGGGCGAGCCCTGGTGCTGCCGCCTCGGGGCGGTTCATCCGGGGCATCGGCGTCTGCGAGGCGTGGGTCAACGGTCCGCCATCCTCCGAAACGGCGGCGCTCATCAGCGAGGCCGTGGAGAAGGGAAGGCCGGTGTCGGCCAGCGCCCCGCCGGCCTTCGCCTTCGTCGCGGTATTGCCGGTGGAGCGGGCTAAATCGGTGGCCGGAGCGCTGGTCCTGGTGGGCGATGCGCGCGACCCCTTCACCGCCCTCGATGTCTCCTTCCTGCACGCGCTGGGGCAGCAGGTGGGCGCCGCGCTGGAGAACGCCGAGCTGGATCGACGGCTCCGCCGCCGGACCGAGGACCTTGAGCGGCTGTCCATGCGGATGGTGCGCCAGCATGAGGACGAGCGACGGCGCATTTCGCTGGAACTGCACGACGAGACCGCTCAGGTCTTCTCCGCCGTGAAGCTGCAGCTGGGGATCGTACGGGAGGAGGTCGCACCGCCGCAGGCGGCGCGGCTGGGCCGGGTCCTGGAGCTGGTGGACGAAGGCATGGCGAGTATCCGGAGCGTCACCGCGGCCCTCCGCCCTTCACTGCTCGACGATCTCGGACTCTTGCCGGCGATTCGAGCCCTGGTTGCGGACTTCGAGGCCCGCACCGGGATCACCACCGGCATCGACGGCGCCGAGACCCTCCCGGCGCTGACCGAGGACGCCGAGCTGGCTCTGTTCCGCGGGGTCCAGGAGGGACTCTCGAACGTGGCCCGGCACGCCGACGCGGCCAGCGTGGCCATTACCCTGACCCGGGCCGACGGCGGTCTCGCGGTGGTGCTGCAGGACGACGGCCACGGCGCCAGGGTTCAGGACGGTGCCGTGGTGGTAGAGGAGCGAACCGGGCTCGCCGGCATGCGTGAGCGCTTCGCGGCGCAGGGCGGCCGCGTGACTCTGGAACCCGCCCCGAGCGGAGGGGTGCGACTCACCCTCTGGCTGCCGGCGGACAACGGGGATCCCCAATGAATGATGACGTCCGGGTACGGGTGATGCTGGTGGATGACCACACCCTGGTTCGCGAGGGCATTCGCCACATACTCAGCGCCACTCCGGGAATCGAGGTGGTGGCCGAGGCGGGCGACGCCAGCGAGGCCCTGCGCCGCGCCGCGGAGGCCCGCCCGGACGTCGTGGTGCTCGATCTGTCCCTCCCCGGCACCAGCGGCCTCGAGCTGACGGTCCAGCTGCGCGAACTACTCCCCGCAGTGAAGGTGCTGATCCTCAGCGTACACGATCATCCGGAATACGTGCTCGGCGCGGTGCGGGCAGGCGCCCAGGGCTATCTGCGCAAGGACACCTCACCGGCCGAGCTGCGCGCGGCCCTGCAGGCAGTGGCGCGGGGAGAGTCCTACTTCAGTCCGCCGGTCGCCCGTCACCTCACCGCGGCGGTCCGGGGAGAGAACCTCCCGGAGGATCCAGCGGGGCGCCTCGCCCGGCTTACGCCACGGGAGCGAGAGGTGCTCACCGGCATCGCCGCGGGAGAGACCAGCCGCGCCATTGCCACCCGTCTGGGACTCTCACCCCGCACGGTCGAGACCTACCGCGAGAGCCTTGCCCGGAAGCTGGACATCAAGACCGTCGCTGCCCTCACCCGTTTTGCCCTGGAGGCCGGCCTGGTGAGACCGGAGTCAGAGGCCTGAAGCCCGCGGCGCCGCGGTCAAGCCGAAAGAACTCATCATAGAGAATGTGAAACTCTCCCCATAGACCCGCGCCAGCGACCCTCCGCCACACCCGCACAAGTCCTTGGTCAGCAACCGTTTCCTTTTCCGGTCCCGTACTTCTACGGACCGGCGGCATGTGACTTCCCCGAATGTCGCGTCTCTGTGCGCGGGGCTAGCGTAGTCGCGCGATCAACCTGTGTCACCCACTCATTCAGCAGGAAACCGTCCCATGTCGTTGCTCCGTCGAGCCGCCCTCGCGTTGGCCCTGTGGGCCCCCGCCCAGCTCTCGGCTCAGGCAAAGCCGAGCCAGAAGCGGGACAGTGTCGTCGAGCTTCCCCCGATGACAGTCACCGCCACCCGTGACCTGCGCGAAGTCTTCAAGACTCCTGCTCCGGTCAGTGTGGTCGACTCCACCGAACTCGCCCGCCGGGCGCCGGGCAACGTCACCGACCTCTTCCTCGATCTCCCGGGGCTCGATCTCAACGGCATTGGCCCGAGCCAGACCCGGCCGGTGATCCGCGGTCAGCTGGGCCAGCGCATCCTGCTGCTGGAGGACGGGATGCGGATGAACAATTCTCGCCGGCAGCAGGATTTCGGCGAGATCGCGTCGATCGTGGCGCTGGAGGCGCTGGGACGAGTGGAGGTGGTGCGCGGACCGGCCTCGGTGCTGTACGGCACCGACGCCATCGGCGGCGCGGTGAACCTGATCACCCG
>Ga0326730_1000300_pt1 | contig 14129 bp, 11 predicted proteins | sample MHFSIPfraction_3_FD_207740 | JGI IMG/M metagenome (GOLD analysis project Ga0326730, IMG submission 207740) | Lab enriched peat soil microbial communities from Michigan Hollow, Ithaca, NY, United States - MHF7AN SIP fraction | ecosystem: Environmental > Terrestrial > Soil > Wetlands > Peat...
ACCCGGGCCTGATCGGGCTGCCGAACGTGGTGCTGGCCCCCCACATCGCCAGCGCCTCCTCCGAGACGCGGCTCAAGATGGCCACGCTGGCGGTCGAGAACTGCCTCGCCGTGCTCGAGGGCAAGACCCCCCCGACGCCGGTGAATCCGGAGGTATTGAAGCGGCGCTAGGACCGATCACATGGACTCCCATCTCTGGGCGTTCGTCCTGGTCGCCGCGCTCCTCGCCGTCACTCCCGGCGCCGACACGCTCCTGGTCGTCCGCAACGTGCTGACCCGCGGTCGCCCCGCCGGCCTCGCGACGATCGCCGGCATCGCGGCGGGCTGCCTGGTTCACGCCACCCTCTCCGCGGTCGGGGTCGCGCTCGTCCTGGTGCGCTCGGCCGAGGCCTTCGCGGTGCTCAAGTGGTGCGGCGCCATCTACCTCTTCGCGCTGGGGGCGCAATCGCTCGGGCGCTGGCTCCGCCTGGACGCGCGCGCCCCCGAGAGCGCTCGGGAGGGGCCGGCGGACCGGCCGCGCGCGGCGCGACGGCTGCGGTCGTTGCTGGAGGGCCTGCTCACCAACGTGCTGAACCCGAAGGTCGGGATCTTCTACCTGGCGTTCCTGCCCCAGTTCATCGCCCCGGGCGATCCGGCGCTCGCGCGATCGCTCCTGCTGGCGGGCCTCCACATCGGCATCGGCGTGGCCTGGCTGTCCGCGCTCGCCTTCGGGGTGGGCCGGATCCGCCCGCTCGTGGAGAGCCGGCTCTGGCGCGCCCGGCTCGAAGGGGCGAGCGGGGCGGTGCTGATCGGGCTCGGGGTCAGGCTGGCTGCCGAGCGCCGCTGAGGCCCACGCCGCGCTCGATCCGCCGGACCAGCCGCTCCAACCGGTGCTCGAAGGCGGCCAGCACCCGCTCCGACGCCCGGTGACGGCGCGCGAGCGCGAGGGCCTCCTCCACCACGCCGCGCGCCGCCGCCAGATCACGTCGCCGGTGCTCGTGGACCTTGGCGATCTCCTCCCAGGGGCGCGGATCGAACTCCCGCGGCGCGCGGGCGGCCGCCTCCCAGAGCGCGCGCGCCTCGTCCCAGCGAGCCCGTCGCTTCTCGCCCTGGGCCAGGCGCAACAGCAGCCGCTCCCGGGACGGGGTCGACAGGCCCGAGTCGAGCGCCATCCGGTAGCACGCCAGGCTCCGCTCCGGCTCGGTCATCTCGAGCAGCCGGCCGAGCCCGGCCAGCGCCTCCGGCTCGAGCTCCGGGATCGGCGCGCGCACCACCGCGTCCGCGACCCAGCCGGTCAGCGCGGCGAGCGAGAGGATGTCGTGCCGGTTGTGCTCGAACACGCGAGGCAGCTCGTCCGGCCGCTTGCGCCGCAGGTACTCGAAGTAGACGGTGGGGATCAGGGCGCCGGGCAGATCGTCGTCGCGGGTGAACCGGAGCGCGTGCTGCTCGACGGTCCCCAAGCGGCAGTCGGCGAGCCGATCGCTCCAGAGACGGCGGGCCGGGGCCAGCAGGTCGACGTGGAAGACCTCCCCGGGAAAGCGCCGGCGCCCGAGCACGAAGCGCGTCTCGAGCAGCGGCAGGTCGAAGCCGCTGCCGTTGTAGGTGACGAAGCCGTCGAATCGCCGGAAGATCTCCTCGAGGGCGGTCAGGAGCGCGGGCTCCTCATCGAGGTCGCGCATGAAGAACTGGCGCACCTCGAAGTCGTCGCCGTCGAAGAAGCCCACCCCGACCAGGAACGCGTAGGTGCCGGTGCCGCCGGCCAGGCCGGTGGTCTCGGTGTCGAGGTAGAGCAGGCGGTGGGCTAGGGCCACCTCGCCGCCGGCGCGGCCGAGGAGCGACAGGGCCAGCGGGGCCGCCTCGCGGGCCGCGAGCAGCGACTGGGCGCCGTGCCGGTGATCGACCGGGAAGCGGCGGCGTACCACCAGGAGGCGGCCACGCTCGTTCTCCTCGATCGCGCCGTCGAGCAGCCCCTCGAGCGAGCGGGGCGACCCCGCGGGCGGACGGGTCCGGCTCTTCGCCTCGATGCGGCGGATGATGCGGGTCAGCTCGGTGAGGTCGCGCGCCACGCGGGCCTGGCGGTCAGCGCCGGGGCACGAGGCGCTTGAGGATATTCAGGGCCACCGGCTTGGCCTGGCGGCCCACCTCGTTCACCGGACCCACGCAGGAGGGACAGCCGCTCCGGCAGCCGCAGGCCTCGAGCGTCTCGAGGCCGCGGGCGAGCATCTCCGGGAGCACCTCGAAGATGCGCTCGGCCAGGCCGATGCCGCCGGGCTGGTTGTCGTAGAGGTAGATCGTCGGGGTGAAGGTCTCGCCCTGCAGGAGCTGGGCGCGCATGGTCTCCCGCGTCACCACCTGGCCGGCCTGCGACGGGGAGCCGTCGCCGAGCCAGGAGCCCACGTCGCGGATGTCGCACAGCAGGAAGATGGGCGCCAGGCTGTGCAGCAGGTGGCTGAGCGCGCGGAGGCCGTCCACCAGGTCGTCGCGGCGGGGCGAGATCTGCGCGAGCAGGTCGGGATCGAGGGTGAGCCAGGCGCTGGTGGTCTGCATCTCCTGCTGCGGCAGCTCGACCTCGCCCGAGCCCACGTTCTCGAGCGTGCCCATCTTGATCTTCTTGAAGCCGACCACCTTCTCGGCCACCAGCACCTCGCCCTGCTCGGCGAGCAGGCCCGGCGTCTCCTGGCGCCCGAAGCGCTGGAGGATCCACACACCCTTCGCGGTGATCGCGTCGGTGAAGTAGTCGACCACCACCTTCTTCACGTAGGCGACCTTCTCCTCGTCCTCGCGGTAGTGGAGCTCCTGCACCTCGAAGGGCTCGCCCTCCACCATGTAGATCGCCTTGGGATAGATCATGGCGAAGGCGCTCTTCCAGTCGACCTCCGCGATGATCTGCCGCCGCTTCACCTGCTGGGCGTCGCGCGCGGTGGTGTCGATGACCAGGAAGTTGTCCGAGGTCACCGTGCGCAGCGAGATGTGATCGGCCGGGTAGGTCTCCGAGCTCCAGTGGAAGTGTGGGCCCGCCCGGTGGAGCACGCCCTCGTCCTCGAGCGCGGCCATGTGGGCGGACACGTCGCCCCCGAAGGCCTCGTCCGCGCCCAGTGGCAGCTCGAAGGCCGCGCACTTGACGTGGTTGATCAGGATGAACGGGTTCTCCGGGTTGATGCGCGCGTGCTCGGGCGGGGCGCCGAAGAGATAGTCCGGATGCGCGGCCAGGTACTGGTCCATGGGCGAGCTGGTCGCCACCATCACCGCGGCGGATTCTCCGGTGCGCCGCCCGGCCCGGCCCGCCTGCTGCCACATCGAGGCGATGGTGCCGGGATAGCCCGCGAGCACCGCCAGGTCGAGGTGGCCGATGTCGATGCCGAGCTCGAGCGCGCTGGTCGAGACCACCCCCAGCACCTCGCCCGAGCGTAGCCCCTGCTCGACCTCGCGGCGGCGCAGCGGCAGGTAGCCGCCGCGATAGCCGCGCACGATGCCGGAGTCGCCGGTCTTGTCCTCGACCATCTTCTTGATCGAGGCCAGCACCACCTCGGTGGAGAGCCGGCTCTGGCAGAACACGATGGTGGCGACCTTCTGCTTCAGGAAGCGGGCCGCGAGCTTGGAGGCCTCGCCGAGATAGGGAGCGCGGATGCCGAGCTCCGGGTTGACCACCGGCGGGTTGTAGACCATGAAGGTCTTCTCCCCGGTGGGCGCGCCGCTCTCGGCGAGCTCGACGACCCGCTCGCCGGTCAGCCGCTGCGCGAGGTCGCCCGGATTGGCGATGGTCGCCGAGGCCATGATGAACTGCGGGGTGGCCCCGTAGTGGCGACAGATCCGCTTGAGCCGCCGCAGCACGTTGGCGAGGTGGCTGCCGAAGACGCCGCGGTAGGCGTGCAGCTCGTCGATCACCACGTACTTGAGGTTCTGGAACAGGTTCACCCACTTGGTGTGGTGCGGCAGGATCCCCGAGTGCAGCATGTCCGGGTTGGTCAGCACGAGGTTGGCCCGCGCCCGCACCGAGCGCCGCGCGTCCTGCGGGGTGTCGCCGTCGTAGGTGAACATCCGCATGTCGGGCAGCGACTTCGCGAGCTCGGTGAGCTCCGCGAGCTGATCCTGGGCGAGCGCCTTGGTGGGGAACAGATAGAGCACGCGTGCCTCCGGCTGCTGCACCAGGGCCTGCAGCACCGGCAGGTTGTAGCAGAGGGTCTTGCCCGACGCGGTCGGGGTCACGACCACCAGGTGCTCGCCCTTGGCCACCGCCTCGAAGGCCTTGGCCTGGTGCGAGTAGAGCTGCTCGACGCCCCGCGCCTTCAGGGCCTCTACGATGCGCGGATCGAGCGAGGAGGGAAAGGGCGCGAACACCGCCGGCTTGGCCTCGAAGTGGCGGACCGCGCTGATGAGCGGCCCGGTCTCGAGCGACGTCAAGAGCTCGTCGAGGAGCTCCCGGATTTGCATGGCTCATCCTATGTTTAGTGAGCCAAGTTGTCAACTTTGGGGGCCCTGTGACACCCTGGGGAACGTGATGACGGCGCGACGATTCCTGGCGCCGCTCGCGTGGTCGGCGCTGATCGCCTGGTTCTCGAGCGACGGCTGGGGCGCGGGCGCGACGTCTCCCCTGCTCGAGCCCTGGCTGCGCGCGCTCGCGCCGTGGGCCGCCCCCGAGCAGATCGTCGCGTTCCACTGGCTCGCGCGCAAGGCGGGCCACGTCGGCGAGTACGCGGTGCTGGCCCTGCTCTGGCGTCGCGCCCTTGGCCCCGCGGGCTGGCGCGGGCCGCTCCTGCTCGCGGTGCTCACCGCCGCGCTCGACGAGGCGCATCAGGTCACCACCCTCACCCGCGAGGGCAGCGTGGCCGACGTGCTGCTCGACAGCGTCGCGGCGGCGGGCGCCCTCGCGGTGGCCGCGCTCGGATTCCGGCCGAGCGCCGATCACCTCGCGCGCCTCCTGCTGTGGGCCGCCGCCGCGGGCGGGACCGCGCTGCTCGCGATCGACGTCGCGGTCGCCGCGCCCTCGGGGTGGCTCTGGCTCACGGTACCGGCGGCGTGGCTCACGCTCTGGGCCTGGCGATGGAGGCGCGCCCGCGCGTGAGCGATCTGCCCGCGTGGCGGCAGGGCGACCTTCCGCACGCGCCCGCCTACAATCCCATCAACCTGGTCCGCGTCATCGGGCCGGGCGCGATCCTGCTCGGGCTCTCCCTGGGCGCGGGCGACTGGCTGCTCGGCCCCGCCATCGCGGCCGCCTACGGGCCGAGCCTGCTCTGGATCTGCACGCTGTCGATCCTCTTCCAGGGCGTGCTCAACACCGAGATGGCCCGCTACACCCTCGCGACCGGCGAGCCGGTGTTCACCGGCTTCATGCGCCAGCGCCCCGGGCCGCGCACCTGGGCCGTCGTCTACTCGCTGCTGCACCTGGCCCAGGTCGGCTGGGCCGGCTGGGCACTCGCCGGCGGGTCGGCCCTGGCCGCGCTGCTGCTCGGCCGGATGCCCCGCGAGGAGGACCGCGCCATCACGCTGGGCCTCGCCTACCTGCTCTTCCTCGCCGCGGTGGGCCTCGTGCTCGCCGGCCGCCATCTCCATCGCGCGCTCGAGATCGTCGAGTGGATCATGATGGCCTGGATGCTGCTGTTCCTGGCCGCCCTCGCCCTGCTCTACGTGCCGGGGCCGGTGTGGACCGCGCTCGGGTGGAGCTTCGCGGGCCGGCCGCTGTGGGAGCCGCGCCGGCTGCCCGCGCTCCCGATCGACGGCACGCTCGACTGGCTGCTCGTCGCCGGCTTCGCGGCCTACTCGGGCGCGGGCGGCACCGTGAACGCGATGCTCACCTACTGGCTGCGCGACAAGGGATTCGGCATGGCGGGCACGGTGGGCGTCCAGCCCACCGCGGTGGGCGCGCAGGTCATCCTGCTGCCGCGCGAGGGCGCGATCTTCCCGCCGAGCGAGGCCAACCTCGCCAAGTGGCGCGAGTGGTGGCGCTACCTCCGCGCCGATCTCTTCTCGCTGTGGACGGTGGTGTGCCTGGTCGGCATGGCCCTGCCGGTGGCCCTGGCTCTCGACGCGGTGCCGCGCAACACCGACGTGAGCGGCCTCGGCGCGGGCGCGGTGTTCGCGCGCGAGCTGGCGCGGCGCTACGGCGCGGCGCTCTGGCTGCCCGCGCTGCTCACCGCGCTCTGGATCTTCTTCTCGACTCAGGTGGGGATCGCGGAGGGCTTCGCCCGCCACGTGACCGAGATGCTGTGGACCGCGGGCGTGCGGCCCGGCGCCAAGGGGCCGGCCTGGCTCTTCTTTCCGATGCTCGCGCTCTTCGTCCTGGCCGGCGGGCTCGCGCTGACCCGGGCCGCGCCGCTCACCCTCATCCTGGTCGGGGCCAACGTGGCCGCGCTCAACTTCGCGGTCCTCGCCTTCCACACGCTGTGCCTGAACCGCGCGCTGCTCCCGGAGCCGCTGCGGCCCCCGCTCTGGCGGGAGGTGGTCGTGGCGCTGGGCGGGCTCGCCTTCGCGGGGCTGGTCGGGCGCGTCCTCGCCCGCGTACTGTGGGGCCTCTAGGCCGGGTCGCCGTCCCGCCGGACCGTCCGGCCGTTGGCGAGCACCAGCCGTAGGTCACCGAGCGCCTGCAGGCCCTCGGCCGGATCGCCGGCCACCGCGATGAGATCGGCCGCGTAGCCGGGCGCGATGCGCCCGGTCACCGCGCCCAGGCCGAGGCAGTCGGCCGCGATCGTGGTGGCGGAGCGGATCGCCTCGAGCGGGGTCATGCCGTACTTCACCATCAGCTCGAGCTCCGGCAGCAGCGAGCCGTGGAAGTTGAGCGGGGTGCCCGAGTCGGCGCCCGCCGCGATCCGCACTCCCGCGCGGTGCGCGAGCTGGAAGCTCGCCACGTGCGCGGGCAGCACCTGCTCCGACTTGCGCACCATGAAATCCGGGATGCCGGCCGCGAGCCCACCCGACGCGATCGCCACCGGCGCGTTCAGGGTCGGGACCAGGAACGTGCCGTCGCGCCGCATGTGGGCCACGATCTCCTCGGTGAGGAAGATCCCGTGCTCGATGGAGGTGATCCCGGCCGCGATCGCGTCGCTGATGCCGGAGGCGGCCATCGCGTGGGCCGCGGTGCGGCGCCCGGCCTTCCGCGCCTCCTCGATGGCCGCGCGCATCTCCTCGAGCGTGAGCTGGGGCGAGCCGGGCTCGACGCCGGGGGTCATCACGCCGCCGGTGGCGATGATCTTGATCACGTCGGCGCCCGCCTTGAGCTGCTCGCGCACCGCCTTGCGGGCGTCGTCGGGCCCGTCGGCCTCCCGGGCGAGAAAGTGCCCGTGCCCGCCGGTCATGCATACCGGCCGGCCCGCGGCCACGATGCGCGGGCCGGCGACCCAGCCCTCCTGGATCGCCCGCCGCACCGCCATCTCCACGTACTCGCGGCCCCCCAGGTCGCGCACCGTGGTCACCCCGGCCTCCGCGGTCTGGCGCGCGCGCAGGAGCGCCTTGATCGCGGTGAGCGCGAGCGGCTCCTCGCGCATCGGCCGCACCGGATCGGCCTCCGCGCCCAAGCACAGGTGCACGTGGCAGTTGATGAGGCCGGGCAGGATCGTGTGACCCGCGAGGTCGACGCCGGTGCCGCGCGGCGCGCGCGCATCGTCCACCACCGCGGTGATCGTCCCGCCCTCCACCACCACCGAGCGCCCCCGGACCGGCTCGGCGCCGGTGCCGTCGATGATGCGGGCACCGCTCAGGACCAGGGTGTCGCTCATGGCTAGACCTTCAGGCGCGGGTCCAGGGTGTCGCGGAGCCCGTCGCCGAAGAGGTTGATCCCCAGCACCGTGATCAGGATCGCGAGGCCGGGGAAGGTGGCGAGCCACCACGCGGTGGAGAGGTAGACTCGGCCGTCCGCCAGCATGCCGCCCCAGGTGGGGGTCGGCGGCTGCACCCCGAGCCCCAGGAACGACAGCGCGGACTCGATCACGATCACCCGCGCCATGTCCAGGGTGGCCACCACCAGCCACGGGGTGAAGGTGTTGGGCAGCACGTGGTGGCGCAGCACGCGCCAGTGCTGGCTGCCGAGCGCGATCGCGGCCTGCACGTACTCGCGCTCGCGGATGGAGAGCACCTCGCCGCGCACCACCCGCGCGTAGACCACCCACGACGAGACCCCGATGACGATGATGATGTTGCGCAGGCTCGGCCCCAGCACCCCGATCACCGCGATCGCGAGCAGGATGAAGGGGAACGCGAGCTGGATGTCGGCCAGGCGCATGAGGAAGTCGTCCACCCGCCCGCCGAAGTAGCCCGCGAGCAGCCCGATGAGCATCCCCAGGACGCCCGAGATCGCCACCGCGGCCACCCCGACCATCAGCGCGATGCGCGAGCCGAAGACGATGCGCGAGAGGATGTCGCGCCCCAGGTGATCGGTGCCGAGGGGGTGCACGTGCCCCTGCGCGTCCTGCCAGCCCGGCTCCCGCAGGCGCTGGCCGATGTCCTGCTCGAGCGGATCGAAGGGCGAGACCAGCGGGGCGAACAGCGCGGCGAGCAGGACGCCCAGCACCACGAGCATGCCGAAGAGCGCGGTGCGCCGCCGGACCAGCCGCCGGAGCAGGGTCACCCACTCGCGCTCGGCCCACGGGCGGGGCGCCGCGAGCGGGACGACGGGGGTGGCCACGGACGACGGCCGGAGCGCGGCCATCAGCGGTACCGGATGCGCGGGTCGAGGTAGGTGTAGACCACGTCGACCAGGAGGTTGACGATCACGAACGTGCTCGCGAGCAGGAACACCGCCGACTGCACCACCGGGTAGTCCCGATTGAAGATCGCCTGGACGGAGAGGCGGCCCACCCCCGGCCACGCGAAGATGGTCTCGGTGATCACCGAGCCCCCGAGCAGCGTGCCGAGCTCGATGCCCACGATGGTGACGATCGGGATCGACGCGTTCTTGAGCGCGTGCTTCCACACCACCGGCGGCTCCCCCACCCCCTTGGCGCGGGCGGTGCGGATGTAGTCCTGGCCGAGCACCTCGAGCATGCCGGAGCGGGTGAGCCGGGTGATACGCGCGGTGGTGAAGAGGCCCAGGGTGATCGCGGGCAGGATCATGTGCTCGAGGCTGCCGCGTCCGGAGGAGGGCAGCCAGTTGAGTCGCACCGAGAAGACCAGGATCAGCATGATGCCGAGCCAGAAGGTCGGCATCGCCTGGCCGAGCAGGGCCACCACGGTCGAGACGTAGTCCACGGTGGTGTTGCGCCGGACCGCCGACACGATGCCGGCCGGGATGGCGAGGGTGAGCGCGATCAGCAGGCCCGCCCCGGCGAGCTCGAAGGTGGCGGGCAGGCGCTCGAGCACCAGTCCCATCGCGGGCTCGCCGTGGCGAAGCGACTCGCCGAAGTCGCCCCGCACCGCACCCTTGAGGAAGCGGACGTACTGGACCGCCACCGGATCGTCGAAGCCCATCGCGGTCCGGAACTTCGCGATGTCCTCCGCGGTGGCGTCGGGCGGGAGCAAGAGCGCGGCGGGATCGCCGGTCAGGTGCAGGATGAGGAAGACCACCACCGAGACGCCGAAGAGGACGAGCAGCGACTGCCAGAGGCGCCGCAGCAGGTACGACCTCACGAGGTCACGCGCTCCAGCCGGGCCACCGCCTCGATGTGCGGGGTGTGCGGGAACATGTCCACCGGCTGGACCCACTCCAGGCGATAGCCGCCGCGCACGAGCTCGCCCAGGTCGCGGGCCAGCGTGGTGGGGTTGCACGACACGTAGACGATGCGGCGGGCGCCGAGCGTGATCAGCGCGTGGAGCGCCTTGGGATGGAACCCGGCGCGCGGCGGATCCGCCACCACCACCTCCGCGGTCACCCCCTTGGCGATCAGGGCCGGCAGCACGAAGCGCACCTCTCCGCTCACGAAGGTGCAGTTGGTGATGCCGTTGGCCGTCGCGTTCGCTCCCGCGTCGTCCACCGCGGCCGGCGCGAGCTCGACCCCGTAGACCCAGCGCGCGCGCCGGGCCAGCAGCAGGCTGATCGCGCCGGTGCCCGAGTACAGGTCGAGGACGGTCTCGGTGCCGGTGAGGCCGGTCGACTCGACCACCAGGTCGAAGAGCCGCTCCGCCTGCCGGGTGTTGGTCTGGAAGAAGGAGTTGGCCGACACCCGGAAGGTGAGCCCGCCCACCCCCTCGCGGATGTGATCGCGGCCTCCCAGGAGGTGCTCCTCCACCCCGACCGCCACGCTCGCCTTCTTGGGGTTCACGTTCATGACCACGCTCGTGGTCCCCGCGTCGCGCGCCTGGAGGCGCTGGGCCAGCGGCGCCAGCTCCGACACCGCGGGCGCCGAGGTCACCACGTTGGTCATGAGCTCGCCGGTGTGCTTGCCCTCCCGCAGCATCAGGAAGCGCAGCAGGCCCTCGCCGGTGTCCTGCTCGTACACGGTGAGCCCGCGCTCGGCGAAGAACGCGCGCGCCTCGGCGAGCAGGCCGTTCATCCGATCCGACTGGAGCAGGCAGCGCTCGATGTCGAGCACCGAGTCGTAGCGCTCGGTCTCGTGCAGGCCGACGACCATCGCGCCCTTCGCGCGCGCCACCGTGAACTCCATCTTGTTCCGGTAGCCGAAGGTCTCCTCCGCGCCGATGATGGGGCGGAGCGGGACGTCCCGGAGGCCGCCCAGGCGCTCGAGCGCGTCGGCCACCTGCTTGGACTTGAAGGCGAGCTGCGCCGGGTAGGCCACGTGCTGCAGGCGGCACCCCCCGCAGCGTCCGAAGTACGGGCAGGGCGCCTCCACCCGCTGCGGCGAGGGCTCCAGGACCGTCTCGATGATCCCGCGGCCGAACCGGGAGCGTACCTGGACGAGCCGGACCTGCAGTCGATCGCCCGGCAGCCCGCCCGGCACGAAGACCACGTAACCGTCGGCCCGACCGACGCCCTCCCCGCCGAAGGCGAGGTCGTCGATCGTCAGGGACAGAACCTCCCCTCGTTTGGGCCGCGCCATGGTAGCGACACTATAAGTGTCCGTCCGATTGGAGTCAATTTGGCCCCGGCTCCCGCCGAGACGGTGACGGCGGGCGGCCGGGCTCGGAAGTAGCGAGGAGATAGACGGTCGCGTATCATGGGGGAGCGATGCGGAGTGCCTCTCGTTCTCCCTCTCCCGTTCGCGTGGGCGACGTGTTGCTCGCGGCCGTTCCCGCCCTCGAAGAGCGGCTGCTGGCCGAGCGCATCCGGCAAGGCTGGCGCGCCGCGGTGGGCGCCGAGCTGTCGCGCCGGTCGCGACCCGGCGAGCTGAAGGCCGGCACGCTGACGATCATGGTCGACAACTCACCCTGGCTCCAGGAGCTCTCCATGCGATCCGCGGAAGTCCTCAGCGCGGTCCGTGCCCGCTTCGGCCCGTCCGTCACCGCGCTGCGCCTGGGCCTCGCCGGCCCGGCTCCCGCGGAGCGGCCGGCCCCGCGGCGCGCGACGCCTCCGACCGGCTCCCCCCGTCTCGATCCCGACGAGACCGCGCTCGTGGAGCGCGCCCTCGCCCCCGTCCAGGACTCCGAGCTCGCCAGGACGGTGCGCCGGCTCATGTCCAAGGACCTCATCGCGCGCCGCGCCCGGGGGCTCGTGGCCCTCGTCCTGGGCGGGGCCGCGCTCGGCGGCACGCTCGCCGGCTGCGCCACCACCGAGAGCAGCCAGGCCGAGCCGGTCATCGCGACGGCTCCGGCGGTGCGCCGACCCATCGGGGCGCAGGGCGAGGCCTACGACCACTACGTGATCGCCCAGATGGAGGCCCGGGCCGGCCGCCTCCCCCAGGCCATCGCCCAGCTGCGCGAGGCCATCAAGACCGACCCCGACACCGCGACCCTGTGGATCCAGCTCTCGCAGTGGCTCACCCGCATCAACGACGTCCCGGGCGCGTTCACCGCCGCCCAGAAGGCCATCGCGCTGGAGCCGGGCAACGCGAGCGCGTACATGACGCTCGCCGACCTCTACAAGCGACAGCGCCGCGTGCCGGAGGCGGAGGCCGCGCTGGAGAAGGCGGTCGCCCTCGATCCCAAGACGCCGGACGGCTACCTGGCCCTGGCCCAGCTCCACTTCGAGCAGAAGAACTACGACAAGGCCCGCTCGGTGCTGGGACGGCTGGTGGCCGCGCGGCCGAACCTGTCGCAGGGCTACTACCTGCTCGGCCGCATCGGCATCGAGAACGAGCAGTGGGACGACGCCCTCACCAACCTCAAGCGCGCGGTCGAGCTCGACCCGGACCACGACGGCGCCTGGTCGGCGCTGGGCTTCGTCTACGAGGCCCAGAACAAGCTGGAGGACGCGGTCGCGGTCTACAAGGAAGCGCTGAAGGCCAACCCGGACAACGCGGCGTTCGTGGAGCGTCTCGGCGACCTCCTCGTCAAGCTCGGGCGCTACGGCGAGGCCCAGAGCGAGATCGAGGGCCTCGTGGAGTCGCTGCCGCGCGACCCGCGGGTGTGGCTGAAGCTCGGCGCGATCCACTACGAGCAGAAGCAGTACGACCGCGCGGTGTCCGCGTTCCGGCAGGCGGTGACGCTCGAGCCCGGCAACATGCGGACGCGCTACTATCTGGCCACCGCCCTGATGGACGCGGGCAAGGAGGACGAGGCCCGCGGCGAGCTGGAGAAGATCCTCCAGGCGGACCCCCGCTCGATCGACGCGCGCGTGCAGCTCGGCTTCCTCTACGGACGCGCCAAGCGCTACGACGAGGCGGTGGCCACGCTCCAGGAGGCGGTCAACCTCGACCCCAAGCGCCCCGAGCTGTTCCTCTACCTGGGCACCGCGCTGCAGCGCGCCAACCAGTACGACCGGGCCGCCAACGTGCTGCGCGAGGGGCTCTCGGTCGACGACAAGAACAAGGACCTCCACTTCCAGCTCGGGGTCGTGCAGGAGAAGCAGCAGCGCTTCGACGACGCGATCCGGTCGTTCCGCCGCGTGCTCGCGCTCGATTCCAAGCACGCCGAGTCGTACAACTACATCGGCTACATGTACGCCGAGCGCGGCACGAACCTCCCCGAGGCCATCCAGCTCATCCAGCAGGCGCTCGCGCTCGAGCCCGAGAACGGCTACTTCATCGACAGCCTGGGCTGGGCCTACTACCAGCAGGGCCGCTACCCCGAGGCGCTGCGCGAGCTCAAGCGCGCGGTGAGCCTCGCCAAGGAAGACCCCGTCCTCTTCGAGCACCTGGGCGACGCCTACCTCAAGAACAACCTCTCCGGCGAGGCGATCGAGGCGTGGGAGAAGTCGCTCAAGGCGGATCCGGACGGCCCCACGGCGGCCCAGGTCCGTAACAAGATAAAGGACGCGCGGGAGAACCAGATCCGGGCCAAGGGTGCGTCGCCCAAGGCCGAGCAGAAGTAGCCGCCTCCGCGCCCTCCTGCTGGCGGTGGTCCTGGGCGGCTGCGCCACCGCGGCGCCTCCGCCCGCCCCTCCGCCGGTCTCCGAGGAGGCGCGCGCGGCCCTCGCCCGGATCGAGCAGCACCGGCTCGCGCTGCGGGACCTTCGCTCTCGGGCCAACATCACCATCCGCCGCACCGGCCGGGCCCAGCGCCTCACCGGGGTGCTGCTGCTCCTGGGGGAGCCCGCCACCATGCGCTTCGAGGCCCTCTCGCCCCTCGGTCCCCCGGTCCTCATCGTGGCCGGTGACCCGAAGAGCGTCACCCTCTGGGAGGTGCTCGACAACCGGGCCTACATCGCGCCGGCCTCCCCCGACGCCAATCGCCGCTGGCTCGGCCTGGCCCTGAGCGTCGAGGACCTCGTGGCCCTGCTGGCCGGTCGCGTCCGGCCGATGCCGGACCCGACGACGGTCGAGCTCCTGGCTGCCGACGCGGTCGGCCCCGCCCTCCGGCTCACCGGAGCCCCCGGCGAGCAGCGCATCTGGTTCGATCCCGACACCGGGCAGGCCCGGCAGGTGGAGTGGACCGGCAAGAACCCGGCGCGCGTGACGTTCACGCCGGCCCCGGCGGACGGCCCGCCGGCCGGCTTCACGCTCGAGACCGCGGATGGATCCCTGCGGGTCTCGATCGCCTACGTCGAGCCCAGGATGAACACGTCGTTCGACCCCGCCCTGCTGACCCTGACTGTTCCGCAAGAGGTTAGAATTCAAGACTTCCGTTGACACTCCGTCGCGCCGCGTGATAGCGTGTGCTGCCTTGTCGAAGCGGTCACGGGGTAGCCAGGGGCTCGTCCTCCGCACCTCGGCCAAAGTGAACTTGGCCCTC
>Ga0326730_1000301_pt1 | contig 14129 bp, 5 predicted proteins | sample MHFSIPfraction_3_FD_207740 | JGI IMG/M metagenome (GOLD analysis project Ga0326730, IMG submission 207740) | Lab enriched peat soil microbial communities from Michigan Hollow, Ithaca, NY, United States - MHF7AN SIP fraction | ecosystem: Environmental > Terrestrial > Soil > Wetlands > Peat...
TGGGAGATCCGTACCGCCAAGGAGGCGCCGCGGGATGTCGCGGCGTACGATCTGCGCACGACGACCAAGGGGATGACCGACCTGGCGCGGCTGGCGGAAGGGCGTCTGGGCGGGCAGTTCTGGTCGATCTACATCCCCGGCGAGATCAAGGACAGCGGCTTCGCCCGGGTGCAGCTGGAAGAGTTCGACATCGCCCGCCGGATGATCGCGCGCTACCCGGACCGGTTGGCGCTGGCGCTCACCGCGGATGACATCGTCCGGGCCAAGAAGCAGAAGAAGGTCGCCTCGCTGCTGGGGATGGAGGGGGGCCACGCGATCGAGAATTCGCTCGGCGCCCTCCGGGCGTACTACGACCTCGGCGCGCGCTACATGACCCTGACCCACAACGTCACGCTCGACTGGGCCGACGCGGCGCTGGGGGAGCAGAAGCACGGCGGGCTGACCCGGTTCGGCCGGGAGGTGGTACGGGAGATGAACCGGCTGGGCATGCTGGTCGACCTGTCGCACGTGGCGCCGTCGGTCATGAGCGACGCGCTCGACGTCTCGGAGGCGCCGGTGATCTTCTCCCATTCGTCGGCCCGCGCGCTGGTGGACTATCCCCGCAACGTCCCGGATTCGATCCTCGCCCGGCTGCCGAAGAACGGCGGCGTGGTGATGGTGACCTTCGTGCCCGGCTTCGTCTCCAACGAGGTCCGCCTGGCGGAGGACCAGGCCGACAGCGTGCAGGCCGAGCTGGAGAAGACCGTGAGCGACACCGCCGAGCGGCGGCAGCAGTGGCGGGCCTGGCGTTCGGCCCATCCCATGCCGACCGCGACCGTGGCCCAGGTGGCGGATCACGTCGAGCATGTGCGCAAGATCGCCGGGGTGGACCATGTGGGGATCGGCAGCGATTTCGACGGGATCGGCCGGGGGCCGGATGGGCTGGAAGACGTCTCCAAGTTCCCTCTGCTCTTTGCCGAGCTGATGCGCCGCGGGTGGAGCGACGCCGATCTGAAGAAACTCGCGGGGGAGAACGTGCTCCGCGCGCTGCGCCAGGCCGAAGCCGTGGCGGCGCGGCTGCAGAAGGAACGCCAGCCCTCCACCGCGACCATCGACCAGCTGGACGCGCCGGCTCCGGCTACCCCGTAGGACAATCCCCGCAGTTCACCACGGAGCCACGGAGGACACGGAGGCTGCACGGAGAACCACCAATGACTTCTGTCCTCTTCGTGCTCGCTCCGAGCACTCCTTGACTCCGTGGTGACAATCACAAGCCAAGACAGAGGCAAGGAGGACTCAGAGAATCACCGCGGATGTTGTTCTCCGTGCAACCTCCGTGTCCTCCGTGTCTCCGTGGTGCGCAGTTAGCGGGCTTCCCCCCGCGTCAAGCTCGCCGGGGAATCCGCACGTGGTGCGCAGTTAGCGGGCTCTCCCACGCGTCAAGCTCGCCGGGGAATCCGCACGTGGTGCGCAGTTAGCGGGCTCCCCCCCGCTTCAAGCTCGCCGGCGAAATCCGATGATCCCCCCGACCGTCACCGCAGTGATCGCGAACGCGAACCACTGCAGCGCATAACTCAGATGCGGTCCGTCGTCGAGTGCCGGCGGCTCGTCCCGCCGGGGCTGCGCCGGCAGCGATGAATCAGGTGTCTGCAGCACCAGAAAGGGCGCCACCGGGTAGGGCAGGCGCCGGCGCAGCGCCGCCAGGTCCACCCGCCGCCAGGTGAGTTGACCATTCAGCTCCCGTGGATCTCCCGGCGTGCCCGAGTCCGGCAGCGACAATCCGATCCCCGTTACCGACACCACTCCCCCCTCCTTGAGCGGGGCCAGGTCCACCGTCATCGCATCGGGTGACGGCACGAACCCCCGCTCGACCAGGACCGCCGTGTCCCCCCGGAGCGGGCGGAGCGGGGTGATGATCCTCACTCCGGCCACGCCCTGCATTCCCTGCCCGCGCAGCACCACCTCCGCAGCATCGTCGTAGCGGCCGGTCAGCGTCATCCGACGGTTCTGCATGCCGTTCGGACCCAGGCCTGTGGTCGCCGCCGGATCGTCCAGCGAGAGCGGCGGCAGGGCCCGCGCCGCCTGTGCAGCCCGATTGAGCGCCCGGCGTTCTAGCAGCCGGGATAGCTGCCACACCCCCAGGCGCACGAACACCGTCGCCAGCAGCAGCGTGATTCCGAAGAACAGGTAGGAGCGTGTGCGAGGAGTCATTCGAAGGGAGACAGTCGTGTCTTGGGGAGAGGACAACGGCCCGCAGGCGGCGCCCGGCATTTCGCTGCCAAGTCGTTGCTCGTCGCAGACTTGAACGACCGGTCCCGGTCCGGTCTGGCCTTTGCCTTTATGCCCGCCGATCAGGCTCCAACGGATTCGCAAGATACACCAGCCGAGGTGGCTCCGAGATGCGCGCTCCTGATCTCCTGACGCTGGCCGTCGCCGCCTCCGCCATGTGCGCTCCGGCGGCGCTCCGGGCCCAGGACCCGACCGACTCGCTCCCTTCCACCGAGTCGGCGGACTCGGCCACTGATCAACCGGATGACTGGCAGGACGAGCCGGAGCCGGCCGACCGGGCTGAGCGCGCTCCCCGCCGCCCCGATGGCGGTAATCCCTACCTGCGCGAAGTCCGCGAGGAGCGCGCGCCCTATCGGCGTGGGCCCATCTGGGTCTCCGGGTCGCTTGGCGCGGGTGGGGAGGCCATCGCCGCGGCAGGCCTGGCCGGCCCGTACTCCCACGCGCGCATCGCCCCCACGCTGTCCTTCGGGATCGGCGGGACAGTGGGCCAGCAACTCCGGCTGGGACTCGACGGGTTCGCCTGGATCAACCCGATGGGCGGAGGCACGGTCGAGACCGTGACCGCGGGACTGCTGACGGGCCGGGTCTATCCCATCCGGAGCAGCGGTCTCTTCTTCAAAACCGGCGCCGGGTTTGGCCGGTACGGGCAGGACGTGGTCGACGACTGCGGCTGTAATGCGCCGCTGGTGTCCGACTTCGGATTTGCCTGGGTGGTGGGTGGAGGATTCGAGGCACCGGTGAGTCGCGGGCTGTGGGTCGGCCCCACCATCGAAATGCTGCGCATGAATGTCCGCGGGCCCGACGGGTACCGCGAGCGAGTCATCAATTTCGGAATCAGCATCACCTTTGACGGCAAGAACTGACGATACAACAGGAGGAGTCCATGCGTGCCCTGGTTCTGCTGCTGGCCGGTCTCACCCTGGCGCCGGCGGTAGTCGTTGCCCAGGATGACGATTCGCTGCCTTCCCGTGAGCGGTATCGCGGCCGGGATCATGATCGTGACCGGGACCGGGATCGCGGCCGGTGCAACTGCCGCGGCCTGCGCGAGGTCTCCGACTCCCGCGGCGACCGGCGTGAGGGGTTCTGGGCCGCGGTTGGTATTGGCGGCGGCTCGGAGTCGTTCGACGCCAATGACGGGCTGGGCTGGAGCGACGACAAGGGTAGTGTCGCCGGCTACATCAAGGTCGGTGGTGCCGTGAGCCAGTCGCTCATGCTTGGCGGCGAGCTCAATGGCTGGGCGGCGAGGTACCAGCGTCAGGGGTACGACCGCTCGCTGGGCAGCCTCATGTTCATCGCCCAGTGGTACCCGGCGCGCCGCAGCGACTTCTGGCTCCGGGGCGGGGCGGGTTGGGCCCGGGACAACCTGTCGCTCTACGGTATCTCGGGCAACATCAACAGCCACGAGAACGGGACCGCGCTGGCCCTGGGTTTTGGCTACGACTTCCGGGTCGCGCGCAACGTCTCGATCACTCCGAGCCTCGACTTCCAGGGTCAGCGGTATGACAGCCACGACGAGCGGCTGGTTAGCCTCGGCGTCGGGGTGACGTTCCACTGAGTTCCGAGTTCCGAGTTCCGGGTTCCGAGTGGTCGCATCTCGGCACTCGGAACTCGGCACTTGGAACTAGTTCTCCCGGCTATCAGAAGCCCCTGCCGACCCTACAGAACCCAAGCCACACCTGCCCCGCCGGTGCCACAGCCGGCCCGAGCCAACTCCTAGCGCAGGGCCAACTTGGCGGATACGATAGGAGCCCCTGAGACGGCACACGCCCTGCCGCTCTGACCAGGGACTCCTTCAGCCTCTGCAGGGCCCGTGTCGCCCCTCCGTCGGTCTGGTCCGTTCCTCGTTCTCATTGCCGCGCTGGCGGGGGGCATCCGCTGCAGCGGGGGAGACAGCCTTACCCTGCCGCCGCAGGGGCTGCCATCGGCTATCGAGGCTCTCACCGGCGATGCCCAGACCGGTGTGGCAGGGCACCGGCTGCCCGACTCGCTGCTGGTCAGGCTGACCGACAGCAAGGACCGGCCGGTACAGGCGCAGAGGGTCGAGTTCAGGCTCATCGCCGGAGGCTCCGATGCCGTCCTGATCCCCGACACTGCCGTGACCGACGCCGATGGGCGTGCCTGGGCGGTGTGGGTCCTGGGAGGGCTCGCCGGCGAGCAGCGGGTAGAGGCGAGGGTGATCTCTCCGGTCGCGGCCGGCCCGCTGAAGATGACCTTCACCGCCACGGCGATGGCGGACGCGCCGGACACTGTCTTCGCCATCAAGGGTCAGGGTCAGTCCGGCACGGTCGGGGCGCTGCTTGCGGATTCGCTCGCGGTGGTCGTCACGGATCGGTTCGGCAATCCGCTCGCGGGCCAGACGGTGAGCTGGAGCGTGCCGGCGGGACAGGGAAGTGTGAGCGCGCTGAGCACGCCGACCGGGGCTGACGGCCGTGCGGCGGTGACCCGAACCCTGGGGCCCTCGTCCGGCGGCCAGAGCGCCACCGCGACGGTCGCGAGCCTGCCGGGGAAGGCGGTGGTGTTCAGCCACACCGCGGTTGCCGCGGGAGCCGTCCGGCTGGTGAAGCTCTCCCTGGACGGGCTGGTGGCACCGGCAGGTTCACGCCTGGCGGACTCTCTCGTGGTTCAGGCGCAGGACATCAACGGCAACGGCGTGCCTGGCCAGGTGGTGACCTGGGCCGCCTCCGCCGGCGGTTTCGCCGCCCCCAACTCCAGTACCACCAATGCCGAGGGGAAGGCACACACCTTCTGGACCCTGGGGACCGCGGCCGGCCCCAACACGCTCACCGCGGCCGCATTCGGGGTCACCGCCCAGTACACCGCGACCGGGACGGCCACCACGCCGGACACGCTGCGAGCCGTCTCGGCCAGCAGCGACCCCAATGGCACCGCGGGGCAGCCGGTGGCGGCGCCTCCCTCGGTACGGGTGTCCGACCAGAACGGCAATGCGGTCCAGGGGGTGGCCGTGGCCTTCACGGTGACCCAGGGCGGGGGGACGGTCTCGAATGGAACCGGGACCGGCACCACGGTCTCGGTGTCCACCGGCGCCAGCGGGGTGGCGACGCTCGCGGCCTGGACCCTGGGGACCGTCGCCGGCCCCAACGCCGTCACCGCCAGCGCCACTCGGCCGGGCGGCACCGCGCTGGTCGGGAGCCCCGTCAGCTTCACCGCAACCGGCAACCCGGGGCCGGCCGCCGTGCTCGTCTTCGGTCAGCAACCGACGAACGAGGTGGCGGGGGTTGCGATCAGCCCGGCGGTGACGGTGCTGGTGCAGGATGCGCTGGGGAACCTGGTCACCAGCGCCACCACCAGCGTGACCGTCGCGATCGGCGCCAACCCTGGCGGCGGCATACTGAGCGGCGCGGTCACCGCGACGCCGAGCGGCGGGGTGGCCACCTTCTCGAGTCTCTCGATCAACAAGAGCGGGACCGGGTACACCCTCACCGCGGGTGCCACCGGTCTCCCGACGGCCACCAGCGCCGGGTTCAACATCACTCCGGCCGGCGCGACGAAGCTGGGGTTCCTGGCGCAGCCGACGAATGCCGCGGCGGGGGCGACTATCACGCCGGCGCCACAGGTGGCGGTACAGGACCAGTTCGGCAACACCGTGACCTCGTCCGTCGCGAGCATCGCGATCGCGATCGGCACCAATCCCAGCGGCGCGACCCTCTCCGGCACGACCCCCGTGGCCGCCGTGAACGGCGTGGCGACCTTCAGCAACCTGTCCATCAACAAGGCCGGGACCGGCTACACCCTCACCGCCAGCTCGGGTACGCTGACCCAGGCCAACAGCCAGCTGTTCAACATCGGCTCCAGTGTGGCGGCGAAGCTCTCCTTCCTGGTGCAACCGACGAGCGTCGCGGCCGGCACGCCGATCACGCCTGCGGTGCAGGTGGAGATCCAGGATGCCAACGGCAACCGGGTGACCTCTGCGACCGACTCGGTCATCCTATCAATCAGCACGAACCCCGGCGGCGCCACGCTCTCCGGCGGGCGGGCTGCGGCAGTGAACGGCGTAGCCAGCTTCCCCACGGCGAGCCTCGACCGGACCGGGACGGGTTACAAGCTCACCGCGGCCTCGGGCGTGCTCGCCAGCGCGATCAGCGCGGCCTTCGACGTCACGCCCGGCACGGGGCGCAAGCTGGCCTTCACGGTGCAGCCCAGCAGCGTGGCGGCAGGGGCCGCGATCACTCCCGCGGTGCAGGTCACCATTCAGGATGCGATCGGCAACACGATTACCACCGCGACCGACTCGGTCTTCCTGTCGATCAGCACCAACCCGGGTGGCGCCACGCTGACCGGCGGCGGAGCGAAGGCCGTGGCCGGTATCGCGAATTTCCCGCTGGCGAGCCTCAACCGCACGGGCACCGGCTACATCCTCACCGCCACTTCGGCCGGGGCTGCCTCGGCCACCAGCAACACCTTCAACGTCACGCCGGGTGCAGCGACCAAGCTGGTCTTTGGCACCCAGCCCTCGACGGCCACCGCCGGCGCCGCGATCACACCAGCGGTGACTGTGCAGGTCCAGGACGCCAACAGCAACGTGGTCACCACCTCGACGGCGACTATCGCGGTAACACTGGGCAACCCGGGCACCGCCACCCTCTCCGGCACCACCACCCTGCCGGCGGTGAATGGGGTGGCGACGTTCAGCAATCTCTCCGTCAACAAGAGCGGGACTGGCTACACCCTGGTCGCCAGTTCCGCGCCGCTGACCTCCGCCACCAGCGCCAGCTTCGTGGTGAACCCGGCGGGGCCCGCCGCGCTCGCCTTCGTGCAGCAGCCCACCGCCGCCGTCGCCGGTGCGGCGATCACGCCGGCGGTGACGGTGCAGCTGCTCGATGCGCTCGGCAACCTCGTCACCGGGGCGACAACCTCGGTCACCATGACCATCGGGACCAACCCGGGCACTGGCATCCTGAGCGGCGCCACTACGGCCACGCCGACTGGCGGAATCGTCACCTTCGCCAACCTGGCGATCAACAAGACCGGGACGGGATACACCCTCGTGGCGAGCGCCACCGGGCTTGCCGGAGCGACCAGCAGCCCGTTCAACGTGACGCCGGGCTCGGCGGCCAAGGTGGCGTTCGGAGTGCAGCCGTCGTCCGCCGTCGCGGGGGTCGCCATCGCCCCGGCGGTCACGGTGCAGGTGCAGGACGCCAACAGCAACCTGGTCACCAGCTCGACGGCCACGGTGGCGATTGTGCTGGGCGCCAATCCGGGCGGCTCGACCCTGTCCGGTACTGCATCGCTGGCCGCGGTGAACGGGGTCGCGACCTTCTCGACCCTGTCGCTCAACAAGACGGGCACCGGGTACAACCTGGTGGCGAGCTCGGGGACCCTGACCTCCGCCACCAGCAGTGGCTTCAACATCACGCCGGCGTCGGCGAGCCAGCTGGCCTTCACTACCCAGCCGGCCAACACCGTGGCGGGCTCGGTCATCGCGCCGCCGATCCAGGTGGCCCTCCTCGACGCGTTCGGCAACACCGTCACCACGGCCACGACCGCTCTCACCCTCGCGATCGGCACCAACCCCGCCAGCGGGGTCCTCTCCGGCACCACCACGGTGAGCGCGGTGGCAGGAGTCGCGACCTTCTCGACGCTGTCGATCAACAAGGCGGGGACCGGATACACCCTGACGGCGGACGACGGGGCGGCCGGACTCCCCGCGACAACCAGCGCGGCGTTCAACATCACCGCCGGCTCGGGCAACCGGCTGGCCTTCCTGGTTCAGCCCACCAATGCCGCCGTCGGCACGGCCATCACCCCGGCAATCCAGATCGAGGTGCGTGACGCGGTCGGCAACCGGGTGACCACCGCCACCGACGCGATCAGCCTGGTGCTTGCGACCAATCCCGGAGGCGGAACGCTCACCGGAGCCGGTCCCGTCAACGCCATAGCGGGCGTGGCGACGTTCAGCGGCGTATCGATCAACCGCGCCGGGGTGGGGTACACCATCTCCGCCCTCGCCTCCGGCCTGATCAGCGCCACCAGCGCGTCGTTCAACATCACCGCGGCGGCGACGACGACCGCCGTCACTTCCGACACTCCCGATCCCACGCTGGTGGGGCAGCCGTACACCGTCGGATTCTCGGTGACCAGCGCCGGAGGGACGCCGAGCGGCAACGTCACGGTGAGCGATGGGGCGGCGAGCTGCACCGCCCCCGCGGCGGCGGGGAGCTGTAGCCTGGCCTCCACCACACCGGGCACAAAGAACCTGGTGGCCACCTACACCGACCCTTCGGGCAACTTCCAGGGAAGCACGTCGGCCGCGGTCGGGCATACCGTCAACAAGGGCGGTACCACCCTGGCACTGGCCGACACTCCGGATCCGAGTGTGGTCGGGCAGCTGGTAACGGTCAGCTGGAGCCTTTCCGTGGTCTCGCCCGCGGCCGGGACGCCTGCCGGCACCGTCACGGTGACGGTCTCCGGCGGGGTGGAGAGCTGCAGCGCAGCCGTCGCCACCGGCTCCTGCCAGATCCAACTCCTGTCCGCAGGGGCAGGCAACCGCACTCTCACCGCGACCTACGCTGGCGATGCCAACTTCAACGGCAGCTCGGACACCGACGGGCACGCCCTCAGCGTGGCAGCCACCACCACGACCATCACCGGCGATACCCCCGATCCCTCCACCGTCGGCCAGGGCTACCTGGTGAGCTACGCCGTCGCCGTTACCGCCCCGGGTGGAGGTACGCCGACCGGCAACGTCAGCGTCAGCGACGGAGCCGTCATCTGCAGCGGGACCGTCGCCGCGGGTGGCTGCACGCTCGCCTCCATCAGTGCCGGCAGCAAGACGCTGACGGCCAGCTACGCGGGCGACGCCAACTATTCCGGGTCCCTCTCCGCCGGCGTCGCCCACGTGGTGGGCCAGGCCAGCACGACCACCACCATTACCAGTCACACGCCGAACCCCTCGGTGACGGGCCAGGGCATCGTGGTCGGGGTGACCGTCACCTCCGGTGGCGGCACGCCGACCGGCAGCGTGACGGTGAGCGACGGTACCATCAGCTGTCCCGTGACTCTCACTGCCGGCGCTGGCAGCTGCACTCTCACGCCCACGTCGGCCGGTGCCCGGAACCTGACTGCGACTTATGCCGCGACCGCCAACTTCCTGGGCAGCACCTCGCCGACCGTGGCGCATACGGTGAATCCGGCGACCACCACCATCAGCATCACCGGCGACACGCCCGACCCGACCGCCGTGGGCCAGGGTTATGCCGTGAGCTATGCCGTCGCCGTCACCGCGCCCGGGGCCGGGACGCCGACGGGCAACGTGACGGTCAACGACGGCAGCGTCAGCTGCACCGCGGCGGTGGCGGCGGGGAGCTGCACACTGAGCTCGACCTCCGCCGGCGGCAAGGGCCTGACGGCCACTTACGTCGGTGACGCCAGCTACGCCGGCTCAACTGCCGCCGTCACCGTGGCCCACACCGTCAACAAGGCCGCGACCGTAGTCACCGTCGGAGCGGATGCACCGGATCCCTCGATCGTGGGGCAGGCGGTGTCCGTGCCGTATACGGTGGCCGTGGCGCCGCCCGGCGGCGGGACCCCGACCGGCAACGTGACGGTCAGCGACGGCACCGTGAGCTGCACCGCGACCGTTGCCGCGGGGAGCTGCAGCCTCACCGCCACCTCGGCCGGGGCCAAGACGCTAACCGCCACCTATGCTGGCGACGCCAACTACGAGGCAGCGAGCGGCACCGCCCCGCACCAGGTGAACGCCGGCGCCACCACGGCCACTATCACGGCCGACTTGCCCGACCCCAGCGTGGTGGGTCAAGCCTACACGGTGAGCTACACGGTGGCGGTGGTGGCGCCCGGCTCCGGGACCCCAACCGGCAATGTGACAGTGAATGACGGAACTGGCGTGACCTGCACCGCCACCGTGGCGGCGGGGAGCTGCAGCCTGACTTCCATTTCGGTTGGCGCCCGGAACCTGACGGCCACCTATGCCGGAGATGCAAACTTCGGCGGCAGCGTCTCCGCGACGGTGTCCCACACGGTCAATCCGGCCCCGACCACCACGACTATCACCGGCCACACGCCTTCTCCATCCGTGGCAGGCCAGGATATCACGGTGTCGGTGACGGTCACCTCGACCGGGGGAACTCCGACCGGCAATGTGACCGTGAGCGACGGCACCGTGACCTGTCCCGTCACGCTCACTGCCGGGGCGGGAAGTTGCATCCTCACGCCGCTTACCGCCGGCACCAAGACCCTCACGGCGAGCTACCCCGCGACCGGCAACTTCGCGGCCAGTACCTCGCTCGGCGTGACTCACGTGGTCAACACCGCCGGCACCACGACCACCATCACCGGGCGCATTCCCACCGCGTCGGTGGTGGGGCAGGCCGTGGCGGTGAGCTTCACGGTGACCTCGACCGGCGGCATCCCGACCGGCAACGTCACGGTGACCGACGGAACAGTGAATTGCACCGCGACCGTGGCCGCCGGGACTTGCACGGTTACGCCCACTAGTGCCGGCAGCAAGACCTTCACCGCGAGCTACGCCGGGGATGCGGCCTTCGCTCCCAGCACCTCGGCGGGTGTGGTGCACGTGGTGAGCGCGGCGGCCACCACCACGACCATCACGGCAGACTCGCCCGATCCCAGCGTGGTGGGCCAGGCCTATGCGGTGAGCTACTCAGTGGCGGTGGTGGCCCCCGGAGCCGGGACCCCGACGGGCAGCGTGACGGTGAGTGACGGCACGGTCAGCTGCACCGCAGCGGTCGCGGCGGGGGGCTGCAGCATCAGCTCGACTACCACCGGGACCAAGAGCCTGACGGCCAGCTATGTGGGCGACGCGAACTTCGCCGGCAGCCTCTCCGGGACTGTGTCCCACCTGGTCAACCCCGCCGGCACGACGACCACCATCACCGGCCGCATCCCCACCGCCTCGGTGGTGGGGCAGGCGGTGGCGGTCAGCTACACGGTGACCTCGACCGGCGGCACCCCGAGCGGCAACGTCACGGTGACCGACGGAACGGTGAGTTGTAGCGCGACCGTCGCCGCTGGGACCTGCACCCTTTCGCCCACCAGCGCGGGCAGCAAGACCTTCAGCGCGAGCTACACCGGGGATGGGAACTTCAGCGCCAGCACCTCCACGGGGGTGACGCACGTGGTGAGCGCGGCAACGACCGCCACGACCATCACCGCGGACTCGCCCGATCCCAGCGCGGTAGGTCAGGCCTATGCAGTGAGCTACACAGTGGCGGTGGCGGCGCCCGGGTCAGGGACCCCAACGGGGAATGTGACCGTGAGCGACGGCGCTGCGAGCTGCACCGCGGCGGTGGCAGCGGGGGGCTGCGCCCTGACCTCCACCTCCGCCGGCGCCAGGAATCTGACGGCCAGCTACACTGGTGACGCGAACTTCACAGGTAGTGTGTCGGTCATAGCCGCGCACACGGTGAGCCAGGCGGCCACTACGACGACCATCACCGGACACACACCCAGCCCCACCGTCGTGGGCCAGGCCTACACTGTGAGCTTCTCCGTTGCCGTCACCGCGCCGGGCGCAGGGACTCCGACGGGTAATGTGACAGTGAGCGACGGCACCGTGAACTGCACCGCAACAGTGGCCGCTGGGAGCTGCCAGCTCACGTCGACTACGGCCGGCGCCAAGAGCCTCGTCGCGACCTACGCCGGCGACGCGAGCTTCGCCGGCTCCGCGTCCGCCCCCGTCATCCACCAGGTGGACCCCTTTGGCCAGGCTGCGGTGCTGGCCTTCACGGTACAGCCCGGTAACAGCAGTGTCGGTGTGGCCATCACCCCAGCCGTCCAGGTGTCCATTCGCGACGGCTTCGGCAACCTGGTGACCAGCGCGGTCAACCAGGTCAACATCGCCCTGGGGAACAGCGCCGGGGGCCAGGCGTTGCTCGCCGGGACGCTCGGCCGGAGTGCCGTCGGCGGCGTCGCCAGCTTCGACGATCTCATAGTCACCGGGCCAGCCCCGCTGAACGGGCTGACGCTGCTGGCGAGCTCCACCGGCCTGAGCGGAGCGGAGAGCGCGTCGTTCAACATCAGGCCGTGAGGTGGCGCGCTCGGCATGACACTGGCCCGCCCTGCTTCACCTTGAGAGATCCCTCGCTTCGCTCGGGATGACGCTGGCCCGCCCTGCGGGCGGGCCAGCGTCAGTTGACCCCTCCCGGTCACGCCGCTAAGTTCTTGCCCCCAAGCCCTGGTGGTGAAACTGGTAGACACGCTATCTTGAGGGGGTAGTGCCGTAAGGCGTCGCGGTTCGAATCCGCGCCAGGGCATTGCTGATTCGGCGGACTCGTGGTCCGCCGCTCGACTTTTCGGGGGACTGATCCAGGCCTCGCCGGCGTAGCTCAGGGGTAGAGCACTTCACTCGTAATGAAGGGGTCGTGGGTTCAATTCCCACCGCCGGCTCTGGGACGAAACCGCCGAACGGGCGCCGCAGACGCGGCGCCCGTTCTTGTCAGGTGTCGATCGAGGCCACCGATGGAGGAGACGATCCCCGGATGAGCGAGCCCGCCAGTTGACCCAATCCCCTGTCCGTCAGTCGCTCGCGGCCGTGCACCGGCTGGAGTCGTTCGCGGTCCTCCTGCTGCTGGGCTGCGGCCAGCGGATCGTGCCATCCACCGAGCCGGTCCCGTTGCCCGCGCCCGAGGAAGTGGAGAACACTGTCTATCTCATCGGTGACGCCGGTGGCCCCGCGCCGCAGGTCGAGCCGGTGCTCCGGGCGCTGGCCGCCCAGCTCGCCACGGACCCCGCTAGAAGCCTGGTGCTGTTTCTGGGGGACAACGTCTATCCGCGGGGATTGCCCGCGGAATCCGACCCGGCTTTCGAAGAAGGGGCCCGACGGCTCGATGCCCAGGTCGATCTGCTGCGCCACTACGGCGTGCGGGGCTATTTCCTGCCGGCCAATCACGACTGGGACCGGTTCGGCCCCGGTGGATGGGATGCGATCCGCCGCCAGGGAAACCGCATTGCCACCAGAGGCGGTAACCTGGTCAGGCTGCTTCCCGCCGGCGGATGCCCGGGACCCGAAGTCATCGACATTGGGACCCGCCTGCGCCTGCTGCTGCTCGACACGCAGTGGTGGCTGCAGAGCGGGCCCAAGCCGAGCGCTGCGGCTGACGGGTGCGAGTTCTACACCGAAACCGCGGTGGTCGAAGCGATCGCCACGGGACTGGCCTCCGCCGGAGACCGCGCGGTGATTGTGGCGGCGCACCACCCCGCCCTCACCGGTGGCGAGCACGGCGGCTTCTTCGGTTGGAAGGATCACCTCTTTCCGCTTCGGAATGTCGCGAGCTGGCTGTGGCTGCCGCTGCCGGGTCTGGGCTCGCTCTACCCCATCTCACGGGGACTCGGCATCAGCAACCAGGACGTCACCGGTTCGAAGTACCGGCGGCTCCGCCAGGCACTCGATGGAGCCTTCCGCGACCATCCACCGCTGATCTTCGCCTCGGGCCACGAGCATGGGCTGCAGGTCATCTCCGGGGGGCCCGCGCGCTACCAACTGGTGAGCGGCGCGGGGATTCTCGGGCACGAGGGACCAGTCACCGGAATACCCGGCACCATTCTGGCGCTGCAGGAGGCGGGATTCATGCGCGTTGACCTTTATCGGGACGGCAGGGTGCGTCTCGGTGTGCGCACGGTAGATCGGTCTGGCCGGGGTTCAGAGGTGTACTCGCGGTGGCTGGAGCGGGAGTGACTAGGCGGCAGGCGTCAGGCGTCAGGCGTCAGGTGCCAGGCGTCAGGGCGAGCGGGGTCGAGGGGCCGCGGATCCCGGACCGAGGCGGGAATAAAAACGAGGGCGCCCGGGGTTTGCTCGGGTGCTCCTCGTAACGCGTATCACAATTGTGTCGCTCTGGGACGGGGTTGTCCCTGGTTACCTCATG
>Ga0326730_1000302_pt1 | contig 14067 bp, 11 predicted proteins | sample MHFSIPfraction_3_FD_207740 | JGI IMG/M metagenome (GOLD analysis project Ga0326730, IMG submission 207740) | Lab enriched peat soil microbial communities from Michigan Hollow, Ithaca, NY, United States - MHF7AN SIP fraction | ecosystem: Environmental > Terrestrial > Soil > Wetlands > Peat...
TCGGTGGGCCGGTCGACCAGATACTTGATCCGCATTGCGTGCTCTCCGTATGGCCGTTAGCCGTTGGCCGTTAGCACAAAGTTTCAACTCCTCACTCCTCACTGCTCACTCCTCACTTCTCACTTCTTACGTCTCACGTCTCACGTCTTACGTCTTACGTCTCACGTCTCACGTCTCACATGCTGGCCAGGATCCGCTGCATCGAACGCAGGGCGCGATACCACTCGTACATGGTACGCAGGCGATTGCGGAGCGACATCGGTCACCTCACCGTCAGAGTCACGGACTTGCCACCCAGGGTGGCGCTGAACGAACCGGAGACCACCAGCTCGCGCTGCTCATCGGCTGGAGCGTCGGCCAGGAAGCCGACCCCATGCAACTCGAACGTGCCGGTGATCCGGTCCACAGAGGACGCGGTGATCGTGACGGCGCCGCGTTCCGCGTGGAACACTCCGCTGGGGTGGCTGGGAGAGCCGGTGATGACCAGCCCGTGGAAGTCGGTAGCGCTCTCCCACGACTCGCTCACCGGATACACCCCCACGGCAGGGCGGCCGGCGCCCCGCCGGGTCAGCACGATCGCACCCTGCTCGCTGTAGGCTCCCAGACTCAGGGCGAACATGGTCTCGGCGCCGGCGCCGGTTGTGCCGAACTCGGCGGAACCACGCGGGGCGGTGCTGATCGCTCCGTAGGTCGACGCCTCGAACATCGATGGCCTCTCGGCGGGCTCAGCGACAAAGCCGCCGCGCACGGTGATCTCCCGGTTCTCGTTGTCGGGGTCGGCAGCCAGGAAGCCGATCGCCTTGACTTCATACCGGCCCACGATCCGCTCCTCGCTCGACTGCACGATGGTCACGCTGCCGCTCACCGCCCGGAAAACTCCGACCGGCGCGCCGACCGGGCCCAGCGATACCAGCGCGTGGAACTCTCCTCCCGTTTCCGCACCCGGGACGAATGCCACCACCCTGCAGGTCCCGACCTTCGGCCGCTCCGACGACACTCGGCTGAAGACCACTGCTCCGTTGTCGCTGTAGGCGCCCAGGTCCAGCGAGAAGGAGGCGCTGCAGCTGCTTCCCACGCACGCCCCGGCTCCCACGACCGGCCCGAACAACGCGCGCCCGGCGAGGGTTGCCTGCGTAGCACCCGCGACCTTGGCCTCATGCCTCGAGGTCGAGGGGGCCGCGGCCGTCAGCATCGCGGTCAGGCCCATCGGCAGCAGCAGCGCCTTCATCGTCGGCTCCTCTACATGGCGGGTTGCGAGGATCCGGGCAGCCGGGCGTCCTGGTCGGAACGCCCTTCGCACCGGCGAGCCGCGATCGGTTGCTGGCCCGGTGAACGGCGCCTAGTATATCTGGACCCGTCACGCGGGAATTCAGCCCGGCTCGCCCCGATATCACCTGAAAATCACCCGAGCTAACGTGCTCAGGATCAACGTACTAGGTGGCCTGTACGTGAGTGATGAGGGTCGGGCCGTCAGCGGCGCGGCGGCCCAGCCGCGGCGGCTTGCGCTATTAGCACTGCTGGCGGATGCCGGCGAACGGGGGGTGACCCGGGACGCGCTGCTGGCCTATCTATGGCCGGACGCCGATGAGGACCGCGGTCGACGGGCGCTGGCCCAGGCGCTGTACGCCCTGCGCCGGGATATGGGATCGGACGAGGCGTTCGTCGGGGTCAAGGATCTGCGGCTCAACCCGGACATGGTCGAGGCCGACCTGTGGGAGTTCCATCACGCGGCGGCCACCGGCGATCTCGAGCGGGCGGCAGAGCTCTACCGGGGCCCGTTTCTGGAGGGCTTCCACCTGCCCGGCGCTGACACCTTTGAGAGCTGGGTGGAAGACGAACGCGCCGGGCTGACCCATGAGTTCGCGGACTTGCTGCACCAGTTGGCGGAGCGCGCCGCCACCCGCGGGGAATACCGAGCCGCCACCGGGTGGTGGCGTCGTCTGGCCGCACAGGATCCGCTCAACGCGCAGATCGCCTGCCAGTTGATGGAAAGCCTGGCCGCCCAGGGCGACGTAGCTGGTGCGCTGCAGCACGCCCGGGTATACGAGACTCTGATCCGGCAGGAGCTGGATCTGCCGCCCGACCGGGAAGTGCTGGTGTTGGCCACCCGGCTGAGGACCGGGACCGGCGGGGCCGATCCGCCCAGCACGCCCGCGGCCCGAGTCGACTCACCTGCACCTCCGTCCCAGACGCCGGCCCCGGCCGGGACTTCTGCCTCAGCCGCCCGTCCGACGGAAGTCGTCGTCGGAGAGATCCCCGACCAGCCGGAACAAGCCACCCTCGGAGCCGGCCACACCAGTGGCTGGGCGACGCTGTCATTTCCTCGGGATTCAACGGCGCCACCGCTGCCCCATGTCCCCTCGCGCTGGGGGCGATGGCTCGCCGGGATGCTGGTTGTCGTCGCCGTCCTCGCGGGTCTGACCCTGGTAATGACCCGGCGCCCTGCTCAGGCCGCGCCGCTGGAACGGGTGGTGGCAGTGGGCCGCATTGCCCACTACGCCCGGAGCGGTCCCGGCGGCCTCGGCCAGCCGATGGCGGACATGCTGGCCACCAATCTGGCCCGTGCCGCAGGGGTCCGGGTGATCAGCTCGGCCCGGATGTACGAGCTCCTGGGAGAGTTGTCGACGGCGAGCGATACCACGACCGGCCTGGTGGTCGCGGCCGCCCGAAGGGCGGGGGCGACCGAGCTGGTGGACGGCGCCCTGTACGATTTGTCCGCCGGCCAGCTGAGGCTGGATCTGCGCCGGGTGGACCTCGCGACCGGAGCGGTGCTCCATGCCTACACCATTCAGGGACCGGACCTCTTCACCCTGGCCGACAGCGGCACTGGCCGGCTGGTAAACGATCTCGGCGGTCGCGCGCCGGAGGGGTCGCTGGCGGATGTGTCGACCCGGTCGGTGGAGGCCTACCGCGCGTATGAGGCGGGCCTGCGGGCGTTCTTCCTCGGTGACGCCGCCGGCGCGGAGCGGCTGCTGGCGGAGGCGCTCAAGAACGACTCCAGCTTCGCCATGGCCGCGTTCTATTACAGCCTCTCAACCTCGAGTGGCTCCCGCGCCGAGGCCTCGACCAGGCTGAGACGCGCGGTGCAGCTGGCGGAGCGGGCCAGTGACCGCGAGCGGCTCCTGATCCGGGCCACCTGGGCGTTCATGAACTCCTCTCCCGCGGTCAGGGCCTATGCCGAGACGCTCACCGTGCGCTACCCGACGGAGCTGGAGGGCTACCTGATGGCCGGGCAGGGGGCGATTCTCGCGGCGGACTACCACGCCGCACGGGAGCCCCTGCTCGAGGTGATTGCCCGGGACTCGCTGGGGCTCAAGGGACAGACGGTGAGGTGCATGGCGTGCGAAGCCCTCGAGGCGCTCATCGGTGGCTATCGGGAGGAGGACTCCCTGGCGGCCGCACTCGAGCTCACCCGGCGCTGGATCAGGCTCCAGCCCGGGACTGCCAAGCCGTGGCGTGCCCACGCGGTGGTCCTGGGTCAGGCCGGGTTCGCCGACTCGGCCAGGTCCGCACTGCGGAAGGCCGACTCGCTGGACCCCGCCGCCCCGGATGCCTGGCGCTATCTCGTGGCGCTGGAGATGTGGAATCACCAGTTCGATTCCGCGGGGGAACTGGCCCGGGCAGCGACGCAGACCGGCACCCAGTCCGAGCGACTCGAAGGCCAGTGGATGCTGGGAATCGTCTACCGCCAGCAGGGTCGCATGCGGGAGGCGCTGGAGACCGCGCGCAGCTACCGCAAGGGAAACGCGGAGCAGATCGCTCCGTCTGCGGCGCCGCCCAGCGCTTATCTCGAAGCCCAGGTGTTGTTCGAGGTTGGAAAGTTCAAGGAAGCTGCGGCCCTGTTCGACTCGATCGGCCGGGCGGCGGTGCCGTTCGAAGACTCCTCGGCGGCCGCCCGGACCCGGATCTGGGCCGCCACTCACATGGCGACCGCCCGGGCCGCGGCGGGTGATACGGCCGGGCTCATCGCGCTGGCAGACTCGCTGCAGCGTCTGGGACAGATGAGTGGTCTGGGCCGGGACAAGCGGCTCCATCACTACGTACGTGGCCTGATCCTGAAGGCGCAGGGGGAAGACGAGCAGGCGGTGACGGAATTTCGCGACGCGATCACCTCGCGCAACTCGGGATACGCCCGGATCGGCTACGAGCTGGCCGGGGCGTTGATCCGCCTGGGGCGGCCGCGAGAGGCGGTGGCGCCGCTGCAGGCGATCACCCGGGGATTGTTCGAGGGGGCCAACCTGTACCTCACCCATACCGAGGCGCATGAGCGCCTGGCCCGGGCGTGGGAGGCCGCCGGGCAGGCGGACAGCGCGGCGTATCAGTACCGGCTGGTGGCGAAGATCTGGGAGAACGCGGATCCCGAGTTTACGCCCCGCCGCCTGGAGGCGGCGGGGCGTGCGATGCAGCTCATGGAACGGCACTAGCTACGGGTCGGTCGGCAAGCCGCGGGTGAACTCGACGGATCAACCAATCTTCTGGATGACCTGACCCGCCGTGTCATCCGCCTTCTTGGATAGGTTTGACTTGAGGCCTCCCTTGAGCCTTGCGGCATTCCGCGGGGCGAGGTCGGCCACACGCTTCTTTGAGCCACGGGCCTTCCTGGCCGGTGTCTTCTTCTTCATGGAGCACCTCCGCAACAAAGTGATTGGCTGATCGTCGCGCTTGATCGGCTCCGAGCAACTCAGCCCCGATCAGGCTTTCTCCTGCCCCGCCGGAGCGGCTCTTCGCCGAAGACCCGCTTCTTGGCCCCGCCGGTTGGAGTCTCCGGAGGTGACAGGTCCTGGAGCCGTACGATCTTCGACCCCTGATCTTCGCGGGAGCGGTTACGGGGCGGTCTCCGTTCTTTCATGGTGGTCTCGGCTGCGGGATGAGACCGCGGGGGGCGGCGCGACGGCCGCCCGCCCGGGGTGGCTCAGAAGGCCTTCTGGAGTTTGGACGGTGCCTGGAGCTTCTGGCCGCCCTTCACAGCCTCCGCCTTCTTGGAGTTCACGGCCTTCTTGGGCAGATCCGCGATCTTCTTCCTCTTCTTGTCCGGCATGGCTTCCTCCCTGAAGGTGTGGGCGGCGGGTGGGTCGGTTCCGACGGCTCGACCCGGTCTCCTGCAAGGCAAACGGCGGACCAGTCGGCCTTTGTGAGGCAAGTGACGTCTCGCGCGAGAGTTGAGGAACGAGAGGTGAGCGAGAGACCGGTGGAGGGTTGCGTTTCCGAACCGTGCGGCCCGATTCCGTGCCTGATTCGGCCCCGTTTTGTAGTGGCCCCAGCGGGATCAAGCCTCGCCGAGCTTCCGATCCAGGGTGGAGCGGGCCAGGCCGAGGGCCCGTGCGGCGCGGCGCTTGTTACCACCGAGCTGGGCCAGAACGGCCTGGATATGGCGGCGCTCGGCCGCGCGGAGGGAGAGGTCCGGGTCGCCATTGCGATTGGAGGTCGCCGCCCGGGCGACCGGCGGGGCCGGTGACGGCGCGCTCGTCTCCGGCGCCTCGAGCAGGATGGCAGAAGCCTCGATCACCTCGCCGGCGGTAATGGCGACCGCGGTATGGATGACCCGCTTGAGCTCCCGGAGATTGCCGGGCCATTCGTAATCGAACAGCCGGTCGGCGGCAGGCCGGCTGAGTCCGACGATGGGGCGGCCCAGGGCTGCGCCGGCTGCGGCAATCTCGGTGGCGATCAGGGAGCGGAGATCGTTGGGACGCTCACGCAGCGCCGGTACCTTGAGCGTGATGCCGCTGATCCGGTAGAACAAGTCCTTGCGGAAGTGATCGGTCTCCTTGTAGCGGTTGATCGGCAGGTGGGTCGCGGAGATGAGCCGCACGTCCGCTTCGAGCAGCTGCTCGCTCCCCAGCCTTTCGAACTCCCCGTGCTCCACCGCGCGCAGGATCTTGGCCTGCGCGGTGGGGCTCATGTCCGCGATCTCATCCAGGAACAGGGTCCCGCCGTCGGCCAGCTCGAACTTCCCCTTGACCCGCCGGTCGGCTCCCGTGAAGGCACCCCGCTCATGGCCGAACAACTGACTGTCGAGGAGGGTGTCGGAGAGTGCCGCGGAGTTGAAGGCGATGAACGGCCCCTTGGCCCGGCGGGAGGAGTTGTGCACCACCCTGGCGAGGAGAGTCTTTCCGGTGCCGGTCTCTCCCAGAATGAGGATGGGGAGGTCGGTCTTCGCAGCCACCCGGGCGAGGTCGAGGCAGAGTCGCATCGCCTCGTCCCCAGTCTGGAAATCGTCCAGGGTGGCGTGCCACTCCGGGTGCCGGTCGTTGCTGGCGGCGTGATCGAGGGAGTTCACCGAGGCGGCTCCCGCAGGTTTTCCCTGAGCGCGCGGATCGGCTCGACCGCAAAGCTCACCAGCGAGCGCCGCCCCACGACGACATCCGCCTGGCCTTCCATGCCGGCCTGAAGGGCCCGGCTCTGGCCTTTCACCCGGATCGAATCGTCCGCCAGGTCGACCAGCACCCGGAAGCCGCCGCTGTCGCGGGGGGCGACTCCCGACGGACCCACCCAGCGCACCGTCCCGAAGCGGACGCCGTAGCGCTGATAGGGGAAGGCATCATAGCGGAGCTTCACCGGTTGGCCGGTCCGGATCAGCGGAAGCCCCGCCTGCGGCACCCGGAACTCGGCCTGCAGCCGCTCACCCGCGCAGGCGATTTCGCTGATCATCTCGCCCTCTCGCACCACCGCCCCGGGGGCGCTCAGGTAGAGACGCAGGACCACGCCCCGGCAGGGCGAGGTGACTGCCAGGCCGGAATCGGTGAGATCAGCCAGGTCCCGACCGAGGGCGTCGATCCGGATGCGGGCGGTTTCCATCGACTCCTGCAGGCTCCGGCGGATCTCCTGGTACTCGAGATCGCGGGCCTCACCGTCGCGGGCGAGCCGGGCCAGATCCGCGCGGGCATCCTCCAGGTCGTTGTTGGCGTTCTGGATTTCTTCGCTCAGGGTTGTGACCTCGAGATCCAGCCGGACGGATTCGACCCGGTTGACGGCACCCCTTCTGAAGCCGGACTGGGCGCTGTCCGCCAGCTCGCGGGTGAGCGCCAGGCGGTGCTGCCTGGAAACCCCGAGCCGGGTGAGCGATTCGATCCGCCCCCTCAGCCGGCGGGCCTCCGCCTCGTCCGCCCGCTTCCGGGTCTGGTACTGGCTGCTCGCGATCCGCACCCGCTCCTCGTCGGCCCGGGCCTGGGTCTCCAGCGTGCGCTGATCGCCGAAGCGGTCGCTCAGCGAGGGCGAACGCAGGACCAGCACGGTTCCTCCCGCCGACACGGTATCGCCCTCGCGCACCCGGATGTCGGTGACGATCCCATCCTTGCGGGCGCGGACGGGATCGGCCCCGGTGAGCGGCGCCAGGCTGAAGCGGCCGGTTACCGTCTCCGGGATTTCGATCGCGATCGATGCCACGATGGCGAGCAGGAACAGCCCGATGATGAGCCACGCCAGCCCCCGTGCCGCCCAGTGCGGGGGCTCGGTATCGAGGAAGTCGGCGGAGGCGCTGGACATTGGCGTTAGGCGTCGGGCGTTAGGCGTCAGGCGTCAGGGCGACGAGGCGACGAGGCGACAAGGCGACAAGGCGACCAGTGCAGTCCGATGCCCTGTTCACCGTTCACTGTTCACCGTTCACTCCTCACTCCTCACTCCTCACTTCTCACTTCTCACTTCTCACTTCTTACTTCTCACTTCTCATTTCTCACAGCTGCAACTGCTGACTGACCAGGAAGTAGTACAGCCCCTGGCGGCGCATGAGATCGTCGTGGGTGCCCTGCTCCACCAGTCTGCCCTTCTCCAGCACCAGGATCTGGTCGGCGTCGCGCACGGTGGAGAGCCGGTGGGCGATGACGAACGAGGTCCGCCCCTCGAGCAGCTGATCGATGTTCTCCTTCACCGCCCGTTCGCTCTCGGTGTCCAGCGCGCTGGTGGCCTCGTCGAAAATGAGGATCGGCGGCCGGTTGTAGATCGCACGGGCGATGGCGACCCGCTGGCGCTGTCCGCCGGACAGGGCCAGCCCTGACTCGCCGATCCGGGTGTCGTAGCCCAGCGGCAGGCGTTCGACGAACTCCCGGGCATTCGCCACCTGGGCCGCCCACATGACACGGTCCAAGTCGGGCTCCTCCTCGCCGAAGGCGATGTTGCGGGCGACGGAGTCGTCGAACAGGTGATTCTCCTGCAGCACGAACCCGATCTTGCGGCGCAATTCGCGGTAGTTGAGGGTCTTGAGGTCGATCCCGTCGAACAGGATGGTCCCCTGGGTCGGCTCGAGCAGCCCCGCCAGCAGCTTGATCAGTGTGGTCTTGCCTGACCCGCTCCGGCCGACGATGGCCACCATGGTGTTGGCCGGCACCTCGAAGGAGATGTCGTCCAGGATGGCCGGGGATTCCGGGCCGCCATAGCGGAAGCTGAGGTGCCGGACACCGAGGCGGCCCTCGAGCGACCTGACCGCGAGCAGCCGCGAACGATCGGCACCCTGCTCCGGCTCCTGCTGGAAGATGTCGTCCAGCCGGTTCAGGTAGACATGAGCCTGCTGCAGGTTGTCCCACAGCGACATCAGGGTGAGGATCGGCGAGTTGGCCAGCGCCACCAGGGCGTTGAAGGCGACCAGGGCGCCGATGGACATCTGGCCGCTCAACACCTGACGGGCGCCCACCAGCAGGAACAGCACCATCGAAACCAGGGTCACGCTGTGGACCACGCCGTGATACGTCATCAGGGTGAAATCGGCCTTGAACCGGCTGCGGGCCACGCTGTTGAACTGGCGCAGCATCAGATCGCGGAAGGAGAACTCCGCCCCCAGCGACTTGACCGTCTCGATCCCCTTGATGGCGTCGATCTGGAAGGACTGGTACTTGCCGTAGGTTTCCTCAAGCTCGGCATACAGCGGGTACATCCAGTTGGCGCTGAGCTTGAGGATCAGGATGAAGACGGGAACCGTGGCGAGGAATACCAACGTAAGGGTGGGGCTGTAGACCAGCATGAGCGCCAGCGAGGCCAGCAGTTGCGCGCTGGCGGTGAGGGCCGCGCTGCCGTGCTCCACCATGAACTCCCGTACCTGCCAGATGCCGGCCAGCCGCCGCTGGATATCGCCGGTGCGGCGGGTATTGAAGTATGACATCGGCAGGCTGAGCAGGCGGCGGGTCAGGAAATCGAGTGTACCCGAGTCGATGCGCACCGCCATCCAGGCCAGCAGGTAGCGTTCGATCAGCGAGGCAGCGAGGGAGACCAGGATCACCACGCCCATCCCGGCGATCAGCACCTGCAGCAGCACGAGATCCCGCTCGACCAGCACCCGGTCCACGATCACCTGGGTGAACACCGGGATGACCATCTGCAGCGCGCTCACGATCAGGGCGAGCGCGGTGGACCGGGCAATGAGGCCATAGTACGGCTTGAAGAACGGCAGCAGCCAGGATATACCGAGGCGGCTCTCCTCGTTCTTCTCAAACTCGGCGGTGTAGTCGAACAGGGCGGCGTAGCCGGTCCACTTCTCCTCGAACTCGGCCCGCGGGATCCGCTTGCGTCCGACACCAGGATCGGACACCCGGACGTGGGCTCGGTCGACGTCGTACAGCACCACCCAGTGGTTGCCCTCCCAGTGCACGATCGCCGGGAGCGGCATCTGCCCCAGGTTGGCGGGAGAGGCCTTGACCGCCCGGGCGGCGAGCCCCAGCTCGTTGGCGCCCTGGCAGATGGCCCGCAGACTGGCGCCGTCGAGGCCGGTGTGCACCAGCTGCCGGATCCGGGCGAGGCCGATGGCCCGTCCGTAGTGGCGGCAGACGATTGCGAGGCTGGTCGCCCCGCAGTCCATCTCGTCGATCTGCCACAGGTGAGGGAAGCGCCGCACCCGCCGGGGGCGCTTGACGAATCTTCCCTCCTCGTCGGCGAAGGGCTTGTCCGCCGCATACACCGGCAGGCTGGCGCTGCTGACGTCCTCGTCGACCTGGTCCTGGCCGACCTTCTCGGTGACGCTCGCATCCGCCGGGAGGAGTTCCTGGAACAGGTCGATCGGAATCTGGGCGGTGTGACGGAAGTCGTACTGCGCGATCCGCTCCTCGATCGCGTCGCGGAAGTCGGGATAGCGATCGAGCAGCGCGCGGTAGGTCTCCTGGGTCAGCCTGAGGAGACGGCAGGGCGTGACCGCTTCGACGGTGGCCGTCCGGGGCTGGTCCCGGAACACGGAGAACTCGCCGAAGAACTCGCCCCGGCGGAGGTAGGCCACGTTGCGCCGCCGGCCATCGACCCCGATGTGCACCCGGAGACGACCATCCTCGACGATGTACATCGGACCGGGCGGGTCCCCATCGCGAATGACCGTGGTGTTGGCGGGGACCTGAACCGGCTCGAGCGCCCGCAGCAGGGCGGTCGTCGCCTCGGGTGGCAGGTTCTCGAAGACCGAGAACTGGCGGAAGAACCCCTGCAGGTGGCGATAGCGGGCCTGGAGCTCGAGATACTGCCGGATCTCGGGGCGCTTGCGGATCAGCGCATCCACCACCGACTGGTCCAGGCGGAGCACTTCCACGTCGGAGCTGGCCCTGACGCTGGTGGCCCGAGTCCCCGGATTGAGCAAGTCGCCTTCGCCGAAGGTCTCGCCGGGGCGCACGGCGCCCAGCGAGATCTCGTCTCCCCCGTCGGCGCGCTTGAGCACCCGGGCGCGGCCGGAGACCAGGACGTAGAGCGCATCCGCCGGCTCTCCCTCCCGGACGATCTCCTGGCCGAAGGTATAGCTGGCGGACACGAAGCTGGCTTCCACCAGCTCCCGCACGTCCTGGGGGAGAAACTGGAGGATCGGGACCTGCTGCAGGATGACGTCGAGCTCGCTGCTCTCCACGCCAGCTCCCTGGTGGGCCTATGCTGCGGGCGGCTGGTAACGATGGCCGACAGCCGCCCCCGCCCGGGGCGGGGGCTCATTCTGGTACTCTGATGAGATCGTATTGCGACTTAGTATGCCGCCCGTACCCGACTCCGCAAGGCGGGCAGCGATGCCCCTGGAGGCAAACCTCCGCTGGCGTCAGCGCGTCTTACAGATGAGCATTGTCCTTAGGCAATCCACAGTGCACACCAGCGAGTCCCCCACAGCTCTACCGCCCTTGGTATCCTTCGCCGCGGTAAGGTCCTTCAGGGTCTTCTTGTTCAGCGCCAGCTTCCCTTTCGGCCCCGTCTTCCGGGGGCCCGCAGTCCTGGATTTCCGCGTCATCGCCGCCTCCTCTGGTTGGCCTGTTCTTGCGCCCGGGCTCCCGGACCTACTCTGCAATCGAGAACGCGGCGCAGAACCCGTCATGGCGCCCGCGCCACCCCGCCGGCTGGTGCCGACACCCGGGGAGACCGTCCAGGGCCGGGCCGGACCGGGCGCACGTCGCGTGCGGTTGAGAGATCGGATTCCTGCTCAGTGCTGAGACGGGGGGGACTGCGCAAGGCGGGGGCGCGGCACGGGGGACGCACCCCCGCAGGACCGGGTCAGCGCTCCAGCCAGCGGACCCGGCGGTTGACCTGGTCGGTTACGGCCCGTGCGACGGCACGGCCCTCGATATCCTTGCGAAGGCCGGGAGCCTGCTCATCCGGCAGGAGCTTGTCGAGGACCAGAAAGAGGGCGTGACGGTTCTCAAAGGCCACCGGGCCCACCAGCTCTCCGGGTGCGGCGGCCAGCAACCGGGGCTGCAGCTCCGAGTCCAGCTCGCCGAGATAGAAGCGCATCTCGTAGACGAGCGCATGGGCGCTCTCGGCCACCTGATCGACGCCCAGTCCATCTTCCCGGACGCAGAGGACCGCCTCCCGTGCCAGTGCCTCGGTCTCGAACTGAAGCACCCGGCAGTCGAGCCGGACCCATTCGAGCCTGCCGAGTTCCAGCTCACGACGGATGAGTTCTGCCGTCGGCGCGATGTCACGAAACCGGGCGTATCCCCGGTCCAGCCGGGCGAGGTGTTCGAGGCGGGAGAAGGCGTCAGCCGGATCGACTCCAGGCAGCCGGGCGAGAATCCGATCCGCGGTTTCCGCGGAGAGGCCGCCCGCGACCGTCTCCCCCGCCTCCTCCAACGCCGCGTTGGCCGCGGCGCGCTGGGCCAGGTCCATGAGCAGCTCACGGCCCCGGCTTGAACAGAGGAGATCAACGGCCGCGGCTCCGGCGACCTCCGCCGGGCTGGCCCGGTAGCGATGGGTCAGGGCCTCGATCTGTGGGGCCCACTCCCGGCGCAGCACCTCCCGTCGGGCCCACTCCAGCCATTCCGAGGCCTCCAGGCCGTGCTGCTCGAGCCAGGTCTCGGTCTCCTGCGCGGTGATCAGGTCGCGGTCGTAGCGGAATTCGGCCGCGAATTCGTCAATCGCACTCTCCGGCTCCTCCGCGCCGGCTTCCTCGGCGTGGCGGATACAGGCGAGGCCTTCGCGGATGTCGCGTTCGAGCGGGGTCCACCGGCCGGTCAGCAGGGCCAGCAGTACCACGTCCTGCCAGCAATAGCTCACCTCGCCGACCGCGAGGACGGGTCGGCTCCACAGCTGCAGCATTCCGCTCCCATTGCGGGGAAGGGCGAGTCCTGTTCGTCCTCGAGCCCGCGGTGCCTTGGGGCCCGTGATGCGAAGTATGCCCCACGAGTCGGGAGCCGCAAGGTGGATGGCGGGCTGCAGGATTCCGAGTCCCTCACGTCGCTTCATGGGCTCCGCACCGTGGATTCAGAGGAATCTCATGAAAATCCTCTAGCGCCCCTTTCAGTCGCCCGGTATCTACTGAAACGTCGTGGTGCCTTCCAAGGTCAATCCGTGAGTGTCCTGGTCGAAGCCGCAGTGGAGACTGTCGCTGGTGCGCTTCTCGCCGAGGCCGAGGGGGCCGGCCGGCTGGAGCTCTGCTCGGATCTGCCCCGAGGAGGCACCTCGCCGGGTGCGGGAATGCTGCGAGCGGTGCGCTCGCGGGTCTGTCTGCCCCTCCACGTGATGATCCGCCCGCGTCCTGGCGACTTCCGTTTCAGCACCGCCGACCGAGAGGCGATGATCCTGGACATCGCCGAGGCCAAGCGGGCCGGCGCCGACGGGATCGTGATCGGCCTGCTCACCGAGGAGGGGCTGGTGGACCGGGAGGGGACCGCGCGGCTGGTGAAGGTGGCCCGCCCGCTCGTGGTGACCTTTCACCGGGCGGTCGATGCCACGCCGGAGATCGGAGTGGCGGTCGAAACCCTGGTGAGTCTGGGGATCGAGCGGGTGCTGACCTCAGGCGGAGCGGCCACCGCCGAGCAGGGGCTCCGGACCCTGGTTGCCCTCACGCGGGAGTTCGGCCGGCGCATCGGAATCCTGCCTGGCGGCCAGATCCGGGCGGGCAACGTGGCGCGCATCGTCCGGAGTACGGGGGTGGGGGAGGTCCACGTGGGGATGCCGGCCGAGGCAGAGGCAACCCCGCGGCTCAAGGAGTTGCTGGCCGCCCTGCCGTGAGCCGGAAGGCGCCGGCCTGCCGGCCCTGGGCAGTACCGGGCCAGGCTACTTTTCCGCGATGGACACCATCAACTGGTCCGACTTCGAGCGGGTGGAGCTCCGAGTCGGCACGATCATCGCGGTCGACGACTTTCCCGAAGCCCGCAAACCTGCCTGGAAACTGACCGTCGACTTCGGCGAGCTGGGCACCCGGCGGTCGAGCGCGCAGATCACTGTCCACTACGGCCGTGAAGGCCTCCTCGGACGGCAGGTGATCGCGGTGCTGAACTTCCCGCCCAAGCAGATCGGGCCCTTCCGTTCCGAAGTCCTGGTGACCGGGTTCGCCGACGAGAACGGCGCGATCGTGCTCGCGATCCCCGAACACAAAGTTCCCAACGGGGCCAAGCTGGTCTAGCCGTGAGACAGGGCTCCAACCGACGCCCTTCGCAGTGGAGGGAATTGCGCTACCGGCGGGAAGCGAACGGATCCCAGACCAGGCTGTAGTGGGTGACGATCGACTGGCGGGAATGGTCCTGCTACTCGGTCTGCTGCTGTTTGCCGTTGCCGGCAATGCAAGGCAGGGTGTCCGCGCCCGGCGGGGCTTCAACCACGATGAAGTGGTGGTTGGCCCGGGGAATCACGCACACATCCCCGGGCTCGAATGCCTGTCGATCAAACCCGTCCTTCGGAATCCAGCTGTGCTTC
>Ga0326730_1000303_pt1 | contig 14021 bp, 13 predicted proteins | sample MHFSIPfraction_3_FD_207740 | JGI IMG/M metagenome (GOLD analysis project Ga0326730, IMG submission 207740) | Lab enriched peat soil microbial communities from Michigan Hollow, Ithaca, NY, United States - MHF7AN SIP fraction | ecosystem: Environmental > Terrestrial > Soil > Wetlands > Peat...
GAGGACCGTGGCCCGGTAGCGCGCGAGCTTCTGCTCGCGAACCGCATCCTCCGCCTCGATCGCGCCGAGGATCTGGCCGCCGGAGAACAGTGTCTGAGTCGCGGTCGCGGCGAGTGACCCGGTCCACGCGCCGGCGCGAAACAGCCCGCCGGGCGAGAGCGCGTCGAGGCCGATCGAGCCGAGAGTGTTCAGGCTCGGATAGGCGTCGGCGGTGACGACGCCTACCCGGGCCGTCTCGGCCGCGAGATCGCGCTCGGCTCGGCGCACGTCGGGCCGCTGCGCGAGCGCGTCCGCGGGCACGCCCACGGCGACCTCGCGCGGGGTCACCGGAATGGGCTGGGGCGCCGCGAGTGACTCGTCCAGAGCGCCGGGCGACTCACCGAGCAGGGTCGCGATCGAGTTCATGTCGGCCGCGAGCGCGGTGCGCAGCGACGGGATGGTCGCTTGCGTGAGCGCGAGGCTGGTGCGCGCCCGCTCCACGTCGAGCTCGGTCGTGAGTCCGGCCTGCGCGCGCCAATCGGTGATGTCGAAGGTCTCGGTCTGCGAGACGAAGGTGGCCTCGGCGATGCGCAGGCGCTCCTGCAGCGCGCGCGCGTCGACGTAGGCGAGGACCACGTCCCCGACGAGAGTGACTTGCACGTCGCGCAGGTCCGCCTCGGCCAGGTCGCGGTCGGCGTTCGCGGCCTCGAGCCCGCGGCGCAGCCGCCCGAACAGGTCGATCTCCCAGCTCGCATCGAGGCCCGCCGTGTAGAAATTGACGCCACCCTTGAAGCTGCCGCCGCGCTCCGCGACGTGCACGTGATTCGCGCCCGCCGAACCCGAGAGCGTCGGAAAGAACGCGCCGATGGCGATCTTGCGCTGCGCGCGCGCCTGACTCAGGCGCGCCTCGGCCTCGGCGACGTCGAAGTTCGCGGCGAGCGCGCTCTCGACGAGCTGACTCAGCAGCGGATCGTCGAGCGCGGTCCAAAAGCGCGCGAGAGCCGCTTGATCCGCGGGCAGCGCTTCGAGTCCGCCCTCGAGCGGCGCGTGCCAGGCGACACCAGACGGTGTCTCCGGGCGCACGTAGTCGGGCCCGACCGCGCAAGCGGCGAGCCAGACCGACGCGGCGAACGCGACCGCTCGAGTGCGCAGGGGTTACTTCTCCGGCGACGCTTCCGGCGGGCTGGCCGGCGCTCCACCCATGTGCCGGTGGTGCCAGCGCCCGGCGCCGTGCTCGCGCATCGCTTCCTTCAGCTTCGCGCGCTGCGCCGGGGTGAGCTCGGCGCGCACCGCGAGCAAGGTGGTGAGCATCTGCTTGTGCGCCGCGGTCGTGATCTGGCCGATGCGATCGGCCTGCGCGAGTACCGCGTTCTGATCCGGCGCGTCCTGGTCGAGCAACACGCGCATGTCGTCGAATGCCTGATGGATCTGTCCGCGAATCTGCTCGCGCTGCGGCTTCGCCGCGTCGAGGATCGCCTGCACCTTCGTCTGTTGTGTCTCGTCGAGGCCGAGCTTCTTCAGCTGTCGTTCGAGCCGGCCTTCGGGTCCACCGGGCCCGCCGGGTCCGCCCGGTCCACCGTGCGGGTCGGCCCAAGCCGGTGACGCCAAAATCGGTAGCGCGGCGAGGAAGAGCAAGGCGAGAGGGAGCCAGCGTGTCGGTCGCATGATCGGACCTCCTTGTCCTGCCTGTTTCGACCCGCCTCGACCCGGCGCGGTTTACCGATCGGCAGTGTCGTCCTCGAGGAGAAGCGCGAGGCCCTGATAATCCGCAGGCAGGTAGTCGCCGCGCTCTGCGAGCTCGCTCGCGAACGTGTCGGGGTCGACGAACGAGTCGATCTCGGCGCTCGTGACGCCGGCGGCCAGCTCGGTCGCGCGAGTCACGGGCCACGCGAGCCAGAGCGCGAGCGCGGCGAGCGCCGCGCCGGCGAGCGCGGGCAGCGCGAAGCGCCGCGCACGCGCGCGCCGCTCGAGGCGCGCGTCCAAGGCGCGGCGGAACGCGGCGGCTCGCGACGGGCTCATCGGCTCCGGCCGGAATCCGTCGCGCAGCGCTTCGAGCCAGTGGCGATCGTCGCTCATGTCTCGTCTCCCTCCTTGGACCCGTCACCGAACGGTGTCGGCGCGCGCAGATCTCCGAGCTCGACGCGCAGCGCGGCAAGCGCGCGGTGCAGGTGACTCTTCACCGTGCCCACGGCCTTGCCGAGCACCTCCGCGGCCTCGTGGATCGTGAGCTCCTCCAGGTGCACCAGCACGAACGCCTCGCGCTGTCCCGCCGAGAGCCGCTCGAGCGCGCGCGCGATCCGCGCGCGCAGGCCGGGATCGCCGACGGGTCGCGGATCGACCGCGGCTGCCGCGAGGTCGGGGTCGACCGCGAACCAGCTGCGCAGCGCTTGCCAGCGCCGCTGGCGCTGCACCTCGCGCACGAGGATTCGGTAGAACCACGTGTCGATGCTCGCGTCGCCGCGAAAGCCCGCGAGCGCGCGGTGCGCGCGAAAGAACGCGTTCTGCACCACGTCCTCCGCCGTCGCCTCGTCGCCGGCCAACAGCCGGAACGCGAGCCGCAGCGCGCGTTCCCGCCGGGCTTCGGCAAAGCGCGCGAACTCTTCGGCCCTCATCAGGAAGGGAGCGTCCGCCTTCGCCCGATCGGCCGCAATTTCCACGTCCGGTTGGACTCTTCACGTTCGCGGACGGTTTACAGAGCGATGGCGAGGCGCGCGCGGGGCGGGCTCGCGGCCTCTCCTCGGCGCTCGCGGGTACGCTCGAAGCCTCGTCGAGGTCCGCGGGCCCGCCCCGCGCGCGAACGCGGCTTCGGCGACTGGAACGAGTCCGGCTCCTGTCCTCCCGAGCTTAGTGGCTGACACCACGAGGCCGAGCGAGGGCCGTCCCGAGCGAGGCCGCAAGCGGCGGAGCGTGGCTAGGGTGCCCACGCGATCATCGGGCGAGCGCGCGCAGCGAGCCGCAGGCGAGCGGAGTCAGTCGGGCCCGGCCCTCGCGGCGGCGAGGCCGGAGGCCGCAGCCGCCGCGAAGGCCACCCCGTCGTAGCCGACACCGCAGAGTGTAGGGCCCCGTGACTCCGCGAGTGCGGCGCGCAGCGCGCGGGTGCGCTCGGCGTGGCCGACGTCGTAGAGGGGAATGCCGTCCGCGTAGCGCGCGACGTCGAGCAAGACGGGCTCGCGCGCCGAGCCGAGCAGGCGTCTCAGGACGGGCGCGAGCTCGCGCGCCAGCGCCGCGTCCGAGGCCGCGTGCAGCGGGCGCGCGACGAACACGGAGAGAAGCATGGAGCCCTTCGGCGCTCGGCCAGGGAAGAGATTTGCGGGGAAGAGACAGCCGATCAGCGGCAGGCGCTCGCGCGGCGGGACGAGGAAGCCGAGGCCGGTCCAGCGCTCCGCGCACGCGGGCTCCTCCAGCGCGAACGCGGCGAGCACCTGCGGCACCGCGCGGTACTCCTCGAGGAGCGCAGTGACTCGCGGGATCTCGAGCACGCGCGCGGCGGCGGCGGGCGGCAGCGCCAGCACCAGGTGCCGGCAGGAGAGCTTCGCCTCGGCGCCGGACGCGAGCTCGAGCTCGAATCCGGAGTCCGTGCGGCGCGCGCGCGCCAGCTTCGCGCCGGTGCGCAGGCGCGGGCCGAGCTGCGCGCCGAGTCGTTCACAGAGCCCGCCCAGTCCGAGCTCCGTCGACATGACACCGAGGCGTGTCGGGCCCGAGCGGCCGAACAGGCTGCGCAGCATCAGGCTCGAGAAGCGGCCGCCCGCGCGCGCGAGTGACTCCGCGAGATCCGGAAACGCCGACTCGAAGCCGACCTCGTCGGCGGTCGTTCCATACACCCCCAAGGTCATGAGGTCGGCGAGTCGCTCGGCCGCGCCGGGGCCCAGGCGCTCCTCGACGAGCCGGCGCACGCTCCGCGGGCCCGAGCGCACCGGGCGCAGCGGCTCGGCCAGGCACGAGAGCAGCGCGCCCCAGGGCAGCAGCGAGCCGCCGAGCAGCGCCCCGAGCGTGGGCGGAAGCGACACGATCGCGCCGTTCGACACGAACGCCGGCGCCGCGCGCTGCGCGGGGACGGGAGTGAGTCCCGCGCGCTCGACGAGCTGAAGCAGCGCCGGGTTCGCGCGTACGGTCATCGGCCCGCGCTCGACGAGATACTCGCCGATGCGCCGTGTCTCGGCGGGCCCACCCGCGCGCGGCGCGGCCTCGAGCAGCAGCAGATCACCGCGGCCCTGCGCGACGAGCTCCGTCGCGCAGGCGAGCCCGGAGATTCCGGCGCCGACGACGACGGTGTCGACTGCGCTCAACCGCTCGCTTCCTGCGCCGTGCGCACGAACGTCGCGACCGCCTCCACCGGCGTCGTCTGCAACACGCCGTGACCGAGGTTCAGCACGTGACCGCGCGCCTTTCGCCCCGCGCGCACGAGCTCGCGCACGCTGCGTGCGATCACCGGCAGCGGCGCGAGCAGTGCGGTGGGGTCGAGATTGCCCTGCAGAGACACTCGTTGCCCGATGCGCGCCGCGGCCTCGGCGAGATCGACGCGCCAATCGAGTGACACGACGTCCGCGCCGAGCTCGGCGAGCTCGTCGATCAAGTGCGCCGCTCCGCGCGCGAACACGATCACCGGCGGGCGATCGCGGCCCAGGTGCGCGAGCACGTCGCGCAGCGCACGCCCGGCGAACTTCGCGAAGCGCCCGCGGTCGAGCACGCCCGCCCAGGTGTCGAAGATCTGCACGCAGTCGGCGCCGGCCTCGATCTGCAGGCGCAGCGTCTCCGCGCAGATCTCGGACATCCGCTCGAGGATGCGCAGCACGGTGTCGGGCTCACGCCACGAGAGCGCCGACAGCACCTCGACGTCGCGCGAGAGCTTCGACTCGGTCGCGTACGCGGCCAAGGTCCAAGGCGCGCCCGCGAAGCCGATCAATGCTGCGCGCGGGCCGAGCTCGCGGCGCAGCCGCCGCAGTGTCTCGCACGTGGCGGCGATGACGGGCGCGACGTCGCCACTGAGTCGCTCCAGGTCCGCCAAGCCGCGCAACGGGTTGGCCACGGTCGGCCCCGGCGAGAACGCGAGCTCGAGATTCCCCGCGCGCAGCGGCAAGAGGATGTCCGAGAACACCACGACGCCGTCCATGCCGAAGCGCCGGTGCGGCTGCAGCGAGATCTCGGTCGCGAGCTCGGGTGAGTCACACATCGCGAGGAAGCTCGACTTCTCGCGCAGCTCGCGGTACTCGGGCAGATAGCGCCCGGCCTGGCGCATCAGCCACACCGGCGGGCGATCGACCGGCTCGCCGCGACACGCGCGCGTGAAGCGCTCACGAGGCTCGAGCGCGCTGTCGGTCTTCCCCACGTCTGCCACGGCGCAGGCAGGATACGCGCCGGTCAGCGCGGCGTGCCAGCGCGAACTTCGCGCGCGAGCTCGAGGGCGCGGCCATTCTGCGCCGCGCGCGTCACGTGCGGACTGTCGCGCGCGAAAAATCGATAGGGCAGGTCGGCGGCCTTGCTGAGTCCGATGCGCGGGCCGGCGCAGATCGCCGGAGCGCGCGCACCGCGCTCGCGCTCGAGACGGAGCGCGCCGCGCAGCGCGTCGCGGCCGTCGTGCGCGAGCTCGATCGCGAGCGCCTGCGCGAGCTTCCCCGGGCCGCTCGCGAGCTCGCGCCCGCCGCGGCCGCCGCGCAGCGCGCGCATTCGAGTCTCTCCCTCGAGCGGCTCGACGGCGCGCAGCAACACCGCGGCGCCGCGGCCCGCGCGCTCGCAGACGACGTTCGCGCAGAGGTGGATGCCCATGCTGCGGTACACATAAAAGTGTCCCGGCGGCCCGAACATGACTCGACTGCGCGGCGTCGGGCCGCGGTGCGCGTGCGAGGCCGGGTCGCTTCCATCGCCGAGATACGCCTCGACCTCGACGATCCGGCCCACGAGCCGCTCGCCGCTCGCCAGCTCGTGAATCAAGAGCAGCCCGAGCATCTCGGGGGCGACCTCGAGACACGGGCGCGCGAAGAACGAGCGCGAAAGGCGCATCACGCGGACGGCGCGAGACTCACGCGCGAGGTCGCGGCGGCCTCGATTCCGCGCCAGTCGTAGCGCATGGGCAGAAGCCGCAGCTCCGCCCAGGCGAGCAGCTGATCGGTGTAGTGCGGGCTCGCGGGCTCGCCCGAGACGCCGTGCGGCACGACCCAGGCGGAGCGCTCCCAATCGCCCAGGTCGAAGACGTAGCGCGCGACCGAGAGAGTGGTGGCGCGCAGGCTGAAGCCGGGCACGGTCGTGCCACACAGAACGGTGTCACCGTCGCCGCCCATCGGCACCGACGGCGGCAGCCGCAGCCGGCGCGCCGCCTCGAGATCGAGCGCCGGCGGATGCCACGCGAACGTGCGGTGCACGCGCGCGAGGCGCCACTCCGCGGGGTTCGGTCCCAGGCGCGCCTCGAGAAAAGCGAGCGCGCGCTCGAACGCCTCGGCGCAGAGCACCTTCCAATCGAACGGCTTGCACCCCGCGCGCGGCGCGAAGCGCGCGGACAGCAGTGGCGGGACCGCGTTCCATACCTGCGCCAGGCGCTCGGGCGCGGGCGCCGCCTCGCCGAGCACGCCGAGCGTCGCGCCGCTGAGCCCGAGCGCCTCACCGGCGAGCAGAGTGACTTGCTCTCGGAGCGCGAGATACAGCGCCGCGCCGACGGACTCGGGTGCGACGTGCGAGTCCCAGCTCCGCAAGAGCGCGAGGGCGTCGCGCGCGCGCTCGCTCGCGGGCTCGAGCCCGTCGAGCGCGCGCACGAACAGCGGTGCGACGAGCGAGAGATCGTCGCCATGGATCGCGGCCATGTCGGCCACGGTCGCCTTGTCGAGTGACTCGAGGCGCGCGAGGATCCGGCGCACGCGGCTCGGCCCCGAGAAGTCGACGCCGAGATAGGGCATGCCCGCGCCTGCGGGCCGGTTGTTCGCCGCCGCCAGCATGCCGCTCGGCGGATCGACGGCCGACGGCAGTGAGTCGAAGGGCACATGGCCGCGCCAGGCGTACGCGCTCGACCCTCCCGCCACCGGGCTCCAGCGATTCGCCGCGTCGCGAACCGGCACGCGCCCGCGGAAGCGATACCGGATCGAGCCCGCGACGTCGGCGCTGATCAGGTTGTTGCAAGGAATCACCCAGCCGCGCATCGCTTCGTCGAGCTCGGCGGCGCTCGCGGCATCGAGCATCGGCAGCAGGCAATCGAAGGTCGAGTCAGTCTCAGCGAGCGTCGTCCAGCGCAGTGAAATTCCCGTGCCGACATGAGTTCCGCCCAGCACCACCGGCCCGCGCGCGGTCGTGAGTATCTCGACCTCGGCGGGCGCCGCGCCGCGCACCGATAGGTTCTCGGTCCGCCGCTCCGCCGCCGACAGCTCGCGCGCGCCGAGTCTCTCGACAAAGAGATCCTGATCGTCCGCCATCCCGTGCGTGATGCACCAGGCGACCGACGCGTTGTGGCCGAAGTGCGGGAACCCCGGCACTCCGGCGAACGAGAGCCCGATCGCGTCGAAGCGCGCGCAGCGCACGTGGTTCTGCCAGTACACGTTCGGCAGCTCGAGCGGGCGGTGCGGATCGCCCGCGACGAGCGGCTTCCCCGACGCCGTGCGACTCCCCGCGAGCGCCCAGTGATTGCTGGCGCCGTCGCCCGGCTCCAGCGCCGCGAGCGCCTCGACGCCCGCGGCGAGCTCCGCTTCGCGGAGCGGCGGCTCGAGATACTCCGCCGCGGGCGGTGCGGAGAGTGTCTCGGCTTCGCCCGGGTAGATCGCCGCCAGTAACTCGGGGCCGTGCTCGCGCAGCAGCGCGCCGCGCCAGAGCTTGCGATACAGCGGACCCATGAAGGCGTGCCGCAGCTTGTATACTGCGATGCACTGCCACGGCTCCCATGGTTCCGGCGAGATCCCCGCGAGCCCGTACTCCGCCGGGAACGGAGCGCCGCGGTCGAGATAGGCATTCACTCCCGCGCTGTAGGCCTCGAGCATCTCGCGCGTCTCCGCGCGCAGCTCGGCCAGGTCGCGCACGGCCGAGCGCGCGATGCCCAGGCGACGCAGAAATGCGTCGCGTCCCACGGCGATGGGGCCCACGACCTCGGCCCAGCGGCCCGCGGCGCGCCGCCGATCGTGCTCCATCTGCCAGAAGCGATCCTGCGCGCACGCGAAGCCCTGGCCGAAGAACGCGCCGGCGAGTGACTCGGCGTGGACGTGCGGGATGCCCAGCTCGTCGCGCAGGATCTCGACCGAGCCGCGCACCTTATTTGCCGAGGGCGCCCCGCTCGCGGAGCCGCCGAATCTCGTCGGCGCCGAGGCCGAGCTCGCCGAGCACGGCGTCGGTGTGCTCGCCCAGTCTCGGGGGCGGGCCCTGGGGACCCACGTCGGCGGCGCCCGAGAACTCGAGCGGCGTCGCGACCGCCTGGAACTCGCCGACGCCGCCGGCCTCGGGCACGGAGACGATTCCGTTCATCGCGCGAATCTGCGGATCCGTCACGACCTCGTCTTGGGTCTGCACCGGCGCCCACCAGAGATCGACCTCGTCGAAGCGCGGTCCCCACTCGGTGAGCGCACGCGTGGCGAAGGCTGCGTCGAGCAGGTCGACCAGCTCGCGGGCGTTCTTGCGCCGCTCGCGCGCGGACGCGAAGCGCGAGTCACTCGCGAGCTCCGGCCGCTCGATCGCGCGCGCCAGCTTCGGCCAGTGGCGCTCGGCCTCGAGCCCGAGCAGCCAGAACCACCTCCCATCGCGATCCCGGTACTGATTCAGCACCGGGTTCAACGCCTGCGTGCGCGGCAGCGACGGCGCGACCGTGCCGAAGCGCAGGCGGATGCCGGTGTCCCATCCCACGCAGTACAGGCCCGTGCGCAGGAGCGACGTCGCCACGCGCTGGCCGCGGCCGGTGCGCTCGCGCTGATAGAGCGCCGCCATGATTCCCGAGACGAGTGACAGCCCAGTCACGTGATCGCCGAACCCGCCGCGGATGCCGTGGGGCTCGACGCCGGTCGGGAACATGATGTGCTCGGCGCCCGTGCGCGCCCAGAACGCGCCGACGTCGTACGCCGCGCGGTCGCGCTCGGGACCGCGCAGACCGTAGCCCGTGAGGCTGGCATACACCAAACGGGGACAGGTCGGCTCGAGTGACTCCCAGTCGAGGCCGAGCTTCGCGAGCGCGTCGGGCCGCAGGTTCGTGATGAATACGTCCGCGCCCGCGACGAGTCGCTTCGCGAGCTCGAGCGCCTCGGGGATGCGCGTGTCGAGCACGACGCTGCGCTTGCCCCGGTTGTCGAGGTCGAACGGGGGACTCTTCGGCTCCTTGAGCCCCGCGAGCGCCATGAACAGGTTGCGGCACGGGTCGCCCTCGGGCGGCTCGATCTTCACCACGTCGGCGCCCCAGTCCGAGAGCACACCGCCCGCGCCGGGGCCCGCGACCCAGACGGCGAGCTCGACGACGCGCAGGCCCTTCAGCATCACGCGCTCACTGGCTCCGGGCGCCCGGATGCGCAGCGCAGGATTTCCGGCGCGTGCTCGGCGAACAGCATGTGTCCCTCGTTCGGACAGAGATGGAGCTTCGCGTTCGGAATTCGGTCCGCCTGCGCGCGGCCGTGTGACACGGGGACGTTCAGATCGACATCGCCGTGCCACACGTGCACGGGCACCGAGATGTCCTCGAGCCGGAAGCGCCAGGGCCGCGCGAACAGCGCGAAGTCTTGCGCCGCCGCCCGCGCCGCGGTGGGCGAGCCGTTCCTCGCCTCCGCGATCAGCACGTCCGCGATCTCGCGCCGCGAGAAGATGCGCCGGTCGGGCTCGGGCAGGTTGCGCAGCATGGTGTCGAGCGCGCGATCGGGGAAGTGGCGCAGCATGAAGAGCATCGCCGCCATCGTCGGCCAGACGAGCAGCGGTGACTGGCGCGCCAGAGTGAAGTTCAAACGGTTCATGGCCATCATGTGCTCGAGCACCCCGGCCGTATCGGGCGGCGCGACGCCGGACACGATGGCGACGCCGATCAAGCGCGGCGCGAGTGCGTGAGCACACACCGCCGCGTGCGGCCCGCCGCCCGAGACGCCGAACACGCCGAAGCGCTCGAGCGCGAGATGATCCGCGAGCTCCGCCACGTCGCGCGGCCAATCGACGAGCCGCCGGTGCGCGTCATACGCCGAGTGGCCGTAGCCCGGTCGATCGGGAGCGATCAGTCGCACGTGCTCGGCGCGCGCCGACGCGTCGAACGGACTGATCTGCAGGCTCGAGCCGGGAGTTCCGTGGAAGCCGATGACCGGCGTTCCGCTGGGATCTCCGTACTCGGCGTACGCGAGCTCGCGCCCGTCTTCGAGCCTAAGGACCGTCACTGCGCGCGTCGCCGCCATGCCCGTCCTCCCCTCTCGCGAAGCGGCTTCGGACTTTATCACCGTCGAGTTGCTCGGCGTAGGGAGCGTGTATCATGGCGCCAGGAGCGGGGGAGTCGCGATGAATCGCTTCGGCATGACCATTCCGCTCGACGGCGTGCCGCTCGCCGAGCAGCGCGAGTGGATTCAAGAGCTCGAGCAGCTCGGCTACACCGACGTTTGGTCCGCGGAGGCGGGCGGCTACGACGGACTCACACCGCTCGCGCTCGCGTCGACATGGGCGCCGACCTTGCGGCTGGGCGTCGCGATTCTGCCCGCGTTCACGCGCGGACCTGGACTCATGGCGATGAGCGTCGCATCGATGTGTCAGGCGGCGCCGGGTCGCTTCGTCGTCGGTGTGGGCACGTCGTCGGACGTGATCGTCGAGCGCTGGAACGGCATCGCGTTCAACAAGCCGTATCAGCGCGTGCGCGACACCGTCCGGTTTCTGCGCAAGGCGCTCGCGGGCGAGAAGATCACGGAGGACTTCGAGAGTTTCTCGGTGAACGGCTTCCGCCTCGGCCTGAAGGTCGACCCGCAGCCGAAGATCCTGATCGCCGCGCTGCGCCAGGGGATGCTGCGACTCGCGGGGCGCGTGGGCGACGGGGCGATCATCAACTGGCTCTCGGCCGATGACGTGAAGAAAGTCGTGCCGTTCGTGCGCGAGGGCGGCGCGAACAAGGAGATCGTCGCGCGCATCTTCGTCGCGCCCAACGCGAACAAAGAGCAGGTGCGCGGCATGGCCAAGTTCGCGATCGCCGCGTATCTCAACGTTCCCGTGTACGCCGCGTTTCACGAGTGGCTCGGCCGCGGGCCGAAGCTCGCGGGAATGTGGGACGCCTGGAAGAAGGGCGATCGCAAGGCCGCCGTGGCTGCGATTCCCGACGAGGTCGTCGACGAGCTCATCGTGCACGGCACGCCCGACGAGTGCCGCGCTCACATCCAGCGCTACGTCGACGCCGGCGTCGACACACCCGCGCTCGCGATCCTCCCACTCGGCGTCGACGCGCGCCAAGCGACACGTGCCCTGGCTCCGAAGTGATTCAGTAGGAAGGGAGAACCGATCATGGCAGTGATTCAGTCAGTGACGGGCAAGCTGAAGCCGGAGAAGCTCGGCAAGACACTCATGCACGAGCACGTGCTCGTCGGCTACTCGGGCTGGGACGCCGATTGGGTCCGGCCGGGTCGCTCGAAGCGCGAGATGCGCAAGATCGCCGCCGACAAGATCGCCGAGATGAAGGACCAGGGGATCAAGACGATGATCGATCCCTGTCCGTCCGATCTCGGTCGCGACATCGAGTTCATCGCGGAGGTCGCGTCGAAGGCCAAGTTCAACATCGTGGCGGCGACGGGCCTCTACCACGAGCACGAAGGCGGCTCGCCGCACTGGAAGTCGCGCACGGCGTTCGGCGGCCCGCAAGAGAGCTTCATGGCGGAGATGATGATCGCCGAGCTCACCGACGGCGTCGGCAAGAGCGGCATCAAGGCGGGCATCATCAAAGTCGCCACCAGCGCCGGCGTGATCACGGACTACGAGAAGACGGTGCTGAAGGCGGCGGCGAAGGCGTCGATCGAGACCGGCGCGCCGATCACCACGCACACCGACCGCGGCACGATGGGCCCCGAGCAGCTGAAGTTCCTCACCGATCAGGGCGTGCCCCCGCACCGCATCATCATCGGTCACTCGTGCGGCACGAGCGATCACGAGTACCACATGAAGCTGGTGCACGGAGGCTCGTATCTCGGCTTCGACCGCTTCGGGCTGGACATCATCCACCCGGACAAGGAGCGAGTCTCTTCGCTCTTGAAGCTGATCAAGAAGGGCGCGGGCGATCGCATCGTCGTGTCGCACGACACCGTCTGGTGTTGGCGCGGCCAGCCGATCGATCAGAAGGTGCTCGACGAGATCGAGAAGGTCTGGACGCCCTCGCACTTCACCAAGCGGATCGTGCCCCAGCTCCTCGCGGGCGGCGCGACGCAGAAGGACATCGACCAGCTGCTGATCGAGAACCCGCGGCGCTTCTTCGCGGGGGACAAGCTGCCGGCGATCGCCGGATAGCTTGCGCGCCGCGCTCGCGCTTCTTCCGGTGGCGCTGCTCACCGGATGCATCTTCACCGACGTCAACGTGACTCGACCCGTCACGGAGCCGGTCGGGAAGGTGTCCCTCGTGGTCACGGCGGCACCGGGAGTCATGACCGCCGGGCAGGCCTCGCAGCTGCGCTCGCTGCTCACGTCGGCGCTCGCGCGGTCGCATGTCTCGCAGGCGTCGGTCGGCGACCCGGGCGCCACGGCGCTGCAGGGCGTGGTCGAGCAGTACACGCCGGGCAACCGCCCGCTGCGCTACTTCTTCGGCCTCTTCGGCGCGGGGGTCGGCAGCTTCCGCTCGAGCTGGCACGTGAAGAACGCCGCGGGCGCGGAGATCGGCGAGTGTCGGATCGACGGCAGCATCCACAACGGCTGGTTCGGCGGCAGCTACAACGAGCTGCTCGACAGAGTCGGCGGGGACCTCGAGCAATGTCTCCACGGCAAGTGACTCGCGCGATTCGCGCGCCCGCTGCCGCGGCGCTCGCGCTCTTCGTCGCCTCCGGCTGCGGCACCTTGGTCCGCGGGACGCACCAGACCATCCACGTCGAGTCGATTCCGCCGGAAGTCGACCTGCGCGACGTGCGCACCGGCGACACCTGGGTGACTCCCGTGGACGTCTCGCTCTGGCGGACGCGCCGCCACGTCCTCGAGGCGACGAAGCCCGGCTATCGGTCGCAGGAGATCCTGATCGACAGTCGCGGGAGCTTTACCTGGTACTACGCGAACGTCGTGACGCTGTTCCTCGGCGTCGCGGTCGACGCCGTCGCCGGTGGCCTCTATGACCTGGCGCCGGAGAGCGTGACCGTGGTCATGGAGACGGCGGACGACCCCCACGCGAGCCGATAGCGGCGAGTCACGGAAACGCCGCGCGGAGCTCCTGCACGCTCGCCATCTGCGTGACGAAGCCGAAGCGTCCTGCGCGCATCTCGCGTGCGCCGTCGAGAAACGCGCGCAGCGCCAGTCGCGATAGAGCGCCACCGATACTGACTCGTCGAACGCCGATCTCGCGCAGCTGCGGGAGCGTGATCGTCGGATCCGCGAACCCCATCACCACGTTCACGGGCCGACTCACCGACTCGACGACCATCCGCATCTCCGCCAGGGTCCGCAGCCCGGGCGCGTAGAGCACGTCCGCGCCGACCTTCTCGAACGCCTGGAGGCGCCGGATGGTGTCGTCGAGGTCGCCCGCGCCGTACAGGAGATTCTCGGCGCGGGCCGTCAGCAGGAGCGGGACCGGCAGTGAGTGCGCGACCTCTGCCGCGGCGTGGACGCGCTCGACGGCGAGCTCGAAGTCGTAGATCCACGCGCGCGGGTCGCCGGTCGCGTCCTCGATCGAGGCGCCGACGGCACCGCAGGCGGCGGCGCCCGCGATCATCTTCGCGGCTTCGGCCGGCTCGTCGGCGTAGCCGTTCTCGAGATCCGCGTTCACGGGCAGCGGCGTCGCATCGCAGATGGCGCGGCAGTCGTCGAGTATCTCCGCCGCGCGCGCGCGCTTCCGCCCGAGTCTGTTCGCGACGCCGAGGCTGGTCGTCGCCAGGGCCTCGAAGCCCAGGTGGGCCAGAAGGCGGGCCGTGCCCGGATCCCACGGGTTGGGCAAGAGAAGGGGCTCGGTTCGCTCG
>Ga0326730_1000307_pt1 | contig 13867 bp, 10 predicted proteins | sample MHFSIPfraction_3_FD_207740 | JGI IMG/M metagenome (GOLD analysis project Ga0326730, IMG submission 207740) | Lab enriched peat soil microbial communities from Michigan Hollow, Ithaca, NY, United States - MHF7AN SIP fraction | ecosystem: Environmental > Terrestrial > Soil > Wetlands > Peat...
GACCGAACGACATCGCCAGCTCGGAGATCACACCCGAGTCCGTCTATTGGAATCGGCGGGAGTTTCTGCGCGCGACCGGAGCGGCACTTGCGGTGGCCTTCCCCCTCTCCCGAAGGGAGAGGGGGCCAGGGGGAGAGGACCCGGGACGGCGGGGGTGGACCCGGGATGACGACAAGCCGAACTCGTACGAGGACATCACCCACTACAACAACTACTACGAGTTCGGACCCGACAAGCGGGACCCCTCGGAGCATTCCGCGGCATTCCGTCCCCGGCCCTGGACCGTCGCCGTCGGGGGCCAGGTGCACAAGCCGAAGACCTTCGATATCGACGAGCTGCTGCGCCGCTATCCGGCTGAAGAGCGGATCTACCGGCTGCGCTGCGTGGAAGCGTGGTCGATGGTGATCCCCTGGAACGGCTTCTCGCTCTCCAAGCTGCTGGGCGACGTCCAGCCCACGTCGCAGGCGAAGTACGTCGCGTTCACCACGGTGTATCGCCCCGCCGAGATGCCCGGCCAGAACACCGACATCCTGCCGTGGCCATACGTGGAGGGTCTCCGGCTCGACGAGGCGCTGCATCCGCTGGCCACGCTCGTCACCGGCCTGTACGGGAAGCCGTTGCCCAATCAGGACGGCGCACCGATCCGCCTCGTGGTGCCGTGGAAGTACGGGTTCAAGGGCATCAAGGCGATCGTCAAGATCCAGCTGACCCGGACCCAGCCACCCACGACCTGGAGCCTGGCCGCGCCCGACGAGTACGGCTTCTACGCCAACGTGAACCCCGAAGTGGATCACCCCCGCTGGAGCCAGAAGCGCGAGCGACGGCTGGGAGAGTTCCTGCGCCGACCCACTCTGGTGTTCAACGGGTACGGGGATCAGGTCGCGTCGCTGTATTCCGGGATGGACCTGAAAGCCAACTACTGATGTCGTCGGTTGTCAGTCGTCGGTGGTGGTCCCGACTGGCGCACACGGCGCTGGTGTTGGGTGCGCTCGTGCCGCTGGCGTTCATCGTGCGCGATGCGATCGGCGACCGGCTGGGAGCGAACCCGGTCGAAGCGATCGAGCACCGCACGGGCGACTGGACCATCTGGCTGCTGCTCGCGACGCTGGCCGTGTCGCCGCTGCGGCGGCTCACCGGGTGGAACGGCCTCATCCGCTATCGCCGCACACTGGGCTTGCTCACGTTCAGCTACGTCTGCCTGCACTTCCTCACGTATCTCGTCATCGATCAGGGCTTCCCGATCCAGGGCTTCGCGATCCGCTACGTGGTGGAAGACATCCTGAAGCGGCCCTACATCACCGTCGGGTTTACCGCGTTCCTGCTGCTGATCCCCCTCGCGGTGACCTCGACCCGGGGATGGGTCCGGCGCCTCGGAAGAAAATGGAAGACGCTGCATCAGTTGATCTACGTGGCCGCGGCGCTCGGCGTGCTGCACTACCTGTGGCAAATCAAGGGGGATCGGCCGACGGCGGTCTACCACGCGCTGGTGCTGGTGGGCCTGCTGGGGGCGCGGGTGTGGAGGGTCAGAGCACTTCGTCGATCTCCCGGTGTGCCTCGAGCAGCAGCTCGACTTCCTTCGCCGCTTCCCGGGCCAGCGTCAGATCCGTCGTGAGGCTCTGAATGCTCCCGGCGCCCGCGTGGAGCCGCAACAAATTGAGGCGGATCGTCTCGAGCGCTGCCACGGCATCCTTGAGCCGCCGCTGCACCAGCTCCCGCTCCGCCTCGAGATCGGTCACCACCCGGTCGCGCCGTGCCTTGATGTCGCCGTCGATCTGACCGGAGAGCCGCCCGCGATCCCCCGCTCCCTGCAGCGCGTCGTTCAGCTCCTCGAGCCGCGCCCGCATCTTCCCCGCATCGTGCTCCAGCTGCCGCAGCACGTCCGGCACGTCGCGTAGCTGCTCCCGGGTCTCCTTGGGCAGCTCGTCGTACAACCGCTCGGCCGCCATGCCGAGTGCGAGCTCGGTGGGGCGGAACGTGAACCCGGAGGCAGTAGACTCTCGGGACGGCGCCACGCGCAGTCGGCCGAACACCAACCGCCCGATCGGCCCGCGCCACATCCGCATGTAGATCTCGGTATCGAGATCGCGGCGCCGCTGGAGCCGGAGCAGCGCCAGGCCGCCGGACGGGATTCCGACCAGCATCCCCAGGGCCGCAGGCGCGCCGAGCCACGGTTCCCAACCGAAGGCGCTTCCCAGGGTCAACCCCAGGAAGGAGATCCCCAATCCCCCGACGGCGAGCCACCGCAACACGCGCTCGAGGTGCGAGGGTCCTCGCCCGTACTCGTACGCGCGCTCCTCGCTCCCCGACTCGAGCTCGGCGCGAAAAGCGGCCACGACGTCTTCCCGCGCGTACCCGGCTTTCGCCAGTCGCGCCGCGCGACCCACGAGGACCGCCAGCGGCACGACGGTCAGCCCCGCGAACAGTGTACCGAGTCCCGCCAGCGCGCCGAGTCCGACCGAGCTCCCCGCGCCGGCCGCGAACCCGGTAATGATCGTAAGCGCCCAGAGGTACACGACCGAGCCGATGCCCCCGAACCGGCCGCCGCGCTTCGCGAACACGCGCAGCGGCACCGGCAGCTCCTTGCGCTGCTCCAGCGCCAGCCCCATCTGCTCGGCGAGCGCGGCGGCGCTCTCCGGACGCTCGTCGCGCTCTTTGGCGAGACATTTGTCGATCGTCTGGGCGAGCCGGCGCGGCGTGCCGTCGGTGACGGTGGCGAGGGGGCGCGGCGCTTCGGTGATCTGCTTCGCCAGCACCTCCGTCGCCTTCGTCCCCGTGAAGGGCAGCCGGCCCGACAGCGCGAAGTAGCCCACGACGCCGAGGGCGTAGAGGTCGCTCTTCGCGTCCACCTGCTCCCCCAGGGCCTGCTCCGGGCTCATGAACTCGGGTGTTCCGATCACGGCGCCCCCGTCCATCGCCGCGGCGCCGCTCACTTGCGCTGCGATGCCGAAGTCGGCGACGAGCGCGCGCCCCGTTCCCGTTTCCAGAATGATGTTGTCCGGCTTCACATCGCGGTGGATCACACCCTGACCGTGCGCGTAGGCCAGCGCCCACGCCACCTCGCGCAGCACGCGGGCGGCATCGGACGGCGCGAGCGGCCCACGCCGCCGAATGCGCTCGGTGAGCGTCTCACCCTCGACAAAGGCCATGGCGAAGAACACGTACTCGCCGACTTCGTCCACCGCGTGGATCGGAATGATGTTGGGATGGGAGAGCTTGGCCGCCATCCGCGCTTCGCGCAGGAATCGCTCGCGCAGCCCCGGCTTGGCCGAGAGCGAGGGCGGCAGCAGCTTCAACGCGACCGGCCGGTCGAGCCGAACCTCGCGCGCCAGATAGACGATCCCCATCCCGCCACGACCGAGCTCCCGCTCGATCGAGTACCGGCCGGCCAGGGCGGACTGGAAGTCCAAGAACACACGATCCAGACCGCTGGCGCTTGAGGAAGGCCGTTGCGCGTCCATATCGGCCTGATTCTAACCTCCACCATCCTCCACCGCCCTCCACCACCCTCCACCTCCCTCCACGCTGGACACCACCCCCCGACCGGCCCCACATTCTCCCCCTTCCTTTCGATCTCGAGCCGGAGCACCGATGGCCGACCATCAACCGTATATCGCTCCCTCCCAGCGACTCGCGGAGCTGACCCCGCGCGCGCTGGTGCTGGGCGTGATCCTGGGGCTCATCTTCGGGGCCTCCAACGTGTATCTCGCCCTGAAGATCGGACTCACGGTGAGCGCGTCGATCCCGATCGCGGTGCTCGCGATCACGATCTTCCGCACCTTCGGCCGGTCCACCATTCTCGAGAACAACATCGTGCAGACAACCGGGTCCGCGGCCGACTCGGTCTCCTCGGGTGTCGTGTTCACGATTCCCGCGATCCTGTTGATGGGCTACGACCTCGACATCGGCCGGGTGGCGATTCTGGCGATCGCCGGCGGCCTGATGGGCATCCTGATGATGATCCCGCTGCGCCGCGCGCTGATCGTCAAGGAGCACGGCAATCTCCCCTACCCCGAGGGCACGGCATGCGCGGAGGTGCTGATCGCGGGGGAAAAAGGCGGCATCCACGCGAAGACGGTGTTCCAGGCGTTCGGTATCGCGTTCCTCTATAAGTTCTGCATGACCGGTCTGAAGCTGTGGCAGGAGTACCCGGGTAAAGTGCTCACCTGGTTCAAGGGTGCCGAGATCCGTCTCGAGGCCGCGCCGGAGCTGATGGGCGTCGGGTACATCATCGGCCCGCGGATCGCCGGGTACCTGTTCTCGGGCGGCTGCATCGCGTACCTGGTGCTGATGCCGGCGATCAAGCTGTTCGGCGAGTCGATGACCGAGCCGATGTACCCCGCGAGGAAGCTCATCAAGGACATGTCGGCGGGCGAGATCCGGGCGGCGTTCGTGTTCTACATCGGCGCCGGCGCCGTGGCCACGGCCGGGATCATCGCCCTGGCCCGCTCCCTGCCGACGATCGTGAGCGCGTTCAGCGCCGCCTTCGAGGATATGCGCAAGAGCCGCGTCGGCCAGGCGGTCGCGCGGCTGCGCACCGAGGACGACCTCCCGATCACGGTCACCGTCTTCGGCTCGATCGGACTCGCACTGGTGCTCGCGTTTCTGCCCCAGATCGGCGTCAACCTGCTCGGCGCGGTCCTGATCATCATCTTCGGCTTCTTCTTCACGACCGTGTCGTCGCGCATCTGCGGGCAGATCGGCAGCTCGGCCAATCCGATCTCCGGCATGACCATCGCCTCGCTGCTCGCCATCTCGGTGATCTTCCTGCTGCTCGGCTGGACCGCGATCGACGACCGGGTGCGCGCCATTTCGATCGCCTGCGTCATCGCGGTCGCGGTCGCGAACGGCGGCAATACTTCGCAGGACCTGAAGACGGGCTTCCTCATCGGGGCCACGCCGCGGCTGCAGCAGATCGCGATTCTGATCGGCGGCATCGGCTCGGCGCTGGCGGTGGGATGGACCCTCACGCTGCTCAACCGGTCCTACCAGTACGAAGTCCCGGAGGCCCACGCGGGGTTCACGATCCCGGCCAGTGGCCGCTCCGCCGACGGGAACATCGTGGTCCAGGCGGCGACGATGTCCGGGTTCCGCATCGCCGGCGGCGATTCGATCGATCCGAACACGTATCCCGTCGCCCGGGTGTACGTGGCCACCGGCGGCGTCCTTCCCGGGAAGTATCTCGTGGACCCGACCTCCCACGAGATCCGCTACGTAGTGGACCCGGGCATCGGCGGACGCGTCCGCGAGTACAACGGCCGCAATCTGACGCGGCTCGACTCGCCCAAGGCGACGCTGATGGCGCTGATCACCGACGGCATCCTCACGCGGCGGCTCCCCTGGGCGCTGGTGTTGATCGGGGTGTTCCTCGCCATCGCGCTCGAGCTGGCCGGCGTCCAGTCGCTGCCGGTGACGGTCGGGGTCTATCTCCCCATTACCACCTCGGCCGGAATGTTCGCCGGCGGGATCATCCGCTGGCTCGTCGAGCGGCGGTTCCGCTCCGAAAAGCGCTCCATGGCCGAGATCGAATCGGGGCCGGGCGTGCTGTTCGCGAGCGGCCTCATCGCCGGCGGCTCGATCGCGGGGATCGTGATCGCGGCCATCGCCGGAAAGACGGGCAGCGCCGACCGGCTGGCGGAGCTCGTCGGGCTGTCGGGCCGCCTGGGCTCCCTCACCACGATGAACCTGCCGGTCCTGGTGCTGTTCGCCGTGCTGGGCTACGGCCTGTATCGCGTGGGGCTGCGCAAGCAGCACTGACGGGTCTTTTCCCGGGTGTCGAATTCCTCGACGGGACCGTCTATACTTCGCGGCCCTAACCTCGAGGACCCGTGCAGACCTGGATCCTGGCGTCGAGTCGCCTGCTGCTGGCCGTGGCCCAGCAGGCGGCGGCCCCGCCGCCCGTCACCCCGCCACCGGCGCGGACGCCCATCGTCCGTGGCACGTTGCGTCTGTACGCGGTGGGGGATTTGAATCTGGGCCGGACGCTGACGTGGGATTACCTGCTCAAGGGTGACACGCTCTATCCGTTCGCGGCGGTGCGCGACACGCTCGCGGCGGCGGACATTCTGTTCGGCAACCTGGAGAGCCCGATCGCCCCGGTGGGACACCCCTACGAGCACACCGGGAGTCCGGTCTTCAGCGCGCCCCCGGTCGCGGCGGACGCCCTGGTGCGCGCCGGCTTCGACGTCGTGAGCACCGCCAATAACCACGCCTGGGACGCCGGCCTCGACGGCGTATTCGAGACCGTCAAACAGCTCGATCGCGTGCACCTGCCGCACGTCGGCTCCGGGCGCACGCTGGCCGACGCGCATCAGCCGGCGATCATCGCGCGCAACGGCTGGCGCGTGGCCTTCTTCGCCGTCACGCGCGCCTACAATCCCGCCCCGCGGCGGTTCTACACGCACATCGGATCGCATTACATCGCCTATGCCGACAGTGCGTGGCTCTATCCGGCGATCCGTCGCCTCAAGGCGTCCGGCGCGGTCGACTTCGTGGTCATCAGCATTCACGCCGGCACCGAGCTGGCGGACGGTCCCGACGAGCCGCTGCGCCAGTTTCTCGAGGGCGCGGTGGACGCCGGCGCCGATCTGTGCCTGGGCCATCATCCGCACGTATTGCAGCCCGTGGAGTGGTATCGTGGAAAGCCGATCGCCTACTCGATGGGGAATTTCATCTTCAAGCAGGGCGCGCCGTCGACCGCCTATTCGGGTGTCTTCACGTTTACGGTGGCCCCCGACGGTCGCGTGACGGCGGACATGATCCCCGTGCGCTCCGGGTTTCAGGCGCGGTTCGCCTCGGGCGCCGCGGCCGACAGCAGCCGGCGGCGCGTCCGCCTCGTGGGCCGCCTCCCTCTCATCTTCTTCTCGACCTTGCCATGACCAAGCCGTCGCACGACTTCCTCAAGCGACTTCTGGATTCGCCCGGCCCCTCGGGCTTCGAAACGGCCCCGGCGCGCGTGTGGCGCGAGGAGGTCAAGGGCTTCGCCGACGAGATGCGCGCCGACGTCCACGGCAATACGGTGGGCGTCGTGCACCCGAAGGGCGCCCCGCGGCTGATGTTCGCGGGTCATATCGACGAGATCGGACTCCAGATCACGCACATCGACGAGGAAGGTTTCTGCTACTTCGCGGCGATCGGCGGTTGGGATTCCCAGGTGCTGGTGGGTCAGCGGGTGATCGTGGTCGGTCCCGCGGGTCCGGTCCGCGGCGTCATCGGCAAGAAGGCGCCGCACCTCATGAAGAAGGAGGAGTTCGACAAGGTCAGCCAGATCACCGACCTGTGGATCGACATCGGCGCGGCCACGCGCGAAGAGGCACTGGCGCGCGTGCACGTGGGCGATCCGGCGGTGATCGACGCGGCGAGTCAGGACTTCCCGGGCGAGCGCATCGTGTCGCGCAGCATCGACAACCGCATCGGGGCGTACGTGGTCGCCGAGGCGCTCCGCCTGCTCGCGCAGGACCGACCCAAGCACGCGGCGGTGTTCGCGGTGGCGACGACGCGGGAGGAAATCGCCTACACGGGCGGGGGCGCCCGCACCAGCGCGGTGGGAATCGACCCCCAGGTGGCGCTGGTAGTGGACGTGACGCACTCCACCGATTGGCCCGGCGCCGACAAGAAGCAGGGGGGCGACCACAAGCTGGGCGGGGGTCCGGTGTTCTCGCGCGGCTCGGCCGTGCACCCGGTGGTGTTCGACCTGCTGGTGCGCTGCGCGACGGACGAGGGGATTCCCTACACCGTTCAGGCCGCGCCGCGCGACACCGGCACCGACGCCGACGCGATCCACAACGCGATGCGCGGCATTCCGACCGGTCTCGTGTCGGTGCCCAACCGCTACATGCACAGTCCGAATGAGATGGTGGCGCTGGCCGACGTGGAGCGCGCCGCCCGCCTGCTCGCGGCGTTCGCGCGCGCCCTGGGACCCGACGCGAGCTTCATTCCGAAATAGCCCAGCCGGAATCAGGGCTTCTTCAGACTCAGCTCGCTGAGCGCCTGCTGGGTCGCGGCGCGGACCTGCTTGTCGCTGTCGTTGGAGAGGTTCTGGAGGGTGCCGATGGCCGCCGGCGTGCCGGCCACGCGCAGCGCCTCCACGGCGGTGATGCGCAACGCGGTCGGCTTGCGGCCGAAAAACTTCCCCGACGGCTGCGCGATCTTGCTCAACGCCTGCACCGCGTCGGGGCTGCCGATGCGGCCCAGCGCGAAGATCAGCTCGCGGACCACCTCGGGATCCTTCTCTTCCTCGAGCGCCACCACGAGCGGCATCGCCAGCGCGCTCGCCTTCCGCCCGCCGACGCCGAGCGCCGCCTGGCGCCGTACGTCGGCGGACTTGTCACGCAGCACGCGGCGCAGCGGCTCCGCCGCGCTGCGCGTTCCGATCTTCGCCAGCGCCAGCGCCACCTGCCGCCGCACGCGCTCGTCGGTGTGATCGAGCTGCTTGGTGAGCGCGGGGACCGCCGCTTCCAGTCCCAGCTCGCCTACGAGATCCGCCACGTTGCGCACCACGAACCACTGCGGGTGGCCCAGCATGTGGATGAGCTGGTCCTGCCCTTCCTTCATCTGGATCAGGGCGTTGAACACGCCGCGCCGCTCGGTAACCGTGTTGGACGTGGTGAGCAGGTCGAGCAGCACCTCGACCCCGTCCGGCCCGGCGCGTTGCAGCACGATCCCGGCCGCGTCTTCGAGGTGCGGGACCTGGACCAGCTTGCTGAGGCCGTCCAGCATCTGCCGCGTGATCATGCGCCGCAGCGCGATGCCGTACTGCCGCCGCACCGCCGCGTCCTCCACGCGCTGCTCGGTCAGCACAATGTGGTACACGATCTGCATCGCCTGCTCGATCTTCCCGGCCCGCATCACGCTCTCGACCTGTCGGGTCAGCACCGTGAGGGTCTCCCCGATGTTCGATGCCTGGGGATTCGCCTCGAGCGCCGTCAGCAGGTCGGTGGTGTCCTTGGAGAGGGCTTCGCGCAGCGCGAACGTCGACGACGCCGCTTCCCGCGTGATGTCGGGCTGCGCGCTCGAGCTCGAGATGCGAACGTCCTGCGTCTCGTCGGGCACCTCCACGGACTGCGGCTGAATGGCCGCCGGCGGCGCAGGCGGCGCCGCAGTCGGAGGGGGCGGAGTCGCCGCGGCGAGCCGAGCCGCCGGTGTGAAGATGGGCGGCGGGGGCGGAGGCGGCGGCGGGGGCGGCGGCAGATTCGCCGGGAGCACCGGCTCGTTCTCGAGATGGGTGGCGGGCAGCCCCGGCGAGGGCACCCGGGCCGACTCCCGCGGCACCACTTCGTCCGACGGCGTGGCCGCTTCCGGACTGGGCAGCGCCACCGAGGGCGGCGCCAGGTTCTGCTCCACCGATTCCACGTCGTCGGCGCCCGAGATCGGCGTGCTCTTCAGGTCCCGCACCGGCTCCCCCCGCAGTACGCCGCGCGTGCCCAGGTCGTGAGGCTCGTCCACCGCCGCCGGTGGGGGGGTCTCTTCGGGCGGCAGATCGAGGGCCGCCAGTACCACGGACACCCGGTTGGCCCCCGAGGATCGCAGGCGCGAAGCGATGTTCACGCTCGCGCCGGGCTGGTCCGCCAGGGCGCGCAGCAGCTCGAACAGGTGCGCCACCGGTGCGTCGGAGGGAATCGCGATCTCGGTCACGCCGTGCAGCACCATGCGCTGCACCAGCGGCTGGAACTCCGGCGCCGTGACCGCTTCACCATTGATGTGGAGGACGTCGCGCACGACGCGCGCGGCCACGCCGCTTTCCTTCAGCATCCCGACCAGAATCCGGAACTCCCGCTTCTGATCCTCCTTCTTGGCGGGATCCCGGAACAGGTCCACGGCGCGCGCCAGATGCGTGGCGAAGACGACAGGGTTGACCATGATATCGGTGAGTGAATCTAGGACGCGCTTCTAGGCGCGGCAACGCTCCGCGAGCGCGCGCGCCACCTCGCGTTCCCGTACCGGACGGCCGGGCAACGCGAGGGCATGGGACAATCGGGCGAGCGGGGGCGCCACGAGTCCCAGACCCTCCAGCCGTTCCGCATCGGTCAGCAGCCCCGCGATCGGCGCGTCCCACGCCAGCCGCCCCCGTTCGAGAACGAGCGCCCGGTCGAGCGTTTCGGCCGCGAAGCCCAGGTCGTGTGTGACCACGAGCAGCGCCGCGCCGCGCTCGGCGCGGGTCGCCAGCGCGGCCGCCACCCGGTCGCGCGCGCGGCGGTCGAGACCCGCCGTCGGCTCGTCGAGCACGAGCAGCGCGGACTCCAGCGCGAGCGCGCCGGCCAGCGCCGCCAGCTTGCGCCACGGCGGCGGCAGATCGTAGGGGTGCTCTCCCGCGACGTCCGAAAGCCCGAGACTCTCGAGGGCGCGCTCCACCCGCGCGGCGACCTCCGGTGCCGCGATGCCGGTGACCCGAGGCCCGAACGCCACGTCATCGGCCACCGTGCGAGCGAACAGCTGCTGGTCGGCATGCTGGAACAGCGACCCCACGCGATGCGCCAGCTCATCGGGGCGCCGCCTCGCGGTGTCCCAATCGCCGACGCGCACCACCCCGGATGTGGGATGGAGCAATCCGGTGACGAGTCGCAGCAGCGTGGACTTCCCCGCCCCGTTGCGCCCCACGAGCGCCACGCGCTCGCCCGGCGCGACCGCGAACGAGACACCCGAGAGCGCCGGTCGTCCCGCGTAGGCAAAGGCCACGTCCTCGAACCCGAGCACCGCGCTCATCGCACGCGCTCCACCGCATCGGCCACCGTCAGCGGCGGCGGCGCATCGAGCGCCGCTCGTCGCCACGCGCCCGCGACCGCGGTGCTGCCCGGTCCCGCCTCCGACCAGAGCGCCGCATCGGACAGAACGTCGCGGGTGGAGCCGACGGCGCGCACCCGGCCGCCCGCGAGCCAGAGGATACGATCGGCGGCGTCGGGGAGCGCATCCAGGTCGCTCGTCGCCACCAGTATCGCGGTGCCCTCGGCAGCCAGCTCGCGCAACAGACCCCACACGGCCACCGCCCCGGCGGGGTCGAGCTCGGCCGTGGGCTCGTCGAGCAGCAGGATCTCGGGCTGCATCGCGAGGATGCCGGCCAGGATCACCCGTTGCAGCTCACCGCCCGACAGCGTCGCGGGATCGCGCGCCTCGAGGTGGGTCGCGTCCACCCGGGCGAGCGAGCGCTCGACCGCGGCGGTGATCCGCTCGAGCGGCCACCCGAGGTTCGCGGGGCCGAACGCGACCTCGTCGCGCACGGTGAAGGCCATCCCGGAGGCCTGCGTCCACGGAGTCGGCAGAAGCAACGCGCTGCGGCCCGCGCGGGTCACACGGCCCGTGAGCTCCCCGCCCAATACGCGCGGCACCAGATCGCCCGCGACGAGCAGCAGCGTCGAGGCCCCGGCGCCGGTGTTTCCGATCACCCCCGCCACTTCCCCGCGGTCCACCGTGAGGGTGATGTCCGCGAGCGCGGGCGTTCGCGTGGCCGGATAGTGGTAGGTCACGCCTTCGAGCACGAGCGCGCTCACACGATCCGCCATACGAGCAGTCCCACGCAGATGACGAGCATCCCCCATCGGACGACTCGCTCGGCCGGCCGGTCGCGCGGCGGGGCGAGCGGCGTGCGGCGCACACCGGGAGTGAAGCCGCGCGTCTCGAGGGCAAGCGCCCGTTCGTCCACCTCGTGCAGCGCCGACAGCACGAGCGGCAGCGCCAGAGCCCGCAGCGCGGCGAACCGCGCTACCGGTCCGCCTCTCGTATCCAGTCCGCGGCAGCGCTGGGCGTCCACGATGCGGCTCGCTCGCTCGCGCAGGGCGGGAACGGCCGAGAGCGTCGCCGAGAGCAGGAACGCGGCGCTGGCGGGCCAACCGGCCGCGACCATTGCCTCGACCAGGCAGGCCGGCGGCAGCACGGCGATCAGCCAGAGGAAGCTCGCGATCATCGTGGTGAGCCGGACGCCGGTCGTCACCATGCCCCCGACGCCGTGCAACAGAAAGAGGAAGAACCAGAACGGGGCGGCGGTCAGCAGGGCGACGCGCAGCAACCGAATCCCGGATCCCGCGCCCCCGACGGCACACAGCCCCAGTGCCACGGTCGCCGTCGCGATGCCGCCCCAGGGCGCCGGGAGGATCCAGGCAAGCGCGGGGAGGACGACCGCGATGCCGATAAGGGTGAACGGATGCAGCGCCCGCACTCAGGCGGCCGTGCGGGCGATGGCGCGTAGGGCCAATGGAAACCGAGCCGCGGTCCGCCGCGGCAATGCATGCAGTACGGTGGTCACGAGCGCGAAGGTCACCGCCTTGTCGGCGAAATCGGAAAGGAAACTGCCGAAGAAGCAAGCGCCCAGGTCCGACAGGCCGAGCAGCTGGCCCAACTTTGTGGTCAGCGCGATCCCGCCGGTCGTCGCGCACCTGAAGATGAGATAGGAGATCGGGGTGGAGGTGAGCGCCGCGAGTACGCCGAGAAGGAGGCCGGCCGGCACGGCTGTGCGCAACGACCGGAACCACCCGCCCCGGGCGGCGATCCAGGCATACAGGGCGACCAGCACCTGCACCACGACGAACGGCCAGAAGGTCGGGTTCCGCAGGCTGTTCACCGCCGAGGTGAGGGCGCCGGTCGCGATCCCCACGACCGGCCCCGCGAGCGCGGTGGCGAGGATCGTCCCGGTCGTGTCCAGAAACAGCGGGAGCCCAACCGCGTCCACCGCAGCGGACAGGGCGAGGTTGATCGCGACGGCAACGGGAATCAGGGCCAGCAGGCGAACCGGCACCGGATGACTTCCGTGAACGGAGGCGCAAAGATAGATATTTCAGCATGCTCATCACCAGCCTGCTGCTCGCGACGCGCCTGGTGGTCCAGACCCAGGCGCACGACACCCTGAATCCGGCCGCTCACCGGGCGCTGAACGATCTTCACTACCTGGCGGACGACGCCCGCGAAGGACGCGGCGTCGGCACGCGCGGACTCGAAGAGGCCGGCCGCTACCTCGCCCAGGCGTTCAAGACGATCGGGCTCGCTCCGGGTGGTGATTCGGGGACCTACTTCCAGACGTTCGTCATCTCGCACGATGCGCCGGCCGCCATCCATACCGATGCGGGCGGGAAGACGATCCGCAACGTCATCGGCGTGCTGCGCGGCCGCTCCCCCGCGCTGCGGGGCGAAATCATCGTCGTGGGGGCGCACTACGACCATCTGGGGTACGGCGGCTTCGGCGCCCTGGACGATCCCGACTCGACCGGCAAGATCCACAACGGGGCGGACGACAACGCGTCGGGCACCACGGCCCTGCTGGAAGTGGCACGCCGCCTCGTCACACGCCGGCCGGAGCGCACGGTGCTGTTCATCGCCTTCTCGGGCGAGGAGCTGGGCGACCTGGGCTCAGGGTACTACGTGGCCCACCCCACGGTGCCGATGGACTCGATCTACACGATGCTCAACATGGACATGGTGGGCCGGTTGCGGAACGCGAAGCTGATCGTCTCCGGCGCCGCGACCACCAAGGAGTTCCCCGCGCTGCTCGACTCGCTCAACCGCTCCGGCGGGTCCGACCCGCGGTTCGATCTGCGCGCTTCGGGCGACGGCTGGGGGCCGAGCGACCATGCGTCGTTCTACGCGGCGAAGCGGCCGGTGCTGCATTTCTTCACCGACCTCCATGGGGACTACCACCGCACCACCGACGACTGGGACAAGATCAATATCGTGGGGCTCGAGGAAGTGGCGGATTTCGTCGCCGACGCGGCGACCACGCTGGCCGACCGCCGCGGGCCGCTCACCTTCGTGGATGTGCCACCGCCCCAGACGTCCATGGGCGGCTCGGGCTACGGCGCCTACCTCGGCACCGTACCGGACATGAGCGAATCGCCGGGTGGCGTGCGCATCACGGGAACCCGCGCCGGCAGTCCGGCCGAGCACGCGG
>Ga0326730_1000309_pt1 | contig 13821 bp, 12 predicted proteins | sample MHFSIPfraction_3_FD_207740 | JGI IMG/M metagenome (GOLD analysis project Ga0326730, IMG submission 207740) | Lab enriched peat soil microbial communities from Michigan Hollow, Ithaca, NY, United States - MHF7AN SIP fraction | ecosystem: Environmental > Terrestrial > Soil > Wetlands > Peat...
ACATCCCGAAGCGGCGACTCACAGGACTCTTCTCGGCGACGATGCCGCAGCGGGTGGTGTCGCTGGCCCGGGTCTTCCTGCACGAGCCCGAGTTCGTCTCGCTCACCGAGGGCGGCGTGCGCGCACCCGAGGAGATCGAGCACTGGCACTACGTCGTGCCGGCGAACGCGAAGGAGCAGGCGCTGCTGCGCATCCTGCGCTTCGAGGAGCCGGACTCCGCGCTCGTCTTCTGCAACACGCGCGACGACGTGCGCTTCGTGAGTCGCTATCTGCAGCGCAACGAGATCGACGCGGACATGATCCAGGGCGAGATGACTCAGGCCGCGCGCGAAGCCGTCATGAAGCGCATCAAGGCGGGCGAGCTGCGCGTGCTCGTCGCCACCGACGTCGCAGCGCGCGGCATCGACATCAGCGATCTCTCGCACGTCATCTCGTACACGTCGCCCGACTCACCCGAGGTCTACACGCACCGCACCGGGCGAACCGGGCGCGCCGGAAAATCGGGCACCGCGATCTCGCTGGTGTCGGGTCTCGACATCGGAAACTTCCGAACCCTGCAGAAGGTGAACCGCATCGTGATTCCCGAGCGCAAGCTGCCCAGCGACGTGGACGTGGCGCGCCGCGAGGCGGAGCGCTTGCAGGTCGAGATCGAGCACCACCTCCGCGACGTGCCGACGAGCGACCGCCAGGCGCGCGAGGAGACTCACTTGCCGACCGTCGAGTCACTCGCCGCGACGCCGCAGGGCAAGCGGCTTTTGGCCGCGGTGCTCTACGAGTATCTCGAGCACCGCCACGTCGCGACGCCCGTGCGCGACGAACCGGTGGCGGCGATCTCTCCCGACGCAGCGCCGGAGGTGTCTCGCGACGACGCTCGCCGCGACGAGGCGCCGCGCCGCCGCGATTTCGGCGGTGGCGCCTCCGGTGGCCGCTCGGGCGGCCGCTCCGGCGGTGACTCCGGTGGAGCCGGAGGCGGGCACCGCCGCCGGCGAAGGCGCGGGGGCCGCTGACTCAGGCGCAGATGCGCGCGCGCGCCGCGCTCCTCCTCGCCGCAGGTCTAGCGGCATGCGCTCTCTTCCGCCCGCCCGATCGAACCCCGGAGATCGCCCCCGCGCTCGCCGATCTGCGCGCGGCCGGCTTCGAGTTCGCGCCCGACGTGCGCCTGCGCAACGACCCGCGCGCGGTCTGCGACGGAATCTCCTGCGCCGACCTCGTCCTCGAAGCGAATCGCCGCACCATCCTCGTCGCCGACGGCGCGTTCGCGAGCCCGTCGAAGCTGCGCGCGAGCTTGCTCGAGATCTGGGCGCGCTACACCGAGCCGCGCCGCGGCAACGTGCGCGACCTGGCCCGCGCCGCGCTCGTCGTGATCCACGACGGCCCGCGCGCCGGCGTCACCGATCCCGGCGTCCTCGGCGACGCGCGCTTCACCTACCGGCAACTCTACGGACGACTGCCGCGGGAGAAACGCGGCGACCTGCCGACCCCCGAGTCGCTCGCGCCCGATTGACTTCGCCCGGCTTTGCCTCGCCGCGCGCGCCTTCGGATCCCCCGGTTCGTGTAAGCTCCTGCATCCACTCACTCGGGAGAAGACATGAAGACTCGCAGACTCGGCAAGAGCGGCCTCGTGGTGTCGGAGATCTGTCTCGGGACGATGACCTTCGGCAGCTTCGCCGACGAGAAGGAGAGTCACGCGATCCTCGACCGCGCCGACGCGGCAGGAGTCGACTTTCTTGACGTGGCCGAGATCTACCCGGTTCCGCCCGACGAGAAGTGGGCGGGGCGGAGCGAGCAGATCGTCGGGAGCTGGCTCGAGAAGCGCGGCCGGCGCGAGACACTCTTCATCGCCACGAAGATCGCCGGGCCCAGCGGCGGCTGGTTCCGCGCCGCGGTGCGCGGCGGACGCACGGCGCTCGATCGGCACAACGTCGCGCGCGCCGTCGACGCGAGCCTCGAGCGCCTGGGCACCGACTACATCGATCTCTATCAGACACACTGGCCCGATCCCGACTTGCCGTACGAGGAAGTCATGGAGGCGCTCGACCGCGCGGTGCAGGCGGGCAAGGTGCGCTACGTCGGCTGCAGCAACGAGACCGCTTACGGACTCACCAAGAGTCTCTGGGCGTCGGACTCTCGTGGCCTCGCGCGCTACGAGACGATCCAGAACAACTACTCGCTGCTGAACCGACGCTTCGACGACGAGCTCGCCAACGTCTGCCGGCGCGAGAAAGTGAGTCTCTTGCCGTACAGCCCGATCGCGGGCGGCGTGCTCTCGGGCAAGTACCAGGGCGGTGCGTTCCCGGACGGCGCGCGTTTCTCGCGCTACAGCGCGAACGACCAGCGCGGGAAGATCATGACTCGGCGCTTCGTGAACGAGAAGACGCTGGGCGCGACGGCGCGCTTCGCGAAGATCGCCGCCGACGCCGGGCTCGCGCCCGTGACGCTCGCCGTGGCGTGGACCTTGGCGCACGACTTCGTCGGCGCGACGATCATCGGCGCGACCTCGGTCGACCAGCTCGACGACTCGCTGCGCGCGGTGGACGTGACTCTCTCGCGCGACGTGCTCGCTGCCTGCGACGCGGTCACGAAGGAGATTCTGTACCCGATGGGCTGAGCGCGCGGAACGCGCGCGCGACCTTGTCCGGGGCGAGCACGGTGTAGATGCGGCGCACCCGGCCGGATGCATCGAGCTCGCCCGTCGTCATGAAGCGCGGCGCGAAGCGATCGTCCGGAACCGGGTCGAAGTCGATCAACATCGCGGGCATGCCGTTCATCCAGCGCAGCGTGATTCGCGGGATCCAGCCCTCGCGGAGCCGAGCGATGCCCGCGTGGAAGCGCGCCACCTTGTTGCGCCCCGTGACCGCGACCCCCGCCGCGGGGTAACGCCCGTTGGTGTCGTTCAGAGTCACGACGTCCTCGGCAAGCAGCGCCTCCATCCCTGCGACATCCTGCTGCGCGAAGCACGCCATGAAGCGACCGAGCAGCTCGAGTGACTTCTCGCGCGTTGCCCGGTCGGGCACGAAGCGCGACTTGTCGTAGTCGGCCAGCGCGCGCCGCGCCCGGTGCAGCAGCACGCGCGCGTTCGCCTCCGAGAGATCGAGCGCGGCAGCCGCCTCGGCCGACGTGTACTCGAACACGTCGCGCAGCAGGAGCACCGCGCGCTGCGCCGGAGTCAGTGCCTCGAGCGCGAGCAGAAACGCGAACGAGACACTCTCGACCAGCTCGTACCGGCCGGCGGTCGCGACGGGCTCGTGCGCGGGCTCGACGAGCTCGGCGTCGTCGACCGGCTCCGGCAGCCAGGGTCCCTTGTACGCGCGCCGCCGGCGCCGACGCAGCTCGTCGCGCGCCAGGTTCAGGGCGACGCGCACGAGCCAAGGTCGCCACGGCATGTCCGCGCGCGGGGGCGGAGCCGCGAGCGCTCGCGCGAAGGTCTCCTGCACGATGTCCTCCGCATCGGCGGCGCTGCCGGTCATCCGGTAGCAGAGGCCGAAGAGCAGCCGGCGCTCGTCGGCGAAGACGCGCGAGAGATCGCCGGCTGCGAGTGACCCGTCGGACATGGCGCAGCTATGCTGCCACGCGGATCCCGCCTGCGCCCACCGCGCCGCGCGCCGCGACCCGCGCGCTCGCGAGCGACGCGTCGACCAGCATGCCAGTCGGGCCGACCCAGTCGCCGGCGAGCCAGAGATTCGCGATGCCACTCACTTGGCCGGGCGTGCGCCCCGCGTAGCCGCCGCGCGCGGCCTGCGGCAAGTCGTGAGTCACCACGAGATCCCGCATCAGCCGGCGAGTCACGACGTGCGCCCGCCAGCCGGGCTGCACGACGTCCAACATGCGCTCGAGCTCCGCCTCGAGCTCTTCCCGCTCGGGGTGCTCGTCGCGCCCGAGATAGCGGGCGAGCTGGATCAGCGCCGCGCCCTCTGGCGCGAGCTTCGCCGCCGCGGAGTGCACCGAGAAGTACAGCGGGCGCTCGATGCCCAGCGCGAACACGCGCTTGGGATTCGGCAGGCGCGCGAGCCCGAGGTCGAGACACGCCGCGCGCACGGGAATCACCGACGCCTGCGCGCGCGCGAAGAACGGGTGCGTGCCGCCGTCGACCAACCCGCTCGCTTCGTCGGGCCCGAGCGCGAGAATCACCGCATCCGCGGGCACGTGCTCGCCGCCGGCCAGATCCAGGCCCCGCGCCGCGCCGTCGTGCACTACGCGCTCGACCCCGGCCGCGCCGCGCACGGTCACTCCCGCCTCGCGCGCCTTCGCCTCGACCGCGTCGACCAGGGTCTGCCAGCCGCCGTCGAGATAGCGCACGCCTTCGCCCAGACCGAGCACGAGCTGCTGGAGCGCCGCGCCCGCGCTGATCAGGTCGGGCGCATGCGAGTAGCTCGTGACTCGCACCACCGCGAGCACCACGTCGCGCACGCGCTGCGAGCGCGTCTGGCGCGCGAGAAACTCGCTGAGAGTGACTCCGCTCTCGGCCGCCGCGTCGACCTTCGGCAGCTTCGTCAGCAGCTGCCCGAGCTCGAGCTTCTCGCGCGGGCCGAGCAGCCCGGTGGTCAGGAGCGACACCGCGCCGCCCGGCAGCGCATGCAGCTTCCCGCCGCAGTACGCGAGCCCCCCGGACGTCGCCGGCGAGTTGCCGGCCGGATCGATTCCCAGCTCGCCGAGCGCCGCCATCGCCGCGCCGCGGAGATACAGCGCATGCGGTCCCATGTTGAACGCGAAGCCCTTGTCGAAACGCGTGCGGGCGCGCCCGCCGGTCTCCGACATGCGCTCGAAGAGCGTCACGCGCGCCCCCGCGCGCGCCGCAAACGCCGCCGCCGCCAGACCGGCCATCCCGCCGCCGACCACCGCCACCCTCGCTCCGTGCGCCATGTGACTTCCTCGCCGCGGAATCCGTCCGCGTTCGACGTATCCACGCTTCACCCGCCCCATCCGTTACAGCTTTAACCGGCGGCGCGGAGATGCCGATCCGAGGGCCACCCACGGGAGCCCCCGCTTGCCGGCAGTCCCCTCCATCAAGGCCACGGGATTTCAGTCCGCGGCCGACGACCTCGCGAAGCTGGTCGCATCGGGCCGGCTCTCGCGCGAGGAGCTCGAGGCTCAGTTCGAGCCCGAGGACCTGCAGTATCTCGGCAAGCAGCTCGCCGCCTCGAGCTGGGTGCCGATGGCGACTTACATGCGCGCGCTCGACATCCTGATCGCGCTCGAGGGCGGTCGCGACGTGCGGCGGTACCTGCGCGAGCGCGGCAAGCGCGCCGCCGAGCGGCTGCACAAGATGGGTCTCTACGGCCAGTTCGAGGCGTCGATCGAAGCTTGGGGGCATCGCGTCGGAACGATCACCGCGACCATGGGCGCCGTGCTCTACAACTTCTCGCGCTGGACCTTCGAGAGCGACGCCGAGAACGGCTCGTTCGAGACCATCGTCGACGACGCGCGCCACTACCCCGACCACCTGCTCGCCGTGGGCGAGGGCTTCATCCAGTATCTCGCGCAGCATCTGTTGAAGGACCGGAAGGTCGAGATCACGAGCGCTCGAGTCTCTCCGGATCGCGTCGTCTTCCGCGGGCGCTACGACTGACCCCGTGGCCTCTGCCGTAGCGCGCGTGCCGTCGATCAAGGCGACCGGCTTCCAGTCCGCGGCCGACGATCTCGCGCGCCTGGTGGCGGACGGGCGACTGAGTCGGGCCGACCTCGAGGCGCGCTTGCAGAGCAGTGACTTCCCCTACTTGGACAAGGCGCTCGCCGCGTCGAGCTGGGTTCCGATCGAAACCTACGTGCGCGTGGGAGCCATCCTGGTCGGGATCGAAGGCGGCGGTGACCCGCGCGCGTACTTCCGCGCGCGCGGGCTGCGCGCCGGGGAGCGGCTGCACAAGGCCGGCATCTACAAGCAGTTCGACGCCTCGATCGACGCCTGGGGCAAGCGCGCGGGCACGCTCGCGACCACGATCTCCGCGGTGCTCTACAACTTCACGCGCTGGAGCTTCGAGGCGAGGAAGGACCGCCAGGGGTTCGAGATCACCGTCGAGGACGCGCTCGAGCTCCCGGACTATCTGCGCTTCGTCGGCGAGGGCCTCATCGAGTACATGTCGCGGCAGATGTCGCCCGGACGGAAGCCGCGGGTCTCGAGCGAGCGCGTCACCCCGGACAAGATCGTCTACGTCGTAAAGGTCGAGTGAGTCACTCGGCGCCGTTGCCTGCCCGTGCAGGGGCCTGTACACCTAGTCCATGCCTCGCGAGCCGGCAGCGCAGGCCACGAGGTGGTCGATCGCGTGCGGCGCCGTGGTGTTGGCCGCGATCGCGCTGCGCGTGCTCGCGGCGCGCGGCGACTTGTGGCTCGACGAGGTCTGGTCGCTCGACTTGGCGTCGCGGCTGGCGTCTCCGCTCGACGCGTACGGCCTGAAGCACGACAACAACCACATCCTGAACACGATGTGGCTCGTGCTGCTCGGGGTCTCTCGACCTGACTGGGCCTATCGCCTGCCTTCGGAGCTCGCCGGCGCGGCGGCAGTCCTCGTCTCAGGCGCCCTCGTGCCCCGGAAGAATCTCGCCGGCCGGCTCGCGACTCTGCTGCTCGTCGGCAGCTCGACGTTGCTCGTGACCTACTCGTCCGAGGCGCGCGGCTACATGCTGGCGGTGTGTGCGAGCTTGCTGTCGCTGCTTGCGCTCGAGTGGCTCTTCGCCGGTGGCCGGCTGCGCTGGGTCGCGCCGCTCTTCTGGGTGAGCACGGTGCTCGGCTTCGTCGCGCATCTGTCGGCGGCGACGGCATGGATCGCGATCGCGCTGTACTGGCTCGCGCGGCGCGCGCCGCGCTCGGATCGATCCACGCTGCTGCGCGAGGCCGTGAGCCTGCACCTCGTCCCCGCGCTGGCGTTGGCCGCGCACTATCTCGTGTTCGTGCGCCAATTGGGGATCGGCGGGGGCGAGGAGGCCACGAGCGCACAGGCGATCGCCGCCGCCGCGGCGCTGACCTTGGGGCTTCCGGCGGAGCCCGCGGCGCTGGCAGTGACTGCGCTGCTCGTCGTCGTCGGACTCTTCGCCCTCGCGCTGTTCACGCTCGCGCGCGAGCGGGATGCGAGCTGGGTGCTCTTCGGGGCCGGAGTCACTCTGCCCGTGATCGCGCTCTACGCGATGCGGATCCAGCACGCCGCGCCGCGCTATCTCTTGATCAGCGTCGTCTTCTTCCTGCTTCTCCTGGGGCGCGTGGCGGGGCGCTGGATCGAGCGCGGGGGCCTCGCGCGCGGCGCGTGCGTCGCTCTCTTGCTCTGCGTAGTCGCGCTGAACTCACTGGGCGACCTCGAGCTGATCCGACTGGGGCGCGGCAGCTACCGGCGCGCCGTGGACTTCATCGTGGCGCACAGCGAGCCCGGGCCGATCACGATCAGCTCGGACCACGATTTCCGCAATCTCATGCTGCTCGCGCACTACGCGCCCATGCACGAAGCGCGCGCGCGCCTCTCGTATCTCACCGCGCGGGATCTCCCGCCCGAAGGGACGCAGTGGCTGATCGTGCACCGCATCGCCGGTCAGAGCGACGCGCCGCCGGACCAGGTGCTGAGGCGCGGTCAGCCCTACGAGATGCGACTCGCGCTGCCGTGTGGGCGAGTCTCCGGCATGAGCTGGTATCTCTACCAGCGGGTTCAGATGGAGAACAGCCCGCGCAGATAGGCGTTCGCGAAGACGCCGCGCGGATCGAGCTCGCGGCGGAGTGACTGGAAGCGCGACCACTGCGGATACAGCGCGGCGAGCTCGCGCGCCCCCCTCGTGTGCAGCTTGCCCCAGTGCGGCCGCCCGCCGTGCTCGCTGAAGATCGGCTCGCAGTCCGCGAAGAACGCGTCGGGGTCGAGGCGCGCGTCCTGGTGAAGCGAGATCGCGACCGAGTCACGGCGATGCGCCGTCGAGAGCCACGCGGAGTCCGCGGCCAGCGTGCGGTATTCGACGGGCCAGACGACGTCGGGCCAGCGGCTGCGCATGCGCTCGCGCACCGCCCGGAAACACTCGGGCCCGGCCGGCGCCGGCACGGAGTACTCCATCTCGTTGAAGCGCAGCTCGCGCACCGACGGCAGGACTCGCGCGCTCCAGTCGATGCGCTCGCCCTTGCGGCCGGCGACGGAGTCGGGCTCCGCATCGGTCACGGCCAGCGCCTTCCGCTCGGCGTAGTCCTTGTGCGGATACCACCAGAACTCGTAGTGGCGCTGCGCCGCGACGTCGCGGTCGAGCTCGGCGAGACACTCCTCGATGCCGGTCTTCCAGATGCGCTCGTGCAAGCGATACGCGGGGACGAGCTGCAGGCGAAGTGTCGAGAACACCCCGAGGAGGCCGAGTGACACGCGCGCGGCGTCGAGCCGATCCAGATCGCTGCCGGCGAGCTCGAGTATCTCCCCGCTCGCGCGCACCAGGCGCGCGCCGACGACCTGCGAGGAGACGTTCGCGAGCGCCGGCCCGGTGCCGTGCGTGCCGGTCGACACCGCGCCCGCCAGCGCCTGCACGTCGACGTCGCCCATGTTCCGCATCGCGAGGCCCGCCGCCAGGAGCGGCTCGCCGAGCGCGTGCAGCTTCGTGCCCGCGCGTACCGTCGCCTGCAGTGACTCGCGATCGATCGCGACGATTCCCTGCCAGTCGTCCAGTGACACGAGCGTCCCGTCGGTCGCGCACAGCGGCGTGAACGAGTGACCCGTTCCCGCGACGCGCAGGCCCCGGCCGTCGCCGGCGGCGGCCCGCACCGCGGCGACGAGCTCCGCCTCGTCCCGCGGTCGCGCGAAGCGCGACGGCTTGCAGGTCACTCGCCCGGAGAAGTTCGTCCAGCTCTCGCTCTGCATCACGCAGCGCAGGGATGCCCGCTCTGCGCTCGCCGTGTCAAGTGAATTTGCGGGGCTTAGGGGCTCTCAACCGAACCTCGAGCCATGCCGATTCGCATCTCAAATGGCCCAACCACCTTCGATCAAGGCGACCGGCTTCCAGTCCGCCGCGGACGACCTGATCAAGCTGGTGGACGCGGGCCGAATCTCGCGCGCCGAAGTCGAGGCGCGCCTGCGCGTGGAGGACCTGCGCTTCCTCGACAAGCAGCTCGCGGCCACGACCTGGGTGCCGATCGACACCTACGCTCGGCTCGTCGGGATCCTCGTCGAGGTCGAGGCAACGGGCTCGGCCGAGGTCTACCTGCACGCGCGCGGCATGCGCGCGGGACAGCGACTGCACAAGGCCGGACTCTACCGCCAGTTCGAGGCGAAGACCGAGACTTGGGGAAATCGCGTCGGGAAGATCGTCACCACGATGGCGGCCGTGCTGTACAACTTCACGAAGTGGAGCTTCGAGGTCGGCAGCGGTCGCGGCATCTGGCAGATCGTCGTCGACGAGGCGCGTGAGTTCCCGGAAGTCGCGCGCTTCACCACGCAGGGATTCATCGAATACGCCTCGCGCGCGGTCTCGGGCGGGAACGAAGTCGTGCGCAGCGAGCGCCCGACGCCCGACCGCATCATCTACCGCGGCGAGCGGACGAAGTAGCGCGAGTCACTCTCTGCGCTTCGGGCGGCGCGGCCAAGGGCAACCGCCGGTGATCGCGCAGCGCCTCCAGCACCCGCGCGGCGACTCGGGTGGTGTCCGCGGGCCGAGTCACTCGAGATCGCCGCAGCCGAGCAGCTCGGGCAGCTCGCGCATGTCGCGGAAGACGCGGGCGCCGGCCCCCGCGAGCACGCTCGGATCCTCGCTCGCGGCGTAGCCGAAGACGGTCATTCCGGCAGTGACTCCTGCGCGGACGCCGTGCGCGCTGTCCTCGATCACCACGCAGCGCGCGGGCGCGGCGCCCATGCGCGCGGCGGCGTACAGGTAGAGGTCCGGGAAGGGCTTCGGCCGCTCGACGTCCTGCGAGCTGAAGATCCGCCCCGCGAAGCGCTCGAGCAGCTTCGCCTTCGCGAGAGTCACCCGCATGGTCGCGTGCCGGCCGTTCGATCCGACGCAGGTCGGTGTGGTGATTCGAGCCAGCGCGTCGTGGATCCCGGGAACGGCGACGAGCTCGCGCTCGAACGCGGCGATCGCGCGGCGGTAGTAACTCATTCCGAAGTCGTCGGGGAGCGAGCCGCCCAGCCGCGCCTCGAAGAGCGCGACGCACTCCGGCCACGAGTGCCCCTTGTACTCCCGGAATGACTCCTCCAGGGTCGTGGGCAGGCCGATCTCCGTCAGACACTCGGCCAGCACCCGGTTCGCGATCGGCTCGCTGTCGACGAGCACGCCGTCGCAGTCGAAGATCACGAGCTCGAAGCGCTGCGCCTTGGGCCGCACGCGCGACAGACTAGCAGCGCGAGGCGTCCGTGTCGGTCTTGCGCTCGGCCAGGAAGCGCGCGACGAGCTCGAGCAGCCGGGCCCGGTCGACGGGCTTCGAGAGATACTCGTCGCAGCCCGCCTCGAGGCAGCGGCCGCGATCGCTCGACATCGCGTGCGCGGTGAGTGCGACGATCGGCCCGGAGTAGCTCTGCGCGCGCAGGCGCCGCGTCGCCTCGTAGCCGTCCATCACCGGCATCTGCATGTCCATCAACACGAGGTCGAACGGGTGCTCGCCGTCGAGCGCCGCGAGCGCGTGATCGACCGCCTGCGCGCCGTTGTCGACCAGGGTCACTTCGACCTGCAGCGGCCGCAGGAGCGCGCGAACCAGTCGCTGGTTGTCGAGCCCGTCTTCTGCGAGCAGCACTTTGGCGCCCGGGAACGCGCTCGGGACGGGGCGGGCGGGCTCGTGAGTCGCGGGCGCACGCGCGGGCTCGTGAGTCGCGTCGGGAACCGCGCAGTCCGGCGCGGGTAGCGAGAGGCGAAACTCACTGCCCCGGCCGAGGTCGCTCGAGACCTCGAGCGAGCCGAGCAGCATGGTCGCGAGCCGGCGCGAGATCGACAGGCCGAGCCCGACGCCGCCGTAGCGCCGCGTGTGCGAGCTGTCCGCCTGGCCGAAGGGCGAGAAGATCTTCTCGCGGTCCGTCGGCGCGATGCCGATGCCCGTGTCGCGCACGGCGAAACACACGCTGTTCGGCGAGTCGCGCCCGACCCAGAGCGAGACACTGCCGTGCTCGGTGAACTTCAGCGCGTTCTGCAGGAGGTTCGCGAGCACCTGGCGCAGGCGCGCGGCATCGGTCTCGATCACCTCCGGACAGCTGGGATCGATCTCGAAGTTGAACTCGAGACCCTTCTCGTGCGCGGCGGTCGAGATCGGCGCGGCGGTGTCCTCGACGAGCCGCCGCACGCGCACCGACTTGCGGTGGATCTCGAGATCGCCCGCCTCGACGCGCGAGATGTCGAGGATGCCGTCGATGAGCTGCAGGAGATCCGCGCCGTTGCGGCGCACCGCGGCGCTCCACTCACTGCGCTCCTCGGCCCTCGCCTCGCCCGCGAGCAGAAGCTCGGTGTAGCCGAGCACGGCCGTCATGGGGGTGCGGATCTCGTGACTCATGTTGGCGAGAAACTCGGTCTTCGCGCGGCTCGCGGCTTCGGCGTGATCGCGGGCGGCGACGAGCTCGCCGTGCTGGCGCGCCACGGTGCCGGCGTGCTCCTCGAGCCGGCTGGCCATCTCGTTCACCGCGCTCGCGAGCTCGCCCACCTCGTCGCCGCGGTCGATCGACACGCGCGCGCCGAAGTCGCCGTTTCCGATGCGCTCGGCCGCGCGCAGCAGCTGACCCATCGCTTGGACGAGCCCGCGGGACAACAGGAGACTCACCGCGAGCGCCCCCACGAGCGCGAGGGCTCCGGCGACGAGCAGGAGCTCGCGCGAGCGGGCCAGGGCGGCTCGCTCGGCGTCGAGCCGTGACTCGACGCGCAGCCACGAGCTGTCGACGGAGCGGACGGGAAATGCGATCGACTCTGCGCCGCGCGCCTCGCCTTCGCCCAGTGTGACCGTTGCGCCGCACAGCTCCGACCAGTCCTGCAGGGTCGCAGGCTCGATCGCTTCGAGCGCCACGAGCCGGCCGACCGGCTCGTCGGCGGTTCCGACCATTACGCTCGCCAGCGCGTACAGGTGTCCGCGGTCCGCGACGAGGCGCGAGGCGGTCGCGCCCCGCGCGAGTGAGTCGAGTGACTCGTCGCCGGCCGCCGCCGCAGTCCGGCCGTGCGCGTCGATGAACAGGATCCGCGCCGCACCGAGGTTCTGCTGCAGGTCGCTGGCGTAGTGGGCGAGGGTCGGCGGGTCCTCGACCTCGAGGTTCGCGCGCAGCTGCGGCGTTCCGGAGATCGCGCGGTAGCGTTCGGAGACCGCGGCGAGGTGCGCGTCGACGAGTCGGTTCGCTGCGACGGCGGAGCGCTCGAGCCGCTCGGTTGCCGCGCGCTGCAGATCGCGGGCGAGCGTGCGGTCCTGGAACACGAGCGCCAGCAGGATCGCGAAGCTCGCGGTCGCGCCGAGGATCGCGATCAGGCGCGTGCGGAGCGACATGATCGCTTAGGGGCCGCCGCCCGACGCGACCACCAGATCCGCAGTGACTACGCCCGTGCCGACTTCGACGAGCTGCGACGCGGGCGGGAGCCGGCGATTCCAGGTGCGCAGGCGGTACTTCCCCGCGGGCACGTCGGGGATCGCGAACTCGCCGTGCGGGCCGGCGATCGCGTGCCAGATCGACGGCGCGACGAAGATCGTCGCGCTCATCGACTCGTGGATCGAGCAGTAGATGCGCACGACCCCCGGATACTGGAACGTCTTCGCGCGCGAGTCACCGCGCGGATACAGCCCGAGGTCGAAGTCGTTCGGCGTCGAATACGAGAAGACGTTGTGGAAGATCACGTCGTCGTTGGGCATGACGACGGTCTCGCCCGCAGCGATGACCAGGAATGCGGGCGCGAAGCTCGCGTCCCGCTGGTGGATCTCGAGCGGGCGCTTGGGCAGCGCGAAGTGCAGCGGCGGGCCCGCGCTCTCGAGATACACGACGATCGGGCCGGTGTCTTCGAGCGAGACGCCTTGCACGCCCAGGCCGATGCGGCCGCGGACCTCGCCGGCGCTCGCCGGAGCGGCGCACACGAGCGCGAGCGCGAGCACGAGGGCGCTAGAAGTGGACACCGATCTCCATCCCGAAGAAGTCGCCGCGCTCCGCCCCGTCCTTGATCGCCTCGACAGTGACTCCGCGGACGAGCGCGATGTGCTGGAAGGCGTACTGGCCCTTCAGCGTGATGTGGTCGCCGATCGGAAGGCCGACGACGAGCGCGTAGGTGTCGAGCTCGCTCATGTTGTAGCCGACCGCCGAGTTGCGGAAGTCGAGCAGATAGCCCTCGTCGTCGCTGTAGGTGCCGAGCCCGGACGCGCGCACCGCGACGTATGCGGGCGCGAGCCGCGGCGAGATCAGGTCGAGCTGCACCATGAGCTCGGCGAGCCAGTAGATCAGATTGCGGTCGTAAGTCGTGCCGCCGCTCGAGTCGATGTTCGCGCCGCCGTACGACAGCCACAGGCGCGTGTCCGGCAGCTTCACGATCACGTCTCCGCCCAGGACCGTGATGCCGTGCAGCTTGTTCGGTCCCGGCCCGATCGGCGCGCCGTGAGAGAAGCTCTGTGCCGTCGAGCCCGCGCCGAACGCGCGCGGAAACAACTCGCCGAGCCAGATCGCGGCGAAGGCCGGCGACGTGTTCGAGCCGATCGCTCCCGTGCGCAGGCCACTCACCGAGAGATGCAGCCACTCCCACGGATCCGCCGCGAGCTTGAGACTCACTTGCGTCGAGCCGTTCGGCAGGAGGTTCATCGCGTTCTCGCCGTCAGTCATGGAGAACGCGTAACTCGCCTTGCCCTCGAGGACCTTTCCCCAGAGCTTCACGCCCTCGTCCCAGAACCACGGCGGCGGCGCGGACAGGGCGATGAACGGGTCGGTGTAGTAGCCGCGCCCG